>OIEA01000007.1_pt1 | contig 192507 bp, 158 predicted proteins | sample 1581631 | NCBI WGS metagenome assembly OIEA01 (sample SAMEA3882526, study PRJEB24775) | human gut metagenome | biome: human-associated habitat; feature: intestine environment; material: feces | place: Netherlands | collected 2009/2010
CCCGCCTCGGGTGCAATCAACCGCGGAAACGCGGAGGCAACCCCGCAGGCTTCGGCCTGCGGGGTTGTCGCTGTCTGTGGTATGTTAGATGCGGCGGGAGACGCAACAGAGCAGCAGGGGAGCCCGAGGGGGCAAGGCCCGCCTCGGGTGCAATCAACCGCGGAAACGCGGAGGCAACCCCGCAGGCTTCGGTCTGCGGGGTTGTCGCTGCCTGCGGCATGTTAGATGCGGCGGACTCCCCTGCTGCGCAGATGCCTTAAATGCGGCATCATTCGTTCGGCAAGGAGTGGGTATCGAAAAGAACCGCCCCGCAAGTTCTGTGACTTGCGGGGCGGTTCTATGCAATGTGCGTTTCCGGCTGCGGGCGTCGCTTATTTCCAGCGCCACGTGAACGGCACGAACAGCAGCAGCAGCGGGAAGATCTCCAGACGGCCGAGCAGCATGCAGATCATGAGCACGATCTTGCTCAGCGGCGAGAAGATGGCAAAGCTTCCGGTCGGTCCGACAAGGGAGAGCCCCGGCCCGACGTTGGACAGGCACGAGAGCGCGGCGGTGAAATTCGTCGTGAAGTCCAGCCCGTCGAGCGACACGATCAGCCCTGCGATGAGCAGGATGATGATGTAGAACGTGAAATACGTCAGGGCGTTGTAGACGGTCTGCCCGTCGACCGGCTTGCCGTCGAGGCGGACGTTTTCCACGCAGCGCGGGCGCAGCATTTTCTTGACCTCGATCGTGCAGGATTTGAACAGCAGCATCACGCGCGAGACTTTCAGACCGCCGGCGGTGCTGCCGGCGCAGCCGCCGACAAACATCAGCAGCACGAGCAGGAATTTGGAATACTCCGGCCAGAGGTTGAAGTCGGCAGTCGCAAAGCCGGTTGTGGAGATGATGGATGTGACCTGGAAGAACGAATAGCGCAGCGCATGGCCGACGCCGCCGTAGAGATTGCGGATGTCAACTGCGATCGTGATGACGGAAAAGGCGATCACACCGAGGAACCAGCGCAGCTCCTCGTTGCGCAGCGCGGTGCGGATGTTGCCGAGCAGAATGAGGTAATACAGGCTGAAGTTGGCGCCGAAGAGTATCATGAACACGCCCACGACGATGTCGATATAGGCGCTGTTATAGTAGCCGATGCTCAGCGCGCGCGTGGACAGGCCGCCGGTGCCGGCCGTGGCGAACGAATGCAGCAGCGCGTCATAAAAGCTCATGCCGCCGGCGATGAGCAGAACCGTCTCCACGAGCGTGAGCGCGATGTACAGCAGGTAGAGGATGGAGGCAGTCTTGCGGATGCGCGGCACGAGCTTGCCGACCGTCGGGCCGGGCACCTCGGCGCGCATGATGTGCATCGACCGGTTGCCGCTCATGGGCAGCACGGCCAGCACGAACACGAGAATGCCCATGCCGCCGATCCAGTGCGTAAACAGCCGCCAGAACATGCCGCCGCGCGTCATGCTCTCCGGCGATGTGACGACGCTGGCGCCGGTCGTGGTCAGGCCCGAGATCGTCTCAAACAGGGCGTCGATGTAGTTCGGGATGTCGCCCGTGAGCACAAACGGGATCGCGCCGAGCAGCGACATGGCGATCCACGACAGGCCGACGATGAGAAAACCGTCGCGCGCGGTGATGCCGCCGGACTTGGCGCGCACGCGCCACATGACCAGCCCGATGCCGCCGGTGATGCCGATCGTGATCAGAAACGGGACCGGAGATTCGTCATAGATCACAGCTGCGATCATCGGCAGGAGCATCAGCGCGGCCTCGATGCACAGCACGCGGCCGACGACCTGCCCGATCATTCGAAAATTCATGGTTTTGCCCTCTCTATGCTTTCGTTATCCGAATACGGTATTATACGCCGGTTTGTCCGGTTTGGGAAGCCCCCGGCGCCTAGAACATGCCCAGGGATTTGAACAGGAAGATCCAAAAAAACATGGTCAGGATACTCGCGGCCGATGTCGTGACCACAATGTCGCCGGCGAGCTCGGCGTCGCCGCCCATCTGCTGCGCCATGGTGAAGGAATTGACGGCGGTCGGCGAGGCGAAAATGCCGATGAGCGACACGAATGCCACGCCCCGGAACCCGAGCAGCGCGCCCAGCCCCAGAAACAGGCCCGGCGAGACGATCAGCTTGGCGATCGACACGGTCACAAGCTCGCGGCGGTAGGTCTTCAGGCCGGAGAACTGGAAGAACGCGCCGAGCAGAAACAGCTGCAGGGGCGATGCGATGGCGCTGACGCTTTGGATGGTCTGCTCGAGGATGTGCGGCAGGCGGATGCCGGCGACCAGCGTCAGGATGCCGAGCACGGAGCCGATGACGAGCGGATTTTTTGCGATCTGGCCGAGGATGTGCAGCGGCTTCGGCTTCTGTCCGCGGAACACCTCCAGCACGACGACGGCCAGCATATTGAACAGCGGCACAATGACCGCGATCAGGATCGAGACGGTGCCGAGCTGATCGGCGCCGAGCAGCGCCGTCGCCACGGGGATGCCCATGATGACGTAGTTGCTGCGGAACATGCCCTGGATCAGCACGCCGCGGCGCTCCGGCAGCTTTTCGGTCAGCAGCGTGTAGCCGAGCGCGAGGCCGAACGTCAGCAGCACGCCGCCCACGGCATAGGTCATCAGCAGCGGGTCAAACGAGCCGGACAGATCGGAGCAATATATATTATAATAAAGCAAACATGGCAGAAAAATACGGAAAGCGATCTTGTTGATGGTGGAGATCTCCTCACGGCGGAGCCAGCCGAGGCGGCGCGTGCCGTAGCCGAGCGCCATGACCAGGCACATGGGCAGCACGGCGTTTGCCGAGATCATCAGATTTTCCATATGTCGCCTCCATTCGTCAAGAAATCACTAAAGTAACAGTTTACCCCATGCGGCGCAAAAACGCAAGTACCCCGGTTGCCGCGCTGCGCGGAACGTGGTATAATCGCAGCATCTGATTTTTTGCGCGGGAGGTGCGGTGATATGACAATTGATCAGGCCATGGAGCTGATCCATGGCGTCGCGTGGCGCGGCTCCCGCCCGGGGCTCGCGCGCGTGCGCGAGCTGCTGCACCGCTTGGGCGACCCGCAGGACGGGCTGCAGTTCGTGCACATCGCGGGCACGAACGGCAAGGGCAGCACGGCGGCGATGCTCGCATCCATCCTGCGCGCGGCAGGCTACACGACGGGGCTGTTCACATCGCCGTATCTCGAGCGCTTCGCCGAGCGCATGCAGGTCAACGGCGTGCCCGTGCCGGACGCGGAGTTTGCCGCCGTGTGCGAGGCGCTGCAGCCGTGCATCGCCGCCATGGACGACCCGCCGACGGAGTTTGAGCTCGTGACGGCGGCGGCCATGCTGTGGTTCCGGCGGCGGGGGTGCGACGTCGTGGTGCTGGAGGTCGGCCTCGGCGGCCGGCTCGACGCGACGAACGTCATTGCCGCGCCGGCGTGCGCCGTCATCACGAACATCGGCCTCGACCACACGGAGATCCTCGGCGATACGCTCGAGCAGATCGCGCGCGAGAAGGCGGGCATCCTCAAGCCCGGCACGCGCGCCGTCAGCTATCCGCAGACGCCGGAGGTGCGCGCCGTCCTGCACGAGATCTGCGCGCAGCGGGGCATCCCGCTCACGGAGGTGGACGCAGCCGCCATCGTGCCGCTGACCGACGGCGTGGACGGGCAGACCTTCACCTACCGCGGCGCGGAATATACGCTGCCGCTGCTGGGGGCGCACCAGCTGCGCAACGCGGCCGTCGCGCTCGAGACGGTGACGGCGCTGCGCGCGCGCGGCTGGCGCATCCCGGACGCGGCCGTGCGCGCGGGTCTGGCGCAGGTGCGCTGGCCGGCGCGGTTTGAGCTGTTGCGGCGCGCGCCGTGGTTCGTGCTCGACGGCGGGCACAACCCGCAGTGCGCGCAGACGGTCGCGGACAATCTCGCACGCTATTTTCCCGGCCGGCGCATCACGCTGCTCGTGGGCGTGCTGGCGGACAAGGACTATCCCGCCATGCTCGCGGCGCTCGATGGGCAGGCGGCGGCGTACATCGCCGCGACGCCGCTCTCGCCCCGCGCGCTGCCGGCGGCGGAGCTGGGGGACTATCTGAAACGATTCGGGAAACCGGTTACGGTCTGCGCGGACCCCGCGCAGGCGGCAGAGCTGGCGCTGGCACACGCAGCGCCGGAGGACGTTATCTGCGCGGTCGGCTCGCTGTACATGGCGGGCGCGATCCGCATGGATCTGCGGAGGGATCACAATGAGAATTCTGGGCATTGATTACGGCGACGCGCGCATCGGGCTCGCGCTCTCGGACGCCTCGGCCACGCTGTGCGGCCGGGCGTGGACGCTCACGGAGTGGAATCTCGACCGGGCGGTCGCCGCGATCGCGGACGTGGTGCGCACCGAGGGCGTGGAGCGCATCGTGCTCGGCCTGCCGAAAAACATGGACGGCACCGAGGGTCCGCGTGCGGAAAAGAGCCGCGCGGTCGCGCAGCGGCTCACGGAGGCGACGGGGTTGGAGGTCGTGCTCTGGGATGAGCGGCGCAGCTCCATCGAGGCGCACGGCATCCTGCACGCCAACGGCCGCAAGGAGAAAAAGCACCGCCAGACGGTCGACGCCGTGGCGGCGAGCCTGATCCTGGAGGGCTACCTCGGCACGCTGCACTGAGGCGGGAGGTGAGACGATGCGCAAGAGAAACATCGCGGTGCTGCTGCTCACGGCGCTGCTGCTCGCGGGCCTGACCGGCTGCGCGCGGCGGGGCGACACGTCGGGCGTTGAGATCGTCGTGGGTGCGTCGGAGCAGTTTTCCGACGAGGACATCCGCGGCGCGATGGACGCTGCCATGCGCGCGTTTCACCGCGGGCACAGCGGCTGCGCCATGGTGCGTCTGGCGTACAACGAGGCGTACCGGACGTGCTGGCTGGCCGGCGCGGGCGCGCAGGACGACGGCAACACGATCGTGCTGCTTGCGAGCGTGTATGCGCGCGACCCGGGGCGGCGCAGCGGCCTGACCGCCGGCGAGACTTATACCGACTGGCCCATCGTGCTCGAGCGGCGCGGCAGCGGCTGGCACGTGGTCAGCAGCGGCTATTGAAAATGTAGCAAGGGCGGACGCCATATGGCGTCCGCCCTTGCTTTCTGTTCGGTTCACATTTCCTCGACAGCCAGAATGTCCGGCAGCGCGGTCAGATCGTTGCGCAGGTCGCCGGGCCGCAGCGGGGCGCGGCTGTGGATGGGGATGAGCGCGCAGTAGTGGTGCGGCGCGTCGGGCGCGTCGGTGTCCGCGATGCGGCTGATCTCGAGACTTTCGATCTGGACGCGGCGCTCGCGCAGCAGGGCGAGCACGGACTCCATGCACACGGCGTGCGCGTACTCGATGTAGAGCGTGAGGTCGGTGTTCTTGCTCGTGAGCTTGAACTCCAGCCGGATGAGCACCAGCTCGACCACGAGCACGACGAGCGTGGCAAAGGCCGCACACTCGACATAGCCCGCGCCGCAGGCGAGGCCGATGATGGCCGCGGCCCAGAGCCCGGCGGCCGTGGTCAGGCCCTTGACGCGCTTGTCGCGCGTGACGATGATCGTGCCAGCGCCGATGAAGCCGATGCCGGAGATGACCTGCGCGCCGAGGCGCGCAACGTCGGTGAACAAATGCAGGGAGAGCAGCAGGTACTGGCTCGTGAGCGTGGTGATGGCGGCGCCGAGGCAGATGAGGATGTGCGTGCGGAAGCCCGCGGGGCGGCGCTTTGTCTCGCGCTCGGCGCCGATCACGCCGCCGCAGACGACGGCCAGCGACAGCCGGACGAGAATGGCCCAGAAGGTCAGGGTGCGGATGGGGTCAAAACAATGCAGCATGGCACAGCCTCCTTTCTCAGATCTCTTCGATGAGGATCACGCCGTCGAGCGCCGACAGCTCCGCCAGCAGCTCGGGGTGGTCGCGCCGGTCGGGCAGCACGGCGCTGAACTGGCACAGGAAGTTCGGCAGCGCGGCCGAGCCGCTGCGGTTGACCTCGAAGTCGAAAATGCGCGCGCCCTGCGCGTGCAGATGTCCGACGACGGAGCCGAGCTTTTCCATGCTCTCGATCTCGAGGCTGATGTTCATATGGTGTGCGCGGCGGGTCATGCGCCGCTCGAGCGGCGGCAGTACGTACATACACACGATCATGAAGAGCATGCTGATGAACGCGCAGGAATAAAACCCCGCGCCGATGGCAAGGCCGAGACACGCGCTCGCCCAGAGTCCGGCGGCGGTGGTCAGGCCCTTGACCTGCTGGCGGGCGGTGATGATGATCGTGCCCGCGCCGAGAAAGCCGATGCCCTTTGCGGCCTCGGCGCCGAAGCGCGACACGTCCTGCGTCGCGCCGATGCTCTGGGCGAGCGCGCGCCACGGTCCGTGGAGCATCTGGTCGAGCTGCAGGCTCAGCAGCACGGTGAGCGTCGCGCCGAGCGCCGTGAGCATATAGGTGCGAAAGCCGGCGGGGCGGTTTTTGCGCTCGCGCTCAAGCCCGATCAGCCCGCCGCAGAGCACGGCGAGGAGGATGCGCAGCATCATCGTGACGATATTCAGTTCACGCAGGTAGGAGAGTACGGACGCCATGGATGCGATTCCTTTCTGAGCTGGTTACAGGCTGCCGCTGCGCGGCTTGCCGGTGCTGCCGCGCACGATGAGCCGGCTGTGGTATTCCACGCGGTTGATCGGCTGATCCTCGCGGCTGTTGAGCCCGTCTTCGATGCGCTCGAGCAGCAGGTTGAAGGCGCTCTTGCCGTGGCTGAAGGTGTTGTTGTCCACGGTCGTGAGCTGGATGCGCTGATAGCCCGAGGTCGTGACGTTGTCAAACCCGCACAGGCTGAAATCTTCCGGCACGCGGTAGCCCTCGCGCTGCAGCGCGTCGAGCACGCCGAAGGCCACCATGTCATTGATGGCGACGATGCCGGTGATCTTGTCGTTGCGCAGGCATTTGTAGGCCAGCTCCATTCCCGAGCGGTACTCCAGGTCGGGCGTGGAGATCTCCGCCTCGAGCGAGTTGACGTGCGAGCAGATGGTCACGCTGCCCTCCGGACACCAGCGGCGGTAGGCATCCTGCAGTCCTTCTCCGCGGCGCATCCGGGAGATGTGGTGCTCGTTGAGCGCCGTGGACAGGTAGGCGATGCGCTTGTGGCCGAGGTCGATGAGGTGCTTGGCCACGAGCTGCGCCGCGCCGAAGTTGTCCACGTCCACGGTGTCGATGCCGCAGTCCGCGACGCGGTCGCCGACGGCGACGATGGGCACGCGGCGGCTCAGCTCGCGCACCTTGGCCGTCTGGATCGGCGTCATGGCGAAGATGATGCCGGCCACGCGCGAATAGTCGAGCGTGTCGAGCAGGTGGCTCTCCGTGCGGGGATTCCAATAGGTGTTGTAGATCGCGGTGTGATACCCGGCGGCGTGCGCTGCCGCGTCGATGCCGGTGATCATCTTGGTGTGGTAGGGGTTGGAGACCGATGGCGAGAGGACGGCAATCTGCTTGCCGGCGCAGCGGGCCGACGGCGTGCGGTAGCCGATGCGCTCCGCCTCGGCGAGGACGCTGGCCACGCGCTGCGAGGAAAAGCGCTCGAGCGACTTGCCGTTGAGGATCATCGAGACGCTCGCCGTCGAAACGCCGGTCGCCTCCGCGATGTCGCGCAGGGTGGGTTTGCTGCTCATAGGCACCTCCGGTGACAACACGAGAAGGGAGACCTTTGTGTTGAAAAATTAAGCATTTTTCGGTGAAAAATCGCGCTTTTGCCTTTGCAGTTTCACCAATTTCCAAGAGGAGTATATAGCGAAAACAGAAAAATGGCAAGGAAAATTTCCGTTCATGTTGACGGCATCGCACAAAAATGTTAACATTTTTCACAGAGAGCCGTTAAAATGACGGAGAAAAATTCAACGCTTTTTTTAAGCAGAAAGGAACTACCTTGAAGAAATTTGTTGCTATGCTTCTTGCGCTGGTCATGGTGTTCGCACTGTGTGCCTGCGGCAGCAACGGCGATAAGGCCGCTGACGACAACAACGGAGATTATCATCTCGTGCTCAAGCTCAGCCACGTCTTTCAGCCGAACGAGCAGCTCACGATCGAGATGCAGCAGGTCGCCCAGCGCATCAAAGAGCGCACCAACGGCGCGATCGAGATCCAGTGCTACGACTCCAGCCAGCTCGCCGTCTATAAGGACAACATCGAGCAGGTCGTCAACGGCGCCGACTGGATCGCCTGCGAAGACCCCTCCTACCTCGCCGACTACGACATCGACTTTGAAGCACTCATCGGCCCCATGATGTACAACAGCATCGACGAGTACTCCTACGTCTGCCAGTCCGATCTGGTAAAGAATATGTGCCAGAAGCTCGAAGATAACTACGGCATCCACGTGCTCGCGCTCGACTTCAACGTCGGCATGCGCTGCCTGCAGACCAACAAGGTCATCAAGACCCCCGCTGACCTCAAGGGCATGAAGATCCGCGTGCCCAACAGCTCCATGTACATCAACTGCCTCACGGCCATGGGCGCCACGCCCACCGGCATGCCGTTCTCCGAGACGATCTCTGCCGTGCAGCAGGGTGTCATTGACGGCCTGGAAGGCAACATGAACGCTTACTCCACCAACGGCAGCTCCGAAGTGTGCAAGAACATGTCCCTGACCAACCACCTCGTCGGCACCTGCGGCGCCTACATCAGCACCAAGGTCTGGAACAGCATCCCGGAAGAGTACCGCACCATCATCCAGGAGGAGTTCACCAAGGGCGCTAAGGAACTCACCGACTTCACCAACGCCTCCTTCGACGAGACGAAGGCCAAGCTCGAGAAGGAGCAGGGCTGCTCGTTCAACGAGGTCGATGTCGATGCGTTCCGCGCTGCCGTGCAGCCGGAGTTTGACCGCATGGTCAAGGAAGACGGCGTGACGCCCACCTTCTACGAGCAGGCGCAGGCCATCCTCGCCGAGTACCGCCAGGCCAATAAGTGAGCGCTGCGCGCTGACGGACGGTCGGAAGCCTCATACCGGCTTTTATGCCGGGTGTCCCGCACATGCTGCCGGACACCCGGCATTGCTGAGCAAAGCCACAGAAAGCAGAGGGTTATGCGAATTTGAAAAATCTACTGAAAAATTTTGACGGGGTCATCGCGGGCGCGATGATGATCGTAACGATCCTGCTCGTCATCGTCAACGTGATCACGCGAAAACTGTTTAACTATATCATCATCTGGAGCGAGGAGATCGCCACCTCCTGCTTCGTGTACTCGGTGTTCATCGGCGCGGCCTATGCCTACCGCAAGCACCAGCACGTCGGCGTCGATCTGCTCGTGGAGCGGCTGCCGGCCGGCGCGCGCAGGGTCGTGCATCTGATCACCAACGCCCTGCTCGTGATCATCAACGGCTACATCACGGTGCTCAGCGTGCAGTTTATCCAGTCGTCCTGGATCAAGCGCATGCCGATCACAAAGCTGCCGTCCTCCGTGGTCAGCACGGCGCTGGTCATCGGCTTCGGCCTGATGACGATCTACTCGCTCGTCTTTTTCGTCAAAGACCTCAAGCGCAGCAGCAGCCTCGACGGGGAGGTGGACGCATGAGCACGTTCCTCTCCATCCTGCCGATCATCATCGCGCTTGTGCTGTACTTCACGGGCATCCCGATCGCCTACGCGCTCTTTGCCGCGGCGCTGACCTACTTTGGCTTTATTGACACGACGACGATGCCGTACCTGCTGATGCAGAAATTCGTCACGGCCACGCAGTCGTTCCCGTTCCTTGCGATCCCGTTTTTCATCATGTGCGGGTCGATCATGAACTACGGCGGCATCAGCGCGCGGCTCATGGACTTTGCCGACGCGCTCACCGGGCATATGCGCGGCGGTCTGGCGCAGATCAACGTCCTGCTGAGCATGCTCATGGGCGGCTGCTCCGGCTCGGCCAATGCCGACGCCGCCATGGAGTGCAAGCTGCTCGTGCCCGAGATGGAAAAGCGCGGCTACGGCAAGGGCTTTTCCGCCGCGATCACGGCGGCGTCCTCGTGCGTCACGCCCATCATCCCGCCCGGGATCAACCTCATCGTCTACGGTCTGATCGCCGGCGCATCCGTCGGTCAGCTCTTTGCTGCCGGCTACGTCCCCGGTCTGCTTATGGCTGTGGCGCTGATGATCGCCGTGGCGCTCATCTCCAAAAAGCGCGGCTACGCGCCGTCCCGTCCCCGCCGCGCGACGCTCGGCGAGATCGGCCGGCAGGCGCTCAAGTCTTTCTGGGCGCTGTTTTTCCCGCTGGGCATCATCATGGGCATGCGCTTCGGCATCTTCACGCCGACCGAGGCCGGCGGCGTGGGCGTGCTCTACTGCCTGATCGTGGGCAAGTTCGTCTACAAGGGCCTGAAAAAGGAGCACTTTATCCCCATCCTGCGCGAGACCATCTCCGGCACCGCCACCGTCATGCTCATCATCGTGTCGGCGACCGTGTTCGGCTACTACCTTAACTGGGAGAACATCCCCACCATGCTGCTCAACGCCGTGACGAGCTTTGCCAGCAACAAGTTCCTCGTGCTGCTGGTCATGAACGTTGTGCTGCTCATCGTCGGCATGTTCCTCGAGGGCGGCGCGGCGCTCATCATCCTCGCCCCGCTCATGGTGCCGATCGTCAAGGCGGCCGGCATCGACCTGGTGCACTTCGGCATCGTGTGCAACGTCAATATCATGATCGGCGGCCTGACCCCGCCGTTCGGCTCCATGATGTTCACGTGCGTGTCGATCACAGGGTGTAAGATGCAGGAGTTTATCAAGGAGTGTGTGCCGTTTATCATCGCGCTGCTCATTGCGCTGCTGCTGCTGACATACATTCCGGGCATCTCGATGCTGATACCGAATCTCATTTATTAAGGGAGATAATCGTATGAAAGTTATGGCACACCGCGGCTACAGCGGTGTATATCCGGAAAACACGATGCTCTCGTTCCGCGAGGCGGTCAAGGTTGGCTGCGACGCGATCGAGATGGACGTGCATGAAACGCGCGACGGGCGCCTCGTCGTCATCCACGACGAGCGGCTCGATCGCACGACCGACGGCTCCGGCCGCGTCTGCGACCACTCGTTCGCCGAGCTGCAGCAGGTCAACGCCGCCGCCTGCTACAAGGGCAAGTACGCCCCCGAGCACATCCCGTCGTTCGACGAGTACTGCGAGTGGGCCTCCGGCGAGTCCGTCGGCCACAACATCGAGATCAAGACCGACAAGATCTACTACCATGACATCGAGCGCAAGATCTGGGCGACCATCGAGCGCTACGGTCTGGAGAAGAAGGTCATGTTCTCGTCGTTCAACCACATTTCGCTGCGCAAGATCCTCGAGATCAGCGGCAACGCCGTCGAAGTCGGCGCGCTCGTGCTCGAGGACAGCATCGGCGGCTTCCCCGGCTACTACTGCCAGCAGGCGGGCTTTGCCTGCTACCACCCGCCGATCGAGCTGCTCACGGACGAAAACGTGCGCGACTGCAAGGAGCACGGCGTGAAGATGAACGTCTGGACCGTCAACGACATGGCGGGTCTGGAGCAGCTCCACCGCTGGGGCTGCGAGGGCATCATCACGAACTTCCCCGGCGTGGCCAGCGGCTGGCTGCGCGCGCAGGGTGAGTGAGCCGGACGCGGCGGAAACGGAAAAGACACAGCCGATAAAAGAGGCGGCGCCCCCGGAGCATCTGCTCCGGGGGCGCTTTGCCTGTTCCCGCAGGCCGCACGGGCCATTTGCGCGAGTCCGCGCGCGGCGGCATGAAAAAATCCCTCCGGCAACCGCATAGCCGGAGGGATTCTCGTTTACGGGATCAGATCTTCATGCAGACATCCCACGCGCGCCAGATGACGGTGCGCAGGTTGCCGATGGCAACGCAGTCGCCCACGCGGTGGACCTGCTTGTTGTCCTTGCCGCCGACCGGAGTCGGGATGAAGCCGACGCCGTTGACCACGTTGTCGCACGCGACGAAGGTGCTCTCGCCGGTCTTGACGTTCTTGACGGTGCAGCCGGTGTCCGTGATCTCGGTGACGGTGGACTCGAGATAGGTCGGGACCTTGTGGTATTCCATCGCGTCACGCAGGAAGGACGTGTTGGCAAGGCAGGTGGCCTGTGCCGCGACGAGGTCGTTCGCGTACTCGACGATGATGGGGTGCTTGCCCTGAAGGACAAGGTCATACGCCGCTTCGCAGGACGACTGGCCGCCGCCGATGAACAGGACCTTGTCGCCGACTTCCTTCTTGTCCTTGAGCAGCTCGGTGAACGTGAGCGTCTTCTCAAAGCCGGGGATGGACGGCATGGTGCGCGGGATGGAGCCGCTGGCGACGATGATCTCGTCAAAGCCGCGCAGGGTGTTCACGTCCGTGACCTCGGTGTTCAGGCGCACGTCGATGCCCTCCTTGGCGACCTCGTTGAGGTACCAGCGGATGAGCTCCTTGTCGTTCTCCTTGAAGCTCATCGCGGACGCGGTGAGGAACAGGCCACCGAGCTCGCCGGTCTTTTCAAAGATGACCGGGGTGTGGCCGCGCTGCTTGAGCACGAGCGCGCACTCCATGCCGCCGATGCCGCCGCCGATGATGGCGACCTTCTTCGGATGGCGGGTCGGGACGATCTTGTACTTGTTGTGCTGCATGGTCGTCGGGTTCAGGGCGCAGCGGGCCAGGTGCAGGGAGTCGTCCATGCTCTGGAGGTTCGCGGTGCCTTTGAACTTCGACATGTTGAAGCAGCCGTTGTGGCAGCGGATGCAGGGCTTGATCTCATCCTCGTGGCCGCTGAGGATCTTGTGGACCCACTCGTGGTCGACGAGGTTCTGGCGCGCGATGGCCACGGCGTCGAGACGGCCGGCGGCGATCTCTTCGGCGGCCTTCACGGGGTCCATGCGGCCGGCGCAGACGACCGGGCGGCTCGTGAACTTCTTGATGTGCTCGACATACTCGAGGTTGCAGTTATCGGGCATGTACTGCGGCGGATGTGCCCAGTACCAGGCGTCGTAGGTGCCGTTGTCGCAGTTGAACATATCGTAGCCCGCGTCCTCGAGGTACTTGACGGCCTTCTCGGACTCCGGCATATCGCGGCCGAACTCGACGAAGTCGGTCTCGTACGGCATGGCGCCCTTGCCCCACGCCTTGGTCTTGGACACGACGGAGTAGCGCAGCGACACCGGGAAGTCGGAGCCGGCCTGACGCTTGATCTCCTGCACGATCTCGACCGGGAAGCGGAAGCGGTTCTCGAACGAGCCGCCGTATTTGTCGGTGCGGTGGTTCCAGTTGGCCATGGTGAACTGGTCAAGCAGGTAGCCTTCGTGCACGGCGTGGATCTCCACACCGTCGACGCCGGCGGCGCGCAGCTTCTTGGCGGTCTGGCCGAAGGCGTAGACCATGTCTTCGATCTCCTTGACCGTCAGCGGGCGGGACATGACGTCCTCCTTCCAGCGGTTCGGCACCTCGGACGCGGAGGCGCAGATGTACTGCACGTCCACGATGGGGCTGGCGATCTTGTTGAGGACGTTGTTCTTGGCCAGCTTCGTCATCCAGCCGTTGATGGCCATGGAGCGGCCCATGCCGGCGGCGAGCTGGATGAACAGCTTCGCGCCCGTCTTATGGAACTCGACCATGTACTCTTTGAGCTGCTTGAACATCTGGTCGTTCTGGTACAGCCACTTGCGGCCGGGGATGCCCAGCGGGTCGCGGATGCACTGCATACCGGGCAGGATCAGGCCCACGCCATCCTGTGCGCGGTTGAGCAGGAAGTAGGCTGCTTCCTTGTCAAAGTGGTTCGGCTCCATCCAGCCGAACAGGGACGTGCCGCCCATGGAGCACTGCACAATGCGGTTTTTGATCTCCACATTGCCGATCTTCCAGGGGGTGAACAATGCGTTGTACTTTTCGTTCATGTAATACGCTCCTTCTATGTTTTAGGTCTCCACAGACCCGGGGTTACGTTCTTCCGGGACATGGATCTCCCGGACGGTGAAGTCCCTGCCGGACAGCACCGTTTTGTTGAAGCTGTTGCAGTTTGGGCAATGCCCGTTGCACGCGATGACATTGAAGATCTCGTCGCAGTCGTCGCACTCGGCCATGCCGGGCACGATGTTGACGATGAGCTTCGTGTCTGCAAACGGCGTGCCCTTGACGACCGTCGGATAGATCTGCTCGACATACTGCGGGATGACGAGCGAGAGCTCGCCGCAGTCGGCCACGATCTCCGAGACGCGGCTGACGCCCTTTGCCGCCGCGTAATCGGAAACGGTCCGGAGCATTGCGCGCACGACGCCGATCTCATGCATGGCGGCGTCCTCAGTGCTGCAGCTTCTTGCGCACGAAGCGGCGGCCGGCGGCGGGCGCATTGCTCGCAACCGTCAGCAGGGTGCGGAAATAGCCGCGGCCGTGCGTGTCGTTGACCTTCTCGAGATGGATGGCGTCAAACTTGCACTTGGTCGTGCAGATGCCGCAGCCGATGCACTGATCCTCGTTGAGCACCACGGTGCCGCAGCCGAGGCAGCGCCCGGCCTCGCAGTGCAGCTGCGCGTCGCTGAGCAGGCCGTTTTCCGCTGCCTGCCGGGGCGCGGACTCCAGCTCGTCGATCGCAACGCCGACGCTGCTGCGCGCCAGCGGCTTATAGTCCCGCTTGTCGCGGCCGATCACGAAGCTCTGGTTGCTGTGCACGAAGCGGTGGATCGAGATCGCGGCCTCGCGGCCCTCGGCGATCGCGCGCGCAACGTCATGCGCGCCGGTCGCAGCGCCGCCGGCAAAGATGTCGGCCTCGCCGGTCTGGCGGGTCACGGCGTCGGCACCGACAAAGCCGTCGGCATTCAGGCACACGCCGGATGCGGCGGTGAAGGCGTCCGCCGCCGGGACGTAGCCCTCGGCAGCAAAGACCGTGTCCGCGGCGAGCGTCTCGGTCTTATCGCTGTGCAGGCTGCGGATGGACACCGCGCCGTCGCGGATCTCCTGCACCGCGAACGGTGCGCGGAACGCGATGCCTTCCTTCTTGGCCGCGGAGATGTCCGCCTGGATCGCTCCGGCGACGACGGTCACGCTTGCAGCGCCGCCCTTGCGCGCGGCGCGCGCACAGTCAACGGCCTCTTTCCCGCCGCCGAGCACGACCACGCTGCCCTTGACGGTGTGTCTTTTCCGGTGCAGGTATCTGCGTGCGTCCACGGCGCCGGCCGGCGCGTCCTTGCTCTGCTTTCCGGCGCCGATGCCGAGGAAGAACGCCTTGTAGCCTTCTGCGCGCAGCGCGTCGAGCGTCGTGTCCTTGCCGACTTCCACGCCGGTGCGGAACTCCACGCCCATGCGCGCGAGCACGTCGATCTCGGCGTCATAGGCCTTGCGGTCGAGCCGGAACGACGGGATGAGCGTTGCCGGTGCGCCGCCGAGCACCGTGTCCTTTTCCAGCACGGTCACGGGGTAGCCCTGCTGCCGGAGGAAATAGGCGCAGCTCAGTCCGGCGGGGCCGGCGCCGATGACGGCGATCTTTTCCGTATGGGGGATGCCGGACGGGTTTTTCGCCGGCGGCAAAATGACCTTGCCGGCGTCCAGCTCGCGCCGGACGAGCGTTCTGCACACGTCGGCAATGGCGACGGCGGTGTCGATCTGGTTGCGGGTGCAGACCTTTTCGCACTGGCGGCCGCACACGCTGCCGCACAGCTCCGGGAACGGTGTGGCCTGCCGGATGAGCGCCGCGGCGTCGTCGTATCTGCCGGCGGACAGCAGCTGCAGGCAGCCCTGCACCGGGATGTTCAGCGGGCAAACGGCCTTGCACGGCGCGGTGCCGCTGGGCATGACGTCCGAGCGGTTCGTGCGGAATTCCGGGTCATAGCTCCGGCGGTCGTAGGGCACGCTGGCGTCGGTGTCGTAGGTATCGGAAATGTGCGGATCGGTCGTGCAGCGCTTCTGGCCGAGCTTGAGGGCGTTGGTCTGGCAGTTTTCGACGCACTGGCCGCAGGCGACGCACTTTTCCTTGTCCACGCGGGCGATGTAGTTCGAGCGGATGGCGCGCGGCGTGCGGAACAGCTCCTCGATGCGCAGCGCGAAGCACGAGCAGCCGCAGCAGTTGCAGATGGCGGTCGCGTCCTCAAAGCCGGGGGTCTGGTTGATCTCGTGCACGAGACCGTTGTCCTCGGCGCGGCGGAGGATCTCATACGCTTCTTCCTTCGTGACGAGCCGGTGATAGCCCTGCTCGGAATAGCAGACGGCGTTGTCGTTGAGGTACATGCACATGTCCTCTTCAAGGTGGCCGCAGCCCTCGCCCATGAGACGGCGGGCACGGCGGCACGAGCACGGGCCGACGCTGATGGCGGTCGCGTTTTCGATGAGCGTCTTGAGCTCGTCATAGGACGCCGTGCGCGTGTCGTTCTCGATCGCGCTCATGACGGGCATGACGCGCATGAAGAACATGCCGGTCTTGCCGGAGTCGAGCATCGGCGCGAGCATCTCCGGACGGCGGCGGGTGTATGCCTCAAAGCTCTCGCCGAGCACGGGATACTTGTCGCACTGCTCACGGTTGGCAAGGATGCCCTCCATGATGCCCGGCACCCAGATGGGGTAGAAGTAGCAGCGCTTGCCGTCGACGTAGCGGTAGCGCACCGCGCCGGTCTTGGCGAGCTTGTCGAGCTGCGTCTGCGTGTATTCCACGCTCTGCTTTGCGCGCTTGGCCACGTCCTCCACGGTGCGGTTGGCCTCCAGGCGCAGGTGCATCATGATCGCACACATCTCATCGTCGATGATCGGCTCGAGGATCTTGTACTCAGGATCGTTGTACGTGATGCCGGTGTACGTCATGCTCTCAAGACTGATCTTCGTGGCCAGCTTGAGAATATTCGGTCGTTTTGCCATGCCTTTTCCTCCTTCAATGACGGGTACTATTTAAAAGGTATTCCCTGTCCCTTTTTCTCCCGGTGGCGGCGCTGCGAATGCGCGCGTGAACTGCTCGCACAGCGCGTCGATGCGCGCGTGCCCGTCGAGCTCGTGCACGCTCGGCACGCCGACGGACATACGCTGGATGACGCCGAGGATCGCGTCGTAGGCGTTGTAGTAGAGCATCTTGACATCGGCGTCGGGATCGACCGTCCCGTCGGCGAGGCCGCGGCGGATGGCCGCCGCGATCGGGCCGGGGGCGACCTCAAAGCGCTCCGGCGGGCGGTTGACGACCGCGTGCTGCCGGCCGGCGTTGCACAGCGCGACCTCCGCGTCGAGCGAGAAGCGGATGCCCGCGGGGTCGGTGAAGATCAGCCCTGCGTAGCTGTGCAGCAGCACGCGGATCTCCTCGATGCCGGTCATGCCCGGCTGCCGCGCCGAGACGAGCGCCTGCGCTGCCTGCGCCTTGGCCCGATCCCAGTAGAGGAAGGCCGCCGCGACCACAAGTTCGTCCTTCGTGGCAAAGTAGCGGTAGACCGAGCGCTCGGTCAGCCCCGCGCGGTGCGCAATGTCGCGGATGGTCGTCTTGTCGATGCCGTTTTCCACAAAGCACGCTAGTGCCGTCTGCGTCACGAGAGCAATATTCTGTTCCCGCACCTCCTGCAGCGACATGGGCGTGCCTCCAATTTGTTCATTATAACTGTCATACTGACTGACATTTTCATTATACCTGCTTCTTTCCAACATTTCAACCGCAATTTGCGCGATTTTTAACGGATTTGACATGAAAAAAACACCGGTACGGTGAAAAACCGTACCGGTGTGCGTAGGGAATGTTACACAGGGTAGTCGCCGGAGAGCTTTTCGTCGGCGTTCGTGCCGGTGTCTCGATTGCGGAAGAAGGCGAAGTACGCCACCACGCACAGCGCCACGAGCGCGTAGGCAAAGACGATGACGGCGGTGTTGCCGGCCGCGATCTCGCTCTGCAGGCCGCCGATCTCGACGATGAGGATGAGCGCCGGCGTCACGAAGCGGATCATGACGGCGTAGACCTTCTTGAGCCAGCCGGCCATGTGCGTGCCCTCGGCCTCGATCTCGGCCACGGCGCGCTTGGGCGTGATGAACCAGCCGACGACGATGCACGAGAACAGTGCGCACACGGGCATGAGCACGGTGTTGGTCACTTCGTCAAAGAACGTCAGCCAGTCGAGCCCGAACAGCGCGGGGCTGGACTCCTCGAGGATGGCGACGTGGCCGAGCGAGATGCCGATCGGGATCGACACGACGAAGCACACGCACGCGACGACGAGCGCGGCCCGCTTGCGGTGGACGTGGAACTTCTGGATGACGAACTGTGTCACGACCTCGATCAGGGACACGACGGACGTGATGGCCGCGATGTCGACCATGACGAAGAACGCGAACGACACGACCTGACCCACGCTGCCCATGGACTCGAACACCTGCGGCAGGATGATGAACATGAGCGCGACGCCCTTGCTGCTGCCGAGCAGGGAGGGGTCAAAGTGCGCGACGGACGGGAAGATGGCCAGACCGGCCAGCAGCGCCACGACCGTGTCGAACACGCAGACCATGGCGGTGGAGCGCACGAGGTTGACCTCCTTGCCGGTGTAGGAGCCGTAGGTGATCATGATGCCCATGCCGAGCGACAGGGAGTAAAACGCCTGGCCCATGGCCACGAGCACGGACTTGAACGTGATGCCGGAGAAATCGGGCTTGAGGTAGAACGCCAGGCCCTCGCGCACGCCGCTGCCGAGCGTCAGCGCGTAGATGGCGATGGCAACGAGGATGCAGAACAGCACCGGCATGAGCACCTTGGAGGCTTTCTCGATGCCGTCCTTGACGCCGCCCATGATGATCGTCACGCTCAGCACGAGAAACAGCGCCGTGTAGAGAATGACCTCACCCGTGTTGACGGAGAACGTGCTGACGATGCCCGCGTTGCCGCTGAAGGAGTTGAGCGCGTACTTCGTCGTCCAGCCGCCGAGCACGGAGTAGTAGCAGATGATGAACGCGGGGATCATGATCGCCACGAGGCCGCACCAGCCGAGGTTTTTGTTGACCATCTTGTAGGCGGTCATGGGGTTTGCCTGCGAGCGGCGGCCGAGATAGATCTCGCTGAGCATCGTGACAAAGCCGATGAGCAGCACGCACGCGATGTAGATGAGCACGAAGGCGGCGCCGCCGTTTTGCGACGTCTTGTACGGGAAGCCCCAGAGGTTGCCGAGGCCTACGGCGCTGCCGGCGGCGGCGAGGATGAAGCCGATGCCGCTGGCGAATCCAACTTTTTTCTTTTCCATAACAGATTTCCTTTCTGCCCGTTTTTCTATACAACAAAAAATCGGCCCCGACCAAAACGGTCGGGGCCGACTCTTGGTATACCAAGTGCTGTCGTGTTATCCCGCGAATACCGGTTTGGCGTGTCCTGTTGGCGGCGTAATGCCCAGAATGCCGAGTATAACAAAAATCGACACTGCAAGCACAGTGTCGATGGTAAGCAGGAGGACGCTATTGTTGTTGGTATTCGCGTCAGAGCATGCGAAGCCGGCCGCGCACGTGGTCGCGGTGCTGTCGTTTTTGCGGCTGAAAAACGAATTGCGCATGGCTTGCAGCTCCTCTCGAATGGATGTGGCTGTCATTGTACGCGCCGGGGCGGCGGTTGTCAACGGCGGGATGATTTTGCGTTTTTGATAAGGGTGTTTCAAATTTTTGAATCATCCGGCAAAAACCCCGGCGCACGGTGTTCACCGCGCGCCGGGGGAGCGAAAAAGCAGGTCAGGCGTTTGCTTCGAGCTTGTGCAGGGCTTTGCGAAACTGCGTCGCAAACAGGATGGCCGTGCACGTGACGGCAATGACGTCCGCGACCGGCTCGGCCAGATACACGGCCGTCGTCTGGTCGGGCAGCAGCGCCGGCAGCAGATAGATCAGCGGCAGGAGCAGCACGAACTTGCGCAGCACGGCCACGATGATCGAGCACACCGCGCTGCCGATGGACACGAACGTCATCTGGCAGGCGATCTGGATGCCGAACAGGAACAGGCCCGCGCAGTAGATGCGCAGCACGCGCGCCGTGAAGGCGATGAGCTCCGCGTCCGGCGTGAAGATGCGCGCGAACAGACCGGGGAAGAGCTCGATGAGCAGCCAGAGCGAGACGGAGTAGATCAGGCACACCTTCAGCAGCAGGTGGAACGTTTCACGCACGCGGTCGGTGTTCTTTGCGCCGAAGTTGTAGCTCGTGATCGGTTGTGCGCCCTGACCGATGCCCTGCAGCGGCAGCATGGCAAACTGCATCACGCTCGTGAGGATCGTCATGGCGCCGACGGCGATGTCGCCGCCGTACTTGAGCAGGGAAGCGTTGAAGCACACGGAGATGACGCTCTCGCTCGCCTGCATCGTGAACGTAGCCAGGCCGAGCGCCACGCACGGCAGGATGAGCTTCGGCGAGACGAAGAGGTTTTCCCGCCGCAGGCGCAAAAACGCCTTCTTCCCGCACAGGAACACCAGCACCCACGCGCACGAGAGCCCCTGCGAGAGCACGGTCGCCAGCGCCGCGCCGCGCACACCCATGCCCAGCGCGAAGATGAAGATCGGGTCGAGGACGATGTTCGCCGCCGCGCCGATGAGCACCGTGTACATACCCACCTTGGCAAAGCCCTGCGCCGTGATGAACGCGTTCATGCCCAGCGTGAGCTCGACAAAGAGCGTGCCGAATGCATAAATATGCAGGTAGTCAGCAGCGTAGTCAATGGTGTTTTCACTCGCGCCGAAGGCCAGCAGCGCGTCGCGCCCCCAGAGGAGCAGCACCGCCGTGAGCACGACGGAGATGCCGATCTGCAGCGTGAAGCAGCCGCCGAGCGTCTTTTCCGCGCTGTCCATATCGTCGCGCCCCATGTAGATCGACGCGCGCGGCGCGCCGCCCGAGGCCGTGAAGCACGCGAAGGCCGACACGATCAGGATGATCGGCAGGCACACGCCCACGCCCGTCAGCGCGCTGCTGCCGACCTCGGGAATGTGGCCGATGTAGATGCGGTCGACGATGTTGTAGAGCATGTTCACGAGCTGCGCGATCACCGTCGGGATCGCGAGCCGGCGCAGAAGCTGTCCGACCGGCTCCGTGCCGAGAAATGTTTTGTCCTGCTGCATTTAACTTTCCTCCCTGTTGGCCATGCGGTCGAGATTCTGCGCGAACGCCGTCAGACACTGCTGGAACGTTTCGAGCGCGTCGGGCGCGAGGCCCGCGGACATCTGCGCGGCGAACTGCTCCTGCAGCGCCTGCCCGCGCGCGATGATCGGCGCTGCCTTGTCCGTGCACACGAGCCGGCAGCGGCGGCGGTCGCCGGGGTCGCGCGTGCGCAGCAGGTAGCCCCCGCGCACGAGATTGTCCACGTGGAACGACACGATGCCCGGCTTGAGCTTCCGGTACGTGCAGATGTCGCGCGCGGTGTCCAGCCCCGGATTGTTGGCCAGAAAGAGCAGAATGTCCACGGCATTTTGCGCCATGTCCAGCTCCGCACTCAGCGGCTGCATGACGGCGGCGTAAGCGTCGAGGATGCGGCGCGTGTAGGTATAGACCTGAGATGCGTTGAGCACGATGGTCGCCTCCCCAAATAGTTCAATTTTGAACGATTTTGTATTATACCAGCTTCCGCCCGGAAAGCAAGCGGAAAATTGTGAACATTTGTGCGTTGACAACGGCACGATCATGTGTATAATTGTATACAATAATACAAAGCAACAGAAAGGAGCCCCACTGCCATGCTTGAAATATCCGGAAAGACGAATTTACTGGAGCAGAATGCGTATAAATATTCGCTCCAGGACGTGGCGGAGCCGAACCTCCAGCGCGACATCTACACGCAGGGAATGGTGCCGAAGGTACCGTTCAACCACCGGCGCGTGCCGATGAACATGCCCGAGGAGATCTGGATCACGGACACGTCCCTGCGCGACGGGCAGCAGTCCGTGGAGCCGTACACGGTCGACCAGATCGTCAACATTTATAAGTACCTGTCCCGGCTCGGTGGGCCGTATGGCATCATCCGGCAGACGGAGTTTTTCATCTACAGCAAAAAAGACCGCGAGGCGCTCGAAAAGTGCATGGAGCTGGGGCTGAAGTTCCCGGAGATCACGACGTGGATCCGCGCGACAAAGGAGGACTTTCGCCTCGTGCGCGACCTCGGCATCCGCGAGACGGGCATCCTCGTCAGCTGCAGCGACTACCACATCTTCAAGAAGATGAAAATGACCAGAAAGCAGGCCATGGACTACTACCTTGCCACCGTGGCCGATGCGTTTGAGGCCGGGGTCGTCCCGCGCTGCCACCTCGAGGACATCACGCGCGCCGACTTTTACGGCTTTGTCGTGCCGTTTGTCAACGAGCTGCAAAAGCTCTCGCGTCAGGCGGGCATCCCGGTCAAGATCCGCGCGTGCGACACCATGGGCTACGGCATCCCCTACACGGAGGCGGCGCTGCCGCGCAGCGTGGCCGGCATCATCTACGGCCTGCAGCAGTACTCCGACGTGCCGAGCGAGTGCCTCGAGTGGCACGGGCACAACGACTTTTACAAGGCCGTCGTCAACGCCTCGACCGCGTGGCTCTACGGTGCGTGCGCGGTCAACTGCTCACTGCTGGGCATCGGCGAGCGCACGGGCAACATCCCGCTCGAGGCGATGGTGTTCGAGTATGCGTCGCTGCGCGGCTCGCTCGACGGCATGGACCCGACGGTCATCACCGAGATCGCCGACTACTTCCAGCACGAGATCGGCTACGACATCCCGCCGATGACGCCGTTCGTCGGGCGCGATTTCAACGCCACGCGCGCCGGTATCCACGCCGACGGCCTGCTCAAGGATGCCGAGATCTACACGATCTTCGACACCGAGAAGCTGCTCAACCGCCCGGCGTCCGTGCAGGTCGGCAAGACGTCCGGCCTTGCGGGCATCGCCTACTGGATCAACCAGAACTACCACCTGACCGGCGAAAAACAGATCGACAAGCACGACCCGCTCGTGCTCGCGCTCAAGGGCTGGGTGGATGCGGAATACGAGGACGGCCGCCAGACCGTCTTGTCCGTCAAGGAACTCAAAGCCAAGATCGCGGAGCTGGCGCCCGGCCGCTTCGCGCAGGTCTGACAGGAGGCGCAGTATGAAAGATTTCCGTACCGTTACGCTGGCCGATCAGGTGTTTGAGCGGCTGGAATCCGATATCATTCAGGGCGTGTACCCGCGCGGCGAGGTGCTCACGGAGCTGAAGCTCGTCGAGCAGCTCAACGTCAGCCGCACGCCCATCCGCGAGGCGCTGCGCCGCCTCGAGCAGGAGCACCTCATCGCCGACACCGGCAAGGGCTCCGTCGTGCTCGGCATCACGGCCGAGGATCTGGTGGACATCATGGACATCCGCTGCCGGATCGAGGGGCTCGCGTCCTACTACGCGGCGAAAAACGTCTCGCCCGAGGGGCTTGCGCGCCTGCGGCACATTCTGGACCTGCAGGAATTTTACTTTGAAAAGCACGACGCCGAGCACCTGCGCGAGATGGACGACCAGTTCCACGACGTCATCTGCGACATGAGCGGCCACGCCGTCATCAGCGACACACTCGTCCCGCTGCACCGCAAGACCCGCCGCTACCGCAAGGCGTCCATTGCCGACACCAAGCGCACGGCGCAGGTGGTCAAAGAGCACCGCGCCATCTTCGACGCCATCGCCGCTGGAGACGCCGACCGCGCCGCCGCGCTCACGACCGAGCACACCATCCACGCAAAAGAAAGTATGATTGGGAGGCTGAAAAATCATGGGTGAAACGCTTGCTCAGAAGATCATCCGCGCGCACCTGCTGCACGGCGACATGACGCCCGGCAGCGAGATCGCGCTGCGCATCGACCAGACGCTCACGCAGGACGCGACCGGCACGATGGCCTATCTGGAGTTTGAGACGATGGGCATCCCGCGCGTGAAGACCGAGCTGAGCGTGGCCTATGTCGACCACAACACGCTGCAGTCCGGCTTTGAAAACGCGGACGACCACCGCTACCTCCAGACCGTGGCCAAAAAGCACGGCGTCTGGTTCTCCCGCCCGGGCAACGGTATCTGCCACCAGGTGCAGCTCGAGCGCTTCGGCAAGCCGGGCAAGACGCTCATCGGCTCGGACAGCCACACGCCCACCGGCGGCGGCATCGGCATGCTGGCCTTCGGCGCGGGGGGCATGGACGTCGCGGTCGCCATGGGCGGCGGCGCGTACTACATCACGATGCCGAAAATGTTCAAGGTCAACCTCACCGGCACGCTGCGGCCCTACGTCACGGCCAAAGACATCAGCCTCGAGCTGCTGCGCATCCTGTCGGTCAAGGGCGGCGTCGGCGCGATCATCGAGTGGGGCGGGCCGGGTATCGCGGCGCTGTCCGTGCCCGAGCGCGCCACGATCACGAACATGGGCACCGAGCTCGGCGCGACGACGTCCATCTTCCCGTCGGACGACGTGACGCGCGCCTTCCTCGCCGCCGAGGGGCGCGAGGCGGACTTTATCCCCCTTGCGAGCGACCCGGACGCGCGCTATGACCGCATCATTGACATCGACCTCAACACGCTGCAGCCCATGATCGCCTGCCCGCACAGCCCGGACAACGTCGTCCCCGTGGAAACGCTCGCGGGCACGAAGGTCGATCAGGTCTGCATCGGCTCGTGCACGAATTCGTCCCTGTTCGATATGCTCAAGGTCGCAGCCCTGCTCAAGGGCAGGACCATCGCCCCGGGCGTGAGCCTGTCCATCTCGCCGGGGTCGAAGCAGGTGCTGACCATGCTGGCCGACTGCGGCGCGCTCACGGACATCCTCGCCAGCGGCGCGCGCCTGCTCGAGTGCGCGTGCGGCCCGTGCATCGGCATGGGCTTCTCGCCCAACTCCGGCGGCGTGAGCCTGCGCACGTTCAACCGCAACTTCCTCGGCCGCAGCGGCACGAAGGACGCGCAGGTCTACCTCGTGTCCCCGGAGACGGCCGTCGCCGCCGCGCTCACCGGCACGATCACCGACCCGCAGACGCTCGGCCCCATGCCGGCCGTCACGCTGCCGGAGCAGTTTCGCATCGACGACAGCGCCGTGCTGCCGCCCGCCCCGGCGGACGAGGCGGACGCGGTGGGGGTGCTGCGCGGGCCGAACATCCGGCCCTTCCCGCAGAGCAGGCCCTTTGCCGACACGCTCACGGCGGAGCTCGTGCTCAAGGTGGGCGACAACATCACGACCGACCACATCATGCCGGCGGGGGCGAAGATCCTGCCGTATCGCTCGAACATCCCGAAGCTGTCGGAGTTTTGCTTCACGGTCTGCGACCCGACCTTTCCGGCGCGCGCCAGAGCGGCCGGGGACGGCATCATCGTCGGCGGCAGCAACTACGGGCAGGGCTCGTCGCGCGAGCACGCGGCGCTCGTGCCGATGTATCTCGGCATCCGCTGCGTCGTGGCCAAGAGCTTCGCGCGCATCCATGCGGCCAACCTCATCAACGCCGGCATCCTGCCGCTGACGTTTGAAAACCCGGCCGATTACGACGCGCTGCAGCCCGGCGCGCGGCTGCGCATCGACGATATCCGCACCGGCATGGCAGCGGGGAAACTGACGCTCACGGACACGGCGGCGGGCAAGTCCTATCCCGTCGTGTGCAGCCTTACCGAGCGGCAGCAGGCCATCCTGCTCGCCGGCGGACTGCTCAACTACACAAAGGAGCATGCACTATGAACGATATTGACCGCGCCTGTGCGGCGTTTCGCACGCTGCTGACTGAGCAGCAGGCCCGCGTTGCGGGCATGACCGCCGAGCGGGTGGACTATACGAAAAAAGCGACCGTGACCATCGGCCTTGTGGACGGCGACGGCATCGGCCCGATCATCATGGAGCAGGCGGTGCGCGTGCTCGAGGTGCTGCTCGCCGATGAGATCGCGCGCGGCAGCATCGCCCTGCGGCGCATCCGCGGCCTCACGATCGAAAACCGGCTGGCCTGCAATCAGGCCGTGCCGGACGATGTGCTCGCGGAGATCCTGACCTGCGACGTGCTGCTCAAGGGTCCGACGACGACGCCCATGGGCGGCGGGCTCGAGAGCGCGAACGTGAAGCTGCGCCGCGCGCTCGACCTCTACGCGAACGTCCGCCCCGTGACCATCCCCGAGCAGGGCATCGACTGGACGTTCTTCCGCGAGAACACGGAGGGCGAGTACGCCCTCGGCAGCCGCGGCGTGGAGCTGCCCGGCATGGCCGTGGACTTCAAGGTCACGACCGACCCCGGCACACGCCGCATCGCCCGCGCGGCGTTCGACTATGCCCGGCGCAACGGCAAGACGCGCGTGACCGTCGTCACGAAGGCGAACATCCTCAAAAAGACGGACGGCAAGTTCACCGCCCTCTGCCACGAGGTGGCCGCCGATTATCCCGAGATCACCGTCGATGACTACTATATTGATATCATGGCGGCGAACCTCGTCAACGAGCGGGTGCGCGGGCAGTTTCAGGTGCTGCTGCTGCCGAACCTCTACGGCGACATCATCACCGACGAGGCTGCACAGCTGCAGGGCGGTGTCGGCACGGCGGGCAGCGCCAACATCGGTGACCGCTACGCCATGTTCGAGGCCATCCACGGCTCGGCCCCGCGCATGATCGAGCGCGGCATGGGCGACTACGCCAACCCCCAGAGCATCCTGCGCGCAGAGGTCATGCTGCTGCGGCACATTGGCCGCGCGGCTGCGGCCGACCGGCTCGAGGCGGCGCTCGATGCCTGCCCGGCCGTCATCACCGGCCGGCCGGACGGCGCGACCTGCGCCGACTACGGCGACGGGGTGCTGAAGCTGCTCTGAAGCACACGGCGGCGCGCCCAAACGGGCGCGCCGCTGAGCCTGTCTGTATCCGGTTCTTGGCGCAGAGATGCGTGTCAACGCGGGACGGAAAATGACGGAATTTTTCGTGCAAAAAGACGGCGCGCAAAGCCGCCGGATTTGTTGACAGACCGGACGATTATGTGATATCATATCAAAAATTTGCGATTCGGCAGAAATGAGGCGAGGAAAAATGGTTGCGGCCGCAGAGAATATGCAGGCATTTGGGTGGGATCTTTTTTCCGGCAACCGTGATTCTGTTTTTCTTGGCAGCGGCAGCATTGCCGGTGACGAACTTGATATTTCTTCTTTCGTGGTATTACCTGGTTTCGTAGATGTGCATGTACATCTCCGTGAGCCAGGTTTTTCTTATAAGGAGACCATTTCGTCCGGCACGCTTGCTGCGGCGCGCGGCGGATACAGCCGCGTGTGTGCCATGCCCAATCTGGATCCGGCGCCGGACAGTTTGCAGACGCTTGCCCCCCAGCTGGAGCGCATCCGCACGGATGCGGTCATCGATGTGACGCCCTACGGCGCGATCACCGCGCACCGCGGCGGCAGGGAGCTCGCGGACATGGAGCAGCTCGCGCCCTATGTCGCCGGCTTTTCCGACGACGGCAGCGGCGTGCAGGATGCGGACGTGATGCGCGCCGCGATGCGCAAGGCGGCAAGCCTCGGCAAGCTCATCGCCGCGCACTGCGAGGACAACACCCTCCTGCACGGCGGCTATATCCACGACGGCGCGTATGCCCGCGCCCACGGGCACAAGGGCATCAGCAGCGAGAGTGAGTGGCGGCAGCTCGCGCGCGATCTTGAGCTGGTGCGCGAGACGGGCTGCGCCTATCATATGTGCCACGTGTCCACCAAGGAGAGTGTGGCGCTCATCCGCCGGGCGAAGGCGCAGGGGCTGGACGTCACCTGCGAGACCGCACCGCACTACCTCGTGCTGACCGAGGACGACCTGCGCGAGGACGGCAGCTTCAAGATGAACCCGCCCCTGCGCACGCAGGCCGACCGGCAGGCGCTCATCGAGGGCATCCTCGACGGCACGGTGGACATGATTGCGACCGACCACGCGCCGCACAGCGCGCAGGAAAAGGCCAGGGGCCTCGCCGGGAGCGCCATGGGCATCGTCGGCCTTGAGACGGCGTTTCCCGTGCTCTATACCCACCTTGTGCGCACCGGCGTGCTGACGCTCGACAAGCTCGTGGAGCTCATGGCGGTCAACCCCAGAAAGCGCTTCGGCTTCCCGCTGCGTGCGGACGATTATGCCGTCTGGGACCTGAACACGGAGTACCGCATCGACCCGGCGCAGTTTTGCTCCATGGGAAAGAGCACGCCCTTCGCCGGACAGACGGTCTACGGGCGGTGCGTGCGCAACGTCTGCGGCGGCGCCGTCGTCTGGCAGGACGCGCAGGACTGAGCGCCCTTCATTTACATATTAAATATATGACATACAGGACTTTTTACGTACTGAGGAGGAAATCACATGCCCAAGAGAACGGATCTGAAGAAAATTATGATCATCGGCTCCGGCCCGATCGTCATCGGTCAGGCCGCTGAGTTTGACTATGCCGGCACGCAGGCGTGCCTGTCGCTCAAGGAGGAGGGGTACGAGGTCATTCTCGTCAACTCCAACCCCGCCACGATCATGACGGATACCTCCGTCGCGGACAAGGTGTACATGGAGCCGCTGACGCTGGAGTATGTGGCGCGTATCCTGCGCAAGGAGCGCCCGGACGCGATCGTCCCGGGCATCGGCGGCCAGACCGGCCTGAATCTGGCGATGCAGCTCGAGCAGAAGGGCGTGCTCAAGGAGTGCCAGGTCGAGCTTCTCGGTACGGACAGCGACAGCATCCGCCGTGCCGAGGACCGCGAGCAGTTCAAGGAGCTCTGCCAGAGCATCGGCGAGCCGGTCATCCCGTCGCAGATCACCTACGGCCTCGAGGAGGCCAAGGCCGCGGCCGCGGCCATCGGCTATCCGGTCGTGCTGCGCCCGGCGTTCACGCTCGGCGGCACGGGCGGCGGCTTTGCCGACGACGAGGCGCAGCTCGTCGAGCTGGGCATGCAGGCGTTCAAGCTCTCGCCCATCCATCAGGTGCTGATCGAAAAGAGCGTCAAGGGCTATAAGGAGATCGAGTTTGAGGTCATGCGCGATGCGTCCGACCGCGCCATCACCATCTGCGGCATGGAGAACATCGACCCCGTGGGCGTGCACACCGGCGACTCCGCCGTCGTCGCGCCGATCATGACGCTCAGCGACCATGACATGAAGATGCTCAACGACAGCGCGATCAAGATCATCCGCGCGCTGAAGATCCAGGGCGGCTGCAACGTGCAGTTTGCGCTCAACCCCAAGACCTCGGAGTACTTCCTCATTGAGATCAACCCCCGCGTCTCCCGCTCGTCGGCGCTGGCGAGCAAGGCCAGCGGCTATCCCATCGCGCGCGTCACGGCGAAGGTCGCCGTCGGCATGAACCTCGACGAGATCGCCGTCGCCAACACGACGGCCGCGTTCGAGCCGTCGCTGGATTACGTGGTCGCAAAGCTGCCGCGCTTCCCGTTCGATAAGTTCTCGACCGCCGCCAACACGCTCGGCACGCAGATGAAGGCCACGGGCGAGGTCATGGGCATCGGCAGCACGCTCGAGGAGTGCCTGCTCAAGTCCGTCCGCTCGCTGGAGATCGGCGCGCAGCACCTCTGGCTGCCGAAGTTCCAGAACATGACCAAGGCGGAGCTGACCGAGTACCTGCACCAGTTCCGCGATGACGGGCTCTTTGCCGTCGCGCAGCTGCTGCGTCTGGGCGCGAGCGTGGACGAGGTCGCTGCACTGACGATGATCACGCCCTACTTCCTCGAGACCATCCGCGGCATCGTGGACATGGAGCAGACGCTCTGCGCGCACAAGGGCGACGGAGAGACGCTCAAGCAGGCCAAGCAGATGGGCTTCTGTGACCCCTACATCGCGCGGCTCTGGGGTGTGCGCGAGGAGGATGTGTATGCCCAGCGCGTGCAGCTGGGGCTCTACCCCGCCTACAAGATGGTGGACACCAGCCACACCGGCGCTTACATCCCCTATTTCTACTCCACCTATGCCCCCGGCGCAAAGAGCGAGGCGCGCCGCTCGGACAAGCAGAAGGTCGTCGTGCTCGGCGCAGGCCCGATCCGCATCGGTCAGGGCGTGGAGTTTGACTACTCCACCGTCCACGCGGTGCAGACCATCCGGCGCGCGGGCTACGAGGCCATCATCATCAACAATAACCCCGAGACGGTCTCCACCGACTACACGACCGCCGATAAGCTGTATTTCGAGCCCCTCACGCCCGAGGATGTCATGAACATCCTGCATGAGGAGCAGGCCGATCAGGTGATCGCCAGCCTCGGCGGCCAGACGGCCATCAATCTGGCACAGCCGCTCATGACGCGCGGCGTGCAGATCATCGGCACGGACTGCGCTGCGATCGAGCGCGCGGAGAACCGCGACTGCTTTGAAAAGCTGCTGCTCGAGCTGAACATCCCGCAGCCGATGGGCGCGGCGGTGACGAATCTGGACGACGGTCTCAAGGCGGCGCACACGGTGGGCTATCCGGTGCTGGTGCGCCCGTCGTTCGTGTTGGGCGGCCGCGCCATGGAGATCGTGGCCGACGACGAGATGCTGCGCCACTATCTGCAGAATGCCGTGCGCACCGGCGAGGGCAAGCCCGTGCTGGTCGATAAGTACATCTCCGGCCGCGAGGTCGAGGTCGACGCCATCTGCGACGGCAGAGACGTGTTCGTGCCCGGCATCATGGAGCTGGTCGAGCGCACCGGTGTCCACTCCGGCGACTCCATCAGCGTCTACCCGCCGTTTTCCATCTCCGACAAGGTCAAGGGCACGATCCTGACCTATGCCAAGAAGCTCGGTCTGGGCATCGGCATCGTCGGACTGTATAACATCCAGTTCATCGTCGATAAGAGCGACCATGTCTACATCATCGAGGTCAACCCCCGCTCGTCGCGCACGGTGCCGTTTTTGTCGAAGGCTACGGGCTATCAGCTCGCGGACATCGCCACGAACGTCATCCTCGGCACGAGCCTCAAGGAGCAGGGCATCTTCGACCTGTATCCGCCGGAAAAAGAGCGCTGCTATGTCAAGGCGCCGGTGTTCTCCTTCGCCAAGCTCCACGGGCTGGACGCCTACCTCTCCCCGGAGATGAAGTCCACGGGCGAGGCCATCGGCTACGACAAGAAGCTCTCGCGCGCCATGTACAAGGCGCTGCAGGCCTCCGGCATGAACGTGCAGAACTACGGCACCGTGTTCGTGACGCTGGCCGATGAGGACAAGCCCGAGGGCCTGCCGCTCGTGCGCCGGTTCTATGAGATGGGCTTTAACATCGAGGCGACCGCAGGCACGGCTGCCTACCTCAAGTCCTTCGGCATCCGCACGCGCGTGCGCGGCAAGATCAGCGACGGCAGCCACGAGATCCTCGATTCCATCCGCAGCGGCTACGTCAGCTACATCATCAACACCCGCTCCATCCATTCGAGCGTCCACGCGCAGGACGGCGCCGCGATCCGGCGCTGCGCGGTTGAAAACGGCGTGACCGTCTTTACCTCGCTCGATACGGTGCGCGTGCTGCTCGACGTGCTCGAGGAGACGACGCTGGCCGTGTCCACGATCCACGCGGAGTAAGCCATGCAGCAGAAACGTTTCACCATTGCGGAAAACGCGCCCGTCGCCCGCGGGACGTATCGTCTGCGTCTCGCGGGGGACACTGCCGCGATCACCGCGCCGGGGCAGTTTGCGGACATCCGGCTCGCCGGATATTTTCTGCGCCGCCCCGTGTCGGTGTGCAGCTGGAGTGACGGCGCGCTGACGCTGTATTATAAAGTGGCGGGCGCAGGCACGGCGCAGCTGAGCACGCTGGGGCCGGGTACGGAGCTGGACCTGCTGGTCGGTCTCGGCAACGGCTTTGACACCGCACCCGCCGGTGCGCGGCCGCTGCTGGTCGGCGGCGGCGTGGGCGCGTCCCCGCTGTACGGTCTGGCGCAGCAGCTCGTGGCCGAGGGGCGCAGCCCGCTGGCCGTGCTCGGCTTTCGCACGGCGGCGGAAGTGCTGCTTGCCGATGCGTTTTGTGCGCTCGGCATCCCCGTCACGGTCGTGACCGAGGACGGCACCATGGGCGCGCGCGGCTTCGTGACCGACGCGCTGCCCGAGGGCTGCACCTATGTGTATGCCTGCGGGCCGATGCCTATGCTGCAGGCACTGTGCAGCGCGACGCCGCTTGACGGTCAGCTGAGCATCGAGGCGCGCATGGGCTGCGGCTTCGGCGCGTGCATGGGCTGCACCTGCGAAACGACGCACGGCAGCAAGCGCGTCTGCAAGGACGGGCCCGTGTTCACAAAGGAGGAGATCGTATGGCCGCAACAGCCGTAACGCTCTGTGGGATCGAGCTGGAAAACCCCATCATCCCGGCCAGCGGCACGTTTGGCTACGGGCAGGAGTTTGCGCAGCTGTATGACATCAATATGCTCGGCACGTTCTCCTTCAAGGGGACGACGCGCGCGCCGCGCTTCGGCAACCCCACGCCGCGCATCGCCGAGTATGCCGGCGGAATGCTCAACGCGGTGGGGCTGCAGAACCCCGGCGTGGACGCGGTCATCGCGCACGAGCTGCCGGAGCTGAAAAAGGTGTTTCACAAGCCGGTCATGGCGAATGTGAGCGGCTTCAGCGTGGAAGAATATGCCGAGGTCTGCGCCAGGCTTGACGCGCAGCCGCAGGTCGGCTGGCTGGAGGTCAACATCTCCTGCCCGAACGTCCACGGCGGCGGCGCTGCCTTCGGCGCGGAGCCGTCGGCCGCGGCGGAGGTGACGCGCGCGGTGCGCGCCGTGACGAAAAAGCCGATCATCCTCAAGCTCTCGCCGACGGCGGCGGACATTGCCGCCGTTGCCAAGGCCTGTGAGGACGCGGGCGCGGACGGCGTGAGCCTCATCAACACCCTGCCGGGTATGCGCATCGACCTTGCGCGCCGCCGCCCGCTGCTGGCCAACCGGACCGGCGGCATGTCCGGCCCCGGTATGTTCCCGCTGGCCGTGCGCATGGTCTATCAGGTGTACGAGGCGGTGCACATCCCCATTGTGGGCATGGGCGGCGTGACGAGCGCGCAGGACGTTCTGGAGCTGATGCTCGCGGGCGCGACGGCGGTCGGTGTGGGCGCGGCAAACCTGGTCGAGCCGTATGCCTGCAAGCACATCATTGAAACTCTGCCGGACGCGATGGCGCGCTTCGGCATCGACAATCTCAGGGACATCATAGGAGGAGCACATCATGGGTAAGGACGTTATCATTGCGCTGGATTTTGACAGCCGGGAAAAGACGCTCGCATTTCTCGACCTCTTTCAGGACGAGAAGCCGTTTGTGAAGATCGGCATGGAGCTGTTTTATGCCGAAGGGCCGGACATCGTGCGCCAGATCCACGCGCGCGGCCACAGGATCTTTCTCGACCTCAAACTGCACGACATCCCGAACACGGTGAAAAAGGCGATGGCCGCGCTCTCGGCGCTGGATGTGGATATCATCAACCTCCACGCTGCCGGCACGAAGGCCATGATGAGCGCCGCGCTCGAGGGACTGACCCGGCCGGACGGCACGCGCCCGCTGCTCATCGCCGTGACGCAGCTGACCTCCACGGACCAGGAGCGCATGGACCGGGAGCTGCTCATCCACGCGCCGATCGACGAGGTCGTGCTGCACTATGCGCGCAATGCGCGCGATGCCGGTCTTGACGGCGTGGTCTGCTCCCCGCTGGAGGCGGGCAGCATCCATGCGCGCTGCGGCGCGGACTTTCTGACCGTGACGCCCGGCGTGCGCTTTGCCGACGGGGAGAGCGGCGACCAGAAGCGCGTCACAACGCCGGAGCGCGCCCGGGAGATCGGCTCGGACTACATCGTCGTCGGCCGTCCGATCACGCAGGCGGACGATCCCGTCGCCGCCTATCGCCGGTGCGTGGCCGCGTTCGTCGGCTGAGCGCCGGATCAGAGACTTTTTCAACAGGAGGAACTGCTATGGATATCAAAAACGAAGTTGCGCGCAGCCTGCTCTCGATCGAGGCGGTGTTCCTGCGCCCGCAGGAGCCGTTCACGTGGGCCAGCGGCATCAAGAGCCCCATCTACTGCGACAACCGCCTCATCCTGACCGCGCCCGAGGCGCGTGATCTGGTCGAGCGCGCCATCGCCGAGACGGTCAGGCGCGAGTATCCGCAGGCGCAGGTGCTCATGGGCACGGCCACGGCCGGCATTGCCCACGCTGCCATCGCCGCGCATCTGCTCGGTCTGCCGATGGGCTACGTCCGCTCGAGCAGCAAGGATCACGGCCGCCAGAACCGCATCGAGGGCAAGCTCGTCCCGGGGCAGAAGGTCGTGGTCGTCGAGGATCTGATCTCCACCGGCGGCAGCGTGCTCGACGCGGTGGACGCGCTGCGTGAAGCCGGCGCGGAGGTGCTCGGCGTCGTGAGCATCTTCACCTACGGCATGAAAAAGGGCGTGGAGCGGCTCGCCGCAGCGCAGGTCAGAAACGTGAGCCTCACGGATCTGGACACCGTCGCCAGCACGGGCGCACAGGAGGGCTACATCACCGAGGCCGACGTCGCGCGGCTGCTGGCCTTCCGCGAAAACCCCTCCGACGAGAGCTGGATCGCAACGGGGGGTCAGGCGTGATATGAAGCATCTGATCGACATTATGCAGCTGACCCCGCAGGAGATCATGGAGCTCATCGACACCGCCTGCGCGATCATGGAGCACCCCGAGCAATATGCCCACAAGTGCGACGGGAAGATCCTCGCCACGCTGTTTTTCGAGCCGTCCACGCGCACGCGCCTGAGCTTCGAGAGCGCGATGCTCTCGCTCGGCGGCAAGGTGCTCAGCGTCGCCTCGGCGGAGAGCTCGTCCGCCTCCAAGGGCGAGACCGTCGCGGACACCGTGCGCGTCGTCAGCTGCTACAGCGACATCATCGCCATGCGCCATCCCAAGGAGGGCGCGCCGCTGGTCGCGTCCATGCACGCGCAGGTCCCGGTCATCAACGCGGGCGACGGCGGACACAACCACCCCACGCAGACGCTGACCGACCTCATGACCATCTACCGCGAAAAGGGTCGGCTGGACGACCTGACGATCGGCCTGTGCGGCGACCTGAAGTTCGGCCGCACGGTGCACTCGCTCGTCGCCGCTATGAGCCGCTGCACGGGCATCCGCTTCGTGCTCATCTCCCCGGAGGAGCTCAAGCTCCCGCGCTACGTGAAGGACGAGTATCTCAAAAAGCCCGGCGTCCCCTACACGCAGTCCACGTCGCTCGAGGCCGTGATGCCGGAGCTGGACGTGCTGTATATGACCCGCGTGCAGCGCGAGCGCTTTTTCAACGAGGAGGACTACCTGCGCCTGCGCGACAGCTATATCCTCACGCCGGATAAGCTCGAGACCGCCAAGCCCGACATGAGCATCCTGCACCCGCTGCCGCGCGTCAACGAGATCGCCGCCGCCGTGGACAACGATCCGCGCGCCTGCTATTTCAAGCAGGTGAAAAACGGCCGCTATATCCGCATGGCGCTCATGCTCAAGCTGCTGGGCATCGACTGACGGGAGGAGAAACGTTATGCTTATTGATTCGATTCAAAACGGGATCGTCATCGACCACATCACGGCCGGCAAGGCCATGGAGCTCTACCAGATCCTCGGTCTGGACAAGCTCGCCTGCACCGTTGCCATCCTCAAAAACGTCACCAGCGGCAAGCTCGGCCGCAAGGACATCATCAAGATCGACGGCGAGATGGAGCTCGACTGGGACCTGATCGGCTATGTCGATCCGAGCATCACGGTCAACATCATCCGCGGCGGCGAGCTGCAGGAAAAGCGCACGCTCAAGCTGCCCGAGCGCATCCGCGGCGTGCTGCGGTGCAAGAATCCGCGCTGCATCACCTCGACCGAGCGCGAGCTGCCGCAGGAGTTCGTGCTCACGGATCGGGAGCGGCGCGTCTACCGCTGCCTGTACTGCGAGACCGAGGCGGGAAAGTGATCCCCCGGAAAATCTGATAAACCAAGTGGCGCGTCCGAAACCGGACGCGCCACTTGTGCTTGCCGTCAGGCAAGCAGCCGGATGCCTTTGGTCATCAGGCTCAGCCCGAGGGCGACGATGAGGATCGTGCTGCCCTTGAGCAGATATTTGTTGTACCGCTTCTGGAGAAACGTTCCGAGCAGGCCGAACAGCAGCATAAAGACGCACGTGCCCGCGCCGAAGGCGAGCATGCTCGCCGCGCCGCTTGCCCACGACCCGGACGAGGCGGCGAAGACCTCTGGTGTATAACAAGGAGATTTTGCAGAGGTTAGAGAATCTGATCCCGCCGTCCACGGCGATTTCCGTTCAGGAGGCCATCTTCTCCGGCGATAACGCACGGCTGAAAGCGCAGATTCAGACGCTGCTGACCCAGTCGGTCAGCTCCTTCGATACTGCCGGGGAGAACTTCTACCACGGCTTTATGCTGGGGCTGTGCGCCCTGCTGGGCGGCGCTTTCGTGACCTCCAACCGGGAATCGGGCGACGGGCGCTATGACATTCAGCTGAAGCCCACGCAAAAGGGCCTTCCGGGCATCCTGATTGAGCTGAAAGCGGAGAAAAATTGCAGCGACGAAAAGCTGAAAAAGCTGTCCGAGACGGCCTTGCAGCAGATCAACGATAAGAAATACGAAACCGAGCTGACGACCTCCGGGGTCAGGACGATTTATAAATACGGCGTGGCCTTCAGCGGTAAAAAGGTCGAAGTGGCAGCTGGATGAGAATTGAAAACAGGGACATACCCTTGCTTGTGTGTCCCTGCCCTTTTTTATAACGAATTCATGATGTTCAGCAAACTCTGATAGCTGTCTACATCGTGGTACACCACATTGCTTGTGGACATCTCGTTGAACAGCTTCTTGGCGCAAGAGATTTTCGCCTGCTCAATAGGACGCAACTCAAGACTTTCCATTGTGCCTTTCGTTTCGGCTATGAAGAAAATATGCTTGACCTTGCCCTCATAGAAAGCGATTGCCAAGTCCGGCGAATAGTTTGCAGTCACGACATTCGCTTCCTGCTCGACTCCGGTTAAGAAGATTGCGGCATCATGCTTCGTTCTTATTTTGCTATGCTTTTGCACAGCAAAAAGCCGGAGCAAAGCGAACTTTGCTCCGGCAATGTGGCGGATAGGGTGGGATTCGAACCCACGAGCCGCTTGCGCGACTACCTGATTTCGAGTCTTGTTCGCACTTGGCATTTCCGTGTCTGCTGTGGTCGGTGACGGCAGCTTTGGAAACGGCGAAAGCCCTTGTGCTGCAACGGATTTTGGACGCGCCGACCGGTATTGACCAGCTCCATATCAGAAAAAACCTGAGTTCAAATTGAAATGAGAAATGCCCCAAAACGACCAGCTTTTTGCACGCTGGCAAGAAAATACGCAAGAAGAAAGCCCTTGTCCGGTATGGCTTTGCGAGCGGCCTCCCGGATAAATGCAAGAAAAACCGGCTCAAAACAAATCACACGAAGCACCCTTTCGGACCGAAACACAGAAAGGAGTCTTCGTTATGAAATACGACGCCAAGGAATTCAAAAGATACCCAGAGATTATGAGCAAGGAGCAGATGCGGATCGCCTGTCACATCAGCAAACGGACGGCTCTCTATCTTCTCCAATTCAACCTGATTCCCCACACCTTCACCGGCAAGAAAACCCGCTGCTACGCCATCAAAAAGAGCGATGTGATCGCTTTTATGAACGACCGTGAGGTCAACCCGGAAAAATACATAGCGCCGAAGAACTGGTACAAATACGGAGGCGAAATAGTTCGGCCCTATAAAATTCGCATCCAACCGCCGTGCGCCAAGGACGAGAAGAAGCTCCGGCGCTACTATGAGAGCAAGCTGGCTGCGCTGCCGGATGTGATGGATGTGGCCGCCGCCGTGGACTTCACAGGCTATAACCGACGCACCGTCTGCCAATGGATTCGCGTGGGGAAGCTGAAGGCGCTGTCGCTGCTGCAGAAGTACATGATCCCCAAATGCTATCTCATCGACTGGCTCTGCTCAGACGATTACAACAACACAAACCGAAAATCCCGCCGGCATATCGATATGCTTTGGGAGGCGCAGAAATGGAGAGATTGATGCGGACATTTTCCCTTGTTTTCTCAAAAAGAGGCACAGGGGCATCATTCCCTTGGCGTCTGTTGAAAAAACGCCGATTCTGTGATACTATAATAACAATAAGCCGAGCGTTTGCTGAAGCCACCGAAAAGCCGGGAGGGAACAAAAATGAGCAGTAATTTCCTCAACGATGAAAACAAGGGCGATATCATCATTTACCAGTCTGAAAGCGGCGAGACAAAAATTGATGTCCGGTTTCAGGATGAAACTGTCTGGCTGACACAGGCACAGATGGAGGAGCTTTTCCAATCTTCCCATGCAAATGTGGTTGAGCACATCAAAAACATCTATTCCGAAGGTGAGCTGGACGAAAGTTCAACCTGTCGGAAATTCCGACAAGTTCGCCGCGAGGGAAATCGCAATGTGGAGCGCGAAAGACTATATTATAACCTGGACATGATCATCTCTCTGGGCTATCGCATCAGGTCCTCCATTGCAACGCAGTTCCGCCGCTGGGCTACCGAGCGCTTGAAGGAGTACATGATCAAGGGCTTCGCCATGGATGATGAGCGCCTGAAGAATCTCGGCGGCGGCAGCTATTGGAAGGAGCTTCTTGACCGCATCCGGGACATCCGTTCCTCCGAAAAGGTGATGTACCGTCAGGTCCTCGACCTCTACGCTACTAGCGTGGACTATGACCCCAAAAGCGCCGAGTCGGTGGCTTTTTTCAAAATGGTGCAGAACAAGCTGCACTATGCCGCCCATGGCCATACCGCCGCAGAGGTGATTTTTGAGCGAGCCGATGCCGAAAAGCCATTTATGGGGCTTACCGCATTTTCCGGGGATTTTCCCACGGCGAAGGATATTGCTGTTGCAAAGAACTATCTCTCTGCGGACGAACTGAAGATACTGAACAATCTCGTTTCCGGATATTTTGACTTTGCGGAAATTCAGGCGATGCGCCGCCGGCCCATGTGCATGAGCGATTATGTAGAGAACCTGGACCGCATCCTTGCCTCCACCGGAGAAGCCCTGCTTACCGACGGGGGAACCGTAAGCCACACGCAGGCGATGGAGCAGGCAAAGGCGGAATACAGGAAATATCAGGTGCAGAATCTTTCTCCCGTGGAGGAGGAATATTTGCAGACCATTCGCAGCATCGAGAAGGCGGCAAAAGAGGGCGAAAAACGCTGACTCTGAAATGCCTTCACAGGGAAGTGATCCTCTTTGGGCCGGTATACTGCGGGTATGGATAGGGGCTGTCGTAAATATTCACAGGAGATTGTATATGGGTAACGAACAAGCGGAGATCGATGGCCTCCGCTTGCTTTATATGTTGGCTTCTGTAATTAGTCTGGAATCGATTCCTTGATTAAAGTCGACAATGCGCTTCCTTTTTGATGGTTTATGAGCCCCACGCCAAAAATGCAGACCTACTCTGGGCATGTGGCTTATGTGCGGGATTCACCGGGATCGACAACTACATACAGAAAGAAAATAAGGGCTTATCGGCTGACAGCGCTCTACCATGCGCTGTTGACGATAGGCCCTTATTATCCTGCTGCCGGACTGGCACCGTGAGATATGGCGTTTTACGGTCAAAAGAATGCGTTTCACCGTGAAACGCATTCATGAGGAAAAAACAGATTTCTTTTTGTCTCTCTCAATATATCTCGATATCTCATGTACCGAGGTATCATAAGTTTTGCGGAAAAGATTTATTCCGGCTCTTTTACTAGATATTCAGCCAAATAGGCTGGGACACAGTTGATCCAGAAGGTATACAGCCAGTCGACCTGAATGGTTTTGGAATCCAGATAATACTTTTCAAAATAGCGCGTAATACCACACATGAAGAAACGGAGCACTTCTCTCAATTCCGGCGTTATCGCACCCGGAAAATGGTTCCATTTCAGCAGCCTTACAAGATCCTCAACGCCCTTGTTTTCTATTTCGGAGCGCAGGTCATTCTGCCCGTAATAGGATAGAGCGTTTCCGAAGCCCTTGAGGGTGCCGTTATAAAGAAAGTTGTCCTTGCAGCAAGTAAAAAACGTTTCGAGAGAGTTTCGCTTCCCATCCGTATACCACAGAGGCTCGACAGTTATCCGATAGAGATAGGCAAGCAACTCGTTTTTATCCCGAAAGTGATTGTAAAACGTCCTGCTGCTAAGACCGGAGAGCCCCACGATATCCCCGACAGAAATACTCTCAAAGGAGTTGCTCTCAAGCAATTCCCTCAAAGCCAATGCAAATCTCTCTTTTGTTGATGGCAGAGCTTTCACGGTACCCCCCCAGTTTCTGTTAGCATAATAAAATTTTAACACAGTTTTTGCAGAAATACAAGAAATGAACGATTTGATAACGGCTCAAAACGGGAGAATTAAATTCAGAAAAAAGGATAATTATGAACTAATACAGAAAAGTGGAAGATTGTGAATGTATTTTGCCCCATATTTGTTTTAAAATTAACACATCAAACGTGTGAGTCATGACGCACAACAAATCAATCAGACAGGAGGTAATTGAATTGGAGACATACAAGAGCAATTACATTCAGAAAAACTACGTGGAAGGCAAGGTCATTATTATCACCGGCGCCTCCAGCGGCTTCGGCAAGCTGACTGCAAAGCGAGCCGCAGAGATGGGCGGCAAGATCGTTCTGGCGGCACGCAGCGAAGAGAAGCTGAAGGAGACCGTGGCGGAGATCAAGGCGGCGGGCGGTGAGGCCAGCTACATCGTAACAGACGTGGCGAAAAAGGACGATGTTTTCGCAATGGCTAAATTCGCGGTAGATACCTACGGCAGGATCGATGTGCTTGTTAACAACGCCGGGACGATGCCGCTGGCCTTTTTCAGTGAGCATGAGCAGGCGCTGGACAAATGGGAACAGTGCATCGACATCAGCATCAAGGGCACTATTTTCGGCATCTCCGCCGTCTATGACCAGATGATCAAGCAGGGACAGGGACAGGTGATTAATGTCTCCTCCATCTACGCCAACTTCCCCGTTGCGGGCGCAGGCGTGTATCAGGTCGCAAAGATGGGCGTGCAGTATCTGGCGGAATCTCTGCGCAGCGAGTGTCAGGGCAAAATCAAGGTCACGACCATTAAGCCCACCGGCTTTATGAAGACCAACCTTTCCAGCAGCGTGGTCGATCAGATGGCAATGATGCCCGCAGTGGCAGGCCCCCTTGAAATCCTCAGCAACTGGGTAGAAGAGGCTCCGCTGCGTCCCGATTTCCATGACATCAACAGCATGACCTACAACGATCCTGATCCACAGGTCTTGGCGGACAATATTATTTATGCCATCAATCAGCCTTGGGGTGTCAGCATCGGTGATCTGACCGTGCGCGCTTCAGGCGAATCCTTTGTCATTTGATTAGGAGGTGTTTCGATGAACAGCTATAGAACCGAAAACTACATAAAAGACAAGGTCATTGTCATCACCGGCGCTTCCAGCGGTTTCGGCAAAGAGACCGCAAAGAAGGCCGCCGAGTTGGGCGGAAAGGTCGTTCTGGCCGCGCGGCGTGAGGAATTGCTCCGGGAAATTACGCAGGAGATCCGTGAAAGCGGCGGCGAGGCTTCCTACATCAAGACCGATGTTCGTGTGAAAGATCAGGTCAATGCCATGGCGAAGTTCGCCGTGGACACCTACGGACGCATTGATGTGCTGGTCAATGATGCCGGCACAATGCCGCTTGCCTATTACAGCGAACACGCAATTGCCATGGAAGCATGGGAGCAAAGCATTGCTACCGCGATCAATGGTACACTGTACGGCATCGCGGCGGTCTATGACCAGATGATTGAGCAGGGGCAGGGACATATCGTGAACATTTCCTCCATCCTCGGCAACTATCCCGTGAGCGGTTGCGGGGTCTATAATGTGACAAAGGCCGCCGTCAGAATGCTGGGCGACAGCCTGCGCGTAGAATCCCGCGGGAAAATCAAAGTTACCAACATCAAGCCCACATCCGTGGCAAATACGGGTCTGGTCTCTACAGAAGTAGATTATAATGCAGGTCTGTCCGGCATTTACGGGAAAATCATTGACGCATTTATGGGGTTGGCGATCCCCGATCGTCTTGACACGGAGAGCATCCATTGCTTTGACTTTTCTCCGTCTATTCTGGCGGACAACATCATTTACGCCATTGACCAGCCTTGGGGCGTGAATATCAGTGAGCTGACTGTCCGCGCTTCCGGTGAAGCCATGTTTGTATAAGGAGGTCACATCATGAGCCATAAATTTTTGGAGCCTATTAAAATCGGTAATCAGACCGTGAAAAACAGAGTGATGTTCCTTGCGATGGCAAAGAATATTTCTAATTTCGACGACAGCGTATCCGCAAAAGACATCGCCTATGTGGAATCGGTCGCCGCGGGCGGCGTGGGGCTTCTTGTTCCCGGCGCAATGATCGTAGACCCGGAGTGGCCTTCTGTGCTGCCCTTGCAGCCGGGCATTTATGATGACCGCTTTATCCCCGGGCTTCGCAGGCTGGTGCTTGCTGCCCATAAGTACGACGCAAAGATCCTGTTCCAGCTTTGGCATCCCGGCGCAACCAACTATTCCGGCATTGATCCGAAGACTGTGGACGAGCTGACGAAGGACGAGATCCACGCCATTCAGGACAAGTTTGTGGCCGCTGCCAAGCGTGCTATGGCCGCCGGTGCGGACGGCATCGAGTTCCAAACCTGTCATGGCTATCTGGCCTGCCAGTTCATTTCTCCTCTGTTCAATCACCGCACTGATGAGTACGGCTGGAATAAGGTAGAGGATCGCACCCGTTTTGCCACGGAGATTTTGACCCGCATCCGCAAGGTCATCGGACCGGATAAAATCATCTCCGTGAAAATGCAGGGCTTTGACTACCCCAAGAGTGAAGGTCCCAACGGCAACGACGGAATCACGCCGGAACAGGCCGCCGAGGTCGCTCCCTATCTGGAAAAGGCCGGTGCGGATATGATTGCAGTGTCCGCCGGCGGCACAATATATCATCAGGACGATATTATGTCCGGCGATGTGCATCGTGCCGAAGGCTGGAAGGTTCCTGCTGCTACCATGGTCAAGAATGCTGTTTCCGTTCCCGTAGTAGCTACCGGCAGCATCCGTCACCCGGATTTCGTGGATCAGATCATCAATGACGGCAAGTGCGACATGGTCGGCATGGGCCGCGGCATTCTGGCTGAGCGCGAATGGGTAAAGAAGTGTGCCGAAGGTCGCGAGGATGAGCTTCGCTACTGCATCTCCTGCATGAATTGCTTCAATGTCAATCCGTTCAGCTATGAGCAGACGAACTGCTCCGTGAACCCCTTTGCCCTGCGCGAAGGCTCCAAGCGCCCCATCGTTCAGGACGGGGACGGCCGTCTGGTGGCGGTCATCGGCGCAGGCCCCGCGGGCATGGAAGCTGCGGTCACGCTCAAACAGCGCGGCTTTGACGTGGTGGTGTTCGACAAACGCGATGAGATCGGCGGTAACCTCCATGTTGCAAAGAAGCCCCCCTTCAAGGGCAAATTTGAGTGGGCTATCGACTATTATAAGTCCATGGCAAAGAAGCTGAATATCACGATGAAGCTGGGGAAGGAGGTCACGGCGCAGGAGGTTCTGGCTCTCAAACCCTATTCCATTCTGGTTGCAACCGGCAGCAACGTCATTTCCATCCCACTCGAGGGGCTGGATCAGGTACAGACGGTTCAGGCGCACGACGTGCTTGCCAACGACATGCAGTTTGCAAACAAGAAGGTCGTTGTCATCGGCGGTGGCATTACCGGGCTGGAGACTGCGCTGTATATCAACCGTCAGGGCACTAATCAGGTTTCCGTGGTGGATATGCTGCCCGAATGGCCGGTGGATATGCTGGATATGCGCTATCAGAACGAAGCGCTGCTGGAGGTCCGCCACTGCAACGATCAGGGTGTTGCCCTATTTTATAATAACAAGGTTGTGAAATTTGCCGACGGCAAGCTGTTCATTGAGAGCACCAAGGACGGCGAGGTGAAGGAGCTTCCCGCAGACGTGATCGTTCTGTCCGTGGGTGTGAAGCCCAACGACGCACTGTGGCAGGAGCTGCTTGCTTCCGGCCATCCCAGCGTCTGGAAGGCGGGCGATGCCATCGCCACCGGCAAGATCAACAAGGCAGTCCTCCACGGCAGCAAGTTCGGCTACAGCCTGAACTGAAGCATAGTAAGGCGCTGTTCTTGCACACCCTTTAAAAAGATACGATAATCAACATGGCAATGCCCGGCTCCAAAACAGAGCCGGGCATTGTGCTGCATATTGCTTTACCAGCTTTTACGGTAAGCCGGGGCGACGTCGTAGTACTCTTCCATGCCCGTCCTTACAGCCTCGTGGAAGTCGAAGGCGGCATTTGAACAGCACCAGTCCAGGAGAGTCGCCTTAGCGATTTGTATAGAATATTTCACCAAAATCTCCGGCTTGCCAAGGTTCCTTATGATGCCGTTCTTCTGGCAGTTGGATAAGAGCTTGTAGTACAGTTCATTGTAAGCGTCGACAAAATCGAAGATACCCAGCCTTTCATCCACCTCAAGCTTCAGGAGGGTCTTACAGTAGTTGACGTTGTCCTTTGTCCACATGGGCGTGTGCAGCGCAAAAATGTATATCATGCGCTCGAAATCATTGTCCAAAAAAAGTATTTCCGACGGCTCAATATTGCTTTCCAGAGAAGCGTCGCGCATGGTCCACATAATCAAGTCCTTTTTGTCGGAAAACAGAGAATAAAAACGTGTCCTCGAAACGTTGGCCGCGGCGCAGATACTGTTTACGGATGTCTTTTCATATCCGTTGGCGTTGAACAGCTCAAGCGCTTTGTCCGCCAATTTATTCCTCACATCCACGGGTTTACTCATAGCGGTTTTTGTCCCTCCTCGCGGTACAAATTCTAAAAAATGTTCGCGCGTTCCGCAAACAAGCAGGGCGTGTGTTCAAACGCTTAACACCTTTTTTGTAGCTATTATAGAACATTCCCAGGCGGTATTGCAACTTTTTTAACACAGGCGTATTTTGATTTCAGATTCCGGCGATAGGCGGATAATGAATAATACGGAGGGAATGACTATGAGCAACAAATACCCGAATCTCATTAGATGGGCTGATTGGCTGGATAATATCTATCCTGGTCAGGAGGGAAATAACGACGAGAGCGAAAGCGTACAGTTCCTGCTGCATTTCTGCTCCGACGAGGACGCCCGCATAGCGATGATGTGCGAGCCCTTCTTCAAATCGCTCGACGAAATAGCCGAGGCGAACAACGTGACCGTCGAGGAAATTGCTTCCACTCTTGAAGAGATGAGCATGAAAGGCCTGATCATGTGCTCGTCGCTGTCCGGCGTGCTCAAATACCGCCGCTGGCCCTGGCTGCCTGGCATCCTTGAGTTCGTCGTCCTGGACAAGGAGATAGACCCCGAGCTGCTGAAATACGCCTCGGATTTCTACGAGGAGCGCATCCGTCTCACGGACATGACCGCCATGCCCTTTGAGAAAAGAGCGCACGGCGGGCTCAGGACAATACCGATAATGGAGTCCGTGGCCGCCAAATCCACGATCATGCCCTTCGAGGAGCTGAAGCCCTTCATAGACAAGGCCACCAAGTTCTCCGTCGCGAACTGCGCCTGCCGCACGGCTACGCGCGCTCTGGGCATGGGCTGCGAGCACACGCATATAGACACCTGCATCCAGCTTGACGACTACGCAGACTACGGCATCCGTACCCAGAGAGCCAGGGAGATCTCCAAGGAGGAGGTCTACGAAATACTCAGAAAGATGGAGAAGGCTGGGCACGTCCACCAGGTGTTCAACACCCAGGGGCACGACACCACCTGCTTTATCTGCAACTGCTGCGGCTGCGGCTGCGCCTCTCTGCGCACGGCCAATATGCTCAACCTGCAGATGAACATGGCCTCCAACTTTGTCGCCAAGGTGGATCCCGAAAAGTGCGTGGCCTGCGGCGCGTGCGTCGAATCCTGCAACGCCAACGCGCTCACCCTCGGCACGAATTTCTGCGAGGCGGAGTGCGAAACCAAGAACCTTCCGGACTACATGGACACCAACTGGACGGAGGAGTTCTGGGATATGGATTACCTCAAGCGGAAGATGGTAAACAAGAGCGGCAGTGCTCCCTGCAAGGCCGCCTGCCCCGCGCACATATCTATCCAGGGCTATATCCGCAAGGCCGCAGAGGGCAAATACGACGAGGCGCTCAAGGTCATCAAGAGGGACAATCCCTTCCCCGCAGTCTGCGGGCGAATCTGTCCGCATGACTGTGAAAACGAATGCACCCGCGCCCGCGTCGACGAGGCCATGGCCATCGACGACATCAAGAAGTTCATCGCCGACAAGGAGCTCGAGGAGGGGAACCTCTACGTACCGGAGAAAAAAGACAGCTACGAGGAAAAGGTAGCCGTAATAGGCGCCGGCCCCGCCGGAATGACCGCCGCGTACTATCTCGCGGTGGAGGGCTATCCCGTCACGGTGTTCGAGAAGAACGCGGCTCCCGGCGGTATGCTGAAGTTCGGCATACCCTCCTTCCGACTCAAAAAAGACGTCATAGACGCGGAGATCGAGGTTCTGCGCAGGCTGGGCGTGGAGTTCAAATGCGGCGTCGACGTCGGCAGGGACGTGACTATAGAGCAGCTTCGTGAGCAGGGCTACAAGGCCTTCTACGTCGCCATCGGCGCGCAGGCCAGCCGTAAGCTCGGCATTGAGGGCGAGGAGCTCATCGGCGTCCAGGGCGGCATCAACTTCCTTCGCGGCGTGAACGAGGGCGTCATCTCCTCCGTTGAGGGCGACACCGTGGTGATAGGCGGCGGAAACGTGGCCGTAGACGTGGCTCGCGCCGTAATGCGTCTCGGCAACCGCAATGTCAAAATGGTCTGCCTCGAAAAGGACGAGGAAATGCCCACCGTTCCCGACGAAAAGGACGAGGCTCTGGCAGAGGGAGTGGAGATTTGCAACAGCTGGGGTCCGAAGCGCATCATTGGCGAAAACGGTCGCGTCACGGGCGTGGAATTCATGCGCTGCGTGTCCGTATTTGACGAAACCGGCAGGTTCAGCCCCGTTTACGACGAGAATGACACCGTTATCATGCCCTGCTCCAACGTGTTCACCGCGATCGGGCAGTCGATTGTGTGGGGAGATCTCCTGAGCGGCACCAAGGCCAAGGTTGAGGACTTCAGAGTCGTCAATGTTGCCGAGATCTCCTATCAGACCGCCGAGGAAGACATCTTCGCCGGCGGCGACTGCGCGATGGGCCCCGGCTTTACCATCGACGCCATTGCAACCGGCAGGTCCGGCGCTATTTCCGTGCACAGGTACGTCCAGGGCAAGAACCTTCTCATTCGCCGCGAGCGCGAGTACAAGCCCTTTGATAAGGAGCTCGGGGATTACAGCGGCTTTGACAAGCAGCCCCGTCAGCGTCCGCACCACGCCGCCGCGAGCAAGGCGCTCGAGACCATGGACGATACCCGCGCCACATTTACAGAGGAACAGCTTAAGAAGGAGGCCGCCCGCTGCATGGGCTGCGGCGTTACCGTAGTAGACGAGAGAAAGTGCCTCGGCTGCGGCGTCTGCACCACCAAGTGCGAGTTCGACGCCGTAAAGCTCTACAAGGTTCACGACGCTGTGCCGCCCACCTCGCCCGACGCCTGGGCCGCCGCGCTGGGCGCAAATATCGCGGAGCGGACGAAGCGCATCGCGGCCAATTCACCCAAGACGGACGAGCAGGACTGCAGCGACTCCGGTACTGCCAGTATGATGTTCAAGAAACACGAAAGTGAAAAGCAGGACAACGCCAATGCATGAATTAGGAGTAGTTCTTAATATGCTCGATACCCTTGACGCCGCAGCCAAACGGTACGGGGTATCCCGCATCGCATCCGTAAGTGTGGATGTCGGAGAGATGACCGGCATAGTCCCCGTGTACATGCACGGGGTCTGGCCGGAGGCCGTAAACGGTACCATCTGCGCGGGCTCAGAGCTCTACATCAATATGGTGAAAGCCATCGCCCACTGCGCCGACTGCGGCAAGGACTACGAGGTCATGGAAAACGCCAGGGACGACGTCCCCATGTGCCCGTTTTGCGGCAGCACCCGCTGGACGCTCAAGCAGGGCGACCAGCTGGTAATCAAAGAAATCGAGGTAGCGGAAGAATGACAAATGGCAAAGTGCGAGTCATCGAAATAAAGCAGAGCGTATTTGAAAACAACGACCGGGAGGCGGACCGGGTCAGGGCGCAGCTCAAGAAGGAGCACACCTTCCTCCTGAACCTCATGTCCAGCCCCGGCAGCGGCAAGACTACCATGCTCAAGGCGACCATCGCACGCCTCAAGAATAAGCTGCGCATCGGCGTCATGGAGGCCGACATCGACTCGGACGTGGACGCGCTCGCCATCGCCGAGACGGGCGTCAGGAGCATCCAGCTACACACCGGCGGCATGTGCCACCTCGACGCGGGCATGACCGAGCAGGGGCTCCGTGAGCTCGGCGCCGCCGACCTCGACCTCGCGATACTCGAGAACGTTGGCAACCTCGTCTGCCCGGCGGAGTTCGACACCGGCGCGGTCAAGAATGTCGCAATACTCTCCGTGCCCGAGGGCCACGACAAGCCGCTCAAGTACCCGCTGATGTTTGAGGTGTGCCAGGCGCTGATCATAAACAAGATCGACGTCCTTCCCTACTTCGACTTCAACATGGACAAGGTGCGCGAGTTCGCGCACAAGCGCAACCCGGATATCGAGATATTCCCGATAAGCGCCAAGACCGGCGAGGGCGTGGACGCCTGGTGCAACTGGCTCGAGGCACAGGTAAGAGCTTGGAACGAATAAACTGAACAGCTGAACGCATAGCAGCGCATGAGCACCACCTCATGCGCTGCTATACCTATAAGCGCGGGCTGCGTGTCTTTAACCGCGTGAAACTCCCTTTTCCCACTTTGACACTGTTTGGCGGACTACGTTCAGCCGCGCGGCAAGCTCTTCCTGCGTAAAGCCTTTCTGCCTGCGCAGAGTTTTCAAATTTTCAGACAACATGTTTTTTACCTCCTTGCGGCATAAATACACGCCCCGTTGCCGCAAGCAACGCATAATAACAAAGCTCCACGGCAAACACCGTGGAGCTTTGAAACGATCGTTCTTCTCGGAAATATGCAAGTCCTAGCGCGGCAGGCGGCTCGTTCTCGCGCTTTTTGCGCATGGAAACGGCAACGAGCACGATGATGGTGACAAGGTACGGGAGCATCTTGTAAAGCTCCATTGATAACACTTGCTCAGTAGCTGTGGATAATAGCTATATGCTATGGCTTAAATTATAAGCGAGTTTTTTTGTTTTTTTAATTCTATACCCACCAGTACAACAGATAGCACAAACGCTGAAAAATCAGCAATAGGCCCCGCTAGCAATACTCCCATAATTCCGAAACGAAGCGGGAGCAGCAGGGTAAGCGGAATCAAGAAAAAGGTCTGCCTTGTTAATGCCAACAGAGCACCTCTTAACGATTTTCCTATTGCGGTAAAAAAGCTGGAAGAAAGCAACTGCACACCATTTACCAACACCATGAAAAGATAGGTACGCATGAACAAAACAGCAAATTCAAAATACAGCTCGTCCCCGTCTCCGAATAGTGAAATGATAGATTGCGGGAAAAATTGAAATGCGATAAAAGCAATAGTGGAAACAACAAGATTCCACTTTATTGCAAGCATGTAAGCCTCCCGTACCCGATGATATTGCCTTGCTCCATAGTTGAAACCGATAATCGGCTGTGTCCCTTGCGAGATTCCTACAACAATCGCAAGGATTATGGCATTTGTTTTCATAACAATTCCGCAAGCTGCCAAGGGAATATCCGTTCCATATTTTGTTAATGCGCCGTAATAAGTCAACGAATTGTACTGAATGATTTGAATCACGGTAACTGCAATCTGGTTTGAGCTGCTGCTGATTCCCATGCTGCAAATTTTCATGCTTTCTTTGATGTCCAATAAAAACGACTCTTTTTCAAAATGGATTGTTTGGAAACGCCATAGATAACGGAGTGCGAGTATGAAGGAAAAAATTTGCCCAATAACTGTTGCCCAAGCTGCGCCGGCAATTCCCCAATCGCAAACAAAAATAAAAATGGGGTCAAGAATGGTATTGATAATAGCTCCCACAACCATGCAGACCATTGAATACTTTGGTTTTCCATCTGCTCGAATCAAATTGCTCATACCATTCGTTACAATGAGAAACGGCATTCCAATCAATGTTATGCTGGCATACTGCTTTGCATATGGAAATACATCTGTCGTTGCCCCAAATGCCTTTAGGAGCAAAGACAGAAAAGTTTCTCCAACCAGCAAATAAATAATTCCGAAAATTCCCATCAGAACAATACCATTTCCCGCTGCTTTGGCGGCAGCTTTCGGCTCTTTGCATCCAAGACAGAGGGAAACACGGGAAGCACTGCCAATTCCGACCAGTAGTGCAATGGCAAGGCAGATGGTAGAAAACGGGTAGGCAACATTGGTTGCTGCATTTCCCAAATAACCGACCCCTTGACCAATAAAAATCTGATCCACAATATTGTAGATTGAGCCGACAAGAGACGCCACAATACTGGGAACAGCAAAATTTTTCAACAGCTTTGGAATTTTTTCATAGCCCAGAGGATTTTCAGTCATTGAACTCCTCCCCCTTTTTCTCTATATGGAGTTCCGATGTGATATTTCTGCCCGCCTGTATTAAGAAATCCATAAAAAGGTTCTGCTCGGATTCGCTCATACCCTGCAATAAAAGAGCTTCTGTCTTTTCACATACCGTCTGCACCTCATCAATTACAGACAGCGCACGTTCCGTAGGATACAGCTTACACGTCCGCTTATCCTTATCATTTGGGGAACGCATAATCATTCCCTGCTTTTCTAATGCCGCAACTGTCCGTACAATATTGCTCGGATGAACATAAAACATATCCATTAAAGAATCCTGTAAAATGCCAGGCGAACGACAGATTTTAATCAAAAACATATATTGGCTGTTGTTGATTCCAAAGGGGGCAAGCTGTTTATCCAAATAGATTTTGTAAAATCGGTCTGTTACGGAAAGCCATTTTAATAGTTGCATAGATATATTCCTCCTAACCACCAGTATTATAACGCAATATGCGTGCGCACGCAACTACATTTAACATTATATCTCCCGCTTTGTCCTCCTAAACACAAATCAATTCTACATCAGTGATTATCGGAAACGTGTACGGCGTATGCTGCCCAGTGAACATCTCCACGGAACACATCGAATTTTCACGGCTTCGCAAAATGGAAAGTGTCACCTTATGAACAGCCCCTTGCCGAGAGAAAAATAAATCGCTGGAAACGGGAACGCCCCCGGCACTGTGCGTCTGGCACAGTGTCGGGGGCGTTTTTCACAAATGCAAACTATCCTCGTTTTAGCTCAATACCGACATTGCCGTCTTCATCGATCTGTAAGGTCATGTGCTTGATGTGCTTTTCATAGAATTGCCGCCGTTCAGCCGGAGACATATCAATGCGTGTATTTCTCAATGCAGCGTCAAACATATCGTTGACATTCAGGTGAACGGAGTTGTCAATCCAGCGGTACATTTCCTTGAACAAAGCGTTCTTTTTGATGTCCTCGCTATTGCCGGAATAAAAGTCATCCAGATAGCAGTAGAAGATACCGGAATCAGCAAGGGCTTCCTTCATGTCCGGTCCGCATTTCTCGCGCTCAATCATAACAAGGAAATGTGCATCTGGCAGTGACGAGATCAATCCCCAGTAATCGGAATCGCTGGACACGATAACGAAGGAATCCACATCGTTTTTATACGAAATCAATGCCGTCCGTAATGATAAGCTTGTGCCCTAACGTCAGATATCGGTTAATCTGATCCCTATACGGGGTAGTATCGAACGGCTCGTTGGATGGACCTTTCGCCTCAATATAGCCGTAAACACCAAGCGAGATGCGATCCTGTATTCTCCAGTCAGGCCGCCCCATTCTTCCTTGATTTCTCGGCTCAAGAATGATGTCGAAAGTACCTGCCGGGTTCAAGTCATGCGCTATCCTCCTAAACATTTCATGCATAGGGACGCGAAAAGAAAGCTCGGCTGTGTGCTGCCCTCCATGAAGAGCAGCTCTGTATTCGTTTTGGTAAGCCCGCAAATAAGCTCTGACGCTCGCATCAAACGGCATTTATTTCTCACCAACTTTCCGATAGCATTCGATGATACCTATACTGAAAAACCCAAAGCGACAGCTACTCGTCAATCATTTCCATAATGTCGTCAACGGTGCAATTAAGAGCCTTGCACACTTTGCATAGGACATCAGTGGTGACGTTATCCCCATGTGTCAACTTGTTCATTACATAATGACTAACGCCAGCCATTTCCTCAAGATCCTTCTTCTTTAGATCTCGGTCTATTAAGAGCTTCCATAATTTTTTATAACTCACAGTCATATAGCAAACCTCATTTACTTTATTGCTTGTGCCAATAGTATTGGGAGTGCCGCTTTTCAACATATAAATCTGTATTTTGATAATTATATCACAGCCCGCACAAAAAGTCCACATATTTCAACAAATGTTTTCGTTCGAAAACTCAATCAAGGTATAACGTCATAAGGACATACAAACCCTTCAATTTGGCAAATATTAACCTGCGTTTCTGAGGGAGTTTCTATGATGTCAAATCTGCAAATCTGTTTTTCGCACATTGGGCTTTTCCTTCGGGTTGCGCCATCATGTGGATGATGATAGAAACCCGCACGGCGGGCGCAAAAGGAGGAAGAATATGTACAACAGATTCGCAGAAAAGCGCAGGCGGTATCTGCGCGAGTACAGAGACGGCATCTACACGGGGATGCTGCTGACCGGCAAACTGGACGAGCATCTCAAGGAAATCGGCGACACTGCACAAGAAATGTTTGATCAGCTGGTCGAACAGATGAAGAAAGCCGAAGGTGTCACTGAGCGGCTGAAGACCGAGAATCAAATGGAATGGGTGGGACGGATGAACAGCATCTGCAGCCGTACGGAGGAAGTTGTCCTTTCTGAGCTGGTTTATTGCTGAGGTGTGGTGATGTTCAAGTATAGAAGAAATCGAGTGTTAGCACTCTGCGCCGGCGAGCGACGGCTGCTGACAATGGCCCTGTTGTCCTTTCGGAACAAGCTGGTAGCAAGCGGCAAGCCCACCGAGGATATCAATGAGCTGCTGATCCGGCTGCTACGGTAAAAACTGAATACGAGAAATGAGCGTCTGCTTCTGAAAAGAGGCAGGCGCTTATTTTTATGGCATCAATTTTGCAGCCACACCGATGAAATCCGGAATGGACATGGTATCAATTTTGATGCCATAGACGAAAAATGGCTCCATTTCGGAGCCACGAGCAGTCCTGCATAGGAAAATGGCTCCAATTTGGAGCCAAAACAAAAGAATTTTTCAAGGGGGTTAATTTTTTGGCCTTCTCGCTGCCTACCAAGTGAGGGGAACTTTGAAAAAGCTCTGCACAAGCTCGGCTTTTTATAATTTACCAGCTCAAAAGAAAAAATTTTGAAAAGCAGCGGGAAAATCCGAAAAAAATTCGGCAAAGGGAAAGTGAGAGGAGCTTCTAAGCTTCCCCCGTGTACCTCGACAACTGAATAGCCGTTACCGAGACAGATATGACTGTGCGACGACCGCAAAAGAGCGAGCACGGCGACGCCGCGGAGGCCCCGGGGCAGGCATATAAAAACGATATCGGAAGTACGGCACCAACCAAAAAACACAATTACCAGCGAAAGAAAGAAGGTGAAACACATGAACAAGCTACAACTGATCGATGCCGATACCCTGTATTACAAACCCCTTGCCCACCCCAAAATGCTCATCGACGGTGTTCTCTCCGACGGGCTCGCCATTTTAGCGGGTGACTCCAAGATCGGCAAGAGCTGGATGGTGCTGTGGCTGTGCCTGCAAATCAGCCGCGGCGAGGCGGTGTGGGGGCTGCCCACCAGAAAAACCGATGTGGTATATCTGGCTTTGGAGGATCGGGAATGGCGCGTTCAGCAGCGTATGCAGGAGCTGACGGACTCTCCACCGGAGAATCTCCGCTTCGGCTTTTCCTGTGGACAGCTGGGCGCGGAGCTGGAGGGGCAGATCGAGGAGACTCTGCGGGAATTTCCCTCCACGGGCCTGATATTCATCGATACCCTCCAAATGGTGCGGGACAATACTTCCGCAAAGGTCAATGCCTATGCCCAGGACTACAAGGATCTGTCCGGCCTGAAAAAGCTTGCCGATGACCACGGCATTTGCATCTTCGTTGTCCATCACACCCGAAAGGAGCGGGACAGCAGCAATATTTTCAATGATATGACCGGTTCCACAGGCATTTTGGGCGTGGCGGATACGGGGATGATTCTCCGCAAGGATGACCGCTTCGGCGATTGTGCCACCCTCTGCATTACGGGCCGGGATGTGGAGGAGAAGAAGCTGAAAATGCAGATGCGGGGCGTCCGATGGGAGATTACCGAGGCGCTCAGCGCCAAGGATTTGCGAAAGGAACGCATCCCGGACTTTGTTTTTCAGGTGGCGGATTTTCTCTTGGCGCACGGGCGGTTTCGGGGTACGGTGTCCCAGCTGCTTGCCGCCGTAGGTAATACGGAGCTGAAGCCCAACCTCGCCAGCAAGCATCTGACCCGCCATTACAGCGATGTGCTGCTGCCTCTGGGAATCACCTACGAGTATCGTAAAACGGCGGCTGCCCGGTTGGTGCTTTTGGAGCTGCATGACGGTGCTGACGGTTATGACGGTTCCTCCGGGAGCGAGAGACTTGTGTCACTGTGGAAACAGAATGACGGAACCTTCCGGCTTCCCCAAGCATCGTCACAAGCGTCATCTGCGTCATGGGAGGAGGCGGAGGACGATGAGGAATTGCCGCTTTAAGGGGTGCGGGGCTATACACCGCTTTTTATCCGTAAGGATAACGAGCATGGGATTTGTGTAGCCCTGCGGCACCCAAATCCCCCGTATCTGCCGATACGAAAGGGGCGCGCCCCTGTAACCCCGCTGAAAGGATGTGATATCTATGCGGAATCGAACAGAGGAAATCAATGTGCGAGTCTATAAAACCGAGAAGAATACCATTCGCAGAAAGGCAAAGAAATGCGGCATGAATATGTCGGAATATCTCCGAAGCTTGGGAACCGGCGCAGCAGTGAGAGAGGCTCCGCGCCGGGAGCTGATGCTGGCGTATCAGAAGCTGACAACGCTCCACGATACCGTCCGCTACGAGCTTGCCATGAGGGACTTTGACGAGGCTTTGACCGAGATCGAGAGCCTGCTTCTGCGCGCCTATCACGGGAAGGAGGATGCCGATGGCGGTGACGAAGATCTGGGCAATCCATGACAGCGTCAGCCGTGTGGTGGACTACTGCACCAACCCCAGCAAGACCAAGCTGAGCGACCTGGAGCAGGTGCTGCTGTATGCTGCCGACAAAGGAAAAACCCTGGATGAGGGGGAGCAGCAATACGCCGTCACCGGAATTGGCTGCAGGGCGGAGTCCGCCGCAAGGGAGATGGCTGCCGTGCAGAGGCGCTTCGGCAAAGCCGGCGGCAATGTGGCCTACCACGCCTACCAGTCCTTCAAGACCGGTGAGGTCACGGCGGAGGAATGCCATCGCATTGGCGTGGAGACGGCACGGCGGCTTTGGGGGAACGACCGGCAGGTGCTTGTTGCCACCCACTTCAACACCGGCACTTATCACAACCACTTTGTTGTGAATCCGGTGAATATGTGGACGGGCAAAAAGCTGGAGGCAAAATACGAGGTTTACTACAAGCTGCGGGATATGTCCGACCGTATCTGCAAGGAGCATGGCCTATCGGTGGTGAAAAATCCCCAGCGGCACAAAACGGCGCGGTCGGTCTACTTTGCCGAAAAGAACGGCGAGCCCACCCGCTACAACCTTATGCGGCGGGCGCTGGACGAGGCACTGACGATGTCAAGCAGCTGGACGGAGCTGAGCGCCGTGCTGCGGAAGAAGGGCTATGTGTTCGTGTGCGATCCCTACCGCAGGTACGCCACCCTCCGTTCTCTAAGCTCCAAAAAGTGTATGCGTACCTTCAGGCTGGGAGCCGAATATGACAAGGAGGCGCTGCAGGACAGGCTGCTGGAGAACCAGCGGGACATCCGTGTGACCCGGCGCTATTTTGAATTCATGAGGCCCTACACACGGGAATATGCCAGGAAAAATCCGCCGACGGAAAAATATTACCGGCAGCGGGATTTCTATCTGCATTTGCCCCGCGTCACCGGGTATTTGAGCTTCTTCCGCTGCGTGGCAATCGTGCTGGGCGTTGCGCCGCTGTACGAAAAGGAGTATCGGCAGCCCCTGTCGGCGGAGTGCCGGGAGGCTTGCCGCAGGCTGGATCGCTTCACCGCTGAAATAACGCTGGTGTGTCGGGAGCATTTGGACACGCCGGAGGATGTGCAGAGGTTTCTTGCACGAATGGACAAGGAGATGGATGCAATATCCGCTGCACGCAGCAAAATCCGCAATAAGCAGCGAGGCTGCGCCGATCCTGCGGAGAGGGTCGAGCTGAAAAAATCCTGCGCCGCCTGCACCGCAGAGCTTTCCCGGCTTCGGAAGCAAAAGCAAACCGCCTATAACATGATTGAGGATAACCCAAAGCTGAAAGACCTCTTGGCGTGTGAATGGGATGCGTGGGTGGAAAACGACCCCTACCTCTCCCCGCGGGAGAAGCAGGCGCTGCGAAATCAGCGGCCGCCCCAAGAGGAAAAGACGATTATACGATGAAAGGAAGGATTCGATGAAGAACGACCGATTGATTGATTTGGGGCTGACCGGGTATGAGGAGCTTTTTATGAGCACGGAGGAACGGCTCAATGCGAAAAAGCCAAGGGTAGAGGCAATCCCGCTGGCTGCCCTCACACCCTTTCGAAATCACCCCTTTAAGGTGAAGGAGGACGAGGAAATGGCGCAGCTCATGCGGAGCATTGCCGATGCCGGCGTGCTTTCTCCGGCGCTGGCAAGGCCGCTGCCTGACGGCGGCTATGAGTTGATCTCAGGCCACCGGCGGCTGGCAGCGTGCAAGGCACTGGGGATGGACACCATGCCGGTGATTATCCGTGACCTGACAGACGAGGAGGCTGTTATCACCATGGTGGACAGCAACCTGCAAAGGGAGCATATTTTGCCGTCGGAGAAGGCCTTTGCGTACAAGATGAAAATGGATGCGATGAAACGGAAGGCGGGTCGCCTTGAAAAGAATTCGTCGCAAGTTGCGACGAATTTCGACACAGCGACGGAAATCGGCAAATGTGCCGGTGAAAGCCGAGATCAAGTGTTCCGATACATCCGACTCACCCACCTAATCCCCGACATCCTGAAGCTGGTGGACGAGGGCAAGATCGCCCTGACTCCGGCGGTGGAGCTGTCCTATTTGCAGCCGTCTGAGCAGGAAATGCTCTTCTCCGTGATGGACAGCGATGAGGTAACGCCGTCCTTGTCTCAGGCCCGGCGGCTGCGGCGCATGAGCGAGGCGCAGACTCTCACGGATGACGCGGTGCTGCAGCTTCTGTCCGAGGTTAAGGGCAATCAGGTGGAATATGTGAAGGTGCCGGTAGACAAGCTCCGCAGCTTTTTCCGTCCGGACACCTCCGTGAAGCAGATGACCGAGACGCTTGTCAAGGCCATGGATTTTTACAACAAACATTTGGCGCGTCAGCGCAAAGACCGGGATGCCCGGTGAAAGGAGATTAAATTATGAAAGCTAATTTTGATTTTAACCGTTTGAGCGAAAGCAGAAAACAGGAGCTTGACCGTATGATCGCAGATTTTTCCGAGGCGGGTTGCCTCTTTGTTGAGGATCTTTTCCTTGAATTTCTCATCGATGCTGATAACGGTATTGACCGCAGCGACGATAAGCTTGTGGCAACCTTTGATGATGAGTGCGGACACGAGCTTGTGTTTATTCTCTCTCAGGAAGAGGTTCACTATGTAATCCATGCTATTTCGGAAAAACTGGATAATATCGTATGCGAAGGCGGCACTCCCTTCGGTGAGGATGAAAACGAAGAGGGTATCGTCAGCCTCTCTCCGGTGAACACAGAAGAAGAGCTTGATATGCTTCTCGCACATGTGCTTGGTGACGATGGAGGTGGTGCCGATGACTAAAATCGAAATTCAGACCCTATACGAGGTGATGTTCACGGACTACCCCGACATTGTAAATGTGGCGCAGGTGCAGGCGATGCTGGGCATCAGCCGTCATTTGGCCTATGCGCTGATCGGCGACGGCGACATTCCCGGCATGAAAATCGGCAATGCATACCGCGTACCGAAAATCAATGTGATCCGCTACGCACTCTCGGCGGGAAATCCGCAGCCGGCGGCGTAGCCGGGATTTGAACTTGTATGGCACATTGGACGGGCATTCCCGCCGGGCGTATAATAAAAGCGGTCCGAAAGGGTGCCCGTTCATGTGCTATCCGCAAAGGAGGTAGAGTTTATGATAGCAGGACACCTGCAAATAAAAAACGACAATTACTACATGGTGCTGAATTACACGGATGCCAACGGCAAACGCAGGCAGCCGTGGATTCCCACAGGACTTCCCGCAAAGGGAAACAAGCGCCGCGCCGAGAAGCTGCTGCTGGACACCCGCAAGAGCTTTGTCCCGCCGGTTGTGAGCAAGGAGAACGAGGACATCTCCTCTGATATGCTGTTTGCCGACTACATGGAGCTGTGGCTGGAGATTATCCGCAGCTCGGTGGAAAAGACCACCTTTTCCTCTTACACGCAGATGGTAAAGGGAAAGATCGCACCGTATTTCCGAAACACCGGACTGACGCTGGACGGAATCCAAGCCAAGCACATTCAGAGCTTTTATCTGCATGAGCTGAAAACCGTGTCGCCCGGTACGGTGATCCACTATCACGCCAATATCCACAAGGCGCTGAAATACGCCGTCAAAATGGACCTGATTCCCTTCAACCCCGCCGACAAGGTGGAGCGCCCCAAGAAGCAGCGGTACATTGCGGACTATTACCGGCAGGAGGAGCTGGAGAGGCTGCTGGAAGCGTCCAAGGATCATCCGTACTCCCTGCTGATTCAGATGACCGCCTTTTACGGCCTGCGCCGCAGCGAGGCACTGGGGCTGAAATGGGACGCCATCGACTTTGAGCGGGACACCATCACCATTAAGCACATCGTAACCAACGCAAAGATAGACGGCAAAAGTGAAATCGTCTGCGCAGACCGCGCCAAGACGAAATCCAGCCTGCGCTCCCTGCCGCTGGTCAGCAATATCCGGGAAAAGCTGCTGGCGCTGAGGGAGCAGCAAAAGGAAAATCGGCGGGTATGCGGAAATTGCTACAGCAAAAAGTATGACGGTTATGTTTTTGTGGATGCCATGGGCAATATCTTCAACCCCAGAAGCGTTACCGCCAATTTCAGCAAGCTGCTGGAGCAGAACGGTCTGCGGCACATTCGCTTTCACGACCTTAGACACAGCTGTGCCTCACTGCTTTTGGCGAACGATGTGCCTCTGAAGCAAATCCAGGAGTGGCTGGGTCACAGCGATATTGGCACGACGGCGAATATTTACAGCCATTTGGATTACAAGTCCAAGATCACCTCGGCAAATGTGATGGACAATATCCTGACCCTGCCGGACACAAGGCAAACCGGCTGGCACACCTGAGCTCTTGCCGAAAATCATGTACGCCGATGTGACCTTGAGAGAAAAGAAAAGCCCAGTCATATGGGCAAAAGCCTTGATATGACTGGGTTTTTGGCGGAGAGTTAGGGATTCGAACCCTAGGTTCCTTTTGGGAACACGACATTTCGAGTGTCGCACCTTCGACCTCTCGGACAACTCTCCGTATACCTCAAGTGTAATCCCTGCTCCGGAAGAATGCAAGAAAAACACGCAAGAACGATATGAAATTGTGAAATCCGAACCCGCGCAAAGCCCTGTGCGGCGGACATTTTCAGCGGACGAAACGGCCGGAGCTTCCAAAAATTTCGAGTCTGTTATGCAACTGTGACGGGGATGTCCGTTTTGGGGCCGTTTCTGTAAGCCCCGTACCCGCCGAAAGCCGCTTGAAATCAGGCTTTTTCGCTCAGAAAGCCTTGCGGGACGGGCTTTTTTAAAAGTGGGTTCAAATCGGCATTTTTCCCGATTTTGGAGAGAAATGCGGGAAGATAGGAGAGAAAAACCGGGAGATGGCCATACACCGCAGGATAGAGCTTCCAACCGACGAAAATCTATTTTTGAGGTGTTACAAATGGATGTATTTCCCGTCAACTGGGACAGCGTTCCTGAGGTGATGAACAAGGAGCAATTCTTCCGAATATGCCACATCAGCAAGTCCACGGCGCTGCACCTGCTCAAAAGCGGCAAGGTGCCCTGCGAGTGGTCGGGTAAGAAAACCCGGTGCTATAAAATTCGAAAAGAGGATGTGAAAGCATATTTGGAGGAACGGGCGATTTTCCCTGAACTCTACTCTGCGCCGAAGGGCTGGTACGGCACCCACTATGTGGCGAGGTTCTCTAAGGAGCTGCCCGAGGACACCCTCCGGCAGATGCACGGCTACTATGAAAAGCTGCTGCGCAAATACCCGGATGTGGTCACGGTAAAGGATGTGGTAACTCTGACCGGCTACACCCTGACCACCGTCCACAACTGGTGCAGCCGTGGGTCACTGAAAGCCTTTCAAAAGGGACTGAAGTTCTGCATCCCGAAAATCTTTCTTGTGGATTTCTTCTGCTCCCTGACCTTTCGCTCCATCACCCGCAAAAGCCTCTGGCATATCCAGACGCTGAACGAATTCAGCAGGAAGATGAAGAAATAATGTGCGATTCTGAAATCCGCACACTCGCACCTGCCTTTCGGTTTTGGTAGACTGTAACCGAAAGGCGGGTGCATTTTACATTGCAGACCTGCCGGGGAAATTTTGAATGGGAGGATCACATATGGAATCGCTATTTGAGCAGCTGGGCGGCACTTACACAAGGCAGGGCGACTACTGCCTGCCGGATATTTGCTTATCGCCCGAAGAAGAACGCCCCATCGGCATTTACGGCCAGCGGCGGCGAGCTTTTCTGAAGGCGCACCACCGGGTGCTGTATTATAACCTGCTGACCGCCGGGACGCTGGACGGGCACCTTGCAGACATCGAGGAGCAGGCGCAGGAACTCTTTCTTCGGCTGGTAGAACAATACGCAGACACCGAGGGCGTGACGGAGGCCTTGAAAGCCGATGACCCGTTGGCGTGGGTGCGGAAGATGAACGGCATCCGACATCGGGCAAACAAGGCCGTGATGCAGGAAATTGTATATAGGTAGCGAGCAAGCGGGGGTCGATGACCTCCGCTTGTTTTGTGTGCAGAAAAAGAACAATGCTGTTTTGAAACGGCATTGTTCCGAACTTTGTTGACATTGTTCTTTTGCTCGGGTATAATGTACTTGTGATTTTATGCGTGGAGGTATCCCCTATGGCTGAAATGATCTCGGTAAGAGAGGCAGCAGTGCGCTGGAATATAACGGAGCGGAGAGTTGCGACGCTCTGCAAGAATGGGAGAATCGCCGGTGCGAAAAAGCAGGGCAATCGTTGGCTGATCCCCGCTGATACGCAGAAGCCGGCGGATCAGCGGCTCAAGACGGGCGCCTTCCGCAAGACAGAGCGCGCGCCGAAGTTGCCCCTGCCCATCGGCGTGTCCAACTACTGCCTTGCCTCGTCGGAATACTATTATATCGACAAGACGATGATGATCAAGGACTTCATCGACGAGCGTCCGATGGTGACGCTGTTCACCCGCCCCCGGCGCTTCGGCAAGACGCTGAATATGGATATGCTGCGCACTTACTTTGAAAAGAGCGACAAGGATACCTCCGTCTATTTCCGGGATAAGAAGATCTGGGCCTGCGGCCAGAAGTACCGGGATTATCAGGGCAAGTACCCTGTGATCTTCCTGACCTTCAAGGATGTGAAGTTCGACACTTGGGAGGAGACCTTTGCGGCCATTCGGGATATTTTCGCAAAGGAGACCCGGCGGCACAAAGAACTGCTGGCCAGCGATAAGTGCGACGAGTACAGCAAGAAGGCCTATGAAAAGCTGGCAGACGGCAAGGTCAACGAGGTAGAGCTGGCTTCGGCACTGCTGGACCTGTCCGCTATGCTGCACAAGCACTATGCCGTTGCGCCCATTATCATCATCGATGAGTACGACACCCCCATCCAGCAGGGCTACCAGAAGGACTATTACGACAAGGTCATCCGGTTTATGCGGAACCTGTTTTCCGGCGGGTTCAAGGATAATCAGCACCTGTCCTTCGGCTTCCTCACCGGCATTCTGCGGGTGGCCAAGGAGAGCATCTTCAGCGGGATGAATAACCTGTCCATCAACTCCGTGCTGGACAACAAATACAGCGCCTACTTCGGCTTCACCGCCGACGAGGTGATGGAGATGGCGGAATACTACGGCGCTGCCGATAAGTACGACGAAATTTGCCAGTGGTACGACGGCTACCGCTTCGGCAAGACGGAGATTTTCAACCCGTGGTCGGTGGTCAACTACTTCAGCAACGAGTGTGAGCCGAGACCCTTCTGGGTCTCCACCGGCAGCAACGATATTATCGGGGAAGTGCTTGCCCAGGCAGATGAGGAGATTTATAACCGTCTGACTTCCCTGGTCAACGGCGAGACCTTCACCACCTTCATCGACACCGGCGTGATCTATCCGCAGATCAAGAGCAATCCCTCCACCATTTACAGCTTCCTGCTGGTGACCGGCTATCTGAAGGCACTGAAAACCACGCCCTCCTTCAGCGGCGATTTTATGTGCGAGGTCTCCCTGCCCAACCGGGAGATTTCTCTGGTGTATAACAAGGAGATTTTGCAGAGGTTGGAGAATCTAATCCCGCCGTCCACGGCGATTTCCGTTCAGGAGGCCATCTTCTCCGGCGATAACGCACGGCTGAAAGCGCAGATTCAGACGCTGCTGACCCAGTCGGTCAGCTCCTTCGATACTGCCGGGGAGAACTTCTACCACGGCTTTATGCTGGGGCTGTGCGCCCTGCTGGGCGGCGCTTTCGTGACCTCCAACCGGGAATCGGGCGACGGGCGCTATGACATTCAGCTGAAGCCCACGCAAAAGGGCCTTCCGGGCATCCTGATCGAACTGAAGACGGAGAAAAATTGCAGCGACGAGAAGCTGAAAAAGCTGTCCGAGACGGCATTGCAGCAGATCAACGATAGGAAATACGAAACCGAGCTGACGACCGCCGGGGTCAGGACGATTTATAAATACGGCGTGGCCTTCAGCGGCAAAAAGGTCGAAGTGACAGTAGGGTGAGGCTGACGAATTTCAAAGTATCAGCTTTCAGCTTCCAAAGTATCAAATTGATACTTTGCGAAATCCAAAAGTGTCAGCACGGTGGTTCCAAAGTGCCAAATTGGCACTTTGGAGATGTGCTTATATCAAATGCTAAATGAATTAACAAAAATCGAGGGAGACTGCTTATGAAATCAAATTTTGATTTTCTGAATCGATACTGGCCTGCATTGGCACAGATCGGCGCAACCGCAGAAACCTATGTCTATTCTGATCCCAATGCCTGTATCTATAAACTCGGAATGTTTGCCGAGCGCTTAGTGCAGGAGATCCTTGTCTTTGAGCACATTGCGGAGCCGGCTGTTGACAACACCCACGCAAATCGAATTCGCATTTTGAAGCGAGCCGGTTTATTGCCGCACGAAATTGACAACACGCTATATGTTCTTCGCAAGACAAGAAACTCGGCAGTTCATACAGGTACGGACTCCGTGGACGAAGCAAAGACATTGCTGTCCTTGACATACAATCTTGCTGTTTGGTTTATGGAAACCTATGGAGACTGGGGATATATTGCGCCTGAGTTCGTTATGCCGAGCGAGACCACGCACGAAGATTTGGAATCCGTTATTGCCGAGCAGGAAAGGAAAATCGAGGAATTGACGAAGCAACTGGCCGTGGTCAAGACCGCCGCTTCGGGCAAAACGCAGAAGGAGCGCGCAAGGCGGTCAGAATCTGTCTCCGCTATGATGAATTGGAATGAGGCGCAGACCAGATGCTTGATTGACGAGCAGCTTCGTCTTTCTGGTTGGGAAGCTGATACGCAGAACCTGCGCTACAGCAAAGGAACGCGTCCTGTAAAGGGGAGAAATATTGCCATCAGCGAATGGCCTACCAATTCGGCCTTTTACAAAAACGGGTATGCGGATTATGCATTCTTCGTTGGCGAGAAGCTCGTAGCATTGATGGATGCAAAAAAGATGTCGGAAGATGTGGCATCTACCATCGATGTGCAGGTAAAGGACTATGCTGCACATATTAAGCCGGAGGATATTCCACATACGGTTGGAAACTGGAATGGTTATCAGGTCCCCTTCCTTTTTGCTTCAAATGGCAGGGCGTATTTAGAGCAGCTGCGGACAAAGTCCGGTATTTGGTTTTTGGATGTCCGGGAACAGGAAAATCAATCGTATCCTATTCGAAACTGGTTTAGTCCGAGTGACCTGATGGAAAAACTTGGTCAGAATACAGCGGCGGCCAACCAAGCGCTGGCTGCGGCAGATAATTCGTTTATGACAGATCCTAATGGGTTGAATTTGCGCGACTACCAGATCAAGGCCATTGATAAGGCAACAGAGGCAATCGTTGACGGCAAGAGAACGGCCTTGCTTGCAATGGCCACCGGAACGGGCAAAACCCGTACTGTTTTGGGACTTATCTACAAGATGCTGGAATCCAAGCGTTTCCGTCGTATTCTTTTCCTTGTGGATCGAGTGTCCCTCGGTGAGCAGGCAATGGACACCTTCAAAGATGTCAAGCTGAAGGAACTGCTGACGCTGGACAAAATATATGAGATCAAAGCGATTGATGACAACATCATCAATCTGGAGACCAAGGTCAGCATTTCAACGGTGCAGGGGCTTTTGAAACGCACGATTCTGGCAGAAGAACCGGATTTGATGCCCGGTGCATTTGATTTGATTATTGTGGACGAAGCCCACCGAGGCTATATTCTTGACCGTGAAATGACGGAAGAAGAAATCCTATACGATAATCAAGATGATTATATGAGCAAGTACAAGCAGGTTATCGAGTATTTCGATGCGGTGAAAGTTGCCTTGACTGCTACGCCCGCCCTGCACACGACCGAGATTTTCGGGGAGCCGGTCTATACCTACAGCTACCGTGAGGCGGTTATCGATGGCTGGCTGGTGGATCACGATCCTCCGTATCTGATTAATACGGATTTCATTGAAAATGACGCACAGTTCAAGAAGGGTGAAACCTTGGCGCAATATGACCCCAACACCAATGAACTTTTGAACGGTGCAGTTTTGGACGATGAAATGGATTTCGATGTGTCAGAGTTCAACCGCAAAATTGTTCTGCCGGATCATACCCACAAGGTGCTGGAAGAAGTTTCGACCTACCTGAATCCGGAAAGTGGAGAAAAGACGCTGATTTTTGCGGTGAATGATGCACACGCTGACCGTATTGTGGATACGCTCCGAGAGATTTACAAGCCCTATGGCATTTCCAATGATGCCATTATGAAAATCACGGGCAAAACTGCCGGCGGCAACAAAAAGAAGATTTTGCAGGTGATCAAGCAGTTCAAAAACAACCAGTACCCCAACATTGCCGTAACAGTCGACCTGCTGACTACCGGAATCGATGTGCCGGCAATTTGCAATTTGGTGTTTATGCGCAAGATCAACAGCCGGATCCTCTTTGAGCAGATGCTGGGACGCGCTACGCGCCTTTGCCCGGAAATCGGAAAGACGCACTTCAATATCTTCGATGCAGTTCGCGTGTACGAGGACTTGGACGACACTTCCAATATGAAGTCAGTCTCCGTCAGCAAATCAATGGCTGAATTGTTGGAGGATTTGTTCCGTCCGGGTGAGGTCAGCAAGCAGCCTGTCAAAGATCGCATTTTGGCAAGATTGCAGCGTAAAAGCAACAATCTGACCGATGAGCAAAAGTATGATGTATCCGAGCGTTTATGCGGAAAAACAATTCGGGAATATGCGAAGGAATTGAAAAGCTGTACAGAAAACGCCTTTGTGCAGCGCTGCCGGGAGGATAAGGATTTTCTGCTTTGGTTTGACAACCTGAAGGGCAAAAAGCGCGGACATTACTATTCCGAAAAGGAAGATACTCTTTTGGCAACGACCCGCGGCTATGGTGGCACGGAAAAACCGCAGGATTATCTGGACTCTTTTGTGGCCTATGTTAATGAGAACAAAGACCGTATCGAAGCGATCCGCATAGCCTGCACCCGCCCCAGCGATATGACCCGGGCGCAGCTTCGGGAGTTAAAGCTGGAACTGGATAAGGAGAATTTCACCGAGAACAGCTTGAATGAAGCGGCCAGTGCGGTGAGCAATGAACGGATCGTGGCAGACATTATCGCCTTTGTCCGTCGGGCTGTACTTAAAACGCCGCTTGTAAACCACGATGACCGTGTGAAAATGGCTTTTTCTAAGCTGATCTCGGCGCATCACTTTAACAAAATGCAGCTGGATCTGCTGGAAAAGATCAAGGTATATATGCTTCACGAGAGCATCCTCAATACCGAGACCTTTGAGGCACCGGCGTTCAAGATGGATGGCGGTTTCGCACGCTTTAACAAGAAGTTTGGCGGGCAACTTGCGGAGATCATCCGCGAGATCAACACTTATATTTACGAAGGAGCAGCTTAAATGAGCACGCAAGATATTGTACAGAAACTTTGGAACCTCTGCAATGTGCTGCGAGATGACGGTATTACTTATCACCAGTATGTGACAGAACTGACGTATATTCTCTTCTTAAAGATGCTGGAAGAAACCGGCGAAGAAGCCGCCTTGAGGAAAGAAATAGAGCAAGCCTACAAGAAACGCCTGGAACAGTATGCGAAGTCGAGGGGCAAACGGGTTGATGAATTAACGGAAGAGGAAAGGAACGGGCGGAAAAATGCGCTTTATGATTATTCGTGGAAGTATTTGACCTCTCTTTCTGGAATCGCGTTAAAAAAGTACTATAACGTTATTTTGACGGAGTTGGGCAAGACAACCATGCCGAAAATCAGCAACATTTATACGAAAGCGGTTTCCAGCATCGAAGAGCCTAAGAACCTGGAAAAGCTAATAAAAAAGATCGACGAACTCGATTGGTACGAAGCCAAGCAAGAGGGACTTGGCGATTTGTATGAAGGCTTGCTGCAAAAAAACGCGGACGAAAAAAAATCAGGAGCCGGGCAATATTTTACACCCCGCCCACTGATTGATGTGATGACGGAACTTGTCAATCCGCAGCTGGGGGAAAGGTGCTTTGACCCCGCCTGCGGAACCTTCGGTTTTATGATTGCGGCATATCGTAATGCAACCGACGGAAGAAGTCTTTATGAACTTTCCGATGCAGAGGTAAATTCAATTCAAGGTGGCTATACTGGCGTTGAGTTGGTTTCGGATACACACCGGCTTGCTATGATGAATGCGTATTTGCATAGTGTTCCGGCGCAGATTTCCTGTGAAGACTCTCTTGCGCAAGACGCAAAGAGATTCAAAGAATATGACGTTATTCTCACGAACCCACCTTTTGGCACAAAAAAGGGGGGCGAGCGTACTACTCGGGACGATATTTCTTTCCAGACCTCCAACAAGCAGCTGAATTTCTTGCAGGTGATCTATCGCAGCCTGAAGGCGGACGGCAAGGCCCGCTGCGCCGTGGTGCTGCCGGATAATGTGTTGTTTGCTGCCGGTGACGGTGCCAGCGTGCGCCGGGAACTGATGAATTTCTGCAATCTGCACACCATTCTGCGCCTGCCTACCGGCATTTTCTATGCGCAGGGCGTCAAGACCAATGTGCTGTTCTTTACCCGCGGGACAACCGAGCAGGATAACACCATCGAGGTTGCGTTCTACGATATGCGCACCAATATGGACAGCTTTGGTAAGACCCGGCAGCTGCGCAAGAGTGATTTCGACGAGTTTGTGGCAGGGTATGAAGACCCGTCCAAGCGCACGGGCGAGCGCTGGAGCAAATTCACCCGTGAGGAGATCGCCAAGAATCCGGACGATAGTCTTGACCTTGGCTTGATCCGCGACGACTCCATCGTGGATTATGACGATCTCCCTGACCCTGTAGAAAGCGGCGAGGAAGCGATTGCAAATTTGGAAGAGGCTGTCGATCTGCTGAAAAGTGTTGTGCGTGAGCTTCGTGCTCTGACGGAGGAGAAGTGATGGCAAGAGCAAAAAAAGAAGCCGCCCTCACGCCCGAAGAGCGTTTGCAGGCGGCCTTGGTGCCGGATTGGGAGTGGCCCTATAAGTTGCCGGAGAATTGGTGCTGGGTGCGTTTGTATTCATTAGCACATATTATTTCAAAGGGGACTACACCCAAAGGGGGCAAAGATGCATATGTTGAGAAAGGAATACGGTTTCTTCGAATTGAAAACATAAATGAGGACGGAAGTATTTCCCACGAAAATATTAAGCACATTACTGAGGAAATGCATACGGGATTTCTGAGGCGATCGATTTTGTGCAAAGATGATATATTGATTTCAATAGCTGGAACCTTGGGAAAAACCGGAATTGTTGGAGAGGCTGATTTGCCACTAAATACGAATCAAGCTATTTCTTTTGTTCGGTTAATACGGGGGAATTTATTGCCGCAGTATATCAAAATGTCTATAGATAATCCTAAGACGCAGGATATGTTGATTTCACAGACAAAAGTGACATCGATCCCTAATTTAACACTTGAGATAATTGGAAATTGCGCCATCCCGCTTGCTCCTCTTGCTGAGCAGCAGCGTATTGTTGACCGCATTGAAAGCCTGTTTGCCAAGCTGGATGAGGCAAAGGAAAAGGCGCAGGCCGTAGTGGATAGCTTTGAAGCCCGCAAAGCCGCTATTCTCCATAAAGCCTTCACCGGTGAACTGACTGCGAAATGGCGGGAAGAGCACGGCGTGAGGATGGAGAGTTGGGAACAGTGCTCCCTTTCGGATGTTTGTACGGTAAATCCAAAGAAGGTGGATACCAAAGATTTGCCCGACGAACTTGAAGTGTCTTTCTTTCCGATGTCAGCGCTATCTGAAATTTATGGTGAGATCACAGATCCACAAACAAGGCTATTAAAGGAAGTGCGCAGTGGATTTACAAATTTCTCTGAAGGTGATGTTGTATTTGCAAAAATTACACCCTGTATGGAAAATGGTAAATCTGCGGTTGTCGGTAAGTTGGTAAACGATATCGGCTACGGCACTACAGAATTTTTTGTTCTTCGCTGTTCAGACAGGCTATATAATCGTTTTTTGTATCATTTGGTGCGCGATAAGTTATTTAGGGATAAGGCAAAAGCTGTTATGACAGGAGCTGTTGGGCAACAGCGTGTACCCAAAAGGTATCTTGAAACATATAAATTGAATTTGCCTAAATTTAATGAACAGCGAGAGATTGTCCGCATTCTTGACGGCTTTTTTGCCAGAGAGCAGTCCGCTAAAGAAGCCGCCGAGGCAGTCCTTGACCAAATCGACCTGATGAAAAAATCCATTCTCGCCCGTGCTTTTCGCGGTGAACTGGGCACCAATGACCCAAGCGAGGAGAGCGCGGTGGAATTACTGAGGCAAGTAATCGAACAAGAGGATGGAGATGTGGTCAGGCCAAAGGCAAAAGCGAAGCGAATTGCAATTCCCGCAGAAATTAAGCCGTTGTTGTCAGGTGCTAATGAAGAAGCAATTGTCAAACTCCTATTAAAAGCTGCGCCCCAATCTGTTTCTACACAGACAGTAATGTCCATTAGTAAGAAAAAATTTGAGCTTATGGACGCATTACGCAATCTGGAGAAAAAACAGATTGTGTCGAAAAGTGATTCTGGAGAATACTCACTAGTGAGGTAATATTATGCAAATCAAACGGCTTCAGATCGATGATTATCTTTGTTTGGTTGACTTTGATATAGTATTTGACACCGTATCGGGTGGTAGCTCAACAATTCTGATTGGAGAAAATGGCGCTGGAAAATCGACGATGATTGAGTGTATTCTGAACATTCTGATGTCTTTTGATTCTCCCGCAATAGAAAAGCAGATTGACTACAGCTATTCTATGGAGTACAACTATGCGCAAAAGGCAGTATGCATTGTCCAAAGTAATCATAATTATCGTATCACGGTAGATGATGTTTTCTGTGAGGGAAGCTATAAAAGGGTGCGCTCTTTTATCCAATCTCATTCTTTGTTCCCTCAGCGCATCATTGCGTTTTATTCTGGGGCCAACAATAAGCTCTTGCCTCAAATAGAACAAATTAATAAAAGCTATATAAGGCAATGCAGAAATACACTTGTGCGCTTTCTTAAAGCAATGAATGATGAATCTGAAAGCTTCTTGCCGAACTTCCCCAAAAGAAAGCACAATTATTGTGATGAGGGAATGACTCCAATATATTTGGCTTCTATTCTTTGTGGTCAGGATTCTTTTGAGCAGAATTATCTTGTTGATGCGTGCCATTTCGATGAAGTCCAATGTGTGGATATGGCCATTAATATTGATAAAGTTGAGGGCGTTTTTGGCAGAGGACGGTTCGAAGGAGATGTGCCCACGGGCCTGTACTATTTGACGGATTTCATTGACCATCGGTTTACGGATTTACTGCGAAGAGGATTACTATATTCGGCTATGGGAAAATCTTATTTCGAAATTAAAGGGATTGAAAAGCTAGGATTAGATTCTATTGCAATTTTAGAATTTTTTGAGAAACTATACTCTCTGTTTGATGCTAGATTTGAGGTAACCGTAAATCAAGGGAATTCCATAGTGAAATGCAAATCAATGAGCGAGGGGCAACGCCAACTTATCAAAATTCTTGGTATGCTTGGTATTTGTAAGACGGAAGATTGTCTCGTTTTAATGGACGAACCAGATGCGTATATGAATCCACGCTGGAAGTATGACATCAAAAGCACAATGGATCAATCCTTGAAAGACGCCATAAACGCTCAGGCAATCATTGCAACACACGATCCATTGGTGATCAATGGCGTTCCTAAGGAGTTTATTAGGATATTTACCCAAAACAAAGAACTTGAATCATCCGCAGGATTTTTTGTCACAAGAGTTATCACTCCCGTCGAGGACACTGAGGGAATGGGAATCGACGGGTTGCTACAAAGTGAATATTATGGGTTGCAAACTTCTTACGACCAAAAATCGCATAAGAAATTCTTGCGCAGACAAGAATTATATCTAAAACTTATTGGCGGGAGTGCTACGGACGGAGAAAAAGCAGAGCTTCGTGAAATAACGAGAGATTTGGGATTGCTGCCGCTATCGTATAATTCAATTGATTTTCTATATGATGATTTTTTGACCGTATATAAGAAGTGCGATTTGTATAGTCAAGAGTATCTTACCTACGACCAAGTGTTAGAGCGCAGAGAAAAAATTAAAGAAATCATTGAGGCGTTATACGAAGGGTAAGTATGAGATATATAAAGATAGAAGATCTTCTGGTATTCAGAAGCAGGTGGGGACAAGGGGATACACTCTGGAAAAACAGTGTGCTCAAAAAGGATTTCAGAGATTTCTTTCACAATAAATGCTGGTATACAGAAGTACCCCTTGTCGGGCAAGATGTGCATATTGACCACTTTCGACCCAAGGCAGCGGTAAAGCCTTTTGAGAATTTTAAATATAATCATTTAATTCAAGATAAGGGGTATTATTGGCTAGCAAATGATCCATCGAATTATAGGGCGTGCTGTATCTATGCTAATCGAAAAACAGGTAGTGGCGGTAAAGGGAACTATTTTCCTCTGGCAGATGATGGCGTATATCAATCGGAAAAAGATGAGAATAATGAGCAACCAATGCTGCTAGACCCATGCGTTGCAGAAGATGTTAAGTTGTTGTCTTTTCTGGGTAATCGCGTAGTTCCTGCAACAGACGATGAATTGGGCAAAGAAAGGGTTAGAGTTTCGGCATCTATTTACAATCTGACTGATGCTTACATAAGCACCGAGAGGGGAAAAATTTGGGAGAGCATCGAACAATTGCTTACAGAGTTTGATTCCGGAGTTATTAGCAAGTCCAGCTGTATTCGCCAGCTAAGGGACGCTACATCGCCCAAAGCTCCCTTTTCAGCTTGTGCAATAGCTTGTGTTAATTCTCTTGCTCCAGACGAAATAAAGAGCGAGCTTGATTTGATACTCTAACTCTATGAAATGAGGGATGATAGTGCTGGATCAGACAAATGCAAATATTGAAAGACATATCAAAATCCACTCAGTGCGTTCCGATGATGACCGTGCGGCAGTATCTGTTTTGGAGACATTTCTTCGTTCAAATGGGAGAATCAACCCTTCTTTTGCATCAGATGATAAGTGGCCCAATCACGATAACACGTTCGAGTTTGTTCCCGACCCTGACATTTCTAGGCGGCCCAAGCAGACTTTCTATGTCCAAATAAAGGGAACACGCAATTATACTGAGCGCGAGGGTGTTATTAAGTACACGCTAAAAGATCTCGCTTTTCCTGCTTTTATATGTGACAGAGTATCTCTTGATCCGGGAATTTTGTTTGTGATTCTCAATCCCGCTGAACGTGGGAATGAGAGAGTATTTTGGAAGTATATGTCGCCCAACTTCCTCAACAGTATTGATTTTGCAAAAGGCAGTATGACAGTCAGTTTTTCACCGGAAGAGGAAATCTTGAACGACGACGAAAGTGTTTTAGCTTTTTGCGAGAGGTTAGAAGAAATTGTCGAACGGCATTCCTTTGTAAACCAATTGGAGCGGCATAGTTATTCTTTTGAAGAAGCTAAGCGAATTGTCGAGGCCTGTGATGAGGAAATCACGGAAAGCATTGACAATTTAAGCATTCTAAATAAGAACCGCGATAATATTTCACGGAGAATTCTGACGAGATTGAATGATCTGTGCATTTCAGCATTACTGTTGAATGCAATGAAAGATGGCTATCAAAATCCCAGCGCCGGCTTTGCGTGGGAATACTCACTCTTAAGGGCAAATACAAAGTACTTAGGAAATTTTTACCGAGGATTGCAATATATTGGGCGTCGAATTCCCGAGGAGGGTCAAGCAGAGCGGCTGATGCTGAAGTACTACAGCTTTATGTGGCAGATCCGTCAATCACTCTATGAGAACTACGGCATCACCGTGCTTCAGAACTTGGAAAAGTTTCAGGAATATACCGGAACCGATGAACAGGATAAACAATACTATGAGTTGGTGGCGAACGCTTTCTCAAACCCAAAAACTGAGCAGAAACATAACAGTAATACGAGGTTTTATATTCAAAAAAGGACTCCGTTTTATGTCGGTAAAGAGCGTTATTTTGAGGTAACACTGCAGCAAGCGGACATCTATGCGTCAAAGTATAACCGAATTACAGCATATACCCAGCTTGACATTTCTACAGGCTATTCTGTCCAAATCGACTATGTCCCATCATTCATTAATCTCTGGGGTGTCGATACAGAAATTAAAATTATCACAGCTTGGCGTGTTTCGGTAGATCCCAAATGCTTGAACAAGCTTGGAAAGATACTTAATATACGCCTTCAGCTTTCTTCAAAATATGGAGAATATGATGCACTGATGAGATTCCTAACAGGAACAGGTATGGATTTTCTGGAAATGATTGATTTTCGTGAGATACCTTTCTCGAATCTTTTGGAGTCAGTTTACAAAAAAGAAAACACCTCTTATTTCAAAGATGTTTTACAGCAGCTGAGGGACAACTATTCTACAGGTTCGACACGCTTCGGCCGATATACAATTCGGTATCTGTTACTGAATCTGCGCGAAGATCTTTTGGAACGCGTTATGCCGTCTCAGTTTAATCCGCAATGGAAATGCAGGGATTTATACCTATCTAAAAAATGCTTTCCGTTTGAGCGTAACCCACTTGCTTCTGATTTAGCAGACAGTAAAACAAGTCAACTAAGTCAAGCCAAGTACTTAGCCAGAGTAGTTGAAAAAGAAAAGACTGAGATCGCTATTCCATACTGGTCTATTGCAAAGTCTATGCAAGATACCGGCGAAATTTACTGCAATCTTGGTGGAGACTTAACCGAACAGGCAATCCAGAAATATAATGATTGTTTAGACGATTGGGAAAGACAGAAAGGGTATGAAATCATTTCGGATGGAAATGTTGCTTGTATTGCAGCATATGAAGCTTCGACGCTCTTTATTTTGAATAAACTACTGGAACTATCGCAGCTCCCAAATAAAGGCCAAAAAGAAGTTAATGAAAGATACTTGAGAGATTGCAATATTGCTTTTTCTGATCCTAAAAAAGAAGAAACTCTTAAATATGCTTTTGTAAACTCCCGCGTACTTCTTATTTACGGAGCTGCCGGTACCGGAAAAACGACCCTAATCGATATGATCTCGACAATGCTGTCTGGGCGTCGGAAATTGTTTCTTACCAAAACACATACGGCCTTGCAGAATCTGCAGAGGCGAATTAATAATCCGGGGGCTGATGCCAGTTTTGTAAGCATCAATAGTTTTACGAAGAGGGTAAACCTTCCTGATTATGATGTTATCTTTGTAGACGAATGCAGCACCATTGATAACCGTGCAATGAAGGTATTCCTCGAGAAAATGCGCCCGGATACATTCTTAGTACTTGCGGGAGACACCTATCAGATAGAATCTATTGATTTCGGTAATTGGTTTACTTATGCCAAGGATATTATTAAGACTAAAGGTTCGAATGTTGAACTCGTAAGCACTTGGAGAACAAAGGATCCCGGTTTAATTGAGCTTTGGAACGAGACTCGAAATAAGGGTGCGCTAATAACGGAAAAACTTGTTATCGACGGCCCATTTTCTGAAAATATTGGCGAAGGAGTGCTCTATTCCGAGATAATGGATGAGGTGATTTTATGCTTGAACTATGATGGAAAATTTGGCTTGAATAATATGAATAACTATTTCCAAAATGCTAACACAGAAACGGCTATTGTCTGGAGAGACTGGAAATATAAAGTTGGCGATCATATATTGTTCAATGACACGGACAGATTTTCTCTGCTCTATAATAATTTAAAAGGGCGAATTGTCCAAATAGAACTGTTCGACAGTAGAATCAGATTTACAGTAGATGTAGAGACCCCGTTAACAGAGCAAGATTGCCAAAACGATGGCATAGAATTCATCGATATAATTGATGATGTGACCCGAATACGATTTGATGTATTTGATTTTGAAGAGGAAATGGCAGATGAAGATCGCAAAAAAACCATCGTACCGTTTCAACTTGCCTATGCGGTTTCAATTCATAAAGCGCAGGGCTTAGAATATAGGTCAGTTAAGGTTGTTATTCCGAGTAGCAACGCTGAAAAAATAACACACGGCATTTTCTATACAGCAATTACGCGTGCAAAAGAAAAGCTAAAAATCTACTGGAGTTCTGAAACGATGCAAGAAGTCGTCGCTGGATTTTCGATAGACACTTCAAGGCAAAAAAGTTTGGCAATTATTAAAGAGAAACTGAAGCAGGACAAGAATACTTAGAAATAGGGCACCGACCGCTTGGCCGGTGCTCTATTTCTATATGAGTCACCTATAAGTCAATAGTGATTATCAGCCGTCCTCCTATCACCGGGAGGGCGGCTTTTTGCGTTCAGATAAAAAATATTTGAAAAATTTCTCGAAAACACCCCAACAAACGGCGCCCCTTATTCAGAGTAAGTGAAGGGAGAAATATTTTTGCGGGGAATTTCTCGAAACACCCTGCCAAATGGCACCCCTTATTCAGAGTAAGTAGAAGGGTCCTTTTGAAAAATTGAGGGGACTTTTCAAATTACTTTGCCAAAATCTCGAAAAAGTTCCCAATTGGTTAGTAGGAAGGCCCTGAAAAATTTCCTTCAAAATCCTATTTGTTATTTGCCAGAAAAGTTCCCAGTTGATTAGTGGGAGGGGCGCTTAAAAATTTTCTTCAAAATTCTTTTTATTTTTACCGGAAAAATACCCAATTAAGTAGTAGAGGGGTTCACAGAAAAATTCTCAAAAGTTTTTTCGTTCAAATCCGAAAAATTTTCCCAGTTGGTTAGTAGAGAGACTTTCAAAGAATTTTTTCAAAATTCCTTCGTACAAATCGAAAAATTTTTCCCAGTTGATTAGTGAGGGGGTTAAAAAACAGCCCTTCTCGCTGGCTACCTATTGAGGGGACTGTCTCCCTGTGTACCTTGAAAATTGAATCGCCGCCTCCAAAGGATATGCTTCCGGCAAGTGACGCCACGACTTCCCGAAAAAGGAACGAGCGCATCAAAGAAGCGATACGCCGTGGTGAGACTCCGGGGCAGGAACGATGCGGATGAGCGGCAGCAAACAAAAACCGCCGCAGAAATGCGGTTTCAGAACAGACAAAGGAGGTTCAAACCTATGAAGAAAGGAGAGCTCAGAGAGCTTTATCGGATGATGTTTCCGGAATACCCGGACATCGTGACCGTCAAAGAGCTTCGGGAGATGCTGGGCATCAGCCGCAAGCTGGCCTACAAGCTGATCGACTATGGGTACATCCACGCCGTGAAGATCGGCACGACGCTGAAGATCCCGAAAATCAGCGTCATCAACTATGTGATGGAGAAGGAGGTGAAGAAAGTTGGATGAGATCAAGCGCCTGACGCCCGCCCAAAGGGCACGCTGCAACCGGCTGATCCGGAGGCTGTGCGCCAACTATGATGGCGGCAATTGCATGCCGCTGGACGACGGCGAGGGCTGTGTGTGCGTGCAGATGATTTCTTATTCGCTGCTGTGCAAATACTTCCGGCGGGCGGTTCTGCCCGCCGACAAGGCACTCTATGCCGACATTTACCGGCAGCGCACACGGCTCTGCGACCGATGCGGAAAGCCCTTTGCACCCGGCAGCAACCGGCAGAAATACTGCCCGGAATGCGGCTGCTCCATCCGACGCAAGCAGAAGGCGGACTCTGCCAGACGGCGGCGCAGCGTCGAACATTAAGCGCCGAGAAAGCCTTGAATTCCAAGGCTTTTGGGACAGCAGAGCGGGGGTGGGTGGCCGTTTCCATCTGCACCTGTCAAAATCCGTTTCTAACATTCTACAAAGGAGAATTCTATGGACAACAAACTGAAAACTGTGGACGCAGAGACCCTGCTGTCCACGCCGATGAGCAAGACAATGTTCATCGTAGACGGCCTTATTTCGCAGGGTGTCAATGTCATCAGCGGTGCCAGCAAGATCGGCAAAAGCTGGCTGATGCTGTGGCTGGGGCTGCAAGTGGCGCAGGGAAATTCCATTTGGGGTTTGCCCACGCTGCAATGCGATGTGCTCTATCTGAGCCTTGAGGACACCCAGCGCCGCATCAAGGACCGCCTCTACAACCTCACCGACAGTGCCCCGGACAACCTGTATTTTGCCGTGACCTCCGGGCTGATCGGCGGCGGGCTGGAGGAGCAGATCACGGATTTCCTGACCGAGCATCCTGCCACCAAGCTGGTCATCATTGACACGCTGCAAAAGGTGCGGGACTCCAAGGGCAGCGCCGGAAAGGCAGGAATGTACGGCAACGACTACGATGACATTTCCTCCATCAAGCGCATTGCCGACGGCTTCAACATCGCCATTTTGCTGGTGCATCACCTGCGAAAGCTGCAAGACAGCGACGATCCCTTTAACGATGTCAGCGGCTCTACCGGCATCATCGGCGCTGCGGACACCAACTTCATCCTGCGCCGCAAGCGCAGCGGAAACGCCGCTACGCTGCTGGTCAGTGGGCGGGATGTGGAATATCAGGAGCTGGCCTTGCAGTTTAACGACCTTGTCTGGGAGCTGGTGGAGCGCAAGAACAGCGAGGATATTCATAAGGCGGAACTGCCGAAATTTCTGTTTCGGGTGGTGGACTTTATGGAGCGCCGCACCGAATGGGTAGGCACGGCCACGGAGCTGCTGACCGAAATGGAGGAGCAGGAGGTCACGCCCAATATGGTCACAAAGTATCTCGGTCAGTTCGCTTTCGAGGTGCTGGAGCCGCTGGGCATCGAGTATCGCACCAAGCGAACGGGAAAAAGCCGGCTCATCAAATTCCTGCGCCGTGACGGCGATGACGCAAATGACGCCGGGATCGCTATATAAGGGAATCCCCGTCACAACCGTCATTGCCGTCACAAACCGAAAAAAGGGGGTGAACAAATGCGCAGCAAAAACTACGGGATCAATGTCCGTGTGACCGAGCAGGAGAAGCAGAAGCTGCTGGAAAATGCCCGGTTCTGTTCTCTGTCGCTGTCGGAATACTTGCGGCGGCTGGGGCTTGGAAAAGAGGTCAGAGCGGCCATCACGGAGCGGGATTACCGTCTGTTTCGGATGCTGAACGGCCTGAAAACAGAGCTCCCACAGCTTCAGAAAGAGGAAATTCTGAGCAGGCTGGAAGCAATTTTGAATGAATTAAAGTAAGCGAGAATTACGCCTGCGCAGTCTAAGCGAGCAGACTGTTTTTACTCCTGTCGGAGCCAAACAGTGTATCCGCTTGCGATGCCTGCATTATCTTAACGAGCAGTGCGTTTTTACTCCCGGCAGGGCCGGAGCGTAAAAGCACTCGTTAGGGCGTGCCCTAAAACCCCGAAAGAAAAAACTATGAAAGTGAGGACAACACAATGAGAAAATCGGATTTTACTTTACCCACGCTGGACGATCTGTTCTCCACGCAGGCGGAGCGGGACGATGCCAAACTGGAGCGGGTGCGGAATATTCCACTGGCCGAGCTGCACCCGTTCAAGGGTCACCCCTTCAAGGTGCAGAACAACGAGGAGATGCAGCGGATGATTGAGAGCATCCACAAGGTGGGAGCCATCACCCCGGCGCTGGCAAGGCCGCTGCCGGACGGCGGTTACGAGCTGATCTCCGGTCACCGGCGACTGGCGGCGTGTCAGGTGCTGGGCGTCGAGACGATGCCTGTCATCGTCCGGGAGCTGTCTGACGATGAAGCGGTGATCGCAATGGTGGACGCCAATTTGCAGCGGGAGACTATCCTGCCCAGCGAAAAGGCGTTTGCCTACAAGATGAAGCTGGATGCCATCAAGCATCAAGGTGTCGCTTCTGCCCAAGTTGGGCAGAAGCTGCTCAGTGTAGAAAAAGTAGCTGACGATGCCGGCGAAAGCCGCAATCAAATTAAAAGATATATCCGCCTGACCTACCTGATTCCCGAGCTGCTTTCGATGGTGGACGACGGCAAGATCGCCTTCAACCCGGCGGTGGAGCTTTCTTACTTAGACTCGTATCAGCAGCGGGCGGTGCTGGACGCGATGGCGCTGAACGACTGCACCCCGTCCCACGCCCAGAGCATCCGCCTGAAAAAGCTGGCGCAGGAGGGCTTGATGGATGACCAGATAGTCTACGCCGTGCTGGCGGAGACAAAGCCCAACCAGCAAGAGCAGCTCAAATTCAAGCGGGAGGAGCTGCGGAAATACTTCCCCTCCGGCTACACCGAGGAACAGATGCGCCGAGACATCATCAAAGGGCTGGAATTGCTGAAGCGGCAGAGAGAACGGAACCGGGATGCCCGCTGATTCGTACCGATACGGCTACGATAAAACAATTCGCAGAATAGAGAGAACCCCAAACCGATGGTATACTGATGCTGTCGGTTTGGAGTTCTGTTCTGCAAATACAAAGGACAGGAGGAAATGAAATTGGTAGCAGGACATCTGACTTTGAAAAACGGCAAGTATTATGCCGTGTTGAACTACAAAAACGCCGGAGGGCAGCGAAAAACGAAATGGATCTCGCTGGGGCTTTCCGAAAAGGGAAATAAGCGCAAAGCCGAGTCAGAACTGGCAAGGCTCCGAGCGGAATTTGAGCCGCCCAAAGAAGTGGGCGACCTGAGCAGTGATATGCTGTTCGCCGACTATCTGCTGGAATGGCTGGAGATCGCCAAGGGAAGGCTGGCCCACGCAACCTACGGTGCCTATCAAGGACTGCTGAAAAGCACCATCGTCCCTTATTTTCGCAAGAAGAAATTGACACTGCGGGAACTGGAAGCCCGACATTTGCAGATGTTTTATTCTGAAATGCTCAGGCGGGTCACGCCCAATACCGTTATCCATTATCACGCCGTCATTCACTCGGCACTGAAATATGCAGTCAAGACCGATATGCTGATCCAGAATGTGGCGGACAAGGTGGACCGGCCCAGAAAGAACAGCTTTCAGCCGGTCTTTCTCTCGGCGGACGAGATGCAGAAGATGTTTGAAGCCCTTCGGGGAACCAAGCTGGAGCTGCCGGTGCTGGTGGCTGCCTTTTACGGACTTCGCCGTGGCGAGGTGGTAGGCTTGAAATGGGATGCCATCGACTTTGAGCAGGGCACCATTTCCGTAAAGCGCACCGTGACCTCAACGATCATCGACGGCAAGTATCAGGAGTTCGAGCAGCAATCCGCCAAGACCAAGTCCAGTCTGCGCACCCTGCCGCTCATCGGCAGCTTCCGGGAATACTTTATGCAGGTGAAAGAGGCGCAGGAGCTGAACAAGCAGGTCTGCGGCAACTGCTACAACTATGAATACGACGGCTTTGTATTCGTGGATGAGTTGGGCGAGCGGATGCGGGTGGAATACCTGACCAACGCATTTCCGAAATTTCTGGAGAGTCACTGTTTGCGCCGGATGCGCTTTCACGATCTGCGTCACAGCTGTGCCAGCTTGCTACTGGCCAACGGCGTCCCCCTCAAACACATTCAGGAGTGGTTGGGGCACAGCGACTTTACCACCACGGCGAACATCTACGCCCACTTGGATTACAAGTCCAAGATCACTTCGGCGCAGGCGATGGAGACAGGGCTTGCTCTGCCGGAGGGCGGCGACTTCAGCAGCCGCTGGAGTTCGATCAGTGCCGGGGAGAACAGCTGATTTTCTCCCCTGAAAACCGAAAATCGTGCGGGCTTTGCCCTTTAGGCAAAAATTAAAAAGCCTGTAAACGGGCTTGTTTACAGGCTTTTTGTGGCGGAGAGTTAGGGATTCGAACCCTAGAGACCTTTCGGTCTACAGCATTTCGAGTGCTGCACCTTCGACCACTCGGACAACTCTCCGTGTCTATTTTCGTCCGGTTTTCTTTCCGGAAATTTGCTCAAAAATTCGTTGGAGAGAAAACAGGAGAGACGGCAAAAAATATTCGATTTTGAGATTTTCTGTGTTGAGGAATATCAAGGAGAATCAGGGGGACGAAATTCCCAGCTTCTGCCGAAATTTCGAGTCAGGGCCGTTATGACCACTTCGATACCTATCCATGAATGCGTTTCACGAACGCACGGATGATTATAACCAATCCCGCGAAAAAAATCAAGTATGGCGGTGGAATTTCTGCAAATTCTGTTGTATAGTACTTGCGTATGCGCTAATATGGCGCAAATTCTGCGCAAAAAGGACACCATCACCGTGGACGATATGAAAAAAGAGGCCGAACGCGAGGCGCGCACCATGTGGCAGTTCGTGCGCACGTTTCTCAAGTGGCTCGTGATCGCGGGCGTGACCGGCGGCATCGGCGGGCTGGTCGGCTCGGCCTTTCACCTGAGCGTGAACTGGGCGGCGACGTTTCGCGCCGCGCACCCGTGGCTGCTGTGGCTGCTGCCCATAGGCGGCCTGCTCATCGCGGCCATTTACCGCCTGACCAAAATGGAAAACAAGAACACCAACGCCATCATCGACGCCATCCACTTCGGCGACAAGGTGCCGCTGCTGCTCGTGCCGGCGATCTATCTGTCGACCGTTATTACGCACCTGTTCGGCGGCAGCGCCGGGCGCGAGGGCGCCGCGCTGCAGATCGGCGGCAGCCTCGGCTGCTACGTCGGGCAGCTGTTCCACCTCGATGAAAAGGACATGCGCATCGCCACGCTCTGCGGCATGAGCGCCGTGTTCTCGGCCCTGTTCGGCACACCGCTGACGGCGACGATCTTCGCGCTCGAGGTCATCAGTGTCGGCGTGTTCTATTACTCCGCGCTCGTGCCGTGCATCGTCGCGTCACTCGCCGCGCTGGCGATCTCGAACGCCTTCGGTATCGCGCCGACGCAGTTTACGTTCGCGCTCACGGCCGTGCCGAAGCTGCTGCTTCTGCGCGTGGCGGCGCTCGCCGCCGTGTGCTCGCTCATGAGCATCCTCTTTTGCGTGACCATGCATGGCACGGAGCGGCTCTTCGCCAGCCGCATCCCGAACACGTGGCTGCGCATCGCCGCCGGCGGCGCGATCGTGGTCGTGCTGACGCTGCTCGTCGGCACGGGGGACTACAACGGCGCCGGCATGGACGTCATCACCCGCGCCATCGAGGGCGGGCAGGCCGCGCCGGACGCATTTTTCTGGAAGCTGCTGTTCACCGCCGTCACCATCGGCAGCGGGTTCAAGGGCGGCGAGGTCGTGCCGACGTTTTTCATCGGCGCGACGCTCGGCTGCGTGCTCGGCGGGCTGCTCGGCATCCCGGCCGGATTTGCCGCGGCGCTCGGACTCGTGTGCGTGTTCTGCGGCGCGGTCAACTGCCCAATCGCGTCGATCGTGCTGAGCATCGAGCTCTTCGGCGCGGGGCAGCTCGTGTACTTTGCGCTCGCGTGCGGCATCGCCTATATGCTCTCGGGCTACTTCGGGCTCTACAGCAGCCAGAAGATCCTTTATTCCAAGCTGAGGACGGAGTTTATCAACATCCACGCAAAATAAAATGCAAGCGCCATGCCCGGACACGGAACGTGTCCGGGCAATTTTGACGCCGAAAAAAATTATATAATTTGCGTATAAATTTATATAAAAATGCTTGACAAAGTTATAAGGCGGGTGTACAATGCACAATGTAAGAAAAAAGAAAGCGGTGACCAACCGATGAAGAAAACTCTATACAGCCTCATGCTCAACGAGGAGGTCGTGCGCGAGATCGACCGCATGGCTCACCGCATGGGCACGAACCGCTCGGCACTCATCAATCAGATCCTTGCCGACTATACCTCGGTCGTGACGCCGGAGCGCCGCATCGAGAACATCTTCCACGAGATCGAGCAGCTCGTCGCGCCGGCACGCGACCTGGTGCCGTTTTTCGCGCCGCATACGACGAGCATGTCGCTCAAGAGCAGCCTGGAGTACAAGTACCGCCCGACGGTCAAGTACGAGGTCGCGCTCTACGGCGACAAGCAGGAGGGGCTCGGCGAGCTGGCCGTCATCTTCCGCACCCAGTCGGCGCAGCTGCTGCAGAGCATGACGCAGTTTTTCCGCCTCTGGAAGCAGATCGAGGACGCGCACCTGTCCGGCGTAGAGCCGGATTACGCATTGTACGACGGCAAGTTTGTGCGCACGCTCTCGCTCCCGCCGGATCACGACTACACGAGCGAGGAGATCGCCCGCGCGATCTCGGACTACGTGCAGCTGTTCGACCGGCTCATGAAGGCATACCTCGCCGGGAAGTACACCCCGCCCGAGATCGAAGCGCTCTACTGCGCGCAGCAGCAGCGCGCGGCGATCCTCATCTGATCCATTCGCAACCATCCATGAAAGGAGGCGCTGCGTGCCGGAACACGCAGCAACCCGACTATGAACGCTGATAAATTCACGCAAAAGACAATCGAAACCATCCAGACCGCCCAGAGCATGGCGCAGGAAAACGGCAACCAGTATCTCACGCCGGAGCACCTGCTCTATGCGCTCGTTGACGCCGACGGCGGCCTGATCGGTACGCTGCTCGGCCGCATGGGCGTGGACTGCAACGCCGTGCTCAGCGAGCTGGACACCGCCATTGACCAACTGCCGAAGGTCTCCGGCGGCAGCGGCGAGGTGTACGCCTCGCCGGAAACGAGCAAGATCTTCAATTTTGCCGAGCGCGAGGCCAAATCCAGCGGCGACGCCTACGTCTCCGTCGAGCACCTGATGCTCGGCATCTTCGCCAACGAGACCGCCGCCATCAAGCGCATCTTCAGCGCGCACGGCATCACGAAGGCGGGCTTTGTGGCCGAGCTGAAAAAGGTCAAGACCGGCCCCGTCACGAGCGACAACCCCGAGGACACCTATGACGCGCTGAAAAAGTACGGCACGGATCTCGTCGAGCGCGCCCGCGAAGGCAAGATGGACCCGGTCATCGGCCGCGATCAGGAGATCCGCAACGTCGTGCGCATCCTCTCGCGCAAGACGAAGAACAACCCCGTGCTCATCGGCGAGCCGGGCGTCGGCAAGACGGCCATCGCCGAAGGGCTGGCGCAGCGCATCGTGCGCGGCGACGTGCCCGAGGGGCTGAAGGACAAGACCATTTTCTCGCTCGATATGGGCGCGCTGGTCGCGGGCGCAAAGTACCGCGGCGAATTCGAGGAGCGGCTCAAGGCCGTGCTCGAGGAGGTGCGCAAGAGCGAGGGCCGCATCCTGCTGTTCATCGATGAGCTGCACACCATCGTCGGCGCGGGCAAGACCGAGGGCAGCATGGACGCCGGCAACCTGCTCAAGCCGATGCTCGCCCGCGGCGAGCTGCACTGCATCGGCGCGACGACGCTCGACGAGTACCGCAAGTATATCGAAAAGGACGCCGCGCTCGAGCGCCGCTTCCAGCCCGTGCAGGTCGATGAGCCGACGGTGGAGGACACCATTTCCATCCTCCGCGGCCTGAAAGAGCGCTACGAGATCTACCACGGCGTGCGCATCCACGACAACGCGCTCGTCGCCGCGGCCACGCTCTCCAACCGCTATATCACCGACCGTTTCCTGCCTGACAAGGCCATCGACCTCGTCGATGAGGCCTGCGCCATGATCCGCACGGAGATCGACTCCATGCCGTCGGAGCTCGACGACCTGCGCCGCCGCATCATGCAGATGGAGATCGAGGAGATGGCCCTCAAGAAAGAGGACGACCAGCTCTCGCGCGACCGGCTCGAAAAGCTCACGCAGGAGCTCGCCGAGCTCAAGGACCGCTTCAACGAGCAGAAGGCCCGCTGGGAGGCCGAGAAGAACAGCGTCGAGGAGGTCAAGTCCCTCAAGGCGGACATTGACCACCTGCACGCCCAGATCGAAGAGGCCCAGCGCAACTATGAGTATGAAAAGGCCGCGCGCCTGCAGTACTCCGACCTGCCGAACCTCGAGAAGAAGCTCACCGAGGCAGAAGCCGCGGCCGAGCGCCGCAAGAGCGATAACTCCCTCGTGCACGACACCGTGACCGAGGAGGAGATCGCCGGCATCGTCGCCAAGTGGACCGGCATCCCGGTGGCAAAGCTCATGGAGGGCGAGCGCGAGAAGCTGCTGCACCTCGACGAAGTGCTGCACCGCCGCCTGATCGGCCAGGACGAGGCCGTGGAGAAGGTCTGCGAGGCCATCCAGCGCTCGCGTGCCGGCATCAGCGACCCGAACCGCCCGATCGGCTCGTTCCTGTTCCTCGGCCCCACGGGCGTCGGCAAGACGGAACTGGCCAAGGCGCTGGCCGAGAGCCTGTTTGACGATGAGCGCAGCATGGTGCGCATCGACATGACCGAGTACATGGAGAAATTCTCCGTCTCGCGTCTCATCGGCGCGCCTCCTGGATATGTCGGCTACGACGAGGGCGGCCAGCTTACCGAGGCCGTGCGCCGCAAACCGTACTCCGTCGTGCTGTTCGATGAGGTCGAAAAGGCGCACCCGGATGTGTTCAACATCCTGCTGCAGATCCTCGACGACGGCCGCATCACGGACAGTCAGGGCCGCACGGTGGACTTCAAGAACACGATCATCATCCTCACGTCGAACCTCGGCAGCCAGTACCTGCTCGACGGCATCGGCCCGGACGGCGAGATCACCGCGGACGCGCGCGAGCGCGTGCAGGGCGAGCTGCGCCGCGCCTTCCGGCCGGAGTTTCTCAACCGTCTGGATGAGATCCTCATGTTCCGTCCGCTCACGCGCGACAACCTGTCGCACATCATCGACAACCTCGTCGCCGCCCTGCGCAGCCGCCTGGCTGACCGCACGCTGAACCTCGAGATGACCGACGCCGCCAAGGCGCTCATCATCGCCAACGGGTATGACCCGGTCTACGGCGCGCGCCCGCTCAAGCGCTACCTGCAGAGCCACGCCGAGACGCTCATCGCCCGCACCATCCTCTCCGGCGACCTGCACGCCGGCGACACGCTCGTCGTGGACGCCGAAAACGGCGCGCTCGTCTGCCGCGTGAAGGCATAAGGCATAAAAATGACCCCTTGAACCTGTGCATCATGCACAGGTTCAAGGGGTTCTTGTTTTTCAGGCTTTCGGCTGTTTCCGGCACAGGCGGAAGATCAGCAGCGTCAGCAGCGCGCCGGTGAGGTAGCCCGCCGTGTCGAGCCAGACGTCCGCGATGCGGCCGCTGCGGCCGGGGACGAAGAGCTGGATCGTCTCGTCGCACAGCGCGGCAAAGGGGCCTGGCAGCAGCGCGCGCGGCCACGAAAAATGCGCGCTCGTGCGCAGCGCGGCCGCCGTCAGCGCGCCGAGCACGGCGTACTCGGCAAAGTGCGCGCACTTGCGCAGCACATGGTCGGTCATCCACGGCAGCAGATCTTGCACCACGGCCAGCAGCGCGCCGCTCTCGGCGCCGCTCTGCGCCGCGGGCAGGCACGAGTGCCCCCAGATGACCAGCAGCCACGCCCCAGCGCAGACCGTCAGGATACGGCTGGCGCGGCGGTTCATTTGCCCTCTGCTTCCTTCTGCGCGCGGATCTTGTCCACCCAGCACTTGTGGCACATGGCGACGTAGCTGTCGTTGCCGCCGAGGAGGATCTGCCCGCCCTCGGTGATGACGCGGCCGCTGCCGTCGATGCGGGCGTTGACCGTCGCCTTGCGGCCGCAGGCGCACACGGTCTTGATCTCCGTGATGGAATCGGCCAGCTCCATGAGCCGCCGCGCGCCGGGGAAGAAGTGCGTGAGAAAATCCGTCCGCAGGCCGAAGCACAGCACCGGGATGTTCTGCTCGTCGACGATGCGGCGCAGCTGGTCAATCTGCTCGGGGGAGAAAAACTGCGCCTCGTCCGCGATGATGACGTCGGCATGGCCCGCACGGGCAAACGTTGCGATGATGTCCTCGTCCGGGTGGATGACCTGCGCCTCGCGCTGCAGGCCGATGCGCGAGCGGATGATGTTCGCCCCGTCGCGGTCGTCGACCGACGGCTTGATGAGCCAGACCGTCATGCCCAGCTCCTCATAGTTGAACTGCGTGATGAGCGCCTGTGCGGACTTCGACGAGCCCATGGCGCCGTATTTAAAGTAGAGTTTGGCCATTTAATCCCGCTCCTTTACATAGGCCCGGATGCGCTCCATGACAAAATCGAGTGCAACCTGATTATGCCCGCCTTCGGGGATAATAATATCGGCATAGCGCTTCGACGGCTCGACGAACATCTCGTGCATGGGCTTGACCGTGGTCAGATACTGCGTGACGATCGACTCCAGGTCGCGGCCGCGGTCGCGCACGTCGCGCACGATGCGCCGCAGGATGCGCACATCGGCGTCCGTATCGACAAAGAGCTTGATGTCCAGCCGCTCGCGCAGCTCCGGCTCGGCAAAGATGAGGATGCCCTCGACGACGATGACCTTGGCCGGCGTGACCGTAATGGTCTCGGCCGCGCGGTTGTGCACCGTGTAGTCATATGTCGGGCACTCGATCGCCTGCCCGGCGCGCAGCGCGTCGAGATGCTGCACGAGCAGCGGCGTGTCGAACGCATTCGGGTGGTCGTAGTTGAGCTTTTTGCGCTCGGGGAAGGGAATGTCGTCGTGCCGCTTGTAATAATTGTCGTGGTACAGCACGCTCACATCGCCGCCGAATTCGTCGAGGATGCGCCGCGTGATGGTGGCCTTGCCGCTGCCGGTGCCGCCGGCGATGCCGATGGTGATGACGTCGCTCATGGTGCCGCCTCCCGTATGTCGCTTTTTTCTCCAACATTCTACCACAGGCGCAGGGTCGTTGCAATTTGACTTTTGCATTTTTTGCGGTTAAAATAAAACCGGCCGCCGCGCGCGGCCAAACCTGAAAAAAATAGAAAAACGGAGGTAGTATCATGCCTGTTCCCACGCCGCATATCGCAGCCAAAGCCGGAGACATCGCCAAGACCGTGCTCATGCCCGGCGACCCGCTGCGCTCGAAGTTCATCGCCGAGACCTTTCTGGAAAATCCCGTGCTCGTCAACAACGTCCGCGGCGTGCAGGGTTACACCGGCACGTGGAAGGGCGTGCCCGTGACCGTGATGGCCTCCGGCATGGGCATCCCGTCGATCGGCATCTACAGCTGGGAGTTGTACAACTTCTACGATGTCGACAACATCATCCGCGTCGGCTCGGCCGGCGCGCTCGCGGACGACCTGAACCTGATGGACGTCGTCGCCGGTGCGGGCGCGTGCACGGACTCCAACTTTGCGCACCAGTTCGGCCTCAACGGCACGTTCGCGCCCATCGCGGACTACACGCTGCTCAGCCAGGCCGTCGCCGCGGCGGCCGCCAATGGCGTGACGCTGCACGTTGGCAACGTGCTCTCGGCCGATAACTTCTACGACGACGGCAGCGACGGTCCGGATCAGTGGAAGAAGATGGGCGTGCTCGCCGTCGAGATGGAGGCCGCCGGCCTGTACATGAACGCCGCCCGCGCCGGCAAGCGCGCGCTCGGCCTGTTCACGATCTCCGATCACATCTACCGCGCCGAGGAGCTCACGAGCGAGCAGCGGCAGAACTCCTTCGTGCAGATGATTACGATCGCGCTCGACACCGCCGTCAATATGGCAAATCTGTAACACAAGGGCATCTGTCCGCGAAACAAGGACAGATGCCCGATTTGTTTATATTTTTTTTATATTTTCGAAACAAATAGGATTGCTTGCAATTCCGGCGCGTGTTATACTAAAGACAGTTGTGAAAACACAACAAAAAACCACCCGAATGTCGGGTAAAATTTTAATGGAGGAAAAAATAGCATGAACATGAAGAAGCTCGTTGCTCTGCTCCTCGCGCTCGTCATGGTCTTTGCGCTGTGCGCCTGCGGTCCCAAGGACAATCAGGACACGGGCAAGAAAGACGACGGCAAAAAAACGGCTATGAAGGCAGACGACATCCCGGACGAAATGACGTCCAGCGATGGCAAGTATCAGGTCGCGTTCGTCACCGACGTGGGCGATCTGAAGGACAAGTCCTTCAACCAGGGCACTTACGATGGCGTGAAGCTGTACGCCAATGCCAACAGCAAGTCCTACAAGTACTATAAGCCCGCCAACGGCGACAAGGCCACCGATGACGATCGTTACGACGCCATGAAGGCCGCTGTCGACAACGGCGCAGAGGTCGTTGTGGCCGCCGGCTTCCTGCAGGGCGCTGCCCTCGAGAAGGCCGCGAAGGAATTCACGGACACCAAGTTCGTGTTCATTGACGGTTCGCCCGTCGACGGCGTGACCAACCTTGCTGCCATCAACTTCCGTGAAGAGCAGTGCGGCTACCTGGCCGGCTATGCTGCCGTCATGGAAGGCTACACCAAGCTCGGCTTCTGCGGCGGTGGCGGCGGCACGAACGATGCCTGCTGCCGTTACGGCTACGGTTACGTTCAGGGCGCTGAGGCTGCTGCAGCCGAAAAGAACGTCAAGGTCGAGATGAACTACACCTGGAAATACGGCGAGAGCTTCCAGCCCTCCGCTGAGCTGCAGACCCTGGCCTCCGGCTGGTACAAGAACGGCACCGAGGTCATCTTCTCCTGCGGCGGCTCTATCTTCGACTCCATCACCGCTGCTGCTTCCGCGAACGACGCGGCTGTCATCGGCGTGGACGTCGACCAGTCCTACACCTCCGACACCGTCATCACTTCCGCCCTCAAGGGCATCGGCGAGGCTGCTCAGCAGGCTCTGACCGCCGCTTACGGCAGCGATTGGGCCAACTACGGCGGCAAGCTCACCACCCTGGGCGCGGCCGAGGGCGCTGTTGGTCTGCCGACAGACACCTGGAGCCTCAAGAACTGGACCGTTGACCAGTACAAGGCCATGTTCGAGAAGATCGTCAAGGGCGAGATCACCATCGACAACGACTTCAGCAAGCTCGCCAGCACCGATCACGTCACCCTCAATCTCGTCAAGTAATTTGACCTGACCCTGTGTAAGGAGAGAAAGCTTTGGCTTTCTCTCCTTTTCTTGTTTGCCCCGGAACAGCCGCGCCGCGTGCAGACCTGTGCGCCGCGGGGGAGCCCGAGGGGGCGAAGGGCCCGCCTCGGATGAGATCCATTGCCGCCCGGCGGGCGGCGTCTCGGCCCGGGTGAAAAACTCCGGGTTTTCGCCCGGGCTGAGAGAAAGCTTTGGCTTTCTCTCCTTTTCTTGTTTGCCCCGGAACAGCCGCGCCGCGTGCAGACCTGTGCGCCGCGGGGGAGCCCGAGGGGGCGAAGGGCCCGCCTCGGATGAGATCCATTGCCGCCCGGCGGGCGGCGTCTCGGCCCGGGTGAAAAACTCCGGGTTTTCGCCCGGGCTGAGAGAAAGCTTTGGCTTTCTCTCCTTTTTTCGTTTGCATTCTGTACACATTTGGGGCGGAATGCCTTGAAATCAGGCGATCAAACAGGTATAATCAAAATATTAGAAGAGCCATTTCGCGCGCCGGGCAGCGCGGTTTCCCGTCCGGCGGCTGCCGATATGCAAACACAGAAACAGAAATAGGAAAGTAGGTGGCGGTATGGACAACGCTCCTCCGTATGTGATCGAAATGCTTCACATCACCAAGGAGTTCCCCGGTATCAAGGCCAACGACGACATCACCCTGCAGCTCAAAAAGGGCGAGATCCACGCCCTGCTCGGTGAAAACGGCGCCGGCAAATCCACGCTCATGAGCGTGCTCTTCGGCCTGTACCAGCCGGAGGCGGGCGAGATCCGCAAAAACGGCAAGCCCGTCAAGATCGACAACCCCAATGATGCCACCGCGCTCGGCATCGGCATGGTGCACCAGCACTTCAAGCTCATCGACGTGTTCACCGTGCTCGACAACATCATCCTCGGCGCGGAGACGACGAAGCTCGGCTTCATTCAGCGCAAGGAAGCGCGCAAAAAGGTCGAGGAACTCTCGGAAAAATACGGCCTGAAGGTCGACCTCGATGCCAAGGTCGAGGACATCACCGTCGGCATGCAGCAGCGCGTCGAGATCCTCAAGATGCTTTACCGCGACAATGAGATTCTCATCTTCGACGAGCCGACCGCCGTGCTCACCCCGCAGGAGATCGACGAGCTCATGGCCACGATGAAGGAGTTTGCGCGCGAGGGCAAGTCCATCCTCTTCATCTCGCACAAGCTCAATGAGATCATGGCCGTGGCCGACCGCGTGACCGTCCTGCGCAAGGGCAAGTGCATCGGCACGGTCAACACCTGCGACACGAACAAGCAGGAGCTGTCGAACATGATGGTCGGCCGCCCCGTGCAGCTCGTCATCGACAAGACGCCGGCTCACCCCGGCGAGGAGATCCTGCATGTGGAGGATCTGTGCGTCCTGTCGCACCTGCACAAGCGCAACGCCGTCGATCATGTGTCGTTCAATGTCCGCGCGGGCGAGATCGTCTGCATCGCCGGCATCGACGGCAACGGCCAGACGGAGCTCATCCACGGCCTGACCGGCCTGGACAAGATCACGGGCGGCTCGGTCACGCTCTGCGGCGAGACGATCACGCACGCCTCCATCCGCCGCCGCGGCAGGAACATGAGCCACATCCCCGAGGACCGGCACAAGCACGGCCTCGTGCTCGACTTCACGCTCGAGCAGAACATGGTGCTCCAGCGCTATAAAGAGCCGCAGTTCCAGCACGGCGGCTTCATCCGCCGCGACGCCGTGCGCGCCTATGCCGACCGGCTCATCGAGCAGTTCGACGTCCGCAGCGGCCAGGGCGCCGTCACGATCGCGCGCAGCATGTCCGGCGGCAACCAGCAGAAGGCCATCATCGCCCGCGAGGTCGACCGGGACAAACCGCTCATCATCGCCGTGCAGCCCACGCGCGGCCTCGACGTTGGCGCGATCGAATACATCCACAAGCAGCTCGTTGCCCAGCGCGACGCGGGCAAGGCCGTGCTGCTCGTGTCGCTCGAGCTCGACGAGGTCATGAGCCTGTCCGACCGCATCCTCGTCATGTACGAGGGGCAGATCGTCGGCGAGCTCGACCCGAAGCAGACGACCGTGCAGGAGCTCGGTCTGTATATGTCCGGCGCCAAGCGCAGCGGGAAGGACGGTGAATCGGCATGAAGCAGAACAAACTCCGCACCCTTTATGAAAAGGACATGACCAAGAAGATCCTCGCGTCGCTGCTGTCGATCCTCATCGGTCTCGTCGTCGGCAGCGTCATCATCGCCGCCGTCGGCTTCTCGAATCCGGAGCTCGGCGCGTCGAGCGTCTGGGACGGCATCCGCATCGTGTTCGCCGGCCTGTTCAGCACCGGCCGCACCGCCTCCGGCGTGCTCACCTGGGGCTTCAACTCTACGAACTTCGGCAATATGCTCTTCCGCGCCACGCCGCTGATTATGACGGGCCTGTCCGTCGCCGTGGCGTTCAAGACCGGCCTGTTCAACATCGGCGCGCCCGGCCAGTACCTCATGGGTACGCTCGTGTCGCTGTGCATCGCGCTCGGCATCCCATCAAGCAGCGTCGCCCCGTGGCTGATCTGGATCCTTGCGTTTCTCGGCGGCGTCGCCGCCGGTGCGCTCTGGGGCGCGATACCCGGCGCGCTCAAGGCGTTTTTGAACATCAACGAGGTGCTGGCGAGCATCATGACCAACTGGCTGGCGGCAAACCTCGTGACATGGATGTTCGACATCAGCAATTTCAAGAACCTGGTCGAGAACACCAAGTCCGGCTACATCTACAAGACGACCTATAACGACGTGGCCACGGCGAAGCTCGGCCTCGACAAGCTCTTCCCGAACTCGCAGGTCAACGCCGGTATCCTCGTGGCGATCCTCTTCGCCATCGGCATGTACATCCTCATGAACAAGACGACGCTCGGCTACGAGCTCAAGGCCTGCGGCATGAACCGCCACAGCGCCCGCTACGCCGGCATCCGCGACAAGCGCAACATCGTCCTGTCCATGGCCATCGCGGGCGGGCTCGCCGGCGGCGGCGCTGCGCTGTACTACCTGTCCGGCAACACGGAGTTTTTCTGGAGCACGTATCAGACGCTCCCGGCCGAGGGCTTCAACGGCATCCCGGTCGCCCTGCTCGCGGTCAACAACCCCATTGCCGTCATCTTCACGGCCATCTTCATGTCCGTGCTGGACATCGCGGGCCTGCAGCTGACCAACCTCACGGCGTATAACGAATACATCACGGACGTCATCATCGCAGCCATCGTGTATTTGAGCGCGTTCTCGCTCGTGATCCGCATGCTGCTCGACGGCCGGAAGAAAAAGCGCAAGTCCGGCGACACGCCGGCGGACGATGCGCCCGTCGAACCCGCGCAGTCGCTCGGCGATCCGGAGCTGCATCCGGACCCGGCCATCACAGACCCGGACGCGGATGCGCCCGTCGCGGAAGGAGGCGAGCAGGCATGAGCTTTCTCATCCAACAGACACTGATCTATGCCGTCCCGCTCATGATCGTGGCGCTCGCCGGCGTGTTTGCCGAGCGCAGCGGCATCATCAACCTCGCACTCGAGGGCATCATGATCTTCGGCGCATTCATCGGCGTGCTCTTCGTGCGCCAGATGCAGGGCCTGGAGGTCTTCAACGCCGCCAAAGCGGCCGGGGACTGGGGCACGCTGCAGGGCCTCGTGCTGCTGGCCATGCTCGTGTCGGCGGCTATGGGCGCGCTGTTTTCGCTGTTGCTGTCGTTCGCGTCGATCAACCTGCGCGCCGACCAGACCATCGGCGGCACGGCGCTCAACCTGCTGGCGCCCGCGCTGGTGCTGTTCTTCATCCGCATCATCGCCAATCAGAACACGCTCAACATGGCCAGCGGTGACTCGGCCAGCTGGTTCATGATCAAAAAGAGCACGCTCGGCATCGACAGGTCCGTCGACCTCGGTTTCTTCGGTGAGACATTTATCAATAAGGTGTATCTGGCCACCTATGTGTGCATCCTGGTGTTCATCATCCTGTCGATCCTGCTGTACAAGACGCGCTTTGGCCTGCGCCTGCGCGCGTGCGGCGAAAATCCGCAGGCGGCCGACTCGCTCGGCATCAACGTCTACAAGATGCGCTATGCCGGCACGACCATCTCCGGCGCGCTGGCCGGTATGGGCGGCTTCGTCTACGCGCTGACCACGGCCAACTGCTCGTCCAACGGCGACGTGGCGGGCTTCGGCTTTTTGGCCCTCGCCGTCATGATCTTCGGCAACTGGAAGCCGCTGAACATCGCGGGCGCGTCGCTGCTGTTCGGCCTGTTCAAGTGCATCGCCGCGGCCTACACCAGCCTCGACATCAACGGCGACGGCGTGTATCTGCTCGCGCAGATCGGCATCAGCGCGCACTTCTATCAGATGCTGCCGTACCTCATCACGATCATCGTGCTCGCCTTTACGTCCAAGAGCTCTCGCGCCCCCAAGGCCGAGGGCATCCCTTACGACAAGGGCAGCCGCTGAGCCAAGCAACGGTTCCGTTACGCACCTGCCGGGCATCCGGCAGGTGCGTTCCATTTTGCAAATGGAACGCACAGATCCCATTCGAGGCGGGCTCTGCCCCCTCGAGCACCCCCTGTGGCTCGGATATCCGGCAGGCAGCGGCGGCTTCTCGCGCTTTGGCCGGTCAGGCTTGACTATCCACACGTTTTTATTAAAATCGCACAAACAAAATGTGCATTTCCTGTGAAAAGCGCAAGAATATACAAAATTCACAAATTGGTCATAAAACTGGTTGACATTTCGTAGGGACGACCGTATACTGAACTTGCTGAACAAAGCATGATAGAGGCGCGGACGTCATTAGTACCCTCGCTCACCGGCAGGTAACCGGGAGGGGAAAGGGGCAGCCGCCGAAGGGTCTCGCAGGTTCCTGCCGCGGGATTGCCTGGGCCGTCGGAGAACATCCGCCGGACTGCCGCATTCGCGGAGCGCTGTCATTGACCAGGAGTTTCAAGTGTCATGAACAGTATGCTCTGTTCATGACATTTTTTTATAGGAGGAATTTCAAGATGAATTCCAGACGCAAGATCCTGGCTGTTCTGCTGCTCGTCGTCATGGCCGTGTCGCTGCTGAGCGTGTGCGCGCTCGCCGCCGATGACGGGGACGATGTGGCAAAGTCCATCACCTGCACCACGTGCAATGGTACCGGCATCTCGCAGGGTGAAGAATGCAGTGCCTGCGAGGGCACCGGCGAGATTACATCCACCAGCCGCATGGCGTTTTCGTTCTGGGCACTCGTGCCGCCGATCGTCGCCATCATCCTCGCACTCATCACGAAGGAAGTTTACTCGTCGCTGTTCGTCGGCATCCTGCTCGGTGCGCTGTTTTACTCCAACTTCAACCCGATCACCGGCCTTGACGCCATCATCAACGACGGTATGGTGCCCGCCGTCGCCGACAGCGCCGGCATCATGCTCTTCCTCGTCATCCTCGGCGCCATGGTCGCGCTCATCAACCGCGCCGGCGGCTCCGCCGCCTTCGGCCGCTGGGCCGAGACCCACATCAAGACCCGCGCCGGCGCCATGTTCGCCACCTTCCTGCTCGGCGTGCTCATTTTCGTCGATGACTACTTCAACTGCCTGACCGTCGGCTCGGTCATGCTGCCCGTCACCGACCGGCACAAGATCTCCCGCGCCAAGCTCGCCTACCTCATCGACGCCACGGCCGCACCCGTGTGCATGATCGCGCCGATCTCCTCCTGGGCCGCCGCCGTGTCCGGCGTCGTCGAGGACTACAACGGCTTCGACCTGTTCGTGCGCGCCATTCCGTATAACTTCTACTCGCTGCTCACGTTCGTGTTCATCATCGCGCTCATCCTCATGAAGTTCGACTACGGCCCGATGCGCCTGCACGAGATGAACGCCCGCTTCAAGAACGACCTCTACACCACCGGCGACCGCGCCGACGGGGACAATGATGCCATCGACTGCAACCAGAACGGCCGCGTCATCGACCTGATCCTGCCCGTCGCCGTGCTGATCGTGACGTGCTTTGCCGGCCTCGTCTACGCCGGCGGTTACTGGGACGCTTCCGGTGACTACTACCACGACTTCGTCGGCGCTTTCGGCAACACGGACGCCTTTGTCGCCCTGCCCTGGGGCTCGCTGATCGCGCTCGTGTTCACGATCATCTACTTCCTGTGCCGCCGTCTCATCACCTTCAAGGATTCCATGGCCTGCCTGCCGAAGGGCTTCATCAACATGGTCCCCGCCATCATGATCCTGACCTTCGCCACCTCGCTCAAGAACATGACCGGCCTGCTCGGCGGCAAGTACTTCGTCGCCTCCGTCATGAACTCTGCGGCCGGGTCGCTGTTCAGCTTCCTGCCGGCGATCATCTTCCTTGTCGCCGGTGTGCTGAGCTTCTCCACCGGCACGAGCTGGGGCACGTTCGGCATCCTGCTGCCGATCGTCACCTATGTGTTCGACCCGTCGAGCAGCCTGTTCATCATCGGCGTGTCCGCGTGCCTGGCCGGCGCCGTGTTCGGCGACCACTGCTCGCCCATTTCCGACACGACCATCATGGCCTCCGCCGGTGCGATGTGCAACCACGTCAACCACGTGTCCACGCAGCTGCCGTATGCCGGCACCGTCGGTATCATCTGCTTTGTCAACTACATCCTGGCGGGCTTCATCCAGAACGTTTATATCTGCCTCGCCATCGGTGTGGTGCTCGTGGTCGCGGCCCTGTTCGTCATCCGCGCCATCACCGCCAAGAAGCCGCTGCCCGGCTTCGAGGACGTCGCCTGAGAGAGCAAAACCGCATAGAAACCCATATGTTCAACGCCGCCTCCGGGCTTTCGGAGGCGGCGTTTTGCGCCTTTTTGCGGCGGCGCAAAAAGGCTTGACCTTTGACAGAGAGTGTGGTATAGTGAATCTACCTGTCAGTCGAGAGGTTCCCTTTTTATGCCCTTTCGGCTCATACAGGGAGGCAATCACGTCCCGACAGGGACGAAATCAATAAGGAGGTGCCGAAAAATATGGCTAAAGCTGGATCCCGTGTCAAGGTGACGCTCAGATGCGCAGAGTGCAAGCAGCGGAACTACAACACCATGAAGAACAAGAAGAACACTACCGAAAAGCTCGAACTGAGTAAGTATTGCCCCTTCTGCCGCAAGCACACCAAGCACGTTGAAACCAAATAAGACTTTCGAAAGGACGGAATGATTCATGGCTGATAAGAAACCGGAAAAGAAAGAAACTTCCACCGAAGCCGTCAAGAAAGTCGATAAAAAACTCCCGTTTTTCAAACGCATCGGCAAATGGTTCCGCGACATGAAGAGCGAGCTCAAAAAGGTCGTGTGGCCGACGCCGAAGCAGACGGCAAACAACACCGCGGTCTGCCTGGTGGTCATGGTCGCCTCCGCACTGGTGCTGTGGGGCTTCGACTCGCTGGCCGATCAGGGCGTGCAGCTTCTGCTGAAGCTGGGTGGGTAACATGTCTGAACTTGCAAAATGGTATGTTGTCCATACCTACTCCGGCTACGAAAACAGCGTGGCCGCGAACATCCTAAAGGCGGCGGAAAACCGCAAAATGCAGGATCTGATCCAGGAAGTCAACATCCCGATGGAGACGGTCAAGGAGATCACCGATTCCGGTGAAAAGACCGTCGAGCGCAAGGTCTTTCCGGGCTACGTGCTCGTGAAGATGGTGCTGACCGATGAGAGCTGGCATCTCGTGCACAACGTGCGCGGCGCCGCGGGCTTCGTCGGCGCCGACGGGAAGGCGATCCCCCTGACAGAACAGGAAATTTACGACCTCGGCGTCGAGCATCACGAAGTGGTGGTCGGCTATGAGCTCGGCGACTCCGTCAAGATCACCGACGGCCCGCTCGAGGGCTTCATCGGCACGGTGGACGAGCTCGAGCCCGACAAGGACCGTGTCCGCGTCGTCGTTTCCATGTTCGGCAGAGAGACGCCCGTCGACCTCGAACTCGATCAGGTCGAAGCGATCAAGGATTAAAATCTTACAAGAAAGAGGTGCTTTCAAGTGGCACAGAAAATAGTTGGATACGTCAGATTCCAGGTTCCCGCCGGCAAGGCAACGCCGGCTCCCCCGGTCGGCCCCGCGCTCGGCCAGTATGGCATCAACATTGGCCAGTTCACCAAGGACTTCAACGAGCGCACCAAGGGCGACATGGGCATGATGATCCCGGTCGTCATCACCGTGTACGCCGACCGCAGCTTCTCGTTCATTACCAAGACGCCCCCGGCAGCCCTGCTCATCAAGAAGGCCTGCGGCATCGAGCATGCTTCCGGCGTGCCCCAGAGAGATAAGGTCGCGACCATCAGCAAGGAAGACCTGCGCAAGATCGCAGAGCAGAAGATGCCCGATCTCAACTGCTCGAGCATCGAGTCTGCTATGAGCATGATCGCAGGCACCTGCCGCAGCATGGGCGTTCTGGTCGGCGAATAAGCCGTCAGATTCCGCTCCCTGATCGTGGGAGGATCATCCATCCGACGAACCACTTTATTAGGAGGAAACTGAATTGTTCAGAGGTAAAAATTATAAAGAGAGCGCTAAGCTCATTGATAAGCAGGCTCAGTACGAGCCGCAGGAAGCCTTCGAGCTCATCACCAAGACCGCCAAGGCCAAGTTTGACGAGACCGTCGAGCTGCACGTGAAGCTGGGCGTTGACTCCCGTCACGCCGACCAGCAGGTCCGCGGCGCCATCGTCCTGCCCCACGGCACCGGCAAAGTCAACCGCGTGCTCGTCTTCTGCAAGGAAGAGCAGGTCCAGGAAGCGCTCGACGCCGGTGCCGATTACGCCGGCGGCCAGGATCTCGTTGCGAAGATCCAGGGCGAGAACTGGTTCGAGTTCGACACCGTCATCGCCTCTCCCAACATGATGGGCGTCGTCGGCCGTCTCGGCAAAGTGCTCGGCCCCAAGGGCCTGATGCCGTCCCCGAAGGCCGGCACCGTCACGCCGAACATTGCCAACGCCATCAAGGAAGCCAAAGCCGGTAAGATCGAGTACCGTCTCGACAAGACCAACATCATCCACTGCCCGATCGGCAAGGTCAGCTTTGGCGCTGAGAAGCTCACCGAGAACTACAACGCGCTCATCGGCGCGATCATCAAGGCCAAGCCGGCCGCCGCGAAGGGCCAGTACATCAAGTCCTGCGTCACGGCGTCCACCATGGGCCCCGGCATCAAGATCGTCACGAAGATCTGATCGCCTGACAGCAAAACACCCCGCCTTCGGCGGGGTGTTTTTGCGTTTTCATAGTTAGTGCCATTGGTTCTGTTTTTCAACGCATTCAAATATTTCCTGCCTTGCGGCAGACGTTTGCTTTTGCCTTGCACAGTAGCCTGGGCGGCTTGCATCTGCTGATCTCCGCGCAGGCGCTGTATTTCCACCTCTTTGCCTCAGCGTAGCCTGTGCGGCTTGCATCTCTGGATCGCCTCGCGCGTCGCGCGCAGCTCCGCGACTTTGCCTCAGCGTAGCCTGTGCGGCTTGTATCCCAGTATGCTAAGAGCATTCCGTTTGCATCATACTTTGCCTCAGCGTAGCCTGTGCGGCTTGCATCCGGCCTGCAGGCCAGCGCGCACTATTTTTGCGACCTTTGCCTCAGCGTAGCCTGTGCGGCTTGCATCGGCAAATATAGCCAAAACGCGGATCGCACTTTTGTGGATTACGCTGTGAGTTGGTAGATAGCTTTTCGGGTGTCAGAGAATCAGACACCCGCGCTGACTATTTTCCCAAACTCTTCTGCTGCCAAAGCGATCCATATCGCCATTATCGGCAGCCCCGGACGGACAATCGACCGGTTTTGTGGTGCGAACTGCACCGTTTTTTCTGATCAAAACACCTTCGCACTAACGAAGGCTTCTTTTAATTCCCATACTGGAGGGGGTCTTTGGCATTGCGTACAGCCGCAACACCGCATCGTGATGGTATTGGACAAACTGAGGGTAGTCTTGATGAAGGGAATTGGCGTCAAAAGTGTTTGTTTGCGGGTCGTAATGCTGTAATAAAAATGCGGAGTAGAGATCTCGCTGGATGCGTTCCCCGTCAGGCATGTTGTTCCAGCGCTGTGACAGTGGCTTGGGTGTATATGTGCCGGATTGATGATTGTATTGGCTTGCCTTGACGGAGGTAGGCACTTCAATGACACCGGGAATGCCGAGGGCTGCGCTTTTTCGCTGCAGTATTCCGATTAGCGTGGCTGGAGCTTTGTTAGCGACGGATTTCCCGAACCTCTTTTTCCTTTTGATTTTTCCGGTTTTTTCGGATATTTCGGTTTCTTTCGCACGATGCGTGAGGGAAGTCCACACCATTTTTTCCACATAGAAGCAGTCACCCAATGAGAGTAGATGATTGGCCAGCTCTGTGTGCTGCCGCTTTCGAATTTCAGCTTGCTGATGCTGGAGATATTTTAATTCCTGCTGTGTTCTTAGATAGCGCTTCGATTTATTGTGTGTCAATGCTATTCCGCGTCGAATTGTTCCATCATCCGCGTAATTACCTGGGTTGGTAGCTCGTCTACTGCGATCTAATTTTCGCTGTAGGCGGCGCTTTTCCTGCTCAACATTCTGCACCTGATTGGCGAGTTCCACCAAGTCCGCCCCGGTGGCTGCAGAATAAGCAAGCGTTTGTGGACCAATGTCCAGACCAACAGCGCCCTTTCCAATGGGATGCCGTACTTCTCCGGTTTTGGGGTTATATTTGATCACCGGCTTTCCTTCAAGCGAGAGCTGTGCGTACCAGCGGTCTTTGCGTTTTCCGGGTTTTCTGAGTAAACGAACATATTTGACCCGATAACTCAGCATCTGCGTTTCGTAGATATTGTCCGGTGAAAGCTTTAGCGGCAATTTGAGCCCTTTCCATTCAATATATGTTTCTCGGAAAATAATCTCAACGCCGCCGCTTTTTCCGGTTGCAGAATATCCGCGCAGGGAATGTATGTCCCCTTTTTTCTTGAAGTGGACTTTTTTTCCTTCTTTTTTGAAAAGCATTTTTTCAAATGCAGCCCAAACTTGAGGTGCGATCCCGTGGAAGGCGACGTTGGAACCAATGTTGTTGTTAAAGTGCTTGTAATAATTCTTGATATCAGACTTGAAGCCATATTCCGAAAATCCGCCGTCTCGTAAGAGCTTATCTCGTTCTTTGTAGAGTGCTTTCAGCGCTTGCTTGTCTGTTTGTGTTTTCCGGTCAAGTGCTTGGATCTTTTCCTGATTTGCTTTATATGGTTCGGACTGTTCCATTGCTCGCAGTTTTTTGAGTTCGGCGCGAACCATGGTGTTATAAATCTGCCGGGCAATCTCAAACCGTTTCGCGAGGCGGTCTTCCTGCCATTTTTCCAGTCTTAAAGGCAGTGTCAGGCAACATGTGTCTGTGCTGCATTTTGCCATGAAACTCCCCCTCCTCTAAGACGGTATATTAAGTCAGCCTATGCAATGCGCGCTGCAACTCATCGGCGCTAATAACAGTATACCTTTGCAGTGGCAAAATATCCAGCACGAATTTCCAGATGTTAAAATGACGGGGAATTCTGGAGAATAGACCCTGACCAAGCACACACTGCGGTCGATCTGTGCAGGGCGGCGGGGTTTACAAGCGGCGGCAAATGGCGTATCCTGTTGCTGAGCCGCGCAGCCCGATGCCGGGCATCGGCCGGCGGCTGCTGGAATACGGCGCGGAACACTACGGCATTCGGGAGGTCACAGTCAACGAGCAGAACCCGCAGGCCGTCGGCTTTTACGAGCACAGGGGCTTTGTGACCTACAAACGCACCGACCGCGATGAGCAGGGCGGGCCGTACCCGCTGCTGTATATGCGGCGGGCGTGATATCTTGAAAGCACAGGCAAAAAAGCGGGGCGGAGCGGCCCTGCGGACTTGGGAGGAAAACCGGTTATGAACATTACGGTCTATCTGGGCGCGAACGCGGGCAATGACCCCGCGCTGCGCGACGCGGTGCGCGCGCTCGGCCGCTGGATCGGCGAGAGCGGCAACGCGCTCGTCTATGGCGGGTCGAAAAACGGGCTCATGGGCGCGCTCGCCGAGAGCGTGCTCGCCGCGGGCGGCAGGGCGACGGGCGTCGAGCCGCAAGTTTTTGTGGATCAGGGCTTTTTGTACGACGAGCTGACCGAGCTCATCGTCACGCGCGACTTTCCGGAGCGCAAGGCGAAGATGCTGGAGCTGGGCGATGCGTTCATCGCCTTTCCGGGCGGCACGGGCACGCTCGAGGAGATCGCGGAGGTGATGTCCCGCGTTGCGCTCGGGCAGCTGGACGCGCCGTGCATCCTCTATAACCTCAACGGCTACTACGACGGTCTGCGCACGCAGCTGGCGCACATGATCGAGCTGGGCCTGTCGAGCGAGGCGCGGCAGCGGGGCATCTATTTTGCCGACGATCTCGAGCAGATCCGGCAGCTCCTCGACCCGGCGTGCGCCGGGTGACAGACGCACAAAAACCCCACCGGCCTGCGAACATCGCAGGCCGGTGGGGCTGAGACTGTCGGAAAACCCTCCGGGTTTTCCGACAAAAGGCTTGCAGACTGCTGCGCGCAGAATTTGTGTGCCTGCGGCGCACAAATTCCACACTTGCAGCCTGAGCAGTATTTTCTCTCACGCACATGTCGCGAGAGAAAATGATTTCACTTTTTTGCCGCCTGCGGGCGGCGGTGCTGCGCGCGTGACCCGCGTGGGAAACGGAGGGATAGGTATGTGGTTCGTATTTGCCCTGCTCTCGGCCGTGTTCGCGGCGCTGACGTCCATTCTTGCTAAGGTGGGCATCGATGGCGTGAACTCCAACCTTGCGACCGCCATCCGCACGGCGGTCGTGCTGGCGATGGCATGGGGCATGGTGTTCGTGACCAACACGCAGGGCGGACTCACGGACATCAGCAAGAAGAGCTGGCTGTTTTTGATCCTCTCGGGTCTGGCGACGGGGGCGTCGTGGCTGTGCTATTACCGCGCACTGCAGATCGGGGAGGCGTCGAAGGTTGTGCCGATCGATAAGCTCAGCGTGGTCATCACGCTCGTGCTGGCGTTCGTGTTTTTGCATGAGCGCTTCACGCCCAAGTCCCTGATCGGCTGTCTGCTCATCGGCGCGGGGACGCTGCTGATGGTTTTGTGATATCGGATAAAAACGGCCGCCGGCCTGCGGAATGCTCCGCAGGCCGGCGTTTTTCTGTTGTGGGCGCTTATGAGGTCTCGGCGTTTTTGTGCGTGAGCTCGTTTACGATGGCGAAACCGAGAAACAGCACGATGCCGACGATCTGCACCGGGGCGAGCGGTTCGCCGAGCAGCAGCACCGACACGAGCACGGACACGATGGGGTCGATGTAGCTCAGCAGCGACGACTCCTGCCCCGGCAGCGTCCGGATGGCGGAGAAATACATGCAGTACGTCAGACCCGTGTGCACGATGCCGACGATGAGCAGGTTCACCCACCCGGCCGCGGACATCACGCCCGGGTGAAAGCCCGATGTGAGCGCGACATACGGCGTGAGCACCAGAATGGCCGCGAGAAACTGCACGAACGTGCGCTCGAGCGCCGGAACGCCGGTGATATACTTGTTGAGCAGGATGACAGTGGCGTAAAACACCGCGGCGCTCACGCCGAAGCCAATGCCGCGCACATCCGACCCGCCGCCCTGCACGCCGCCCGAGCCGATGATGAGCGCGACGCCGAGCGTGGACATGAGAAAGCAGAGCAGCTGCGTGCGCGTCATCCGCTCATGAAACAGCAGCGGGCACAGCGCCGTGACGATCACGGGCGCGAGGTAGTAGCTGAGTGTGGCGAGGGAAATGGTCGTGTACTTGTACGCCTCGAACAGCAGCATCCAGTTGATGCCCATGGCCGCACCCGAAGCCAGCAGCAGCCAGAGCGACTTTTTGATCTCGCTCAGGCACAGCCGCCTGCGCGTGGCGAGAAAATACAGCAGCAGAAACACGGCCGCGAGCCCCGCGCGGCAGAGCGCGAGCTCGGCCGAGGTGATCTCGATCCGGCGCACGAATAGGCCGATCGTGCCGAACACCGTCATGGACACGATCAGGCCCAGCCGCGCGCGGCCGGTGCCGGAAGGAGTGGTTGTCGTTTTCATAGACGCCTCCGAGAACAGAAACTGAGGTCTAGTTTAGCCGCTTTGCCCGCGCGCGTCAATGCCCGGCGCGTCCTTTTTCACGGGGGCTTGACGCGGGGCGCAGATGCGGTAAAATAATGCCATCGAGACATGCGGGAGGGACACGTATGGAGCTGAAACTGGGCTATGCCACACCGGAGGCGGTGCGGGAGCTGTTTGCGGAATATACGCACATGCTCGTCGCGCACGATCCGTATTTTCAGGCCTATCTCGACCTGCAGCACTACGACGCCGAGGTCGCCGACCCGACGCAAAAGTACGGTCTGCCGGACGGGCGGCTCTACGTCGCGTGGTGCGATGGGCAGCCGGCCGGGTGCATCGCGCTACGCCGGCTCGACGGCTCGACGTGCGAGCTCAAGCGGCTGTATGTGCGCCCCGCGTTTCGCGGCCGGGGCATCGCCGGGGCGATGATGCAGCGCATCCTCGATGATGCCCGCGCCATCGGCTACACGGCCATGCTGCTCGACACGCTGCCGTTTCTCACGAGCGCGATCCGGATGTACCGCGCGCTCGGGTTTTACGACATCCCGCCGTACAACGACAGCCCGCTGGACACGACGATCTTCCTGCGGCTGGACCTGTGACTTTACGCAAATTTGACGCGCCCGCCGCTTGCCCGGCCGCGGGATGCGTGGTAAGCTGAGAGCAGAAGCAACGAGAGGAGAACGGACATGGAAACGATCGATTTCAACGCGAAAAAAGGCTTCCTGTGCGACATGGACGGCGTCATCTACCACGGCAACCACATCCTGCCCGGCGCGGCGGAGTTCATCCACTGGCTGCAGGACACGCACAAGGAATACCTGTTTTTGACCAATAACAGCGGCATGACCCCACGCGAGCTGCACCAGAAGCTCTGGCGTATGGGGCTCGACGTGCCGGAGGAGCATTTTTACACCAGCGCGCTGGCCACGGCGGCCTTTCTGGCCGACCAGGCGCCCGGCTGCTCGGTGTACGCCCTCGGCGAGGCGGGGCTGCTCAATGCGCTGTATGACCGCGGCATCACCATGAACGACGTCAACCCCGATTACGTCGTCATCGGCGAGGCGCGGGCCTACTCGCTCGACACGCTCACGAAGGCGACGAATCTCGTGCTCGCGGGCGCGAAGCTCATCGGCGCGAACTCCGACACCTGCGGCCCGACGGACGAGGGCATCGCCCCCGCGTGCCGCGCGCTGATCGCCCCGGTCGAGATCGCCACCGGCAAGCAGGCGTATTTCTGCGGCAAGCCGAACCCGCTCATGATGCGCACCGGCCTGCGCATGCTCGGCTGCCACTCGGGCGAGGCCGTCATGATCGGCGACCGCATGGACACCGACGTCATCTCCGGCATGGAGAGCGGCATGTCCACCGTGCTCGTGCTCAGCGGCGTGTCCACGCGCGCGACGCTCGACGAGTTTGCCTACCGGCCGAGCGTTGTGCTTGACGGCGTGGGGGATATCCCGCGGCTGGCGCAGCAGGGGTGAGGGCATCGCCGAACGGCGATGCAGGATCACATCCGAGGCGGGCCTTGCCCCCTCGGGCTCCTGCGGCTCAGATGCTTTGCGAGAGACTGCGTGATTGGGGCGCACCCCAAGCCTTCCCCGCAAAGGGAAAGGCTTTCCAAACGCACGGCAGATCGCCGCCAAAAGGGGAAAACGGAAAAACGCCCGGGGCGAAAGCAGTCCCGGGCGGTGTTATTTCTTTCGAAAGAGAACACGGCGTTTAAAAGAGAACGCGCCCGCGCGGTGTCGCGCAGGCGCTGCAGAGCAAGCAAAAGTTTTGTGTGTGTGGGGTAAAGTTGTAAATAACCGGTAAACAACCTTATGAGGAAAGCAAGCTCTGTCTCACGAAAAGTTATTTCATTTCCGTTCTGCCAGAATAATGCGCCAACTTCTTTTTTTAATGCAAAAACGAAAAAATTTTTTTGAAAATTTTTTGACACGGCCGCGCCGTGCGGCAGGAAGCCGGTTTCCCGGTTGCCGGGCGGGGGGAGAACATGGTATAATCGGGTGACAACGCCTTGCAAAGGGGAGAACTTTCATGCAGGAGAATCTGGTCGTCAAAAAGGCGACGCCGCTCGGCGCGCGCGTCTGGACGAGTCTGCTGGTGTTCGGCTTCATCGGGCAGATCGCCTGGATGGTCGAGAACGTCTACTTTTCCACCTACATTCAGAAAAATATCACGGCCGCCGGCTGGGCCACGTCCGCGACCGTTGCGGCCAGCGCCATCGCCGCCGCGCTCGCGACGATCTTCAGCGCCGCGTGGTCGGACCGCGTGGGCAAGCGCCGCGCCTTCGTCTGCTGGGGGTATATCCTCTGGGGCATCACGACGGCGGCGTTCGCGCTCTTCGGCAACGGGCAGGTCGGCGGCGACGTCGGTCTCGCGGTGACGCTCTTCGTCGTTATGGACTGCATCATGTCCGCCATCGGCAGCACGGCCAACGACTCGGCCTTTTCCGCCTGGGTCACGGACGTGACCGACGTCACGAACCGCGGCGTCGTGGACATCGTGCTGAGCATCATGCCCATCCTCGCGCTCATCGTCATCTTCGCGGGCTTTGACGGCATGACCGTGCACGGCAACTGGACGGGCTTTTTCCTCGTGCTCGGCGGCCTGACGAGCGCGGCCGGCGTGCTCGGCCTGTGCATCTTCCGCGACAGTCCGGCCCTGCGTCCCGTGCAGGGCGACACGTACCTGCGCGACGTGCTCTACGCTTTCCGCTCGGCGAACATCCGCGCCAACAAGATGATCTACATCTGCTTTCTCGGCATGATGTTCTCCGGCCTTGCCATGCAGCTGTGGCAGCCGTACATGATCTCGCTCGTCGAGGTCACGCTCGGCATCGACAACTATATCCTGCCCATCGGCATCGTCGTGCTCGCCTCGGCCGTGCTGTCCGTGCTCGCGGGCAAGGTCATGGACCGCTTCGGCAAGGAGAAGTTTTATTACCCCGTGGCAATTTTGCAGGTGCTCGGCGGCCTGATCGCTTATTCGATCAAGTTCGTCGGCCACGCCATGCCGCTGCTGTGCGTCGGCGGCACGTGCATCATGGCCGGAAACCTCGCCATGGCGGGGCTGTTCACCGCCTCGTCGCGCGACTATACGCCCGCCGGGCGCGCCGGCGCGTCGCAGAGCGTGAAGATGGTCATCTACATCATGCTGCCCATGGTGCTTGCGAGCATCATCGACCCGCTCATCATCCGGGCCGTCGCGCTCGAGCCGACGGCGGCCATCCTCGCCAAGTACCCGAGCTACGCCGGCAGCTACCTCTATCCGTATGAGCTGTTTCTGGCCGCGGCCGTGAGCGCGGTGTTCATCCTCATCCCCGCGTACTTCGTCCGCCGGGACGCCGACCGCATCCGGCGCGAGAAGCTCGCCGCGCTGGAGAAATGACACGCACTGCCCCCGTGCGAGACCGCGGGGGCTTGCTTTTTCGGGCGCGGGCTGGTATAATATCTCCCGTAAAATTTCAAATCTGGCTTGAAGGCACGATACACGGATGCACAGCATTCGGATACGAAACGGTATGCGAGCGTGGTGTGTGTCGGCTTCCGAGGTTTGCAGGCACACGCGCGGCGTGTGCCGTTTTTTTGCCTTTGGGCGGAAAATCGGAGGCAAGCATGAACGAATCCCAGTCCAATTCCTTTCTCGCCGAGCAGCCAGTCGGCGCGCTGATGCGCAAATTCTCGCTGCCATGCATCCTGTCGCTGCTCGTCGGCGCGCTGTACAACATCGTCGACCAGCTCTTCATCGCCAACGCGAGCTACCTCGGCTCCTACGGCAACGCGGCCAACAGCGTCGTGTTCCCGCTGACGGTCATCGCGCTCGCCATCGCCACCATGATCGGCGACGGCTGCTGTGCCTATGTCAGCATCCGCCTCGGCGCGGGGGAGCCGGAGCAGGCGCACCGCAGCGTCGGCAACGCCATCGTGCTCACGCTCATCGTCAGCGTCGTGCTCATGGCGGTGTACCTCATCTTCATGGATCCGATCCTGACGGCGTTCGGCGCGACGGTCAACGCCGAGACGTTCGCCCTCTCGCGCGAATACTGCTTCTGGATCGCGCTCGGCATCCCGTTTTACATGTTCGGGCAGGCGATGAACCCCATCATCCGCTCCGACGGCAGCCCGCGCTACGCCATGCTGTCGCTGCTGGCGGGCGCGGTGTGCAACATCATCCTCGACCCCATCTTCATCTTCCCGTGCGGGTGGGGCATGATGGGCGCGGCCGTTGCAACGGTCATCGGCCAGATCCTCTCGGCTGTGCTGGCGGCGGCGTATCTGCTGCACATGAAGGCCGTGCGGCTGCTGCGGAGCAGCTTCCGGCTGCGGGGTGAGCTGCTGCGCGCGTTTCTGCCGCTGGGCATGACGAGCTTTTTGTCGCAGGTCAGCATCGTGTTTTCCATGGCGGCGGTGCTCAATATGTGCCGCAAATACGGCGCGCTCGACCCCGTGTTCGGCCAGGCGCAGTATGCGCAGATCCCGACGGCGGTCGTGGGCATCGTCATGAAGTTTTTCCAGATCGTCATCTCCATTGCCATCGGGCTCTCGGCCGGGTGCATCCCCGTCGTGGGGTACAACATCGGCGCCGGGCGACGCGACCGGGCGCGGGCGCTGCTGCACCGGCTGCTGCTGGCCGAGGCGGTCGTGGGGCTCGTGGCGACGGCGCTGTTTGAGAGCTGCCCGGGCGTGTTTGCCGATCTCTTCGGCGCGAAAAACGAGAGCGCGTACTACACGGACTTCGCCGTGCGGTGCATCCGGTGGTTTCTCGGCGCGGCCGCGCTCTCGTGCGTGAACAAGGGTGCGATGATCTACCTGCAGGCGCTCGGCAAGGCGTGGACGAGCACGGCGCTGTCGCTCCTGCGCGAGATCGTGCTGGGCGTGGGGCTTGTGCTGCTGCTGCCGGTGTGGTTCGGGCTCGACGGCGTGCTGTATTTCATGGCGGCGGCCGATGCGGTGACGTTTATCGTGACCGTGCCGGTGCTCGTGCGCACGGACCGGGCGCTGCGCGGCTAAGACGAAAAATGCGCATAAAAGCCCGCCCGCAGGCACTGCCTGCGGGCGGGTTCTTTCTATCCGGGTTTACTTGCGGAAGAGGGCGATCACGCGGTCGAAGAAATCGCCGATGGCGGTGATGACGTCCTTGACCTTGCCGGTGAAGGACGCGATCTTGTCCTTCGCGCCGGCGAGCTGTTTGAGCGTATCCTGCACGGCGTGCACCTTCGAGAGCAGGGCGTTCGTGTCCAGCTTTTCGAGCGAGCGGCAGAGGTTTACGAGCTGGGTCATCTGGTCGTCCGTGAGCGTGACGTCGTACTCGGCGGCGATCTCTTTGATCTTGGCGCGCAGTTCGGCGTCGGTCATGTCCTTCGTCTCGTTGAGGATGAGCTTGAGCTCATTGACGATCTCGACCGAGTCATAGTCGCCGATGGCCTGCGCGAGCTCCGCCGTCGTGGCCAGCTCCTGCGAGGAGACGGCCTTGGCGGTCTCGTCGAGTTTCGTGCCCGTGATGTCCTCGTATGCTTTATACACGCCCGTCAGCGCCGCCGTGCCCGAGACGTCGAACGGCGCGGTCACGGTGATCTTCGCATCCGTGATGCCGGCGGTGGCCAGCGCGCTGATGTACATCTGGCTCGTGCAGTAGGTGATGTGCGACGTGTTGACGGTCATGCCCTTGCCGGCATCGAGCACCTCGATGGAGATGCAGGAGATGGACTTCGTGCCGATCTGCTCGTCGCTGATGACGCCGCTGAGATACTGCCGCTCGTCCTTGTTCGTGACGGTCAGCTCCTTGACGCTGCCGCGCTCGATGCCGAAGGTCTTGTAGACGGTCTTGATCTGGTCGTCCGTGAGGTCTGCGCCGATGACGGTGCGCGTCTCGCCGGCGTCAATGGCCGACACGGCGCCAAGGCTTGCGAGCAGGCACACGGCAAGTACAATGGGCAGGGCCCGTTTGAGAAATTTCATGGTGTTGGTTTCCTTTCCCCGCGCTCCATGGGCTGCGGTGCTTTACAGGATGAGACGCTACCATTGTAAATTGGTTCCCGAAAAAAGGATGACGATTCTGTGAAGAATCGTCTGAATTGTTTGTTAAGATATTGCGCGCCGCATAAAAAATGGACAGACAGAGTGGGGGGACTCTGTCTGCCCAAATCGGATTCACTGCCCTTTGGGGTGGCAGCTATGGCACTGCGCACCGCAATGGGCACAGTTGCCACCGCAGGAGGATTTCCCTTGCCGCTTCTGGCGGATCAGGGAAAGGGAAATGAAGGTGACAATGGCGATAAGTACAATCGAAATCAAAATCGTAGAGAGGTTCGCGCCAATCCAGCTGAACATGGAAAATCACTCCTTTGCGTTTGCGAATTTTGGAAAGGCTCAGGCCTTGAGCGTGGTGGCTTCCTTGTAGGGACGCACCAGCATGTAGATGATGCCGGCCAGTGCCAGGATCGCGCAGATGAGGCCGATCACGTTCAGGTTGCCCGTGAAGGCGCAGCCGAACTGGTAGATCATCAGGCCGCACAGGTAAGCGAAGCCGCACTGATAGCCGATGGCGAACCACGTCCACTTCTGGCTGTTCATCTCGCGCTTGATGGCGCCGATAGCCGCGAAGCACGGAGCGCACAGGAGGTTGAACACCAGGAAGCTGTAACCGCTGATGCCGTTGAAGGCAGCCGCGATATTCTGGTACACGGTGCCGTCGCCGCCGCCGTAGAGGATGCCGAGCGTGCCGACAATGTTCTCCTTGGCAACGAGGCCGGTGATGGAGGCGACTGCCGCCTGCCAGTTGCCCCAGCCGAGGGGCTTGAAGATCCAGGCGAGGACGCCGCCGATGGCAGCGAGGATGGAGTAGTCGATCTCGTCCTCGGACAGCATACGGAACGTGCCGTCGACCGTGCCGAAGTACGTGGTGAACCAGACGAGGATCGTGGACAGCAGGATGATCGTGCCGGCCTTCTTGATGAAGGACCAGCCGCGCTCCCACATGGAGCGGAGGACGTTGCCCAGCGTCGGCCAGTGGTAGGCCGGCAGCTCCATGACGAACGGAGCCGGATCGCCGGCGAACATCTTCGTCTTCTTGAGCATGATGCCGGAGACGATGATCGCGGCCATGCCGATGAAGTACGCGGAGGTGGAGACCCAGGCGCTGCCGCCGAACAGAGCGCCGGCGATCATGCCGATGAAGGGCACTTTCGCGCCGCAGGGGATAAAGGTGGTGGTCATGATCGTCATGCGGCGATCACGCTCGTTTTCAATGGTACGGGAAGCCATAACGCCCGGCACGCCGCAGCCGACGCCGATGAGCATCGGGATGAAGGACTTGCCGCTCAGGCCGAACTTACGGAAGATACGGTCGAGCACGAAGGCGATACGGGACATGTAGCCGCAGGCCTCGAGGAAGGCCAGCATCAAAAACAGGACGAGCATCTGCGGCACGAAGCCGAGCACCGCGCCGACACCGGCGACAATGCCGTCGAGGATCAGGCCCTGCAGCCAGTCGGCGCAGCCCGCCTTCTCCAGACCGTTGCCGATCAGGACCGGGATGCCCGGGACCCAGACGCCGTAGTCGGCCGGATCGGGCGCGTCAAAGCCGTTGGCTTCGAGGTAGGCGACCGCGTCGACATACGTCATGCCCACGGTGCTGTCCTCGTCGGCGTCATCGGGGATGTTGTCGTAGTAGGCGGTCATTTCATTCTCAGCCAGGGTCTCCTCATCCTCGACCATGGTGGTCGCGGTGTCGGAGGTGGGCTGGAAGTCTTTCATTTCCGCGAGGGTGGCGTCGGCGTCGAAGTCTTCGGCTTCGGTGTCGAGACCCAGGAACGCATCGACCGCTTCGGTCGCGGCGGTGTATTCGTCGTTGGCGTCGTTATAAGCGCTCGAGCCGATGCCCAGCAGGTGCCAGCCGTCGCCGAACACGCCGTCATTGGCCCAGTCGGTCGCGGGCGCGCCGACGGCGACCATGGCGACCCAGTAGACCAGGAACATGACCACGGCGAAGATCGGCAGGCCCAGCCAGCGGTTGGTGACGATGCGGTCGATCTTATCGGACGTGGACTGCGTGGCCTTGGATTTCTTGCGGTAGCAGGCGCGGATGACTTCCGCGATGTAGACGTAGCGCTCGTTGGTGATGATGGACTCGGCATCGTCGTCGAGCTCTTCCTCGGCGGCCTTGATGTCTGCCTCGATGTGCTGGTGCACATCCTCGGGGATGTGGAGCTTGGCGAGCACCTTGTCGTCGCGCTCAAAGATCTTGATCGCGTACCAGCGCTGCTGCTCTTCCGGCATCTTGTGCACGGCCGCCTCTTCGATGTGGGCGATCGCGTGCTCGACCGGGCCGGAGAACGTGTGCATCGGCACGGTCTTGGTGGACTTGGCGGCCTCGATGGCGGCCTCTGCCGCGGCCATGACGCCGTCACCCTTCAGGGCCGAGATCTCCACGACCTTGCAGCCGAGCTGCTGCGACAGCTGGCTGATGTTGATCTGGTCGCCGCTCTTGCGCACGATGTCCATCATGTTCACGGCCATGACCACCGGGATGCCCAGTTCGGTCAGCTGCGTGGTCAGGTACAGGTTGCGCTCGAGGTTCGTGCCGTCCACGATGTTGAGGATGGCGTCCGGACGCTCGTCGATCAGATAGTTGCGGGCGACGACCTCTTCGAGCGTGTACGGGCTGAGCGAGTAGATGCCGGGAAGGTCCATGATGACAACGTCGTCATGCTTTTTCAGGCGGCCTTCCTTTTTCTCGACCGTGACGCCCGGCCAGTTGCCCACAAACTGATTGGAGCCGGTCAGCGCATTGAACAGCGTCGTTTTGCCGCAGTTCGGGTTGCCGGCTAAGGCAATCTTGATTTGCTTTTCCATTCGGATGCTCCTTTGCGATATTCTCCTCTGCTGATGGGGGATCCTACCTTATGTAATAAATTTTGCTTACGGATGATTATGCCTGGATCTCGATCATCTCGGCATCGGCCTTGCGCAGGCTCAGCTCGTAGCCGCGGACCGTGACTTCCACCGGATCGCCGAGCGGTGCGACCTTGCGCACATACACTTCGGTGCCCTTCGTGATGCCCATGTCCATGATGCGGCGCTTGATGGCGCCTTCACCATGCAGCTTCACCACCTTGACCGTTTCGCCGATCTTGGCTTCTCGCAGCGTTTTCATCGTGCTTCCTCCCTTAAATCATGATTTTGCGTGCCATTTCATCGCTGATGGCAACGCGGGATTCTTTGACCTTCACGATCAGATTCCCGCCGATCGCCGATACGACCGTGGCCGTCCCACCGGGGACGAAACCCAGATCTTCCAAGTGTTTTCTGGTCTCCGGGTTTCCGCCGACTTTCAGAATCAGTGTCTCCTCGCCGACATTGGCGAGATTCAGCGGCATCATAGATATCCCTCCACTGGTAACGGTTAGAGCGTGCTAACCTTGGATGAAAAAAGAACGGTTATATTTGTTTAACATGAGTTAAACTTCCCTAACCTTGCTAAAGTTTAATCTATCTAACATCGCGTGTCAAGGGGTATTTGTAAAAATTTTTGCATTGCTTGCATTTTTGGTTAAGGTGTGCTAACCTAGAAGCAATTTTACGAAAAGGTTGGTGGAATCCGCTATGCAGATCTTGAGAGCCGCGGAGGACTATCTGGAAGCAATGCTGATGATGCAGCAGAAACACGGTTACATCCGCTCGATCGACATTGCGGAGCACCTCGGCGTCACGAAGCCGAGCGTGACCTACACGACCAAGCGTCTGCGCGAAAACGGCTACATCACCATGGACCGCGACGGGCTCATCACGCTCACGCCGAGCGGGATGAACATCGCCTCGAGTATGCTCGACCGGCACCATACGCTCACGAAGTTTCTCATGGAGCTCGGCGTGGACGCCAAGACCGCCGAGGAGGATGCCTGCAAGATGGAGCATGACATCAGCGAGCAGACGTACACGGCGCTCTGCCGCCACGCCATCGGCAAGCTCGGCATCCTCGGGGAGGACGATGCGGGCCTCGGCGAGACGGCCGGGACCGACGAGAACTGAACACGCCTCCGGACAGTTCCGCCCGCGGCAGCTCTGGCTGCCGCGGGCGGTTTCATTCTGCGCCGCGGGCATTGACGCGGCAGTGCGGATTTGCTATGCTGAAAAAGAGAAAACTCGTTTTCCGGAGGTGCCCCCATGCTCCAGACCCGCAGACCGGCCCTGAGCGGCAACGCGCTCAAGGGCATCGCCATCCTCGCCATGACGCTCGACCACCTCACGTGGACGCTCTGGCCCGGCTACGCCACCGACTGGTGGGTGCTCGTGTGCCATGTGCTCGGCCGCGTGACGGCACCGATCATGTGGTTTTTCATCGTCGAGGGCTACCACTACACGCACGATGTGAAAAAGTACGCCGCGCGCCTGTTCGCGCTCGCGCTCATCTCGCACTTTGCGTATGATTTCTGCTTCGGCATCCCGTTTGTGCCGCTGTCCACCGGGCCGTTCAATCAGACGGGCGTCGTGTGGTCGCTCGCGTGGGGGCTGGTGCTGCTCGTCATCCACGACGACGCGCGGCTGAAAGACTGGGTCAAGATCGCGCTGACGTTTGTGATCTGCGCGGTCACGTTCCCGTCGGACTGGAGCTGCGTGGCCGCGATGGCGATCTTGTTCATGGGGCAGGCGCGCGGGGACTTCCGAAAGCAGATGGGCTGGCTCATGGTGTGGTCGGCCGTGTACGCGCTCGTGTATTTCTTCTTTATAGATAAGGTATACGCGCTCGTGCAGCTCGGCACGGCGCTCGCCATCCCGCTGCTGCGGTGCTATGACGGCACGCGGGGCAAATGGCGCGGCATGGGCTGGCTCTTTTACGTCTATTATCCCGCGCACCTCGCGCTCATCGGCGTGCTGCGCGTGCTGCTCTGGGGCGCGGGGGCGTCCACCGCCGCCGGCAGCTTCTGACGGCAATGTGCACAACGGCATCGGCCCGGGCGGAGGAAAACTTCGTCCGGGCGTTTTTGCGCCCAGTGGTGGCATTTCGCAGGGGTTCGTGGTAAAATGCTGTGCAATGTGAGACAAAGGAGGCGGCGCGCATGCGCTACCAGTGCCTGGTGCTCGACCATGACGACACCGTCGTCAACAGCACCGCGACCATCAATTACCCGGCCTTCGTGCAGACGCTGCAAAAGCTGCGGCCGGACGTGCACATGACGCTCGACGACTTTTTTTCCTACTCGTTCGAGCCGGGCTTCGGCGCGCTGTGCAGCGATATTCTGGGCTTTTCCGATGCGGAGATGGACATCCAGTACCAGACGTGGCTGGACTATGTGCGCACGCACGTGCCCGACACGTTCCCCGGTATGCGTGACCTGCTGCAGCGGTTTCACGCCGCGGGCGGGCATATCTGCGTCGTGAGCCACTCCGTGCCGGAAAACATCCTGCGCGACTACCGCGCGCACGACCTGCCCACGCCGGAGCGCATCTACGGCTGGGATTCAGACCCCGAGCGGCGCAAGCCCGCGCCGTGGCCCATCTACCAGATCGAGCGGGAGCTCGGCCTGCGGCCGGAGCAGCTCGTGGTCATCGACGATCTCAAGCCCGGCAAGGACATGGCCGACCGCGCGGGCGTGGACTTCATCGCGGCGGGGTGGACGCACACCGTGCCGCACATCATCGAAACGATGCAGCGCATCTGCCCGCACTACTGCCGCACGGTGGCGGAGCTGGCGGCGCTGCTGCTGGACGAAACGGAGGCATAACGATGGATACTAGGATGATTCGCACGGCGACGCTCGCCGATCTCGACGCCGTGGCGGCGGTGGAGGCAGCGTGCTTCCCGGCGGCGGAGGCCGCGACACGGGAAGAACTCGCTGACCGGCTGGCGCACTATGGCGACCACTTCTGGCTGATGTTTGACGGCGGCACGCTCATCGCGTTCGTGGACGGCATGGTCACCGATCGCGCCGACCTCACGGACGACCTCTATGCCGATGCATCCCTGCACGACGCGCACGGCGCGTGGCAGATGATCTTCGGCGTGAACACGCTGCCAGACTACCGCCGGCACGGCTATGCGGGGCAGCTCATCGAGCGCGCCATCGCCGACGCGCGCGCGCAGGGCCGCCGCGGCCTCGTGCTCACGTGCAAGGACCGGCTCGTGCACTACTACGCGAAGTTCGGCTTCGTGAGCGAGGGCGTGTCGAGCTCTACCCACGGCGGCGTCGTCTGGTATCAGATGCGCCTGACGTTCTGAAAAATGCAGCCCCGGCGCGAAAAAAATCCGCGCCGGGGCAAAACAAAGCCTTGACTCTACAACCGTTGTAGAGTTTACAATGACGGTATTCCACGCAAAGGGGCAAACGCCATGGAGAAAAATCTCACGACCGGCAGCGTCTTTGGCAACATTGTGCGCTTTTCGCTGCCGTATCTGCTCTCGTACTTCCTGCAGACGCTCTACGGCATGGCCGACCTGTTCATCATCGGCCAGTACGAGGGTGTGGCCAGCACGACGGCCGTGTCCATCGGCAGTCAGGTCATGCACATGCTCACGGTCATGATCGTGGGCCTCGCCATGGGCGCGACCGTCACGATCGGTCAGGCCGTCGGCGCGCGCGACCGCCGGGGCGCGGCGGGCTACATCGGCAACACGACGACGCTGTTTCTGGCGCTGAGCGTCGTGCTGACGGGGCTGCTGCTCGCGCTCGCGCGGCCGATCGCGGCGGTCATGTCCACGCCGGCCGAGGCCGTGCCCGGCACGGTCGCCTACCTGCGCATCTGCTTTCTCGGCGTGCCGCTGATCACGGCGTACAACATCATCGCATCCATCTTCCGCGGTCTGGGCGACTCGAAGCGCCCGATGTATTTCATCGCCATCGCGTGCGCGGCGAACATCGCGCTCGACTATCTGTTCATGGGCGCGCTGCACATGGGCCCGGCGGGCGCCGCGCTTGGCACCACGCTCGCGCAGGCGGTCAGCGTGGCCGTGTCGCTGGTCGTCATCCGCCGCGAGCGCGACGGCATCGCCCTCACGCGGAGCGATCTGCGCCCGCGGCGGGCGGTCATGGGGCGCATTTTGCGCATCGGTGTGCCGGTCGCGCTGCAGGACGGGCTGATTCAGATCGCGTTTTTGTTCATTACCGTCATCGCCAACCGCCGCGGCCTCACGGATGCCGCCGCCGTCGGCATCGTGGAGAAGATCATCAGCTTTTTGTTCCTCGTGCCGTCGTCCATGCTCTCGACGGTGTCGGCCCTCGGTGCGCAATGCATCGGCGCGGGCAAGCCCCGCCGTGCGCTGCAGACGCTGTGGTACGCCATCGCCGTTGCGTTCGGCTTCGGCGTGCTCATCACGATCGTCATCCAGTTCGTGGCAGAGCCCGTCGTGGGCCTGTTCACGGACAGCGCGGCCGTCGCCGCCGCGGGCGGGCAGTACCTGCGCGGGTACATTCTCGACTGCTGTTTTGCCGGGCTGCACTTTTGCTTCAGCGGGTATTTCTGCGCCATCGGCCGCTCGGAGCTGTCGTTTCTGCACAACATCACGGCCGTGGTGCTCGTGCGCGTGCCGGACGCGTACCTGATGAGCAAGTGGTTTCCCACGACGCTGCTGCCCATGGGTCTGGCCACGGCGGCGGGCTCGCTGCTGTCGGTCATCATCTGCGTGATCGCGTTTCTCGTGCTGCGCCGGCGCGGCCGGCTCGTGCCGGAGGAGGCGTGACATGGCGCGGACACAGGAGCTGTTTTCCATCGGCGACGTGGCGCAGCTGTTTCACCTGAGCGTGAGCAGCCTGCGCCACTATGAGACCATCGGCCTGCTTACGCCGGAATACACCGACCCCGCGACCGGCTACCGCTACTATGGGCCGCGGCAGTTTGAGGTGCTCAACACCATCCGCTACCTGCGCGCGCTGGATATGCCGCTCGGGCAGATCCGCGCCTTTCTGCGCAACCGCGACGTCGGGCGCATCGAGCAGCTGCTGCGCGAGCAGAAGGCCGCCGTCGTGCGCAAGCAGGAGGAGCTGCAGCGCGTCGAGCGCAAGATCGACAACCGCCTGCGCCAGCTGCACGATGCGCAGACGGCCGCGCTCGGCGCCATCCGCCTCGTGCGCAGCCCCGCGTGCCGCATTGTGTGGATGTCCGGCGCGCTCGAGCTGCACAGCTTTCTCGACATGGAGCCGTCCATCCGCATGCTCGAGCGCTCGCAGGCGGAGGCCGTGGTGTTCCTCGGCAAGGTGGGTGTGGGCCTCTCGGCCGAGCGGCTGCTGGCCGGGGCGTTTGCGCCGTATGACCGCGCATTTCTCGTGCTCGACGACGAGGACGCCTTCGATGGCGACGTGACCACCCTGCCCGAGACGACGTGCGCCGCCGTGTGCTTTCGCGGCAGCCACCCCGAAGCCCCGGCGCAGTATGCGCGCCTGATGGACTACCTGCGCGCGCACGCGCTCGCTCCGGCGGACTTCTCGCGCGAGATCACGATGATCGACTACGGCCTGACGAGCGACCCGGAAAAATTCGTGACCGAGATCCGCATCCCCGTCACGGAGACATGAAAAAACGCTGTCCCGAAAATGGGACAGCGTTTTTGCGTTTTGGTGCGTCAGAAGCTGCCGCTGCGGCCGTGGCCGCCGCCACCGGAAAAGCTCGACCCGCCGCCACCGGAGTGCTGGTCGTTGTCGCGTTCGATCTTGCGGCGCGTCGTCGTCGTGTGGGTGTAGACATCGTCGCGCCGCGTCAGGTGCAGGCCCTCGGGCGTGACGTAGGCGCGCGCCTCGGTCTGGCGGCGCACGGAGCGCATCTTCGCCTTGAGGATCAGGCAGACAATGAGCGCGATGACGCACGAGATCACGAGCGCGATGCCCAAATTGCGCAGCAGCGACGGCGCGGAGAAGCCGGGGTCAACGTCGGCGTCATGGCCGGGGCTGTAGGCATAGTCAGAGTCGCTGCCGGTATAGGACTCGCCGCTGAGCAGGTCGGCGCAGCCGTCGATGTAGTCGCAAAAGCCCTCGTACCAGTCGTCGTTGCGGAAGTCGTCGAGAAAGCCGTCCTCGAGCTGCTGCAGGGCAGAGTCCGGGAAGAGGAGCTCTGCCTTGTCGCCGTAGACGAAGGCGGCGTACTTGCGGTTCGACACGCTCAGCAGCAGGAGCACACCGTCGCGCCCGTCACCGACGCCGAGCGAGTCGTTGTGGTAGAGCGTGTAGGACGCCGTCTCCACGTCGGTAAAGCCGTAGTCGGCATAGTCGTCCACGGTGCGGATGTACACGCCGACGCCGCTGCTGCGCGCGAGGGCGGCGGCGCGCTGCGAGAGCTGGCTGATCTGTTGGTCGGTGAGCAGGCCGGCCTCGTCCGTGACCCAGTCCCCGGCGGCCAGCGCCGGTACTGCGAGCGTCACGGCCAGCAGCAGCACGAGCAGCAGGGCGGAAAGTCTGCGTTTCATATCCGTCGCCTCCTTACAGCAGGAACTGCAAAATTGCAGTCAGCGCCACGGTGAGCGGGGCCGCGATGGCGGCGAACATGCCCCAGAAGCGGCCGCGGTCCGTCGGCAGGTCACCGACGAGCTTGCCGGTCTGCCCGTTCATGGCGAAGAGGAAGTCCTGCCCGCGCCACTTCGTGCTCAGCATCCACACCGGCAGCAGGGCGTAGTGCACCTTGCCGCGCCGCAGCGCGATGTCCTCGCGCTCGGTCACGCACGCGCCGTAGCCGGTGACGGTGTCGCGCAGGGCCTGCGCGAGCGTCTCGCGGCAGCGCGTGTCCGCCCGGTCGCGGCTGTCGTCGATGGTCACGTCGTATTTATCCGCCAGATAGCCCGGCAGGTACGCCGTGGAAAACGGGCGCAGCTGGGCATAGTCAAACGGCTCGATGGAGTCCATGTGGTCGTCCGGCATCTTGGAGGATGCGTCGACCGGGATCTTCTCAAACGCGAGCGACCCGGCGCGCACCACGTGGTAGTGCCGCGTCTCGGTGATCTCATAGTCGCCGGTCTCGAACACGTTCGTGTTGCTGGCGCGGTAGCTGGCCGCGCCCTCCGCGCCGCCGTCAAACAGCCAGAACGGGACGTACACGCCCTGGATCTGCTCGATGTGGTTGGCGGACGTGAACGAGCGCGGCAGGAAGGGCTTGCCCTTGTAGTGCGCGCGCAGCGCCTGCACGGCGTCGTCCTTGCTCAGGCGAAACGGGAGGATATAGTCCGGCCGCAGCGCGCCCGAAAACTGCCCCGGCACGATCGCCGGGTTGCCGCAGTAAGGGCAGGCCGTGGCCGCGGTGCTCTGGTCGCAGATGAGCTCCGCGCCGCACGACGGGCAACTGTAGACGCGCAGGCCGTCCGCCTCCGCGCCCCAGTCGCGGCTGAGGTCGGAGGTGTCCCAGCCGCCGGAGGCCGCGGCGGCTTCCGCAGCCTCGTCCTTGGCAGCCTGCGCTGCTTCGGCCTTCGCGTCGGCCGCCTGCTTGGCTGCGGCGGCCTCGGCCTCCTTGCGGGCATAGAGCGCCTCGATCTCGGCCACGTCGAATGACGAGCCGCAGTAGTCGCACGCGAGCTTACCGCTCTTGGCCGAATAGTGCAGCGGGCCGGTGCAGGCCGGGCACTGATAGTTCGTTACCTGGGTCGGCATGGCGCATGCCTCCTTTCGTCCGGTCGGGGGTTACGACTGGATGTCCCCATCGTCAAACGGGTCGCCGCACTCGGGGCAGAATTTCGGCGGGCGGGTCGGGTCGTCCGGCTCCCAGCCGCATTTGTCGCACTTGTATTTCGGCGTGCCGGCCGGTTTCGGGCGGCCGCACTCGGAGCAGAACTTGCCCTTGTTCACCGCGCCGCACACGCACGTCCAGCCCTCCGGCGCGGCCGGGCGCGGCCGGCCGCAGTTGCCGCAGAACTTGCCGGTGTTGCCCGTCTGGCCGCAGGCGCACGTCCAGCTCCCGGCCGCCGGGGCGGCGGGCTGCTGGGCCGCCTGCTGCCGGCCCATGGCATAGAGGTCCTGCGCGTTGACGCCGCCCACCTGGCCGGCCATGCCCATGCCCATGAACGCCATGGCCGGGCCGGTGGCCGTGTTGGACGCGGCCGCCTTCATCGCATCGCCCTGCGAGCGCGAGAGCATCGCCGCCGCGCGCGTCGGGTCCATGTAGGCCGCGTCGCGCTGCATGTCCTTAATCATCTGCTCGTCGGCCTCGTCGGCCTTCACGGACGAGACGCCGAAGGCCACGATCTCCAGACCCCGGCGGTCGCGCCACTGGGCCGAGAGCTCTTCGTTGAGCGCCGCGGCGATCTCCCGCGTGTGGCCGGGCAGCGCCGAGTAGCGGATGCCCATGTCGCTGATGCGCGCGAACGCCGGCTGCAGCGCCGTGAGCAGCTCGCTCTTGAGCTGGCCGTCGAGCGTGTCGCGCGTGTATTCCTCGGTCACGTTGCCGCAGACGTTGGTGTAAAACAGCAGCGGGTTTGCGATGTGGTAGCTGTACTCGCCGAAGCAGCGGATGCCGATGTCGATGTCGATGCCGGCACGCTGATCCACCACGCGAAACGGCACGGGGCTCGGCGTGCCGTACTTGTTGCCGGTCAGCTCCTTGGTGTTGAAATAGTAGATGCGCTGGTCCTTCGGGGCCTCGCCGCCGAAGGTGAAGCGCTTGCCGATGTTGCGGAACACCTCGCCGATGCTCTCGCCGAGGTTCCCGGCGAAGATCGACGGTTCGGTCGATGCGTCATACGTGTACTCGCCCGGCTCGGCGCAGACCTCCACGACCTTGCCCTGCTCGACGATGAGCATGCACTGCCCGTCGGCGACGGCGATGCGCGAGCCGGTGGTGATGATGTTCTCGTCGCCGTGCGTGTTGCTCGAGCGGCGGGTGGTTTTTTTCTGTCCCTTCACGGCCAGCACGTTTGCCGGCAGGGCCTCACAGAGGAAAAATTCCTTCCACTGGTCGGCCAGAACGCCGCCGGCAGCGCCCGCGGCAGCTTTGATCAGTCCCATATACAAACTCCTTTTTGGTGATGGTTTTTCGTCGGATGCGGATGGTTGTGACGGTTTTTCGTCCGCGCTTACATTATAAGGGCGCGCGCGCGCAAAAGCTACAGCGAAAGCAAAAATTCAGGCGAAATTCAGAATTTTTTCCCGCCCCGGCGCGATTTTTCGCCGCCCGCTTGACAGCGCCCGCGCGCGGGGGCGATCCTGACGGCGGAGTTGAGCGACGGCGAGTGGTATCTCACGTCCGACCACCCCATGCGCCGGGAGCACTACCTGTCGTTCGCGGCGCTGGTCAATGAGGACACGGTCGTGCTGCGGCGGCTCTACCCCGAGTGGGGCGCGCAGACGCGCCTGCCGTACTTCGCGCACGGCACACTGATGTGGTACTGCACGCAGCACGGGCTGTTCGCGCAGCCGATCGACGCGCACAAAAAGTGAGCAGAAAACAGCAAAGGCGTCCCCGAGAGGGGACGCCTTTGCTGCGGTTTTGGATGCATTACGCGATGCCGGTGACCTTATAGTCCTTGGCCTCGACCGTGCTCTTGAGCACGGTGTCGTCCACCGGGGCGCTGAGCGTCACGACGGCGGTGCCCGCCGTGTGGCTGACGGCCGCCTCGGTGACTTCCGGCAGCGCCTCGAGCGCCTTTTTCACGGCCGCCTCGCAGTGAGCGCACATCATGCCTTCGATTTGAATGGTCTTTTTCATTGCAGTTTCCTCCTTGATTTCGGGTACTTCTTTGAGATGGTTTGCACGTTTATGATCGTGGCGCGTATCGCGCAGCTTGAACAGATTCAGGCGCAGGGCGTTCGTGACCACGCAGAAGCTCGACAGGCTCATGGCCGCCGCGCCGATCATGGGGTTGAGCGTCAAGCCGAGCGGGACGAACACGCCCGCCGCGATGGGGATGCCGATGGTGTTGTAGAAAAACGCCCAGAACAGGTTCTCGTGGATGTTGCGCAGCGTCGCGCGGCTGAGCCGGATGGCCGCCGGCACGTCGCTCAGATGGCTGTTGACGAGCACGACGTCGGCCGCGTCGATGGCCACGTCCGTGCCCGCGCCGATGGCGATGCCGATGTCCGCGCGCGTGAGCGCCGGCGCGTCGTTGATGCCGTCGCCGACCATGGCGACCTTACCGCGCGCGCTCAGGCGGCGGATCTCGCGCTCCTTGCCGTCGGGCAGCACGCCCGCGACCACCTCGTCCACGCCGGCCTGCGCGCCGATGGCTCTGGCCGTGCGCGCGTTGTCGCCCGTGATCATGACGACGCGGATGCCCATATTCTGCAGCTCACGGATGGCCTGCGGGCTGTCGGGCTTGAGCACGTCCGCCACGGCGATGATGCCGAGCAGCTTTTCGCCGCGGGCGAAAAACAGCGGCGTCTTGCCGGCCTCGGCCAGCGCCAGCGCCTGCGCCTGCATGGGCGCGGGAATGTCGGCCGCCGTGCGGATGAAGTCCGCGTTGCCGCCGCAGAGCGGCTGCCCGTCGAGCGTGGCCCTGAGTCCGTTGCCCGGCAGGGCCTGAAAGTCCGCGACCTCGGCGGCGGTCAGCCCGTCCGCCTCCGCGCGGCGCAGCACCGCCTTGGCCAGCGGGTGCTCGCTCCGGCGCTCGAGCGCGTAGGCCAGACGCAGCAGCTCCGTCTCCGTCACGCCCGGGGCGGGGCAGAGGTCCGTCATGGTCGGGTCGCCGGAGGTGATGGTGCCGGTCTTGTCGAGCGCGACGATCTGGATGCGGCCGGTCTCCTCAAGGGAGGCGGCCGTCTTGAAGAGAATGCCGTTTTTCGCGCCCATGCCGCTGCCGACCATGATCGCCACCGGGGTGGCGAGGCCGAGCGCGCACGGGCAGCTGATGACGAGCACGGAGATGCCGCGCGCGAGCGCGTAGCCCACGGTGCGGCCGAGCAGCAGCCAGACGACGAACGTCACGAGCGCGATGCCCATGACCGCCGGTACGAACACGCCGGACACCTTGTCGGCGATCTTGGCGATCGGCGCTTTCGTGGCCGCCGCGTCGCTGACCATCTGGATGATCTGCGAGAGCGTCGTGTCCTCGCCGACGCGCGTGGCGCGGCACTTGAGAAAGCCCGACTGGTTCACCGTCGCGGCCGAGACGGACGCGCCCGGCGCCTTGTCGGCCGGGATGCTCTCGCCCGTGAGCGCCGCCTCGTTGACTGCGCTCGTGCCGGCGAGCACGACCCCGTCGACCGGGATGCGCTCGCCCGGGCGGACGACGAACACGTCGCCGGTTTGCACCTGCTCGACCGGGACGGTCACCTCCGCGCCGCCGCGCTCGACGGTGGCGGTCTTCGGCGCGAGCTCCATGAGGCTGCGCAGCGCGTCGGTCGTCTTGCCCTTCGAGCGGGCCTCGAGCGTCTTGCCCACCGTGATGAGCGTGAGGATCATGGCGGCGGACTCGAAGTAAAAGTCCATCATGTAGTTCATGACGGCCTGCTCGTCACCGCGCACCTGCGCGCCCGTCATGGCAAAGAGCGCGTACGTGCTGTACACGAACGCCGCCGTCGCCCCGAGGGCCACGAGCGTGTCCATGTTCGGCGCGCGGTGCCAGAGCGCCTGGAAGCCGCTGATGAAAAACTTCTGGTTGATGACCATGATGATGACCGTCAGCAGCAGCTGCGTCAGGCCCATGGCGACGTGGTTGCCGTCATAAAACTTCGGCAGCGGCCAGCCCCACATCATGTGGCCCATGGAAAAATACATCAGCACGAGCAGAAAGCCCAGCGACCAGAAGAGCCTGCGCCGCAGCTTCGGCGTCTCGTGGTCGGCGAGCGCGTCGGCGCCGGCGGCGGGGCCTGCGCTCTGCTGCGCGCCCTTGACCGATGCGCCGTAGCCCGCGGCCTGCACCGCGTCGATGATAGCCTGATCGGCCGCCGTGCCCTCCACCCCCATGGAGTTGGTCAGCAGGCTGACCGAGCACGCCGTCACGCCCGGTACGTTCGACACCGCCTTTTCCACGCGCGCCGAGCAGGCCGCGCAGCTCATGCCGGTGACGTTATATTGCTTCAATGTCGTTCCTCCTTTGCGGGGCGGCTTATTTCATGAGTTTCTGCAGCGTCGCCACCAGCTCGTCGATCACCTCATCCTTGCCGTCGCGGATGTCCTCGACGACGCAGGTGCGGATGTGACTGGCCAGCAGCTCCTTATTGAATGCGTTGAGCGCCGCGCCCGCCGCCGCCGACTGCACGAGAATGTCCGGGCAGTAGGCGTCGTTTTCGACCATGCCGCGGATGCCGCGGATCTGGCCCTCGATGCGGTTGAGCCGGTGGATGAGCCGCTTGTATTCCTCCGGCGAGCGCTCCTTTTTGCGCTGCGAACAGCCGCAGCAGCACGTTTTTTTCTCATCGTCCATGTATTCGTACCTCATTGTTTCCCGTATACCCCTTGGGGGTATTTTTGAATATATACCCCCCGAGGGTATTTGTCAAGAGGGAAGGTGCATGTTCTTGACAGCGGGCGCGCGCGATCTGCTCGATTCCGCCGGCTACCAGAACGTCAAGGGCGGCTGGCCGGTGCAGGCGTCCGACCGCATCGAGGCCGTGCTCGAGGCCGTCGGCCTGCGCGGATAAGTTGCAGGCAGAAAACCGCCACGCCCCTGCGCGCCATTTCGGCGCGCAGGGGCGTGGTTTTTATTTTGCTGCCGGTGCTCAGCCGTGGTAGTCGCCGGTCGCGGAATCGACCGTGACGTAGGGCACGACTTTGCCGTCGATCTTCACATAGACCTGATAGATGCCGTTTCCGAGATCCTCGTAGTGGTCGGGCGTGACGCCGTAGTCTTCGAGCAGGCTCCGTTCAAACTCGGCCTTCCAGCCGTCGCTGCCGGCGTCTTTTCCGGCGGCGGGCGTCGGTGTCGCGGCCGGGGCGGCGATGACGGGCGTCTCAACGGCCGGGGCCGCAGGCGTCTGTGCGGGATCGGATGCGGCGGCGGTCTGCCTGCCGCAGGCAGTCAGCGCCAGCAGGAGCACGGCGGTCAGCAGCGCGGCCGCGTGTTTGCGGTGGGTCATGGGAAGTTCCTCCTTGGTGATGGTGTTTTCGGTTTTTTTGCAGACATTTTACATCAAAATTCGCAGAAATACTACCCTGGGGTGCAAAATTCAGATGTGAATGTTGCGCCCGCCGGTCATTCTTTCAGCGTTCGGACGGAAAACGGGCAGGCGCAGGTCATGCGGTACCAGAATTCCGGCGCGGTTTTTGCCGGATCGTCCGCCGCTGCGATGACATCGGTCCCGTCCTCGATGATGTTCTGGAAGAAAAACGCGCAGACTCTCTGCCACTGCTCCGTGCCGCAGACAAACGCCTCGAGATCCTCCACGACCAGAAGGTCGGCGTTTCCGCACAGCGACCCCGCCGTATCGTCGAGCGCCCCGGACGGTGTGGCGCACCGGCTGCGCAGCTGCGCGCCGTCGGTGCGCACGACGTGCGCGTGGTCGAGCCGGTCCGCGAGCTCGGCGGCGAACTGTGCACGGTCCGCCATGCTGAGCACCAGCAGGGAACAGGGCAGCGCCTGACGCGCTTGCGTGCGGCGCAGCAGGCAGCGCCGCCGCAGTGCCGCGAACGCCTTCCGGCAGAGCGACAGGAACTGCTGCAGGCTGTATGTTCCGGCCAGAACGCACAGCAGAAAGGTACCGGCCCATGGGAGCACATACCGGAAGATGCCGATGCCGCCGCGGTAAGTCAGGTCCGTGCGCACGAGGTTTTCATACATATGCGGCACGTGTACCCAGCCGCTGTCCAGCTGGCAGAGCATGTGCAGCTCGTTGTTGTGCAGGCAGACCAGCGCCGTGGCGATTAGCGCAAAGACCGCCGCCGGCAGCCAGCGGAGCCGGGGCTTGCGGATGCGCGCCAGCAGCCTGCCGCAGCCGTATGCCGTCAGGGGGAAAAACAGGGCATAACCGGCCAGCTTCAGGAAGCGGAACGCGGGCAGCCGGCCGGGATACGGGCCGATATCGAACAGCGCGCGATAACCGGGCAGCAGCGGTAGAAGCAGCAGCACCGCGTCCAGACAGATCAGCAGGATCAGAAATACGGTATGCCATGTTTTTTTCATGTCTCGAGTCCCCTCTCTTTTGCGGATTTTGTTCCATGATAGCATAAAAAGGCAGCCGGAGCAAACGAACGATAGACGCCCGCGGGCAGGACGCCTGCGGCGGGCGGATTTTTTGCGCTTGACAGGGCCTCCGTCGCAGGATATTCTGTCAGCAGAACGGAGGGAACGCACCAGATGAGACAACGAATTCCAGTAACGCCTGTTCCGGAGCGCCCGCCGGACGTAGAGGCGTTTTTTTCATTCAATGACGTTCGGAAAAGCCCCGCCCGTGACGGGTATCGCCCGGCGCATCGGCTGACCGATACCTGTCTGACGACCGGCGTTCACTATTATTATGATGTGGGCTCCGTGCCGCCGGGCGCGTCGGCCCGCGGAACGATCACGTTCCTTTCTCCCGAGGCGTATCCGCATTGCCTGTGGGTCGGAAAACGGATCCCGATGCAGGAAGGCGCGCATGTGGTGGGGTATGCAGTGATCACGCGCATCGACAACCCGCTCCTGCAGGCGGAAAAGCCGGAAGCGCGAGCGTCAGTCGTGGCTTCCCCCGATCACAACGACGACAGAAAGCCGCGGTGATGACCAAGCGCTGGGACAAGCAAAGCACGCGCCGTCATCTGCCGCTGTACCTGCTGCTTCTTTGCAAAACGTAAAAAACACCGCCGCAGGGTTTTCCCTGCGGCGGTGTTTTTCTGCCCGCGTGCGAATAAAACAAAAAATTGAATGAATAAATACTAATGAGCGCCGTTTCTCCTCAATTGCCCGCAAAGCTGGAAAAACGCTGGAATATATGGGTTTTCAGACCTATAATAAGCGCATATAACCGTATCAAAAATAATTCATGTATGAATATACTAATAATACGACGAATAATGAAATTAAATTCATCAAAAACCTTGTGTGCTTTGTCAATTGAAAAACTTACATTTCAGACGTAAACTGCACATAAGATTTTTTCCGTCTGCGGCGCACTCCTGCTGCTCCGGCGGTGAAGGATCCAATCTCATACAGAAAGAAGGCTTATCATGAAGAGGAGAATCTTGACTCTGCTGCTGACACTGGTCATGGTGCTGTCGCTTCTGCCCGGCACGGCGCTCGCCGTGAACGACAGCAGCGCACCCGCCGTGACGTATGCCGATCTGGCAGACATCAACGGTACTGCGCTCGTCCCTGACGGCGCAGGCGAAAACACGGAACTGACCGTAGCGGACGCAGTGCGTGCACTGCTGCTGTGGACGGGCATGACCGAGCAGCAGCTCGGCTCGTTCCCGGATGACTATCTGGCTCAGGCCCGCAGCATGGGCATGATCGACACGGACACCGACGCCGACGCGCCCTGCACGCTCGCGGCTTACCGCCAGATGAAGGCGGTCGCCGACCAGATGTATGACGCGCTGCACGCCGACAAGCTGCAGCCGCTGTACATGAACGGTATGGCGCAGCCCATCTTCCCCTACACGACCGGCGAGGTCACGGAGGGCTACAGCAACGACGAGAGCGACATCATCCGCTACTGCGTCTATGTCGAGACCAACTACGACACCGACGACGACGGCAAGCTCGACCTCGTCAAGGCGCTCGTGCAGATCCCGCGCGCAGCGATGGAGGGCAACTACAAGGCGGCCACCATCTACGAGGCGCGCCCGTACATCACCGGCTGCAACGAGAGCATGAACCCCGGCAAGAACCTCGGCAGCGAGAGCTATGACATCTCCAAGCTCTACAGCCAGCCGGACAAGCGCGTGCCCGCCGGCACCGCCACGACCGCGGACGCGGCAGCTGCTGCCGACAGTGCCGACTGGTACTACTGGAACCCGTATGAGCAGATGTACGACTACGAGGACCTCAACTGGTATGACTACTATCTTGTGCGCGGCTTTGCCGTGGTCGAGTGCGGCGGTCTGGGCACGAAGGGCTCCGACGGCTTTGAGACCTGCGGCACCGATCTGGAGATCGATGCGTTCAAGTGCGTGATCGAATGGCTGCACGGCGACCGCGTGGCCTACACCGACAAGACCAGCAACGTCGCCATCTCGGCCGACTGGTCGAGCGGCAAGATCGGCATGACCGGCCGCTCCTACGCCGGCACGACGCAGTTCGGTCTGGCAACGACCGGCGTCGCCGGCCTTGAGACCATCGTCCCCGTCGCCGGCATCGCGAGCTGGTATGAGTACACCAACTCTCAGGGCATCTCCACCAACAGCCTCGTCAACTACTCCGAGCGGCTCGGCTGGTACTGCAACGGCCGCTACCTCGATCCGGACGACTACGCGACCATCGCCGAAAAGTACGGCAACTACATGTACCAGATCCAGCAGGATCAGCTCAAGAGCAACGGCGACTACTCCGAGCACTGGGCGACCCGCGACTACACGCTTGACGCGGAAAACATCAAGTGCCCGGCGCTGATCGTGCACGGCCTCAACGACGACAACGTGCGCACGAAGGAATTTGACCTCATGTATCAGGCCTATCAGAAGGCCGGCGTGAACGTCAAGCTCCTGCTGCATCAGGATGCGCACCTGACCCCGAGCTACCCCGCCGGCAACCTCGAGTTCTACATTGACGGCGAGAGCTACAACAACGTCCTCAACCGCTGGTTCAGCCACTACCTGTGCGGCGTGGAAAACGGCGCCGAGAACATGGCCGCCGTCACCGCGCAGAGCAATGTCGACGCCTCCGTCTGGAACACCTATGACAGCTGGACGACCGACGAGAGCATTGCCCTCTCCAACGCCGACGACACCGGCACGACCACCATCAACAGCGACTACGCCACGCAGGGCATCAACCGCAGAAACTGGCGTGACGCGCTGACCGCCGGCTCCACCGACGTGAGCGCCATGTACACCATGGATGTCGACGCCGACACCGTCATCAAGGGCAGCGTGGCCGTGAGCTTCACCGCCAGCGCTGATAACTATGACGCGCCGGAGACGACCAGCCCGCGCGGCACCGTCGACCACGACAACTATGTCGGCGAAGAGACGAACGCCCTTGACCACGACAACTACGTTGGCGCGGCGAGCGCTGACGGCGCTGTGACCGTGTCCCTGCCGGACGGCGCCGATCTGATCGACCGCGACGCGCTCATGGTCAGCGCCATGCTCGTCGACATCGCGCCCGAGGGCACGACGTTCCCGGCCTACAACACGCAGGGCAGCTATGTGCCCAAGACCATCACCGCCGGCGGCGCGTGGATGGGCGGCGGCCTGAACAACTATGACTACGCCGAGCTCAACGCCACCGACGTCAGCTACAAGATCATTGCGCGCGGCTGGATGGACCTCTGCAACCCCGGCGCTGGCTATGACTCCGCCTCCGCCGGCACGAAGGTCGCCCTCAAGGTCGGCGAGAACCACGACTACACCATCTACCTGCAGCCGAACCTCTACACCGTCAAGGAAGGCCACAAGCTCGCACTCGTGATCTACACCTATGAGCCGGGCAAGGCCAACTACAGCCAGGACTACCAGATCACGCTCGAAAACGCTTCCGTCAGCGCGGAGATCCCCGTTGATAAGATCCCGGCCGTTCCGGCGCTTCCGTTCACGGACGTCCCCGCAGACACCGAGCTCTACGCCGCTGTGAAGTGGGCCTACTTCAGCGCCCCGAAGATCACGGTCGGCGTGACCGAGACCACCTTTGCCCCCGCCAGCGCCTGCACCCGTGCCGAGGTTGTCACCTTCCTGTACCGTCTGGCCGGTGAGCCGGATGTGTCCGGCACGGCGCTTCCGTTCACGGATGTGGCCGAGGATGCCTACTATACCGACGCGGTGAAGTGGGCGGCAGCCAACGGCGTGACCGCCGGCACGAGCGCCACCACCTTCAGCCCGAACGACACATGCACGCGCGCACAGGCCGTCACGCTGCTGTATAACGCAGCCGGCGCACCGGCCGTGAGCGACACGGTGAGCTTCGCGGATGTGGCGGCAGACGCCTACTACGCCGATGCTGTTGCATGGGCGGCAGCCAACGGCGTGACCGTCGGCACGAGCGCCACCACCTTCAGCCCGGACGACGCATGCACGCGCGGCCAGATCGTGTGCATGCTCTACCGCGGCGACACGCAGGCCTGAGCAAGACACAGAAAATCACCCCAAAAAGCGGCAGCGCCCATTGCGAATGCAATGGGCGCTGGTTTTTTGTACAGACGGCTTGCCGTTTGAGGATCACGCCGGAAGCTCTCTTGCGCGCTGCGGCGCGTGTTTGACAACATCCTGAGCAACGCCGCCAAATATTCCGCCGGCGACCTGACCGTCACGCTGACGCCGGACGGCGCGGTCACGTTCGCCAATCATGCGCCAAACCTCAGCTGCGTACAGGCAAACCAGCTCGTCGACCGCTTTTTCACCGTCGAGACGGCGCGCGCTCGGCCGGGCGGGGGAGCGGGGGAGCGGGGGAGCGGCGCCGCGGCCCGCCGGTCCCCGGCATCCACCGCGGCGGGGAAAGCGCCGGAAACCTTGCGCCGGGTGACAGTTTTTGACCCGGAAGTTGCGTTTTGCCGGACAGTTTTGCGGGAAAACCCGGCGCCGCTTGACAATATCCACCGGCTTTATGCTATAATGACTCTCCTGCTTTGCGGCTGCGGCCGCAGCGGGAACGATCCGTTATGCTGAAAATCCATAAGGAGGTCAGAAATGACGAAATACAATCAGGTCACGCCGGAGATCGCCGCGCAGCTTCAGGCCATCGTGGGCGCGAAGCGCTTTTTCGCAGGCGACGCGGTGAAGGACGACTTCAGCCACGACGAAATGCCCATCTACGGCAAGTATTACCCCGAGGTGGTCTGCGAGGCCGAGAGCACCGAGGAAGTGTCCGCAATTCTGCGCGTGTGCTACGATAACAACATTCCCGTCACGCCGCGCGGCGCGGGCACGGGCCTCGTCGGCGGATGCGTGCCGCTGTGCGGCGGCGTGGTGCTGTGCACGACGCGCATGAACAAGATCCTCTCCTATGACATGAACAACCTCGTCGTGCACATCCAGCCCGGCGTGCTGCTGTGCGACCTCGCGGCCGACGCGCTCACGCACGGCCTGATGTACCCGCCCGACCCGGGCGAAAAGACCGCGACCGTGGGCGGCAACGTGTCCACGAACGCGGGCGGCATGCGCGCCGTGAAGTACGGCGTCACGCGCGACTACGTGCTGGCCATGACCGTGGTGCTGCCCGACGGCAGAGTCATGGAGCTCGGCAAGACCGTGTGCAAGACCAGCTCCGGCTACAGCCTGCTGCACCTGATGATCGGCTCGGAGGGCACGCTCGGCGTCATCACGGAGCTGACGCTCAAGCTCATCCCGAAGCCGGAAATGAACGTGAGCCTCATCCTCCCGTTTGCCGACGTGGAGACCGCCATCGCCTCCGTGCCGAAGATCAAGCTGGCCAACCTTGACCCGCAGTCGATCGAGTTCATGGAGCGCGACATCGTCGATTCCTCGGCGGCATTCACCGGCAACACCATCTTCCCCACGGTCGTGGACGGCAAAGAGGCGGGCGCGTACATCCTCGTCACCCTCGTCGGCGACAGCGAGGCCGAACTGACCGCGAAGATGGACCGCCTCGGCGCGCTTGCCGAGCAGTGCGGCGCGTACGACACGCTCGTCGTCTGGACCGACGGCCTGAAAAAGGACGTCTGGGCCGCGCGCAGCGCATTCCTGACCGTCATCGAGGCGGACACGAAGCTGCTCGACGAGATGGACGTCGTCGTGCCGGTAGACCGCATCGCGGAGTTTCTCGTCTACACCCGCGCCACCGGCAAGGCGGAGGGCATCACCATCCGCAACTTCGGCCACGCGGGCGACGGCAACCTGCACATCTACTGCTGCGCCAACGACATGGCGCTCGACGAGTTCAAGCGCCGCAGCAAGGCTGTCATGGATAAATGCTATGCCAAGTGCACCGAGTTCGGCGGGCAGGTCTCCGGCGAGCACGCCATCGGCCACGCAAAGAAGCAGTACCTGGTGGAGTCTGCCGGCGAGACGGCGTTCGGGCTCATGCAGGCGATCAAGCAGGTGTTTGACCCCAAGGGCATCCTCAACCCCGGCAAGGTCTGCACCAATGTGGAGGAGGGCTGAAGCATGCTGAATATTCTTGTTTGCGTCAAGCAGGTGCCCGACATCAACCTCGTGAAGATGGACCCCGTCACGGGCAGCCTGATCCGCGCGGGCGTGCCGGCGATCCTCAATCCGCTGGACGCCAACGCGCTCGAGGCGGCCGTGCGCGTCAAGGAGGCGCACGGCGGCACGGTCACCGTCATCACGATGGGGCCGGACATGGCCAAGGAGGCGCTGCGCGAGTGCCTCGCCGCGGGCGCGGACCGCGCCGTGCTGCTGTCTGACCGCGCGTTTGCCAACGCCGACACCCTCGCCACGAGCTACGTCATTGCGAGCGCGGCAAAGCTGCTCGGTGCGTTTGACCTCATCTTCTGCGGCAAGGAGTCGCTCGACGGCGCGACCGGGCAGATGGGCTCGCAGCTGGCCGAGCGCTTCGGCGCGAGCCAGATCTCCTCGACGGCGAAGATCGTCGAGGTGGACACGGCCGCGCACACCATTACGGCCGAGCGCGACCTCGAGCGCGGCACGGAGGTGCTGCGCGCGAAGTATCCCTGCCTGCTCACGGTCGAGAAGGCGAACTTCCGCCCCCGCATCCCGAACCTGAAGCGCTGGAAGGCCTCGCGCACCGCGCCCATTGCGGTCTACAGCGCGGCCACCATCCCGGGGCTCGACTCCGCGCAGATCGGCGACCCCGGCTCGCCCACGAAAGTGCCGCGCACCTACCCGCCGGAGGTCGGCGCGAAGGGCAGCATGATCGACGAGGGCAGCACGGAAAAGAACGTGGACCGGCTCTTCGAGCGGATCGCGGACGTGCTTTGAGGAGGTGCAGGCAGTGAATAAGACAGATTACAAAGACATGTGGGTCTTCATCGAGCGCGACGGCGACAGCGTGCTGCCGGTCTCGCTCGAGCTGTGCTCGGAAACGCGCAAGCTCTGCGACGCGAGCGGCGAGAAACTCGTCGCGGTCATCGTCGGCAGCATCTCGGACGGCGAGCTGCAGCGCGTGCTCGACTGCGGCGTGGACAAGGTCATCCACGTGACCGGCACGGGCTATGACTACTTTAATAACGATGCGTATACCAACCTCTTCACCGTCCTGTGCCGGAAGTACCGGCCCACGGCGGTCATGGTCGGCGGCACGATCAACGGGCGCGACTTTGCGCCGCGCTTCGCCGCGCGCCTCGGCACCGGCTGCACTTCGGACGCGACCGAGCTCGTCTGGGATCCCAAGACAACGGACATCGAGTTCGTTGAGCCTGCCGTCGGCGGCAAGATGATGGCCGTCATCACCGTGCCGGTGGCGCGCCCGCAGGTCGGCACGATCCGCCCGGGCACGTTCAAGTGTGTGCCCTGCGGCGCGCGTGCGCACGAGGTCATCGAGGAGCACATCGACTTCCCGGTCGCGGACATCCGCACCGAGATTCTCGATTTCCGCGCCGACGATCTCGACGAGAGCCTGAACATCGCGGACGCGGACGTGATCGTCTGCGTCGGCAACGCGATCAAGGGGGCGGACGCCCTGCCGCGCTATCGCCGTCTGGCAGAGCGCCTCGGCGGCAAGGTCGCCTGCACGCGCCCGGTGTTCGACCGCGGCGTGCTGCCGTTCAAGCTCGTCATCGGGCAGTCCGGCGCTGTGGTCAAGCCGAAGCTGCTGCTGTCGTTCGGCGTGTCGGGCGCGGTCAACCACGTCACGGGCTTTTCGGACGCGGACGTGGTCGTCGCCGTGAACACCGATCCCGAGGCGGCGATCTTCAACTACTGCACCTACGGCATCGTCGGCGACATGGACGAGGTCTGCGAGGCCATGCTCGCAAAGCTCGGCGAGTGAGCCGGGACAAACATGCAAAAAAGCACCCGAGAGGGTGCTTTTTTGCGTGTTGTCCACCGTGCCGAAGGCGTCATAGTCCAGCAGGTAGTGCTGCCGGAAGCCCGTCCGGCGCAAAGGATATCGGTATGCAGCCGATGAGCGCGTCGGACGCAGCATCTTCAAAGATCCGGGCTGGGCAAAGGGCATACCATAAAACAAAAAGCAAAAAAGGACCTGGCATATGCAAGGTCCTTTTTTCTGGCACCCCCGGCTGGATTCGAACCAGTGGCCTGCCGCTTAGGAGGCGGCCGCTCTATCCAACTGAGCTACGGGGGCACAACAGCGCTATTTTAGCGCAAAGGACGGCGGGTGTCAATGACCGGCGGTTGGGAAACGGGACGATGCGGCGGGGCAGGGGAGCGGTTGCGCGCGGCGGGAAATCATGGTATGATAAACAGACTGCGCAAAGGAGGTAGCCCCATGCGTCTCATCCGCGAGGAAAAAACCTTCATCCGGGAGGCCGTTTTGCTCATGCTCCCGATGATCTTGCAAAATTTTGTGACGTTTTCCATGTCCATGGCCGACACGTTCATGGTCGGCGTGCTCGGCGAGACGGCGCTCGCCGCCGTGACGATGGCCAACAGTCCATTTTACGTCATGCAGCTGATGATCTTCGGCGTGCAGAGCGGCATGAGCGTGCTCGTGGCGCAGTACCACGGCCGCGGCGATCAGGAGGCCATCAACCGCGTGATGGGCATTGCGCTGTTCGTGTCCACGACGATCACGGGCCTGCTCGCCATCACGGCGTTCTGCATCCCGGAGCAGATCATGCGCGTGCTCACCAACAACGCCGACCTCGTCGCGCCCGGCGCGGCGTACACGCGCTACGTCGGCTTTTCGTATTTCTTCTCCGCCATCAGCGGCGTGTACATCGCCGCCCAGCGCAGCACGGAAAATCCCCGCCTCGGCGCGGCGCTGCTCACCGTGTCCGGCGTGCTGAACATCTTTCTCAACTGGGTGCTCATCTACGGCAAGCTCGGCGCGCCCATGCTCGGCTGCGCGGGCGCGGCCGTCGCCACGCTCATCAGCCGCGCGTTCGAGGTCGCGGTGCTGTGCGTGTATGCCGCCGTCAGCCGCCGGCTGCCGCTCATGCCGCGCGCGCTGCTGCACCCCGGCCGCGTGATCGCAAAGGACTTCGCCAAATACGCCCTGCCCGTCGTGTGCAACGAGTGTCTGTGGTCGCTCGCGTTTTCGCTCTACACGGTCATCATGGGGCATATGGACAATAACACGCCCATCCTCTCGGCCTACACCATCGCCGGGAATCTGCAGCGCATGATGACCCCGGCGTCGTTCGCCGCGGGCGGCGCGGCCGCCGTGCTCATCGGGCGGGAGATCGGCCGCGGCAACCGCGGCAGCGTGCAGCGCAAGGCGTGGGTGCTCGACGCTCTGGCGCTCGTCGTCGGATTCGTGTGCATGGGCATCATCGCGCTCGTGCGCAATGTGCTGCTGCGGCCGTACATCCTGCCGCTGATGCACATGGAGGGCGAAGCGTGCGACATTGCGATGTATATGATGGGGATCTTGATGCTCGTGCAGCCGGTGTCGAGCGTGAGCCTGACGAACATCGTCGGCGTGCTGCGCGGCGGCGGCGACGTGCGCTATGCGATGCTGTGCGACGTCGGGCCGCTGTACGCCGTGTGCCTGCCGCTGGCGGCGCTCGCGGCGCTGGTGTGGAAGCTCGACATCCGGTATGTGTACCCGCTCATGTCGATCGATGTGATCGTGCAGATCTTTTTGTGTTTCCCGCGGCTGCGCTCCGGCAGGTGGATCCACGATGTGACCCGCGGCGCGGGGGAGCTGGAGGCGTGACGGGGGCATTGCCAAAGGCAATGCAGGATCTCATCCGAGGCGGGCCTTGCCCCCTCGGGCTCCCCTGCGGCTCAGACGCTCTTGGGATGGCGCGCCATTCGCTTCGTGAGGAGAAGGCATTGCCAAAGGCGATGCCGGATCTCATCCGAGGCGGGCCTTGCCCCCTCGGGCTCCCCTGCGGCTCAGACGCTCTTGGGATGGCGCGCCATTCGCTTCGTGAGGAGAAGGCATTGCCAAAGGCGATGCCGGATCTCATCCGAGGCGGGCCTTGCCCCCTCGGGCTCCCCTGCGGCGCAGATGGCTTTGAAATGAGACCATTCTTTCGGCAAGGAAAAGGCATTGCCTTGCGGCGATGCAAACATCTCATCCGAGGCGGGCCTTGCCCCCTCGGGCTCCCCTGCGGCGCAAATGGCTTTGAAATGAGACCATTCTCTTGGCAAGCAGCAGCGCGCATCCCTGCGCAAAGCTGCAAAATCAATGCCCGAATATGCGAAAAAGGCTCGCCCAATCGGGCGAGCCTTGTTCGGTGCAATCATTGCAATTCACACAGCGCGGGTGACCTTGCCGCTGCGGAGGCAGCGGGTGCATGCGTAGACGTGCTGGGGTTTGCCGTCCACGATGGCCTTGACGCGCTTCACATTGGGTTTCCAAGTGCGGTTCGAGCGGCGGTGAGAGTGGCTCACTTTGATGCCGAAGCTCAAGCCCTTGTCGCAAAACTGACATTTTGCCATTGGTTGAAGCACCTCCTTCTCTATTGTCTGCGAGAACAGCTTTCTCATAATAGCAGAAACCCCGGCCGATTGCAAGATGATTTTCACATTTTCTGCGCATTTTCCGTCCGGCGGCCGGAAAAAATGCCCGGCACGCTGCAAAAGCCGTTGCCAAACGCCGCCGCTTTGGGTACAATGGGAAGCGGGGGAGCAGGTGCTCTGCCCGGACGAAACAACTTCGCCGCCGCACCGGCGGCTTTACCGGAAAGGAGGCGCGCACAATGGGCGCACCGCATTATACCGTCGCGCTGCAAAAGATCGCTGCCGAGCAGGGGCTGACCATCCTGCACGCGGCCCAGGACTACGCCACGCGCGAGATCCGCACCGCCGACGTCAACCGCCCGGGGCTGCAGCTCGCCGGGTTTTACAACTACTTTGACCCCGAGCGGCTGCAGATCATCGGCCGCGTCGAGAGCACGTATCTCGAGACGCTCACGCCCGACCAGCGGCGCGAACGCTTTGAGCAGTTCATGCGCTACAACATCATCGGTCTCGTCATCTGCCACGGCATGGATCCGTTTCCCGAGTGTCTGGAGATGGCCGAAAAGTACGACCGCAACCTCTTTCTCGTGCGCAAGGACACGTCGGAGTTCATGGCCGACCTCATCGCCTCGCTCTCGAGCTATCTCGCCCCGCGTCTGACGCAGCACGGCGTGCTCGTCGAGGTGTTCGGCGAGGGCGTGCTCATCACGGGCGACAGCGGCGTGGGCAAGAGCGAGACGGCGCTCGAGCTCATCAAGCGCGGCCACCGCCTCGTCGCGGACGACGCCGTGGAGATCAAGCGCATCAACCGCACGACGCTCATGGGCTCCGCGCCCGCGATGATCCGCTACTACATGGAACTGCGCGGCATCGGCGTGATTGACGCGCGGCAGATCTACGGCGTCGGCGCCGTCAAGCCCGAGACGCGCGTGGATCTCGTCGTGCAGCTCGAGCCGTGGGAGGACGGCCGGGCCTACGACCGGCTGGGCCTGACGACGGAATACTGCGAGATCCTCAATGTGCGCGTGCCGTGCGTGACGATCCCGGTCGGGCCGGGGCGCAACCTCGCGGTCATCCTCGAGCTCGCCGCCATGAACAACCGCCAGAAGGGCATGGGCTACAACGCGGCGCAGAAGCTCGCCGACGAGCACGACCGCGGCATCGACCTCGGCATCGGGTTCTGACCCGGAAAGGAACAGGAAGTTATGACGAATCTGGACCCCATCGTCCGCGCGCTGCGCGAGCAGCTGCCGGAGCTGGAGATTTTGGAATATGAACCGATGCGCGCGCACTGCTCGTTTCGCATCGGCGGGCCGGCGCGCGCGCTCGTGCGCCCCGCGTCCGCGGAGGAGACGGCGGCCGTCTGCCGCATCGTGAGAGACGGCGGCGCGCAGCCGCTCCTCATTGGCAACGGCACGAACCTGCTGATCACCGACGGCGATGTTGACCGCATCGTCGTGCAGATGGGCGAGCGCATGGCGGACGTGGCGCGCACCGACGCGACGCATCTGTGCGCGGGCGCGGGCATCCCGCTCGCGCGGCTGGCGCAGACGGCGCTGGGCTATGGGCTCGCGGGGCTGGAATTTGCCCACGGCATCCCCGGCTCGCTGGGCGGCGCGGTGTCGATGAACGCGGGCGCTTACGGCGGCGAGATGAAGGACGTCGTCGTCTCTACGCGCTATCTTGACCATGACCTGAACCTGTGCGAGGTCGTGGGCGCGGCGCATGATTTCGGCTACCGGCACAGCGTGTTTTCCGACACGGACTGCGTCGTGCTCGGCAGTACGCTCGCGCTCACGCCGGGCGACCCGGCGGAGATCCGGGCGCGTATGCTCGACCTGAGCGAGCGCCGCCGCAGCCGCCAGCCGCTCGACCTGCCGAGCGCGGGCAGCACGTTCAAGCGCCCCGCGGGGGGCTACGCCGCTGCGCTCATCGACGCGGCCGGCCTCAAGGGCTATGCTGTCGGCGGCGCGCAGGTGAGCGAGAAACACGCGGGCTTCGTCGTCAACCGCGGCGGGGCCACGTTTGACGATGTGCTGCGGCTCATGGATCACATCCGCAGCGAGGTGCTGCGCACGTCCGGCGTGGAGCTCGAGCCGGAAGTGAAGATCATCCGGGGGTGACGGGATGGAATTTCTGATCGTATCGGGCCTGTCCGGCGGCGGCAAGAGCCGCGCGGCCGACGTGCTGGAGGATCTGGACTTTTACTGCGTGGACAATATGCCCACGGCACTGCTGACGAAGTTTGCCGAGCTGTGCCTGGCCACGCGCGGACGGTATGAAAAGGTCGCGCTCGTGACGGACATCCGCAGTCAGGAGAGCTTTTCCGAGCTGTTTGCCGCGCTCGGGGAGCTTAAGAGCATGGGCGTGCACTACCGCATTCTGTTCGTCGAGGCGTCGGAGAGCGCCATCGTGCGCCGCTACAAGGAGTCGCGCCGGCCGCACCCGCTGCAGGCCGAGAGCGGCTGCTCCCTGCCCGAGGCCGTGCGCCGCGAGAGCGAGCTGCTCGCCCCCGTGCGCGAGCGCGCGGACTTCGTCATCAACACGACGGGCCTCACGCTCGCCATGCTGCAAAAGCGCATCTGCGAGTATTTTGCCGACGGCGGCACGCGGCGCGACATTCTCGTCAACGTCGTGTCCTTCGGCTTCAAGTACGGCATCCCGATCGACGCCGACCTCGTGTTCGACGTGCGCTTTCTGCCGAACCCGTTTTACGTCGAAAAGCTCCGCCCCATGAGCGGCATGGACGCCGAGGTGCAGGAATACGTCCTGCGCAGCGACGTGGCGAAAAATTTCCTCTCCAAGCTCACCGACATGGTCGATTTTCTCCTGCCGCAGTACGCCGCCGAGGGGCGCTATGCGCTCACGATCGGCATCGGCTGCACGGGCGGGCAGCACCGCAGCGTGGCCGTGGCCAAGGTACTGACGGACTACCTCGCCGCGCGCGACGCCAACGTCCGCCTGCGCAACCGGGACTTTCCCAAGACCTGACGGAGGCGCGCCATGTCCTTTGCATCCGAAGTGAAAAACGAGCTGTGCCGCGTGCCGGTCAGCCGCCACTGCTGCGCCGTGGCCGAGGCCTATGGCGTGCTGCTGTACTGCCACACGTTCACGACGCGGGAGATCCGCATCGTCACGGCGTGCGACGCCTTTGCCGAGCGGCTGCCGAAGCTGTTTCGCCGCGCGTTCGGCGCGCACTTTGCCCTGCCGGCCGGGGAAAAGGCCGGCGGCCGCCACGTGCTGACCATCACCGACCGCGCCGCCGTCGAGACGGTGTTCGCCGCCTTCGGCGCTGATCTCTCGCGCACGGTCGCGCACCACATCAACCTCGCCGTGCTCGAAAACGACTGCTGCAAGGCGTCGTTCCTGCGGGGGGCGTTTCTCGCGGGCGGCAGCGTGACCGCCCCGAGCAAGAACTACCACCTCGAGCTCATCACGGCGCACGCGAGCGTCAGCCGCGAGACGGCCGCCCTGCTCACGGAGCTGGGCTTTGCCGCGCGCAGCATCGACCGCGGCGCGAACACCGTGCTCTATTTCAAGAAGTCCGAGGCCATCGAGGACTTCCTGACCAAGATCGGCGCGCCCTGCGCCGCCATGGACATCATGTCCGCCAAGGTGGAGAAGTCCATGAACAACTCCATCAACCGCAAGGTCAACTGCGACACCGCCAACGCCGACAAGGTCGTCGCCGCGGCGCAGGAGCAGATCGACGCCATCCGCCGCATCGAGCGCGACTACGGGCTCGACGTGCTGCCGGAAAAGCTGCAGAGCGCGGCGCTGCTGCGCATTGCCAATCCCGAGGCCAGCCTTGCCGACCTCGCCACGCTCTCGTATCCGCCGGTGACGAAGAGCTGCCTGAACTACCGGCTGAAAAAACTCATGGAATTTCACATGGACGACTGAAAGGAACGCACGATGGGGTTTGCACACCTGCACGTACATAGTGAATACAGCCTGCTCGACGGCGCATGCCGCATCGGGCCGCTCATCGAGCGCGCCAAGGAGCTGGGCCAGACCGCGCTGGCGATCACCGACCACGGTGTCATGTACGGCGCGGTCGCTTTTTACAAGGCGGCGGTCGCTGCCGGCATCCGGCCGATCATCGGCTGCGAGGTCTATGTCGCCCCGCGCGGCATGACCGACCGCGTCCACGGCGTGGACGATGCCTACACGCACCTGATCCTGCTCTGCCGGGACGAGACGGGCTACCACAACCTGTGCTATCTCGTGTCGGCCGCGTTCGAGCGCGGGTTTTACGGCAAGCCGCGCATCGACTGGTCGCTGCTGCACAAACATGCAGACGGTCTCATCTGCCTGAGCGGCTGTGTGGCGGGCGACATTCCGCGCGCGGTGCTGCGGGGAGATTATGAGGCGGCCAAGGCACGCGCCGTGGAGCTGCAGGAGCTCTTCGGTGAGGGAAACTTCTACCTCGAGCTGCAGAACCACCACATGACCGACGAGGCGCGCGTGCGCGCGGCGCTGCTGCGCATCCACCGCGAGACGGGCATCCCCCTCGCGGCGACGAACGACGTACACTATATTAAAAAACAGGACGCCTACGATCAGGACGTGCTGCTGTGCATCCAGACCGGGCAGACGCTCGACAGCCCGGACCGCCTGCGCTTCCCGAACGACGAGTTTTACCTCAAGAGCGAGGCCGAGATGCGCGCGCTCTTTGACGAATATCCCGACGCGGTGGAAAACACGCAGCGCATTGCTGACCGGTGTCATTTTGACTTCACGTTCGGCCACTACCACCTGCCGCGCTTTCTGCTGCCGGAGGGGGAGACGGACGCGGACGCCTATCTCACGAAGCTGTGCGCGCGCGGCTTTGAAAAACGCTACGGCGACCGGCCGGAGGTGCGAAAGCGTCTGGACTATGAGCTCAACATGATCCGGCGCATGGGCTTTGTGGACTACTTTCTCATCGTGAGCGATTTCATCGGCTACGCCAAGGCCCAGCACATCCCCGTCGGGCCGGGGCGCGGCAGCGCTGCCGGCAGCGTCGTGTCCTACTGCCTCGGCATCACGGACGTGGACCCCGTGCAGTATAACCTCTACTTCGAGCGCTTTCTCAACCCCGAGCGCGTAAGCATGCCGGATATCGACGTGGACTTCTGCGTGCAGCGGCGCGGGGAAGTGATCGACTACGTGATCCGCAAATACGGCGCCGACCACGTGGCGCAGATCGTCACGTTCGGCACGATGGCCGCGCGCGCGGCAGTGCGCGACGTCGGCCGGGTCATGAACATGACCTACGCCGAGGTGGACGCTGTGGCCAAGGCCATCCCCGGCGGCATCAACACCACGCTCGACGAGGCGCTGCAGCAGTCGCAGACGCTGCGCGCCATGTATGACGGGGACGACCGGCTGCACCAGCTCATCGACACGGCCCGCGCCATTGAGGGCATGCCGCGGCATGCGTCCACGCACGCGGCGGGCGTGGTCATCACGGAGCAGCCGGTGTACGCCTACGTGCCGCTGGCGAGCAACGACGGCGCGCTCGTGTGCCAGTTCCAGATGACGACGCTCGAGGAGCTGGGGCTGCTGAAGATGGACTTTCTCGGCCTGCGCAACCTCACCGTGCTCGAGGACGCGGCGCGGCAGGTGCGCCGCCGCGAGCCGGGGTTTCAGGTCGAGCGCATCCCGCTCGACGATAAGAAGACGTTTGACATGCTCGCCGCCGGGCGCACCGTCGGCGTGTTCCAGCTCGAGAGCGCGGGCATCACGGCCGTGTGCATGGGGCTGCGCCCGCGCAGCATCGAGGACATCACCGCCGTCATCGCGCTCTACCGCCCCGGGCCGATGGAGAGCATCCCGCGGTTTCTCGCCTGCTCGGCGCACCCGGAGCGCATCACCTACAAGCACCCTCTGCTCGAGCCGATCCTCGCCGTGACCTACGGCTGCATCGTCTATCAGGAGCAGGTCATCGAGATCTTCCGGCAGTTGGCCGGGTTCTCGCTCGGGCAGGCGGACATGATCCGCCGCGCCATGTCGAAGAAAAAAGAGGCCGTCATCACGGCCGAGCGCGCCGCGTTCGTGCACGGCGACCCGGAGCGGAATATCCCCGGCGCGGTGGCGCGCGGCGTGCCGGAGCAGACGGCAAACGAAATTTACGACGAGATCCTCGCCTTTGCAAGCTACGCCTTCAACAAGGCGCACGCCGTGTCCTACGCCATCGTGTCCTACCGCACGGCGTACATGAAGCGCAACTACCCGCACGAATACATGGCAGCGCTTTTGACCTCCGTGCTCGACAACACGCCGAAGGTCACGGAGTACATCGCCGAGTGCCGCGAGCTGGGCATCCGCCTGCTGCCGCCGGACATCAATGCGTCCGACGCCGACTTCACCGTCGAGGAGGGTGATCTGCGCTTCGGTCTCGTGGCCATCAAGGGCGTGGGGCGCGGACTCATCCAGGCGCTCATGCGCGAGCGGGAGATCGGCGGGCCGTTCACGGCGTTTGACGAGTTCTGCCGCCGCATGAACGGGCACGACCTCAACCGCCGCGCCGTCGAGAGCCTCATCCGCGCCGGGTGCTTCGACCGCATGGGCTACAAGCGTAAGGCGCTCATGCAGTCGGTCGACCGCGTGCTGGGCGGCGCGGCGAGCGAGAGCCGCATGAACCTCACCGGCCAGATGAACCTCTTCAGCGCGCCGGACGACGGGGGAGCGCCCGCCGACACGACGCAGCTCGTGCTGCCGGATGTGGAGGAGTTCACGCGCGCGGAGCTCATAGCCATGGAGCGCGAGACGACGGGGCTGTACCTCACCGGCCACCCGATGGACGACTACCGCGCGCTCGCGCAGCAGGCCAAGGCCGCGCCCATGGGCGACATTCTTGCGAGCTTCCACGCCCCGGCCACGGCCGCGCACCGCTACCGCGACGGGCAGCGCGTCGTGCTGGCCGGTATCTGCACCGCCAGCCGCGAGCGCGCCACGCGCAAGAACACCCGCATGGCCTACCTCCAGCTCGAGGACGACAGCGGCAGCATGGAGGTGCTCGTGTTTTCGCCCGCGCTCGACGCCTGCCGCGACCTGCTGGCACAGGAAAACCCCGCGCTGTTCGTCGCCGGGCGCATCTCGACGCGGGATGAATCCGACCCGCAGCTCGTGGCGGACAAGGTCCTGCCGCTGACGGAGCAGGGGCTCGAGACCCTGCGCACGCCGCCGCGCCGCGACCCGCCGCCCCGGCCCGAGCCGCCGAAGCGTCACCGGCTCTGGGTGCGGCTGCCGGATAAGGACCACCCGGCCGTGAAGCGCATCGAGCTCATCCTCGAGATGTTCCCCGGCGACGAGCAGCTCGTGCTCGTGTTTGAGGACACGGGCCGGCGCGCCGCGGCCCGCTGCGTCGTGCACCCCGCGCTCGTTGAGGAGCTGCGCGAGCTGGCAGGGCCGGGCAACGTCGCCGTCACGGAGGAGAAAAGCCGTTGACGCGCCGGGCATTTTATGGTATCATGAACGTTAATTTATCTCCCGACCGGATAGGCATCGGCTGGGGGAGGTATTCAGGAGTGTGATGATCCGCAATGGACGCTGGCCCTAAGCAGGATTTATGGAATATTTTGCCTGTTATCATTGTGCTGCTCCTTGGCGCGGCCTATTTCGCCGTCATGGAGACAGCGTTTGCATCCGCGAGCCGCATCCGGCTCAAAGCCGCCGCTGACCACGGCAACCGCCGCGCCGAGCAGGCGCTGTATGTGCTCGACCACTTCGATCAGGCGATCACGACGCTGCTGATCGGCACGAACATTCTGCACCTGACGATCGCAACGCTCGTGACCGTGGCCGTGCAGCGGCAGTGGGGCATGTGGGCCGTCACCGCCGGCACGCTCGTCACGACCGTGGTCGTGTTCTTCGCAGGCGAGATGCTGCCGAAGAGCATCGCCAAGAAATACGCCGAGCGGCTGGCCATGCGCACGGCGCGCTCGCTGCGGTTTTTCATGGTGCTCTTCAAACCCCTGTCGGCCCTGCTCACCGCCTTCGGCAACGCCGTCGCCCGCCGCGTACAGAGCGAGCCCGCCGTGACCGTGACGGAGGATGAGCTGGCCGACATCATCGAGAACATGACCGACGACGGGGAGCTGACCGCCGAGCGCGGCGAGCTCATGAGCTCGGCCCTGTCGTTTGCTGACGTGCCGGTCGAGAGCGTCATCACGGCGCGCGTGGACGTCGCCGCCGTGGACGTGGACGATCCCCCGGAGGAGATCCTCGCCTACGTGCGCGAGCAGCGCCACAGCCGTCTGCCCGTGTATGCCGACAGCATTGACAATGTGATCGGCATCCTGCAGATCCGCAAATACATCAAGGCGTGCATTGCCGCCGGCGGCAAGGCCGTGGACGTGCGCCCCCTGCTCGACGAGCCCGTGTTCGTGCACCAGAGCACCCTCATCGCCGAGGTGCTGCCCGAGCTGAGCAGCCGCAAGGCAAACCTCGCCATCGTCACCGACAACTACGGCGGTACGCTCGGCATCGTGACCGTGGAGGACATCGTCGAGGAGCTCGTCGGCGAGATCTGGGACGAGGACGACGTGGTCGAGGAGTCGTTCGTGCCGCTCGGCGGCGGCCGCTACGAGGTCGATGCCGAGATGACTGTCGGCGAGGTGTTCGACCGGCTCGACTACACCGACCCCGAGGACGACGAGGAGCTGCGCTACAAGCTGCTCGGCGAGTGGACGTATGAGCAGTTTTCCTACATCCCGCGTGAGCGGGAGGGCTTCCGCTATCACCGGCTCGACGTGCGCATTTCCGACATGAAGCAAAAGCGCATCGTCAAGCTCGTCGTGCGCCTGCTGCCGGAGGAGACCGACGAGGCCGCCCCCGCGGACGCCGCCCCGGAGAAAGGGGGCGAGCCGGCATGAGCATCGTGTGGTATTTTGCCGCGCTCGTCGTGCTGATCGCGCTGTCGGCGTTCTTCTCCGCGTCGGAAATGTCGTATTCGTCGGCCAACCGCCTGCGGCTCGAAAACGCCGCCGAGGACGGCGACCGCCGCGCGAAAACGGCCGTCGGCATCCTCGACCACTTCGACCGCACCCTCAGCGCCATCCTCATCGGCAACAACCTCGTCAACATCGCGGCGTCGTCGCTCGGCTCCGTGATCGTCATCCTGCTCGCGGGCGAGCAGTGGACGTGGGTGTCCACCGTCGTGCTGACGCTGCTGGTCATCATCTTCGGCGAGACGATGCCGAAGATCGTCGCCAAGCAGAACGCCAACGGCATCGCCCTGCGCAATGCCTATATCATCCGCGCGCTGTCGGTCATCCTCTACCCCGTGATCTGGCTCGTCGTCGGGCTCGTGCACCTCATCACGCGCCCGCTGCACGGCGATGCCGGTGACGGCGATCCCGAGGAGGCCGCCTCGCAGGAGCTGCAGTCGATCATCGAGACGGCCGAGGACGAGGACGTGCTCGACGAGGACCGCAGCGAGCTGCTGCGCTCCGCGCTCGACTTTTCCGACATCAGCGCGAGCGAGGCCATGACCGCCCGCGTCGACATGGTCGCCATCGACATCGACGACGACTGGGACGAGATCGTGCGCATCATCAACGATTCGTCGTATTCCCGCCTGCCGGTCTACTCCGGCAGTGTGGACAATATCATCGGTTTCCTGTACCTCAACCGCTTTTACAAGGCCATGATGGACGGCCGGCCGGACGATCTGCGCGCGCAGCTCATTCCGCCGTGCTTCGTCTACAAGACCACGCGCCTGCCCGACGTGCTGGCAAAGCTCCGCCGCGAGCAGAAGCACCTCGCCGTCGTCACGGACGAATACGGCGGCACGCTCGGCGTCATCACGATGGAGGACGTGCTCGAGGAGCTCGTCGGCGACATCTGGGACGAGAAGGACGTGGTGGAAAACGAGGTCGTCACGCGGCCCGACGGCGGCTATGAGCTCGACGGCGCCATGACGCTCTCGGACTTTCTCGAGCTGCTCGACTGGAACGAGGATGCCCTCGACGACGCCGACAGCACCACCGTCGGCGGCTGGACGCTCGAGCGCTTCGGCACGTTCCCGAAGGTGGGCGACAGCTTCCGGTACGAAAACCTCACCGTCACGGTCCTCGCCATGGACGGCCGCCGCGTCGAGCGCGTGCTCGTGCAGCCCGACCCTGACGCGGACAAGGACAAGGACGCATAACGCATTCCGGTCGATGATCCGGCCTGTGCAAATTTTGCACAGGCCGGATTTTTGCTTACTTGTGTGAGGCATCTTGTGCCCGGAGTGGGAAAATTTGCCCAAGCGGCGCAAGATGTGGCGATTTGTATCAGAAAACTGTTAGTGTGTGAAAGTTTTTGCACACGAACAGGCATAGAGTTTCATTTTTCGCTTGAAATTTGCACAAATTGCAGGTATAATGAACGCATATTGAATCTTTGCAAGAGGAAAATTTCAAAAAGGAGAGAATCAACTATGAAGTTCAACAAAATCGTGGCGCTGGCGCTCGCCCTCGTCATGGTGTTTGCGCTGTGCGCCTGCGGCGGCGGCAATACCGACACCAAGACCGACGACACGGGTTCCGCTTCCAAGGTCGATACCAACACCGTCTCCGTCGGCGCGATCGTCATCGCCCGCGACGATGTCCCGACCGACGAGATCTATGCGTTCGTGTCCACCATCTTTGACAATCTCGACGCCATCACCGCTCAGCACGCCAAGGGCGCGGAGCTGAGCATCGAGGCTGCCGCCTCCGTCAAGGGCGTGCCGTATCACCCCGGCGCTGCCAAGTACTTTGAGGAGAAGGGCTTCAAGGTCGACGCGGTCAAGGAAGGCGCCGGCAACGGCACCGCTTCCGCGCTCAGCTTCGGCACCGGCGGCGAGTCCGGCACGTACTACGCCTTCGGCGGCGTGCTCGCTTCCTTCGTCTCCGGCAAGTCCAACTGCAAGGTCACGGCCCTCACCTCCGGCGGCTCTCAGGCCAACGTTGAGGATCTGACCAACGGTAACGTCCAGCTCGCGTTCGTGCAGAGCGACGTCATGAACTACGCCTACAACGGCCAGCGCCTGTTTGACAGCCCCGTCACCGGCTTCTCCGTCGTGGCTCAGCTGTATCAGGAGCAGGTGCAGATCGTCACCACCAACCCCGACATCAAGACCGTTGCCGACCTCGCCGGCAAGAAGGTCTCCATCGGTGCAGCCGGCTCGGGCGTGTACTTCAACGCCATTGACGTGCTCAGCGCTTACGACCTCAAGGAGTCTGACATCTCCGCCGTGTACCAGAGCTTCGGCGACAGCGCCGAGAGCCTGAAGGACGGCAAGATCGACGCCGCGTTCATCGTCGCCGGTGCGCCCACCACGGCCATCACCGACCTTGCCACCGCCGGCAGCGTCTACCTCGTCAGCCTCGACGACAGCCACGTGCAGTCCCTGCTTTCCGCTTCCCCGTACTACACCGCCGCCACCATCAAGGCCGGCACCTATTGATGCCCGAGGCGGTGATGCGCTGCATCCCGTAAACGTTCGCTACGGCGTCAGTACCCCTGACGCCGTAGCTTTTCCATCCTAACCGGAACGGAGGTTTCCCTCTATGTCTGACAACAAAAAGGCCGCGGACGCCGCGGCAAGCGCTTCGCTGCAGGAGGAAATGGACGCCGTCATGCGCAAGTATGACCGCGAATCCGCCACCCGCATCTGGGCGGGCAAGCCCAAGATCGTTATCTCCGTCGTCATGGCGCTGTTTTCAATCTACTGCATCTGGTCGACGCTGTTCAGCACGGCCGCGCTCGAGATCCGCCTGACCGCGTTCCTCGGGCTGATCGTCATCATGGGCTACCTGACCTACCCCGCCAGCAAGAAGCATGTGCACGCCAACCGCCTGCCGTGGTACGATATCGTCATCATGGTCATCGGCGCGGCTGCGTTTTTCTACTATTGCTTTAACTATTCCGTGCTCATCAAGACGCTCACCAGCGCCGCCAAGATGACGCCGTTTCTCATCGCCGTCGGCGTGGCCGGCATCCTCGTGCTGGCCGAGCTGTGCCGCCGCTGCGTCGGCCTGCCGATCCTCGTGGTCGTCGGCGCGCTGCTCGTGTACACGTTCGTGAGCATGCTCAACGCCGGGCAGACGTTCCAGCAGGTGCTCAGCCGCGTGATCTACACGCTCTTTTTCGGCACGTCCGGCGTGCTGAGCACGCCCGTGCAGGTGTGCGCAAAGTTCATCGCCGTGTTCATCATCTTCGGCGGCTTCCTTGAGCGAACCGGCATCGCCAGCTTCTTCATTGACGCAGCCAACGCCATCGCCGGCTGGACCTCCGGCGGCCCGGCCAAGGTCGCCGTTATCTCGTCCGCGCTGTGCGGCATGGTGTCCGGCTCGTCCGTCGGCAACACCGTCACCACCGGCTCGGTCACGATCCCGATGATGAAAAAGACCGGCTACAAGCCGGAGTTCGCCGGCGCCGTCGAGGCGGCGGCCTCCACCGGCGGCCAGATCATGCCGCCCATCATGGGCGCGGCCGCGTTCCTCATGGCCGAGTACATGGGCGTGACCTATGGTCAGGTCACACTCTGGGCGATCTTGCCCGCCGTGCTGTATTTCGGCGGCATCTTCATCTCCGTGCATCTCGAGGCCAAGAAGCTCGGCCTCAAGGGCATCCCGCGCTCGGAGCTGCCCCGCTTCAAGTACCTCATCCGCAACGTCTATCTGCTGCTGCCGCTCGTGTTCCTGATCTGGATGGTCACGGCGAACATCCGCTCGCTGCAGTTTTCCGCTGCGATCGCCATCCTGATCTCCATCGCCGTGAGCCTGGTCGGCACCATCTGTGACGCCTCGGCCGAGGTGCGGGAGACCAAGACCGGCAGCGTCGCCGGCATCACCGCCAAAAAGACCGGCCGCATGATCCTCGACTCGCTCGAGGCCGGCGGCAAGGGCAGCATCACCGTCGCCGTGGCTTGCGCCATGGCCGGCATGATCGCGGGCTGCATCACCGTCACGGGCCTGGCGTCCAAGCTCATCAGCGGCGTCATTGCGATCAGCAGCGCCATCCCGAACCCGACGCTCTCGCTGCTGCTGGCGCTCTTCCTGACGATGCTCTGCTGCATCGTGCTCGGCATGGGCGTGCCCACGACCGCCAACTACTGCATCATGGCCTCCACCTGCGCGCCGATCCTCATCACGCTCGGCATCCCGAAGGTCGCGGCCCACTTCTTCGTGTTCTACTTCGGCATCGTCGCCGATATCACGCCGCCGGTCGCGCTGGCGGCCTACGCCGGCTCCGCCATCGCCAAGTCCGACCCCATGAAGACCGGCATCAATGCCACGAAGCTCGCCATCGCGGCGTTCATCGTGCCGTACATCTTTGCGATGAACCCCTCCATGCTGCTCATGGATCAGGGCGTGCTCGCCGCCATTCAGGTCATCATCACGTCGTGCCTCGGCATCTTCGGCATCGCCGCCGCGCTCGAGGGCTATATCGTCACGCGCGCGCCCTGGTGGCAGCGCATCCTGCTCGCCGCCGGCGGCCTGTGCCTGATCGACCCGGAGTTCATGACCGACGTCGTCGGCGTCGCGGTCATCGTGGTCGTCATCGTGCTGCAGATCGTCCTGCGCAAGCACAGCAAGCCCGCCGCCGCGTAAAAAAACCGGAACCTTTCGCTTGGATGCACGTCAGAGTATCTGACGTGCATCTTTTTGCGCGCCGCGCGCCGCCCGGCCCTGGGGTTTACACACGCGGGCCGGCGGCGTATAATATTCCCGTGCGAAGATTCGGAAAGGAGCGATCTGCATGAAACGAAACATCCCGGCGCTCGTGCTGGCGCTGGCGCTCGCGCTGTCTCTGGCCGCCTGCGGCCGCAGCGAGAAGACCGCCGCGTCCGCCCAGCCGACGGCTGCGGCCGACAAGGCGGGGAACATCACCCTCTGCCCGACGTATGACGACGGCAAGGGCGGCTATTTTTCCGTCACGCTGCCGGCCAGCTGGGGCGACGATTACCTGACCGAATGCGGCGCCAACGACGGCGGCTATTACGTCGGCTTTTACGAAAAGACCGACCACAACAACGGTCTGGGCGGCTTTCTGTTCATGCTTGAGGTCTTTCCCACCGATTATGACTATACCGTGCTGCCGGAGTATCAGGCCATCTGCGGCCTGACCGTCGACGGCGCGAACTACAACCTCATTGCCGAGCTGCCGACCGACGTGCAGTTCGCCAACGAGAACGCCGACCTCTACCGCAGCATGTCCAACGACTTTTCGGCCATCCTCAAGAGCCTGACCTTCTCCAAGGGCGTCACGCGCACGGAGGTCACGGCGCCCACGCAGACGTCCGGCAGCGGGTCGTGAAAACGCAGTGCGTGCAAAAACACCGTCTCCCATCCGGGAGACGGTGTTTTTTTGTTGGATGCCGTGCGGTTTCCTCCGGCGGCGCCGGTGGGGCAGTGCGTGTCCCGCGTTCACCTCATCCGTCGCGGCGGAACGCGCCGTCGGCATACGCATACACCACGCAGCCGAGCGCGGCGGCGTCGGCCGCGTCGTGCGTGGCGAGCACGAGGGTCTTGGCCCGCGCCGCGTCCGCGACCAGCGCGGTCACGCGCTGCCGCAGCGCCGCGTCCAGCCCGCGAAACGGCTCGTCGAGCAGCAGCAACGGCGCGTCATACGCCAGCGCGCGCGCGATGGCCACGCGCTGCTGCATGCCGCCGGAGAGCGCCGCGGGGTACTGGTCGCGCGCATCGCTCAGCTCCAGCCGCTCGAGCCACGCCAGCGCCTGCGGCATGGTCTGCGCCCGGTCGGAGAGCACGGCGTTGACGTTTTCCGCCGCCGTGCGCCACGGCAGCAGCCGCGGCTCCTGAAAGACGCAGGCCATGCGCCCCGGCGACACACGCACCGTGCCGCCGCCCGGCGCGCGCAGCCCGGCGAGCACGCGCAGCAGCGTCGTCTTGCCGCAGCCGGACGGGCCCATGAGCGCGATGTGCCCGCCGTCGGGCACGGTGAGATCGACGGCGCGCAGGACGGCGCGGCCGTCATACGTCACGGTGAGGTCACGTGTTTCGATCATGCGCTGCCGCCTCCTTTCCCGCGCGTAGTGAGTGCGCGCAGCACCAGTCGCTCGAGCCCGACGCTGAGCAGGATGACCGCGAGCGTCCAGGCGAAGAGGTCGGTGGTCTGTAGGTACAGCTTCGATTCATAGATCATGCGGCCGATGGCGCTGTGCGGCACGGTGAGCACCTCGGCGGCGATGCCGGCCTTCCAGCCGAAGCCGAGGCCCGAGCGCAGCGCGGCCAGAAAGTGCGGCCGCACGCTCGGCACATAGATCCGCCGCAGGACGCGCCCGCGCGGCCAGCCGTACACCCGCGCCAGCTCGAGCAGCGCGGGGTCGGCGCTGCGGATGCCGGTGCAGACGTTGCTCCACACGACGGGCAGCACCATGAGCAGCGCGATGAACACCGGCAGCCAGTCGCGCGCGATCCAGATGAGCGCGAGCACGACGAACGACGCCACCGGCGTGGACTTGACGACCGTCATGAGCGGGCGCAGCAGCGCGTCGGCGGTTTTTGATATCGTGCACGCGGCGGCCAGCGCCACGCCGAGCACGACCGCCCCCGCCACGCCGAGCAGCACCCGGCCGATGGACACGGCCGTGATGCGCCAGAACGCCCCGGTCGCGGCCAGTGCGCAGAGCCTGCGCACGACCGTCCACGGCGCGGGCAGCAGCAGCTCCCGGTGCACGAGCAGCGCCAGCGCCGCCCACACGGCAAGCCAGAATGCGAGCGTCAGCGCGCCGCGGGCAAAGCGCTTCATTTCAGGATGCAGTAGAAGTCATCGCCCGGCACCTTGCCGCCGATGCTCTGCGGGGCGACGGTGCTCAGCGCCGTGAGAAACTCCGTCAGCGCGGCCTGCATGTCCGCGCCGGACACGAAGCAGACGTTGCAGTTCGGGATGGCCTTGGCGGCCACGGCGGCCTTGGCGAAGATGCCGGCATCCTCGATCATCTGGCCGGCCTGGTCGGGCTCGGCCGTCAGGTATTCGATGGACGCCTGATACTCGGTCAGGAACGCCTTGACCTCGTTCGGGTGCTCATCGGCAAACGCCTTGCGCACGACGACGCAGCCCTGCACGAGGCTGCCGGCCGGGGCGACCTTGTCCCACTCGGCGGTCAGGTCGAGCGCGACGGTGAGGGCGGGGTTGGCCGCGCGGGCGATCGTGACCATCGGCTCCGGCAGCACGGCGATGTGCACCTCGCCGGAGGCGAGCGCCGTGTTGAGCTCGGCCGGCTGGGCATAGGTGTTGTCGATGGTGATGTCCGTGCCGACGGTCAGACCATTTTTCTCGCACAGGTACTGGAAGATGAACGTCGGGTTCTGCACGGGGACATAGACGTTCTTGCCGCGCAGGTCGGCAAAGGACGTGATGCTCTCCGTGCCGTCGGTCACGACGTAGAGCACGCCGCGCGTGTTGAGCGCGAGCACCTGCACGGCGCCGCCGGTCTTGTTGTAGAGCGCGGCGGCGGCGTTCGTCGGCAGGGCGGCGATGTCGGCCGTGCCGTTGACGAGCGCGGCGGTGGCGTTGCTCGGGTCGGTCTCGACGGTGAAGTTGTAGCTCAGCGCGGTCGTGCCGGCCTTGCTGTCGGACATGAGCTTGGCCATGCCGAAGCCGGTCGTGCCGTTGAGCGCGACGACGTTGACGGTCAGGTCCTTGTCGACGGTGGCGGTGTCGTCCTTCTGGCCGCAGGCGGCGAGGGCGAACACCATGATGACGGCCAGCAGCACCGCCGTGAGTTTGCGCAGATGGGTCATTGCAGATCTCTCCTTTTCGTGTAGCCGCCCGCCGGAAGAGACAAAAAATGCCATGCCCGGAAGGCATGGCGGTGCAGCAGTGCACGCACGCAGCCTTCCACCTCATGGGCGATTCGGTGTCAGATTCGGTGCGGGATCGGCGGCGGCCGGGCCGGAAGCACAGCTTGCGGCGCGGGCGCATAGTTTGCTGTAATTATGCCACGGAAAGGCAGGCGTGTCAAGCATTTGCACCGGAATTTCCAAAAGCTGCACACGGGCGGAAAAGTGTGCGGATTTGTGAAAAATTCTCGCAGTTTGTCGTTATCAAAACGACGGGACTGGGCATTGAAAATTTTTCATAGATATTGTATGATGGGAAGCAGGGAATCCTGCGTCCGGCCGGAATAGGAGCCGGCCGGTGCAAATTTGTTGGAAAGGGAACTGAAAAAATGGAACAGATCGATTACAAATTCATTGACCAGGTCCTCGCAGATCACGCCTGTGACGCCTCGCAGATCATTGCGATCATGCAGGACGTGCAGGGAAAATACCGTTATCTGCCGAAAGACGCGCTGCGCTACATTGCGGACAAGGTGGGCATCAGCGAGTCGAAGATCTACGGCGTGGCAACGTTTTATGAGAACTTCTCGCTCGACGTGAAGGGCAAGTACGTGCTCAAGGTCTGCCGCGGCACGGCGTGCCACGTGCGCAAGTCCGGCAACGTCCTGCAGGCGCTCTACGACGCGACCGGCCTGAGCGAGAGCAAGCCGACCTCGGACGACGGCCTGTTCACCATCGAGATCGTGTCGTGCCTCGGCGCGTGCGGTCTGAGCCCGGTTGTCATGGTCAACGACACGGTGCACCCGGCCATGACCCCCGACAAGGCCGTGGATCTCATCGAGGAGCTGCGTGCAAAGGAGGGTGCGTAATGCGTCAGAGAATCGAATCCTTGGAGCAGTTCCGCGCCCTGCAGGCCGAGTACATGGCCGCGCGCGATGCGGAAAAACGTAAGATCCTCGTCTGCTGCGGCACGGGCTGTGTCGCCGGCGGCAACCTGAACGTCTACCACGAGCTCAAAAAGCGCATGGACGAGCTCGGCATCCCGTGCGAGGTGTCCCTGACCGAGCACCACGCCGACACCATCGGCCTGAAAAAGTCCGGCTGCCACGGCTTTTGCGAGATGGGCCCGCTGGTGCGCATCGAGCCGGAGGGCTGGCTGTACACGAAGTGTCAGGTCAGCGACGTGGAGGAGATCATCCAGAAGACCATCCTCGGCGGCGAGTTCATCGAGCGCCTGGGCTACAACCAGAACGGCGAGCTGTATGAGCGCCAGGAGGACATCCCGTTTTACAAAAAGCAGACCCGCCGCGTGCTCGAGCACTGCGGCCATATCGACGCGGAATCCATCGAGGAGTACCTGTCCATCGGCGGCTACGGCGCGCTGGCCAAGGCCCTGTTCGAGATGCAGCCGGACGAGATCGTCCAGGCCGTGAGCGATTCCGGCCTGCGCGGCCGCGGCGGCGCGGGCTTCCCGACCGGGCGCAAGTGGGCGCAGGTCGCGGCACATACGGAAGAGCCCGTCAAGTACATCGTCTGCAACGGCGACGAGGGCGACCCCGGCGCCTTCATGGACCGCTCCTGCATGGAGGGCGACCCGCACAAGGTCATCGAGGGCATGATCGTCGCGGGCGTGGCCACCGGCTCGACCGAGGGCTACATCTATGTCCGCGCCGAGTACCCCATGGCCGTGCACCGGCTGACCATCGCCATCGAGCAGGCCAAGGAGCTCGGCCTGCTGGGCGACAACATCCTCGGCAGCGGCTTCAACTTCCACATGCACATCAACTGCGGCGCAGGCGCGTTCGTCTGCGGCGAGGGCTCGGCCATGACCGCGTCCATCGAGGGCAACCGCGGCATGCCGCGCACGAAGCCCCCGCGCTCCGTCGACAAGGGCCTGTACGGCAAGCCCACCTGCCTGAACAACGTCGAGACGTTTGCCAACGTGCCCGACATCATCAAAAAGGGCGCGGACTGGTTCAAGTCCGTCGGCACGGAGGGCAGCTCCGGCACGAAGGCCTTCGCCCTCACGGGCAACGTCGTCAACACCGGCCTGATCGAAGTGCCTATGGGCACGACGATGCGCGAGGTCGTGTACGACATCGGCGGCGGCATCAAAAACGGCAAAGCGTTCAAGGCCGTGCAGATCGGCGGCCCGTCCGGCGGCTGCCTGACCGAGGCGCACATGGACCTGCCCATGGACTTTGACTCGCTGAAAAAGGCCGGCGCGATCATCGGCTCCGGCGGCCTCGTCGTCATGGACGAGGACACGTGCATGGTGTCTATCGCGCAGTTTTTCATGAACTTCATCTGCAACGAGTCGTGCGGCAAGTGCACCCCGTGCCGCGAGGGCACGACCCGTATGCTCGACATTCTCACCCGGATCACCAAGGGCAACGGCCGCCCCGGCGACATTGAGGAGCTGCGCTCCCTCGCCAAGATGATCCAGAACTCCTCCCTGTGCGGTCTCGGCAAAACGGCGCCGAACCCCGTGCTGTCCACGCTCGCGAACTTCGAGGACGAATACCGCGAGCATATCTTCGACAAGAAGTGCCGCACCGGCAGCTGCCGCAGCCTGACGACGTATGTCATCGACCCGGCCATCTGCAAGGGCTGCACGAAGTGCGCGCGCAACTGCCCGGCCGGCGCGATCACCGGCGAGCTGAAAAAGCCGCACCACATCGACACAGACAAATGCATCAAGTGCGGCACCTGCAAGACTGGCTGCCCGTTCGGTGCGATCAAGGAGGCGTGAACCATGGCTGAAGAAAAGAAAATGATCATCGACGGCGTGTCCTGCCCGTTCACGACCGAGCGCAATGTGCTGGAGGTCGCCCGCAACAACGGCATCGACATCCCCTCGCTTTGCTACTGTGAAAACCTGTCCATCTACGGCGGCTGCCGCCTGTGCCTCGTCGAGAACGACCGCGGCAAGATGGACGCCGCCTGCTCCATGCAGCCGCGCGACGGCATGGTCGTGAGCACCCATACAAAGCAGGTGCTCGACAGCCGCCGCACCACGCTGCAGCTGCTGATGAGCAGCCACCGGGCCGACTGCCTGACCTGCGACCAGAGCGGCCGCTGCAAGCTGCAGGAGTACGCCCGCCGCTACCACGTGGACGCGCACCGCTTCGAGCCCAACACCTACTGCACCGAGCCGATGGATCTCTCCTCGCCGAGCATCGTGCGCGACCCGAGCAAGTGCATCCTGTGCGGACTGTGCGTGCGCACCTGCGCTGAAATTCAAAACATCGGTGCGGTCGATTTCAGCGGCCGCGGCAAGAAGGCGCACATCTCCGCCGACTTCGGCAAGACCCTCAAGGATACCGACTGTGTCGGCTGCGGCCAGTGCGCCGCCGTGTGCCCGACCGGCGCGATCACGATCCGCAACGAGACCGAAAAGTTCTGGTCGATGCTGCAGGATCAGACCCGCAAGGTCGTCGTGCAGTACGCGCCGAGCGTGCGCGTCGGCATGGCCGAGCGCTTCGGCCTGCCCGCCAATGAGCCCTGCACCGGCAAGCTCGTCGCCGCGCTGCGCCGCCTCGGCGTCGACGTGGTGTACGACACGAACCTCACGGCCGACCTGACGATCATGGAGGAGTCGGCAGAGTTTCTCGAGAAGGTCAAGACCGGCGCGAAGCTGCCGATGTTTACCTCCTGCTGCCCCGGCTGGATCCAGCATGTGGAGCACCGCCACCCGCACCTCATGCCCCAGGTGAGCACCTGCGGCAGCCCGATGGCGATGTTCGGCTCGCTTATCCGCAAGCAGTTTGCGGGCGAGAACGTCTACTCCGTGGCCATCATGCCCTGCACCGGCAAGAAGTTCGAGGCTGCGCGCCCCGAGCTGGAAAAGGACGGCGAGCGGCTCATCGACCTCGTCATCACGACGAGCGAGCTGTGCGACATGATCGAGGAGGCCGGCATCGACTTTGCCCACCTCCCGGACGAGGAGCCCGACGCCCCGCTCGGCGACTACACCGGCGCCGGCGTCATCTTCGGCGTGACCGGCGGCGTGACCGAGGCCGTCATCCGCCGCGTGCTCGACGATGCCAGCCCCAACACCCTGCAGACCATTGCCGAGTGCGGCGTGCGCGGGCTCGAGGGCATCAAGGCCTTCACCGTCACGGCCGGCGACCTGACCATCCGCATCGCGGTGGCCAACGGCCTGGCCAACGCCGACAAGCTCATCGCCAAGGTCGAGTCCGGCGAGGAGCAGTTCGACTTCATCGAGGTCATGGCCTGCCCGAACGGCTGCATCGGCGGCGGCGGCCAGCCCCCCGCCTGCAACAAGCGCAAGGCTGAGCGCGCCGAGGCCATCTTCAAGGCAGACGAAGCCTGCGCCCTGCGCATCCCGCAGCAGAACCCCGACCTGGGCTATGTCTACGACACCCTGCTCCAGGGCCGCGCCCACGAGCTGCTGCACATCCACTACCCGGCCCACGGCCAGCACAGCTGACCCGCCGCAAGGCCAAGCCGGGGAAACCCCATCTGACCCGAAACGTGCATGGAAGGACCCTTCCATGCACGTTTTTTCGTTTTGCTGTCACGCGGCGCAGCACCGGCAGCGCTGATGACGCTTTTCCCTGTGCGGGACTGTATGCCCTGGCCGTCCCCTCGAGGGGAAGGCGGAAAAAGCACCGTCTCCCGACTGGGAGACGGTGCTTTTTCGTTCCTTGCACACAATTTTTTGCGTTCTTTGCGCGCGTTTTATTTCTTTTTCGCTGCGGCGGCTGTCCGTCGTCGTCTCGTCGCCTTCGAGCGAGATGGCGCGGCGCTGGCCCCCAAACTTTCCGGCGCAGAACGTGTCCGCCCAGTCGAGGAGCTTCGGCAGATTCTTGACCGGGTTACGGTTGAGGTAGTCAATGGCCTGCTCGACGCTGAATTTTTTGATCTTGTCTGACAGCTGCATGAAAATTTCCTCCTTTGTGACACTGAAAGACACACCATTTGCCTTGTTTTGTCTCTATCTTAGCATGCATTTTTTGCCGAAAAACGGTCAAAATGTGCCATGTGGGCGGTTTGGATGCAGACTGTGACAAGCGTCACAAAACGGCGGCCATGCCGCCGAGCAGGATGCCGAGGTTATCCGACCAGATATCGGGAAACTGACTGAGCGGCAGGGGATTTTCCCCGCTGCCCGCCTCGATCGTGAAGCCGGGGCGGCGGTAGTCCTGAATGAACCAGTCCTTATATCCCGCGTGGCCGGCGGCGTAGGGCGTGGCCGCGACGTCGTAGCCGCTCACGGCGGCAAACTGCCGGGCGATCGCTTCGCTTCCCGGCACGTCGTAGCCGTCATACTGCCAGTAGATGACGCGGCCCTGCGTGTGGTACGACAGGGTGAGCAGCGGGTCGAGCGCGCGGGTGAAGCCGTACATCGCCAGGCTCTCGGGCGCGACGAGCGGCGCCGGGCCAACATAGTCGCGCGGGCCGGGGCGCGTGTAGCCCGCGGCGAATTTGATCTCGCGCGCGGTGCTCCACCCGGCGGGGTACTGGAGGTTGAGGTCGATGCCGCGGATGTTCGCCTTCCAGCCGGAGGGGAAGGGAATGTCGGGGTAGTTTTCAGCGAGCGCCTTTGCCGCGGCGGTCGTCTCGGCATCGAGCGCGCCGGTCACGAGGTCGATGCCGTCCGGGTCCACGGCCGGGGCGAGCACGAGCGTGACCCTGGACAGCAGGTCGCGGATGTTCTGCCCCTCCATGTCGCCGCCGTCGCCGAGGCGGGCGCACAGCTGCTCGCAGAACGTGAGCAGCAGCGGCGTCGTGATCCACTCGTTGGCGTGGTGCGCGGCGTTGTAGAACACGAGCTTCGGCCCGCTGCCGAGCGTCAGATACCACAGCGGGCGGCCGAGCACGCTGCGGCCGAACTCTCCGACCGCGAGCATGGGATAGCGCGCGGCCAGCCCGCGCACGACGTACCCGATGAGCGCCGAGGAATAGGGAATGTCCGCCGGCGTGACGGAAAACGGCAGCGGGATCGTCAGCGCCCGGCCGAGCGGCAGGCGCTCGGGGTCGAGGTAGGGATTGGCGAGCGCGATGGCGTCCACGCTCGTGCCGTACTGCCGCGCGAGGGCGGAAAACGTGTCGCCCGCGCGGATGGTGCGCGTGACGAAGCCGGTGTAGTACGGCAGCAGTGCGCGGTGCGTCCGCGCGCCCGCGATGCCGTCCGGCGTGAGGGCGCTGGCTGCCTGAAACGCGCGCACGGCCGCCGCCGTCTGTGCGCCGAAGATGCCGTCGAGCGCGCCCGGCATCTGTCCCGCGCGCTGCAGGCCCAGCTGCAGCAGCGACACGAGCGCGCCGCGGTCGCCCTGTTTTAAGGTTTGCGTCATGAAAATGCCTCCGATGCATCGAATTACCAAAACTGGCTCCGTACATCGTATGCACGCCGCCGCAGGCATTTGCGCCCCGGCAGGCAATCGAGCAAGAATGTTCCGCCGCTATTTTGTCCGAAACCCGGCATACTGATACTGCACGCGCAAAGGGGGGATTTTTTGCGGAAACAACCACATTTTTTGCGCCGATTTGCCGTCACGGCGGCGGTCGCGCTCGCGCTGTGCGTGGGCGTGTCGGCGCAGGCGGCGTCGCTCGTGCCGCTCGGCCGGGCCGTCGGCATTCAGATGACGACGGCGGGCATGCTCGTGGCGGATCTCGCCGAGGTGGACACGCCCGGCGGCAAGGCCACGCCTGCCAAGGACGCGGGGCTGCTGCCCGGTGACGTGATCTGCCGCATCGACGGCCGGGACATCGCGTCCTCGGCGGACTTTCTTGCCGCCGTGGACGCGGCGGGGGATACCATGTCCGTGACCGTGCTGCGCGGCGGCGCGGAGGTCACGGCGACGGTCACGCCCGCCGTCACGGCCGACGGCACGCGGCAGCTTGGCCTCTGGCTGCGCGACGGGGTGACGGGCGTCGGCACGCTCACGTACTATGACCCGGCCACGGGGCGCTACGGCGCGCTCGGCCACGGCATCTCGGACGAGGCGAGCGGCGTGCTCATGCCGCTGCGCGACGGCAGCGTGCTCTCGGCCGTTATCGCGGACGCGCGCCCCGGCGGCCACGGCACGGCCGGGGAGCTCGTCGGCAGCTTCGATCCCGGCGACCGCATCGGCGGCATCGAGCGCAACTGCCTGTTTGGCATTTTCGGCACGCTGGACGCGCCGCCGGCCGGGGACGCGGTCGAGACGGCATCCGCCGACGCGGTGAAAACCGGCGGCGCGACCATCCTGTCCACGGTTGCGGGCGAGGACGTGCGGGCGTACACGGTGGACATCAGCCGGGTGTATCATGACGGCGGGTGCACGCGCTTTCTCATCACCGTCACCGACCCGGACCTGCTGGCCGCGACCGGCGGCATCGTGCAGGGCATGAGCGGCAGCCCCATTTTGCAGGACGGCAGGCTCATCGGCGCGGTGACGCACGTGCTGCTCGCAGACCCCGCCAAGGGCTACGGCGTGAGCATCGACGACATGCTCGCGGCGTCGGCGGCGCAGGACAAGGCAGCGTAAGACAACACATTCTGGATGCGTGCGGGCGCGCCGGGCACTGCCCGGCGCGCTTTGCTGCGCGGGGCGTGACCGGCGGCACGGCGCTTTGTGCCGCGACGGAGGGGGTGCAGATACGAAGACAGTGCAAGAATCAACGTGTCAATCCCTCAGTCAGCCTGACGGCTGCCAGCTCCCTTTACACAAGGGAGCCAGGGGGTGCGGGACGGACGTGCCGCACGGCTTGACATATTTGCCAAATGTGATATTCTGTTTTTATTCATTTTGCCCGGTGCGGCCGGGCCGCGGAAAGAGAGGCGCAGCATGAAATACGCATTTGACAACGCAAACCTTCTCGACGGCACGAAAGATATGCGCGTACAGCCCGGCCTGTGCGTGCTCACGGACGGCGAGACGATCACGGACATTGTGCCGGCCGGCACTGCCCCGGCGGGGTACACACGCATCGACCTGCGCGGGCGCTATCTGCTGCCCGGACTCATCAACATGCATGTGCATCTGGCCGGCAGCGGCAAGATCCAGAAAAAGCAGCGCGACAACGAAAAGCTCGTGCGCCGCATCCTCGGAAACCCTGTCGCGCGCGGCCGGGTCATCGACCGGCCGAAGGCGAAACGCAACGCCCGGCTCGACGCCGGGCTTGACCCCCTGCTCGCCTGAGCGGGACACTCTATATATTAAAACCAGGTGATACTATGAAAGCGCTTTCCCAGCCGCTGTTCGCCTCCCTGCGTGGGTACGACCGGGCGCAGCTCGGGCCGGATCTGTTCTCCGGCGTGCTCATTGCGCTGCTGTCCATCCCGATCTCGATGGGCTATGCTCAGCTGGCCGGCCTGCCGCCGGTCTACGGGCTGTACGGGTCGCTGGTGCCGATTCTGCTGTTTGCGATGCTCAGCACGACGCGGGAGTTCATCTTCGGCGTCGACGCCGCGCCGGCCGCCATGATCGGCGCGGTGCTCGCGTCGCTCGGCGTCACGCCCGGCGGCGCGGAGGCCATGCGCATCGTGCCGGTGCTGACGCTGTACGTCGCGCTGTGGCTGGCCGTGTTCGCACTCGTGCACGCGGACAAGGCCGTCGATTACATCTCCGAGCCCGTCATGGGCGGGTTCATCAGCGGCGTCTGCTGCGAGATCATCCTCATGCAGGTGCCAAAATTGCTCGGCTCCGCGACCGGCACGGGCGAGCTGTTCGAGCTGCTGGGGCACGTTTTTGACGCAGCGAAAGTCATCAACTGGCCCACCGCCGCGCTCGGCTTCGGGACGCTGGCGATCCTGCTCATCGCGCCGCGCAAGTGGCCGAAGGTGCCGTGGGTGCTCGTGATGATGGTGGCCGGCGGGCTGCTCGGCGCGTTCGCCCCGCTGGACGACTGGGGCGTGGCGCTGCTGGCCGCCGTGCCGCGCGGCCTGCCGAAGGTCGTGCTGCCGGACCTCACCGCGCTGCCGTTTACGCAGGCGCTCGTGGCGACGCTGCCGGTCGCGGCCGTCATTCTGGCCGAGACGCTGCTGGCCTCGTCCGGCACGGCGCAGAAAAACGGCTACCGCCTCAACGGCCGCCGCGAGATCGTGACGTATGCCGTGGGCAACGTCGCCGCCGGGCTCGTCGGCTGCTGCGTCGTGTCGGGCAGCGTGTCGCGCACGGCCGTCAACGAGCGCAACGGCGGCAGGACGCAGCTCGTGTCCGTCATGGCGAGCATGACCATGCTCGTCGTGCTGCTCGTCGCCACGCCGCTCATCCGCTTTCTGCCCGTGCCGGTGCTGACGGCCATCGTCGTCAACGCGCTCATCGGGGCGACGGAGTTCGGCATCGCGCGGCGGCTCTGGCGCGTCAACCGCGTGGAGCTCGGCATCTTCACCGGGGCGTTTTTCGGCGTGCTGCTGCTCGGCGCGATCAAGGGCGTGCTCGTGGGCATGGTACTGTCGTTTATCGACGTGCTCATGCGCGCGGCCGCGCCCCAGCGCACCTTCCTCGGCACGCTGCCGGGCAAGGCCGGGTTTTTCCCGATCGACCGTGTCAGCGGCGTGCAGGCGCTGCCGCACATCGTGCTCTACCGCTTCAGCGGCAGCCTGTTTTTCGCCAACATCCGCCGCTTTCAGGAGGACATCGAGGGCGCGGTGCAGCCTGATACGCAGGCCGTCATCGTCGACGGCAGCGCCATCGTGAGCGTGGACATCACGGCGTGCGACCGGCTCGTCGTGCTCAACCGCAAGCTGCGCGCGCAGGGCGTGCGCTTTTACCTGACCGAGCACATCGGCGAGGTCAACGACCAGCTGCGGCACTTCGAGGCCGGGGAGCTGATCGAATCCGGCGCGGTGCGCCGCACGATCCAGGGCGCGCTGCGCGATGCCGACGCGGCCGTCGACATCGGCGGGGCGCAGCAGCGCATCCCCGACAACATGGACGATATCCGCCAGCTGCAGGAGCTCGAGTGGCTCTACGGCGCGGACGCCGAGGTGCAGATCGAGCGCAACGTGCAGCTCCTGCTCGCGCGCATGCGCACAACAGAGGACAAGGACGCGCGCCGCACGATGCTCGAGCATTTCCTCAACGAGGACTTTCACTTCGGCAGCATCGACACCGACGAGGTGCTGCTGCACCTCGAGGGCCACACGGACGAGCTGGCCGCGCTGCTCGGCAACTCCGAGGACGATGTGTTTACCGACCTCGAGGCCGAGCGCGACAGCCTCATCGACCGCGTCGAGCAGGAGCACCCCGAGTTCGTCGAGCACGTGCGCGAGCGGCGCGACCACTTCGACCACGATTTCCGCGCAAATCATCCCACGAGCGCGGCGCGCATCGAGGCCCGCCGGACGCAGCTGCACGCGCGCATCGAGCACGAGCGCGCCGAACGCAGCGCTCGCCGCGCCCAGCATCAGGCGGAGCTGTCCGAGCGGCACGCCGAGCACATGGCCGCGTATCAGGAGCGGCACGAGCAGCACGCCACCGAGCAGCAGCTGCGCCATGAGCAGCAGCTCGAGGCGCGCCTGCGCCGTCAGGCGGAGAGGCAGGTGGCGCGCGAGCAGCGGCAGGCGGCGGAGCTGGCCCGCAAGGCGCAGCACGCGGCCGAGAAGGCCCAGCGCCACGCGCAGCACGCGGCGGAGCGCGCACAGCGGCAGGCCGATCATCTGACAGAAAAAGCGCAGCGTCATGCCGACCATGCGGACGAGCGTGCCCAGCGCCACGCCGAGCGCGCGGATGCCCGCGGCCACCGCGAGGACGACCGGGACTGAGCGCGCGGCAGCGGAATACGGAAGGAAACCGGAAGGGGCGGATGCTCCTTCCGGTTTTTGCTGTGTGTGCGGATCGCAGGGCGGGGTGTCTCGGTGTAAGGGGAAGGCGGCACGGCGCTTTGCGCCGCGACGGAGGGGGTGCAGATGCGCGGCTGGTACAAAACTGAGCGTGTCGATCCCTCAGTCAGCCTGACGGCTGCCAGCTCCCTTTACACAAGGGGGCCAAGGGCGCATACAGGCGGCGGTTTTCGGGCTTTGCCGTGCGCAGCGGGTCGGCCGCTGTCGCGGTGACAAGACACGTGTCGGAATATTGGTTTACATAACACATATATGCATTCGACACATTCTGTCTGTCGAACGCAGGCGAGATATTGCGGTTTACTTCGAAAAATTGTACCTTTCGACGGTTATTATCGGATTATGTCAACAGAAAACTAGAGCAATTCGCCAAAAATCACATTGTTCTTCCATTCCAGATATGGTAAAATATCCTCGCAAGACGGGGGAAACGAGCGATTCGGCAGAGAGCTGACCGCAAGCCTGAATTTTTGCGGAGGAGAATGTTATGGAAACAAAAATTAGTGTTCTGCTGGCTGATCCCGGCGAACAGTACCGCGCGGCCTATTCTAAGGCGATCGGCCAGGAGACGGACATGGAACTGGTCGCCCAGACGGACAATGGGCTGCGCGCGGAAGAACTCATCACCAAATTCCAGCCCGACGTCGTGGTGCTCGACCTCGTGCTGCCGAATCTGGACGGCCTGTCCCTGCTGACGCATCTGCGGGCGAAAAACGCATCGTCGCGCGTGATCGTCACCTCCGCGATCTGCAACGATCAGGTGCTGATGGAGTGTGCGGAGCTCGGCACGACGTACTTTATGCAAAAGCCGTTTGACCCGCCGCTGCTCGTGCAGCGCATCCGCCAGACGGCCCGGCCGCGCCAGCGCACCGGCGGCGCGGGCACGCAGCTCGCCGCGGCAGAGCCCGAGCCCTCGCTCGAGAGCGTCGTCACCGACGTCATCCACGAGATCGGCGTGCCCGCGCACATCAAGGGCTACCAGTACCTGCGCGAGGCGATCTTGCTGACCATCGACGACATGGACATCATCAACTCCGTGACGAAGGTGCTCTATCCCGAGGTCGCGCGCAAGTTCAACACGACGCCCTCGCGCGTCGAGCGCGCCATCCGGCACGCGATCGAGGTCGCGTGGGATCGCGGCGATATCGAGACGCTGCAGAAGTTTTTCGGCTACACGGTCTCGAACATCAAGGGCAAGCCGACGAATTCGGAGTTCATCGCCATGATCGCCGACTGCCTGAGCCTGCGGCAGAAGCAGGCAAGCGTGCGCTGAATGCGCAGCAGGAGAAAAAGAGGATGCAGAAAGCCCTCGGACGAAATGTCCGAGGGCTTTCTGTATGGATCTCATTCGAGGCGGGCCTTGCCCCCTCGAGCTCCCCTGCGGCTGTGTGTGACCTGCTGCGCGGCGGGTTTTGGATGAAGCGCAGGGGAAGCCCCCGGACGGTTGTCCGAGGGCTTTCTTCATGGATTTCATTCGAGGCGGGCCTTGCCCCTGCGGCTTCGGCGGCGGGCTGTGCCGCCCGGCTACAGCAAAGCCCCCGGACGAAATGTCCGGGGGCTTGCTGTGCGATTGGGGGAAAACTTTGCGGGGGAGACTTGCGGGGGCAAAGCTTTATGCGCTGCGCCTGCTCAGCCGAACAGGGCGAGGAAATCATCGAGATTGCGGTAGCTGCCGCCCTGCGGCGTCAGATCCGGCGCGGCGGCGTAGGCGCTGCCCGGCGTGGCCGTGACGGCGAGGGTGGCCGAATCGACCTGCGTGCGCAGCGTGATCTGGCTCGGCGTGAGCGAGATGTACAGCGGCGACGCCGCGATGTTTGCCGTGATGTTCAGCGCCCCGTCGGCATAGCCGAACGCGGAGATCGCACCGACGACATTCGCAAACGACAGGTGCTCGAAGAAGTAGGTATAGGCCTCGATGGCGTTCTGCACGGTCTGGCGGTCGACGCCCGGCGTGATGGTGAGCACAGCGTAGAGCGCCCGCTCGAGCGAGTTCATGGACGCCTCGACGTGGTGCCAGCCGTAGTCGATATAGACGCGGTTGTTCCAGAACGTGACGGTCAGGTCGCGGCCGAGGATCTGCGACACGGCGCGCGCTGCGACGGGCTTGCCGAACGAGAGCACGACATCGGTATCGAGGCTGTAGCCGTTGACGGACACGGTCGCGTCCATGCCCATGGCCTGCGCGCCGACATAGCGCTCGAGCACGGGGGCGAAGGGCTGCAGCTGCGAGAGGGTGACATAATTGCCGTTCGTGGGATGCAGCGTGGTGGCGGAGCCGGACGTGCCGGTGATCGTCACGCGCACCGTCCAGCCCGAGGCCGTGACGGTCACGCTGTTGGCCGAGAGCGCGGCGGAGACGGCGTTGCCCGCGATGTTGAGCTGCGCGTGCAGCGCGTTATTCGACCACGCGAGATCCTGGATGCTGTTCACGGCGGACTGCGGCGTGAGCTCGCGGAAAAACTGCGCGTAGGCATTGCCGGCGGCAGCGGCGTCGCCCGCGCCGGCGAGCTTTCCTGCCCAGGCGACGAGGTCTTTGATCTCGCTGCCCGTGCCGCTGACGTGGATGTTCCCGGCCGAGACGTACACCGTGCTGCCGATGTACTCGGCCGTGACGGTCACGCCGTCGACCGTGGTGGTGAGCGCGGCGTCATAACCGCCGGAGGTGCGGGTCACGGTGGCCGTGCCCGAGAGGCTCAGCGGCCCGCTGAGCGCGACGTTGAAGGTCGCGGTTTTGGCGGTCGCCGCGTCCATGAGGGGGCTCACGAGGCTCAGCGCGCCGGTCAGGTCGGTGTAGCCGCTGAGCGACTGCACCTGGAAGCCGCCGTAGTACGGCGTGGCGGTGACGTGCATGCGCGCGCCGCCGAAGTTGAGCGCCACGTCCGCGCGCGTCAGGCGCAGGGCGTCCGGGTTGGTGAGCAGGACGGTGCCGGAGATCATCGGGTCGTTGAGCCGGATGGTCATGCCGGTGTCGGTCTGCTGCATGGCGACGTTTTTCGTCAGTGCGGTCATGCCGGCCGCGTCGAGCGAGATGTTCGGGATCTGCACGCCGAGGTAGCCCGCGACCGTGCGCGCCGCGTCGATCGTGTCGGACGCGCGCAGGACGATCTTCTGGCTGCCGAAGGCGACGTACACGCGCTCGTTGCTGTAGGCGGCGAAGAGGTCGACGCCCGCGACGTTGCCGCGCACCTGGAAGGTGGTTTGGTCAATGTCCACGTGGGCCGTCAGGCCGTAGGACTGGCCGTTGGCCGTGACGGTGAGGCTGTAGTTCGGCGTGCGGCGGAAGAAGTCGCGCACGATGGCCTGCGTGTCCTGTCCGCCGTCGGAGAGCTTGCCGAGGTTGTTGGGGTCGTATTCGGTCTCGAGGTAGTGCTGGAACTCGGTCTGGTCGTCGGTCACGGCGCCGAAGTCCGAGAACACCTCGGTGAGCGTGCTCGTGCAGTTGAGGCTGCCGAGGCCGGACATGGACACGGCGTAGCTCTCCACGGTGTCCATCTGCAGGAGGTCCCAGTTGGCATCAATGGTCCAGACCATGTGTACGGCCGTGAATTCGGGGCTTTTCGACGCGCCGCTGTAGGTGCGCACCTGGTGGCGGTAATACGCGCTCGCGCCGGACGGCTCGAGGTCGAAGGTGAGGGTGTAGGTGCCGTCGTCGTTGGCGGTCATGGTGGGGTTGAGCACCGTGTCGCGGCTGATGACGTAGTTGCTGAGGTTGCGCGGGTCCTGCCCGTAGGCGTCCTCATAGTCCTGCTGCGAGATGGCCACGATCTGGTCGCTCCAGGTGGCGGTGTCGCCGCTGATGGAATCGGCCTTGCGCACGAGGATCGCCCCGTCCTTGAAGTACTTCTGCTCGCCGAGCTTGACGAACATGCTCGTGCTGATGGCCTCGGTAAAGACGCTGTCGCTCGTGACGACGCGCACGTTGTGCACGGCCTGGTTGTAGTCGATGAAGCCGACCTTTGCCTTCGTCTGGCCGGTCGTCTCGGAGCGGTAGGTCTCCTGATCCATGACGCCGGTCGTAATGTAGATATTGTCCTCTGCGGTCTGGCCGGAGGGGTCGCCGTCCGGGCGGGTGAGCGTTGTGCTCGCGCCGCCGGCGCCGTCATCGTCGCCGACGCCGGCCGCGCCGGGAATGATGATCGCCGCCGCGATCGCCAGCGCCAGCAGCGCGCCGCCGATGACATAGGTGCGCTTGCCGTGCTTGCGGCGTGTCGGGCGCGCGGCGCTCTCCGAGGGCACCAGCTCGCTGTCGGCGATGTCCGGCGCGGCCTCGTCCGCCGTCGGCTTGCGCCGCCAGGTCGGCAGATGGAAGGTCTGTTTGCTCATGATATCCGTCTCCCTTGCAGGTGATGTCTGACGTGCATATCGTCAGGAAAATCACATTTCTTCATGACTTCATTATACGACAGGGACTTTTCAAATGCATCCTCCGCGCGCGCGAGCGGTAGAAACGTTGGGAGAAGGCGATTCTACCAGCGGGAGAATGACAGGATTTAGGTGGAACACGCCTCTTGCGGCCGAACGCCCGGCGTGGTATACTCATAGCATGGATGATGTGAGAGGCGCGCTCGCCGCCAACCTTGCCGAGCTGAGAAAAGAAGAAAACCTGACCCAGGCCGAGTTTGCCGCGCAGTTCAATTACTCCGACAAGGCCGTGTCCAAGTGGGAGCGGGGCGATTCCCTGCCCGACGTCGTGATGCTCAAGACCATCGCCGACCTTTACGGTCTGCGCGTGGACGATCTGCTGACGGACGGCGGCGTGGCGGCCGCATACGCCGCAGCGACGGAGTCCGGCGGCGAAAAGCAGCACGACGCCTACCTCATGTCGAAGGTGCTCATCGCCGCCATGTGGGTGACGATGGTGTGGGTCGTCGCGGTCGTCGTGTTTTTGTATTCGCAGTTCAGCATCGGCAAGATGTACTGGATGGCGTTCGTGTGGGCGGTGCCGGTGTCGTTCGCCGTGGCGTTCCTCTTCTCCCGCCACTGGGAGGGGGAGACGACGCTGCAGTGCGTGTTTTCGTCCCTGTTCGTGTGGAGCACGATCACGGCGTTTTATTTTCAGTACCTGCAGTATAACATCTGGGCCGTGTTCTTTGTAGGCGTCCCGGTGCAGATCGCGCTCATCCTCGGCACGAAGCTCCACCGCGCCGGCGTGCACTGGCTGCGCCGGTGAAAAAACCGAAAATACCGCTTGACGGCCGGCCGCGCACGTGCTATACTCCCTCCTAATGGCAGGCCGAAAGGCCGGGCGGCGTCCGCGCCGCAGCAGACAGGATATCACCGCGTCTGTGGGACTCATATGCCCCACAGGCGCTTTTTTTGTGCGAAAGGAGTCTTTTTATGCGTACACGCACTTCCACCGCGCCCGATGACGCCAAGCGCGTGACCATGCAGGTGTCCACCGTCGGCATCGTGTGCAACACGGGCCTGACGGTGTTCAAGCTCGTCGCCGGCATCGTGGCGCACTCATCGGCCATAGTGGCCGATGCCGTGCACTCGGCGTCCGACATTCTCGGTTCGCTGATCGTGATGATCGGCGCGGTCTTTTCCCACAAGGCGGCCGACGCCAGCCACCCCTACGGGCACGAAAAGCTCGAGTGCATCGCGTCCATCCTGCTGGGCAACATCCTCGTGCTCGTCGGCGCGGCCATCGGCTACGCGGGCGTGATGAAGATCGTCCGCGGCGAGACGCTGGCAGCCCCCGGCGTGCTCGCGCTCATCGCGGCGGTCGTGTCCATCGGCGTGAAAGAGGGGCTGTATTGGTACACGATCGCGGCGGCCAAACGCATCCGCTCCGTGTCGCTCAAGGCCGAGGCGTGGCACCACCGGTCCGACGCGCTGTCGTCTATCGGCAGCTTTGCGGGCGTGCTCGGCGCGCGGCTCGGCGTGCCCATCCTCGACCCCATCGCGTCGATCGTCATCTGCCTGTTCATCTTCAAGGTGGCCTACGGCATCTTCCACGAGAGCATCGACCGGCTCGTCGACCGGGCGTGCGACCCGGACACCGTCGCCGCCATGCGCGAGACGATGCAGCGCACCCCCGGCGTCGTGCGCGTGGACGATATCAAGACGCGGCTGTTCGGCAGCCGGACGTATGTCGACGCCGAGATCGCGGTCGACGGCGCGCTGCCGCTGCGGGACGCACACGTCATCGCCGAGGCCGTGCACCACGAGCTGGAGCGCGACTACCCGGACGTCAAGCACTGCACCGTGCACGTCAACCCGGCGTGACGCGGGCGGGAAAAGGGAAAAAACGTGCGAAGGGCCACCCGAAAGGGCGGCCCTTTTTGCGCGCGCGGCAGACGACAGAATGTCGTTTTCTTCGCGCGGAAAGCGCGGGAAAAGCGCGCTAAGAACGTGCCAAGAGCGCGCTAAGAAACCGCTAAGAAACATTTTGAGGCCCTTTTGTCGACATGAAATCGTGCATCCGCGCGGATTCGACACGGGCGGCGATGATCGGTTTACATAACACATGATGTGCGAACGAAAAAGCCTGCGGCCGCAAGGGCTTGCGCGCATGACGGCAGAGGGTGCGCGGGGGTGCGCATGGCGGGCGGCGGGGCGGCGCTGTCGCGGGCGTCGTCACGCGGACGTCTCGCGGCACCGTACCCAACCGTACCGTACAGTACCGCACCATACTGTGTCTTACCTTACAGCAGGAACATACGGCAAAGCATATCTTACCCTGTCTCTCTCAAAGAAAGCCAGGGGGAAAGAAAGCCGCTGTGGGAAACCGGCGAAAATGTGGAAAACTCTGTGGAAAACTTGTTTCAAGGCGCTCAGACCGCTGCGGGCGGGCGCGGGCGCGGCTGAGCATGGGGCAGTGCCGACAGGGGGGATGTGCGGGTGCGGCAGGGGCTTTTGGTCGGGCCCAGTCTGGCGCGTGCTTTCGGCCGGTGCGGGTGTGGTGGACGCTTTTGGCTGGCGCGTTGTGGCGGCCGTGCGGTGCGGGACGCGGGTGCAGCGCAGGGCGCGCTGGCTGGCTTTCTTGCTGAGAGAAAAAATGCTTGACAAGTTATGCAAAAGCATACTAAACTGGAAACAGGGGATCACGCAGGCGGCGGCCGGAGACGGACTTCGGCATCGCCCGCACCGCCGGTCATGCAGCGTATATCCCACGTCCACCTCATCCGTCGCGGCGACTTCGGTCATGCGCTGTGCGCCCGACGCGTGCCTTACCGGCGCTGCCCTCCGCAAAACGGAGACGAAAAACTCCGCCCCGCATCGAACCGATGCTGGGCGGAGTTTTGTGACAGCAGCCGCGCCTGCGCGGCTGCCTTTTCGCTGGCTATCCTGTGCGGCGGCCTTTTCGCTGGCTATCCTGCGCGGCGGCCTTTCCGCAGCCGTTCCTATGTGCCTGCGGCCACCGTGCAGCCTTTCTCACGCGGCCTTCGCGGTCTTGCCCGCGCGCCACGCCTCGAACCGGATGCGCATATGGTCGTTCAGGCGGCAGAACGCCTTCATCACCGGCCACGACAGCAGGCCGAACACGATGAGGATGAGCGCGCTCTGCAGATTGAGCTCCTGCAGGCTGAAGAGCGTCGGGAAGCCGAAATACGCGATCACGAACAGCACGCCGAGCACGACGATCATCACCTTGCGGATGGTGTTGTACGGCTGGCACGTGCGGTGCACCATCATGAGGCCGACAATGCCCATGACGCCGGTGCAGATCGTGATCATGGCCGTGTCGTCGAGCTGGAAGGCGATATAAAACAGCAGAATGCCCACGACCATCGCCAGATCCGTCATCGCGGCCGGCAGCGCGCGGAAGAGCACGTTGCGCAGGAATTTTCCCTTGACGAGGCTCTCGTTCGGCTCCATGGCGAGGATGAACGACGGGATGCCGATGGTTACGGCGCTCACGAGCGTGAGCTGCGCGGGGCTGAACGGGTACGGCAGCGTGGCAAAGAGCGTGAAAAACGCGAGGCAGAACGAGAAAATGTTCTTGACCAGATACAGCGAGGCGCTGCGCTCGATGTTGTTGATGACGCGGCGGCCCTCCGCCACGACCGACGGCATGGAGGCAAAGTTCGAGTCGAGCAGCACGATGTGCGACACCTGGCACGCCACGTCGCTGCCCGAGGCCATGGCGATGGAGCAGTCGGCCTCCTTGAGCGCGAGCACGTCGTTGACGCCGTCGCCCGTCATGGCCACGGTGTGGCCGTCGGCCTTGAGCGCCTGCACGAGGCTGCGCTTCTGCGCGGGGGTCACGCGGCCGAAGACCGTGTACTTGCCCGCCGCGTCGCGGATGGCCTCCTCGGTCGTGAGCGTGCGCGCGTCGACGAAGCGGTCGGCGTTTTCGATGCCGGCGCGCTTGGCCACCTCGGACACCGTGCGCGCATTGTCGCCGGAGATGACCTTCACGGCCACGCCCTGGCTGGCAAAGTAGCCGAACGTCTCCGGCGCTTCGGCGCGGATCTTGTTTGAGAGCAGGATCAGCGCGATGGGCAGAAAGCCGGCGCTGAGCGTCTCGTCCGTGAGCGCGCCGTCATACATGCCCAGCAGCAGCACGCGGCAGCCCTTGGCGGAGTAGCCCTCGATCTGCTCCTGATACGGGTTCTCGCGCCCGGCGAGCAGCACGTCCGGCGCGCCGAGCAGGTACGTCTCCTCGGTGTGGAACGACACGCCGCCGTATTTCTTCGCCGACGAGAACGGCAGCGTCGCCGTCGCGTCCTGCGTCTTTTCGCCCGTGAAGTAGCGCCGCAGCGCGGCCATCGTGTCGTTGTCGGCCTGCATGGCGTAGACGTAGTCGGCCATGATCATGCGGATGTCCTCGAGCGTGAAGCGGTCGTCGCACAGGGGGCAGACGTCCTCGACGATCATCTTGTTTTCTGTCACCGTGCCGGTCTTGTCCACGCACAGCGTGTCCACGCGCGCGAGCGTCTCGATGCAGCCGAGCTCGTGCACGAGGGTCTTGCGCTGGGCCAGACGCACGACGCCGGCCACGAGTGCGAGGCTGGTGAGCAGATACAGCCCCTCGGGGATCATGCCGATGATCGAGCCGACCGTGCTCGTCACGGCGATGGGCACGGCGCGGCCGAGCCACACGTATTCCTTGACGAACATCACCACGCCGAGCGGGATGACGAGGATGCCGATCCACTTGACGAGGTTTTGCAGCGAGCGCATCATCTCCGACTGCTGCGGCTTCTTGGCGCGCTTGGCCTCCTGCGTCAGGCGCGAGACATAGGAGTCCGCGCCGACGTCCGTTAGCTGCGCGCGGCACATGCCGCTGACGACGAAGCTGCCCGACAGGAGCTTGTCGCCGGGGTTTTTCTTAATTTCGTCCGACTCGCCCGTGATGAGCGCCTCGTTGACGTAGCAGCTATCTTGCGCGACGACGGCGTCGGCATAGATCTGGTTGCCGGCGGCGAAGACGACGATGTCGTCGCGCACGAGCTGCGCGGTGTCGACGGTCACGCGCCTGCCGTCGCGCACGGCGACGGCCTTGGGCGATGCGAGGATGCTCAGCTTATCGAGCGTTTTCTTCGAGCGGATCTCCTGAATGATGCCGATGGCGGTGTTGACGATGATGACGCCCATGAACGTCAGGTTCAGCCACTGCTGCACCGCGATCACGCACAGCGCCAGCAGGAAAAACAGCATATTGAAATAGGTAAAGATATTACTCAGGACGATCTGCTTGACCGTCTTGCCCGGCGGGTCGACGGGCGCGTTCGTCCAGCCGGCGTCCGCGCGCTCGCGCACCTGCGCGCTCGTCAGGCCCTGCTGCGGGTCGGGGTGCGCGACGGGCACGTCCCGCCGCTCCGGCGTCTCGGGCGCGGGCGCGCGCCGGTCTTTGATTTTTTCGATCAGATTGGCCAAAGGTCTGCCTCCAAAATGAGAATACCCAATATTATAGCGTCTCGCGCGGTGGAATGGAACAACAGTTTGTGAATATTTGCTTAAAAATGGTGGGATTTTTCGGCAGCCTGCACAGTATGCCGCAGCAGCAGCGCGGTCGTCACGCTGCCGATGCCGCCGGGCACGGGCGTGCAGGCTGCGATGGCGGCGGCCGCAGGCGTCACGTCGCCGCGCAGCGTGCCGTCCGGCAGCGCGGTCGCGCCCGCGTCGAGCACGATCTGCCCCGGGCGCACGCACTCCGGCGTGATGAGCCCCGGCGCGCCCGCCGCGGCCAGCAGAATGTCGGCGGCCCGGCAGCGGGCGGCGAGGTCGGGCGTTTTCCGGTGGCAGAGCGTCACGGTCGCGTCCGCGCGTGTGAGCAGCAGCGCGGCCGGCCGGCCGATCACGAGACTCCGGCCCACGACGGTCACGCGCTTGCCCGCGGGGTCGATGCCGTGCGCGCGCAGAAGAGTCATGCACGCCTCGGCCGTGCAGGGGGCGAAGCCCGCCGCGCCGGTCACGAGCGCGCCGAGCGACCATGTTGTCATGCCGTCCACGTCCTTGCGCGCGTTGAGCGTGTCGAGGATTTCCTGCGCGCGCAGCGCCGCCGGCAGCGGCCGCAGCAGCAGCACGCCGTGTACGCCGTCGTCCGCGCTCAGGGTGCGCATGGTGTCGGTCAATGTTTCGGGCGCGCAGTCCGCCGGCAGGGGCACGGGGCGCACGGCGATGCCGCAGCCGGCCGCCGAGAGTGCGATGCTGCGCAGATAGGCCCGGTCGTCCGGCTGCGCGCCGACGGACACGGCCGCGAGGCAGGGTGGCTCTGTGAGCCGCGCCGCGCGCGCTCGCACCTGCGCATAGATCGCCGCGGCGGCCTCCGTTCCGGTCAGGGTGTTCGGCATGGTTCAGCCCTCCCCGCGCAGCGCTGCGCGCACCGCGTCCGCGGTCTGCGCGCAGCATTGCACCACGGTCGCGCGCAGGCGCGCGGCGCGCGCCTCGGTCGCGGCGCGGTCGTCCGGCGCGAGCAGGCCGGTGTTGACCAGCACGTTCAGTTCCGCTGCCTCCGCCGCCGCGCTGCACAGCGCCGCCGCGCACCCGACGTCCGAGCGCAGGAGGGGGCTGGCCGTGCTCAGCGCAGCGGGCAGCAGCAGCGCCACCTGCTCGCAGTGCTCCAGCATGGCCAGCGGGGCAAGGCACGCCGTGTGCGCCGCGTCCGCGAGCCGGGCGGCGCGCGTGGGGTCGTCCTTCGGGATGGCGTAGGCCCGCTGCAGCGGCAGAAAGCCCGCCGCGTCCGCGTCGATGAGCGCGAGCAGCGTCGTGCGCTGCGCGTCGCAGCTGTCGGCCAGCGTGGCGAGCGCGTCGTGCCGGTCGGCATAGCGGGGGTTGGCTGCCGTCACGTTCGCGGCCATCGCGGCCAGGCTCGCCGCCAGCGCCCCGGCGAGCGCGGCCGCGCCCCCGCCGCCCGGTGCGGGCTGCGCGGAGGCGAGCTGCGCGGTGAATTCGGAAAGGGAGCGCCCGGTCGTAAGCGTCTGGTCGGTCATATGGAAAACCTCCTTGCGGGATGATGATCGTGTGGTGTCGTGTCCGTCACCGGTACACATATTATATTGTATTATACCGCGCGGCGGGGCGGTTGAAAAGTGGGCGCGGGGCTTTTTGCACGCTTTTTGGGCATACTGACCCAAAAGGGAGGAATGACCATGCAAGACGGTTTCCTGCGCGCGGCGGCGGCGTCCATCCCCGTGGCCGTGGCAGACCCCCGGCGCAACGCGGCGGCGGTCTGCGCGCGCATCGACCAGGCGCACCGGGCGCGTGCTGCGCTGCTCGTGCTGCCGGAGCTGTGCGTGACCGGCTACACGTGTGGCGACCTGTTTTTGTCCGCGCTGCTGCTCGATGCGGCCGAAGAAGCGCTGCTGAACATCTGCGCGCACACGCAAAACTGCGACCCCGTCGTCGTGCTCGGCGTGCCGCTGCGCGCCGGGGGCAAGCTCTACAACTGCGCGGCCGTGCTGCACCGCGGGCGCATCCTCGGCGTCGTGCCGAAAACGTGGCTGCCGAACTACGACGTGTTCGCGGAAAAGCGCTGCTTTGCCTCCGCGGCGGCGTACCATGGGCCGGGCAGCGTGCCCGTCGGCGGGGCGGACGTGCCGTTTGGCACGGGGCTGGTGTTCGCCTGCGCGCAGATGCCGGCGTTTCGCCTCGGCGTGGAGCTGTGCGAGGACGTGTGGGCGCCGATACCGCCGTCGGTGCGGCTGTGCCTTGCCGGGGCGACCGTGATCGCCAACTGCTCGGCCTCGCCCGAGGCGGCCGGCAAGCCCGCCCGCCGCCGCACGCTGCTGCGCGCGGCCAGCGCGCGCGGTCTCTGCGGCTATGTCTACGCCAACGCCGGGCCGGACGAGTCGAGCGCGCGCGCCGTCTTTTCCGCGCACCACCTCATCGCGGAAAACGGGGACATCCTCGCCGAGCACGCGCCGTTCGCGCCCGAGCCCGGCCTGCTCGTGACGGAGCTCGACCTGCTGACGCTCTCGGCCGAGCGCCGGCGCAACACGACCTTCGTGCCCGAGGGGGCGGGGGCGCGCGCCGTGCCGTTTTCCATGCCGCTGCGCCCGACGGCGCTCAGCCGCGCGGTGTCGCCGCACCCGTTCGTGCCGGACGATGCAGCCCTGCGCCGCAAGCGCGCAGAGCTTCTGCTTTCCATCCAGGCGCACGGCCTGCGCAAGCGCCTGCTGCACACCGGCAGCCGGGCGGCGCTGCTGCCCGTGACGGACGATCTCGACAGCGTGCTCGCCCTGCTCGTGTGCGCGCGCACGATGGATCTGCTCGGCCGCGCGCGGCACGATGTCCTCGCCGTCACGCAGCCGGGGGGCGACCGGGCGCGCGTGTTGCGCCTGTGCAAGGCGCTGGGCGTGTCTGTGCGGCCGAACGCCGACCGCGCGGGGCTCGCGCGCACGCACGCGGCGCTCCCGCTCGCCGCGCCCGACTTCACGGCCCTGCTGCTGGGCGAGGCCGTCTGCGCGCCGGAGGCCTACGGCGTCAACGCCGCCGTGCCGCGCACGCTCGTGCGCTGGCTCATCGCGGCCGAGGCCGAGCGCGCCGAGGAGCCCCTGCGTGCGGAGCTGCGCGCCGCGCTCTCCGCGCCCGACGCCGACTGCGCCGGCGTCTCGTGCGCGCTGACGGACTTCTGCTTTTACCATCTTGTCCGCTGCGGCGCGCACCCGCGGCGCATCCTGCGGCTGGCCCGCGCCGCCTTCGGCGACGCGGCCGCGGATGCCGACATCCTGCGCGCCATGGCGGCGCTCACGCGCTGCCTGTTCCGGCGGCCGGCCGCGCTGCCCGACCACGTCGCGCTCGGCAGCAGCGCGCAGGCGCTGCACTGGCCGCCGGACGCGGCGGGATCGCTCTGGAGCGAGGAGATCGACGCGCTGCGCCGGGAGCTTTCCTGAGATCAATATTCAAAAATGTGTGCATAACTGCATATTCTGCCGCCGCTCTGAATGCCGGAGCGGCGGCGTTTTTCGCATATCTTTCGCGCTTTTGTGCATATCACCGAAAGAAAAGCGTTTCTCGCGTGAATTTTATTCAAAAAGAGGGTTGACATTTGCGCGAAAAAGGTGAATAATATGCACATCTTATGAATGAATAATCAATGGAGGCAACCATGATGAAAAAAGAAGATATCAAAAAAGTCGTCCTTGCTTACTCCGGCGGTCTGGATACGTCCATCATCATCCCCTGGCTGAAGGAAAACTACAATAACTGCGAAGTCATCGCCGTGTCCGGCAACGTCGGCCAGGCCGGCGAGCTCGACGGCCTCGAAGAGAAGGCCATCAAGACCGGCGCGTCGAAGCTCTACGTGCTCGACCTGACGGACGAGTACGTTGACGATTACATCATCCCGACCATGCAGGCCGGCGCCGCGTACGAGGAGTACCTGCTCGGCACGAGCCACGCGCGGCCGTGCATCGCCAAGGGCCTCGTCGAGATCGCCCAGAAAGAGGGCGCCGACGCCATCGCCCACGGCTGCACCGGCAAGGGCAACGATCAGGTCCGGTTCGAGCTGGCCATCAAGCACTTCGCGCCCGATATGCCCATCATCGCCCCGTGGCGGGAGTGGGACATCAAGTCGCGTGAGGAAGAGATCGCCTACGCCGAGGCGCACAACGTGCCCCTGAAGATCAACCGCGAGACGAACTACTCCAAGGACAAGAACCTCTGGCACCTGAGCCACGAGGGTCTCGACCTCGAAGATCCGGGCAACGAGCCGCAGTACGAGAAGCCGGGCTTCCTCGAGATGGGCGTCAGCCCCATCGACGCGCCGGACGCCCCGACCTACGTCACGCTCGACTTTGAGCAGGGCAAGCCCGTCGCGCTCGACGGTGAGAAGATGAGCGCCAAGGACATCATCCTCAAGCTCAACGCCATCGGCGGCGCCAACGGCATCGGCATTCTGGACATCGTGGAGAACCGGCTCGTCGGCATGAAGTGCCGCGGCGTGTATGAGACGCCGGGCGGCACGATCCTCTACAAGGCGCACAGCGTGCTCGAGACGCTCTGCCTCGACAAGATGACCATGCACGAGAAGCAGAAGCTCGCCGTGACCTTCGGCGAACTGGTGTACAACGGCCAGTGGTTCACGCCGCTGCGCGAGGCGCTCAGCGCGTTCGTGACCAAGACGCAGGAGCACGTCACCGGCACGGTGCGGCTCAAGCTCTACAAGGGCAACATGATCAACGCCGGCGTCTGGAGCCCGTACTCCCTGTACTCCGAGGAGATCGCCACCTTCGGCGAGAGCGACTACAACCAGGCGGACGCCGCCGGGTTCATCCAGCTCTACGGTCTGCCGATCGCCGTGCAGGCAAAGGTTGACGGCAAGAGCATGTAAGCGGTACAATAGATATATAGAAATGATTTTCTCCCCGCGCCGGGTCTCCCGGCGCGGGGACAACTGACGAAGGGAGACCATCACCATGGCAAAAATGTGGGCGGGCCGCACGGCCGGCGTGACCGATCCGGTCGCGGACGATTTCAACTCCTCCATCCGCTTCGACAGCCGGATGTACCGCGAGGACATCACGGGCAGCATGGCGCACGCGGCGATGCTCGGTGCGCAGCACATCCTCCCGCAGGCGGACGCCGATGCCATCATCGACGCGCTGCAGGGCATCCTCGACGATCTCGACAGCGGCGCGCTCGCGTTCGACCCCGCGTGCGAGGACATCCATATGTTCGTCGAGCAGGTGCTCACCGCGCGCATCGGCGACCTCGGCAAGAAGCTGCACACCGCCCGCTCGCGCAACGATCAGGTCGCGCTCGACCTGCGCATGTACCTGCGCAACGAAACGAGCGAGATCATCGCGCTCACAAAGGACGTGCTCGCGGCGCTCGTGGAGCAGGCCGGGGCGCACAAGGGCGACATTCTGCCCGGCTACACGCACCTGCAGCGCGCGCAGCCCATCACTTTCGGCCACCACCTGATGGCCTATGCCATGATGCTCCTGCGCGATATCGACCGGATGCAGGATGCCGTCAGGCGCATGAACGTCTCGCCCATCGGCTGCTGCGCGCTCGCCGGCACGACGTATGATACCGACCGGTTCTTTGAAGCAAAGCAGCTCGGCTTTGACGACGTGGCGCGCAACAGTCTCGACGGCGTGTCCGACCGGGACTTCTGCGTCGAGCTGCTCGATGCCTACGCCATCGAGATGATGCACCTCTCGCGCCTGAGCGAGGAGCTCGTGCTCTGGTCGAGCTGGGAGTTTCAGTTCGTGCAGCTCTCGGACAGCTACACGACCGGCTCGTCGATCATGCCGCAGAAGAAAAATCCCGACATGGCCGAGCTCGTGCGCGGCAAGACCGGCCGCGTCTACGGCGACCTCATCGCCATGCTCACGGCGCTCAAGGGGCTGCCGCTGGCGTATAATAAGGATATGCAGGAGGACAAGGAGGCCGTGTTCGACGCGGTCGACACCGTGAAGATGTGCCTGCGCGTCATGGCGCCGATGCTCGCGACCATGACCGTGCGCGCCGACAAGATGCTCCACGCGGCGCAGACGGGCTTCCTGAATGCGACCGACCTCGCCGACTATCTCGTCACGAAGGGGCTGCCGTTCCGCAGCGCGTACAAGGTCTCCGGCCAGCTCGTGGCCTACTGCATCGCGCACAATACCGTGCTCGAAAAGCTGCCGCTCGAGACCTTCCGCACCTTCAGCGACCTCTTTGACGACGGCGTGTACGATGCCATCGACCTCACCAACTGCGTCACGCGGCGCGTGTCCTACGGCGGCACGTCCGTGCCGAGCGTCGAGGCGCAGATCGCCTGGGTCGAGCAGCAGCTCGAGGCATAAGCACATACGTATATTTTTTACAGGGCCGGCGCTCCCATTTGGGAGCGCCGGTCTTGCATTGCACAAAAAAATCCTGTACAATAAGCAAAAAGTTGTGCAAAAAGGCTTGCCATTTCCGGGGTGGGGATGGTATTCTTTTTCATACCCACTTTGTTGAAAAAAGGAGAAATGGTATGAGAAAGAAACTTCTGAGCATCCTGCTTGTGCTGAGCCTGATGCTCGCGCTCGTGCCGGCGGCCTTCGCGGCAGACGCTGTGAGAACCGAGCTGGAAAGCGACGGCACAACGCTCGCCTTCTACGGCAGCGGCGTTGCCACGGCCGACTGCTGGAACGGCGACTGGACCGCCGTCACGCACGTTGACCTCGGGTATGAGATCCGCGGCGTCGCCGAGAATGTGCTGGCCCGCTGCGTCAACCTCGTCTCCTTTGAGGCCATCGGCAGCCGGTATCTCCGGACCTACAACGGCGGCCTCATCTCCATAGACGGCAGGCAGATGCTGGCCGCGCCGAACAGGTGCACGGCTTATGAGATCCTCGACTTGGTGCAGACCGTCAAGACGGGCGCGTTCCGTTACTGTCAGGGGCTGACGGCGGTCACGTTCCCGGCGAGCCTCACCACCATTGAGGCGCAGGCCTTCACCAGCTGCCTGAGCCTGACGGACGTTCAGCTGCCGGACGGCCTGAAGACGATCGGCGACTTTGCTTTCGCCGGCTGCGCCGCGCTGACGAGCGTGCTCATCCCGAAGAGCGTCACGAGCATCGGCGCGGGCGCCTTCACCGGCTGCACCGCGCTCACGGCCATCGACTACAGCGGAACCGAGGCCGAGTGGGCCCAGCTGACCAAGGGCGAGAACGCGCTGCCGGAGGGCGTGACCGTGAACTTCAACGCGCCCATCCACCACTACGGTTCCTGGACGGGCACGGACCCGAACTGCACGACCGAGGGCAAGCGCACCCGCACCTGCACCGACGACGGCTGCGGTCACACGGAGGAAATGACACTCCCCGCCCGCGGCCACTACTGGGGCATCGGCCGTGTGACGACGCTGCCGACGGAGACCACGACCGGCGTGCGCACCTATACCTGCAGGACCTACGGCTGCAATGCCACGCGCACCGAGGAGATCCCCAAGCTTGCCCCGCGGGTGCCCGTGAGCGAGCGCTTTGACGACGTTGCCCCCAACAGCTGGGCGTATGAGGACATCCAGTACTGCGTCGACTATGAGCTCATGGCCGGTGTCGGCGGCGGCCGGTTTGAACCGAAGACGCTGACCACGCGCGCACAGCTCGTGCAGATCCTCTATCGGCTTGCGTGCGCGCCGGAGGTCAGCGGCGAGACGCCGTTTACCGATCTCACGGCCGACTGGTACAAGACCGCGGTGCTCTGGGCGTACCAGACCGGCGTGACGTCCGGCGTGAGCGAGACGACCTTCGCACCGGACACGCCCGTCACGCGCGAGCAGGTCGCGGTGTTCCTGGCCAGGTTTGCGGATCGGGTGCTCGACAGATACACCCCCTATATGTGGGATGCGCTCTTCCCGTTTCAGGATCGTGAGCAAATCTCCTACTATGCGCGCACGGCCATGAACTGGGCGTGCGATCTGGGGCTGATCAAAGGCATTCCGGGCCCGGGCGGCCTGCGCCTTGAGCCGCAGAGCAGCGCCACGCGCGAGCAGATGGCGGTCATGATCGCACGGTTCTGCCGCAGACTGAATGTCTGGAACGAGCCCATGCCGGAGCTTTGAGCAAACGGCTGGAGCGCGCGTGCGTGCATTGCTGCCTGATACCGAACCGGCGTCCTGTTTTTTGGACGCCGGTTTTGTTGTTGCTGCGTGCACACTTCACAGTTTTGCAACAAAGCAGGGAATAAAAGGCGGTTAATTGAAGAAAAAAGGAGTACGCTTGCACGGATACGCACATTTGATACAAAAAAACGGAAAAATTGCATTGACATTCCCCACAAAAATGTTACAATATTGTCACAGAATGCTTTGGAAATTTCAAGTATCTTGTAACATTTGGAAAGGAGCGTAACGATGAAGCAGAGAACACGCAAGCTTCTGACCCTGCTGCTGATCGCAGCCATGGTCATGAGCCTGATGGTCCCGGCACTGGCGGCGGACACCGCGCAGTCCGAGACTCCCTACACTTACGACGCCGGAGACTACACCTTCGGCAAGATCTCGCACCCGAACAGCGCGCCCGGCCAGCCGGACGGCCTGATCGACTACACCGGCAACGGCACGGTGGCCGTGACCGGCACGGCCGACGGCGCCGACGGTCAGGGCGACCGCGGCCAGAGCTACGCCTGGGCCGCCATGGCCTACGGCGACTATGTCTATGTCGGCACGTGCTACGCCGCCATGGGCAACACCCTCTCGGCGATGGACACCGTCATGGGCCACAAGTTCGACGAGGAGACCATGCGCGCCGAGCTCAATGCCATCTTCAACGGCACGTTCTTCTATGGGCAGGAGGACAGCGGCAACTCCGGCGGCGTGCTCGTGAAGGTCAACGTACACACCGGCGAGATGACCCTGCTCATGTCCAAGTCGCTCAACGGCATCGCCCCGCTGTTCCGCAACGCCATCCGCTACAAGGATAAGCTCTATTTCTGCGGCAGCGTCAACGCCAACGGCCGCGGCGGCCTGCCGAGCATCTATGAGATCGATCCGAGCGACGACAGCATCACGTGCGTCTATCAGGGCCTGTCGAACATGCAGGAATACGCGCAGGCGTATAAGGCCGGCGTCTGCACCGGCATCCGCGGCATGGCGGTCTACGACGGCAAGCTCGTCATCAGCAACGTCGGCGTCGACGGCGGCTACCTGCTCATCAGCGACAACCCGTCGCAGGGCTTCAAGAAGATCGCTACGCAGTCCGACCTCTATAACTACCCCGCCGTGCACTACAAAGACAGTGTCTACGGCGGCGGCATCTGGGAGATCGTCGAGTACAACGGCAGCCTCTACGTCGCCATGTGCACCGGCACGCCCGCCACGCGCGTGGGCGACAATATGCGCTCGTTCGCCATCGTGCGCGGCGACTGCTCCGGCGACTGGAACGACCCCGACGCCTGGACGTGGACGCCGGTCGTCGGCGACCAGGCCGACGGTGCGAAGTACACCTTCGGCATCGACCCGGCGCGCACCCGCGCCGCGGCCTGCAACCTGTGCATTTATGACGGCTATCTCTACATCGGCGAATACAACGACGAGGAGATCCCGCTCGAGGAGCTCATGTTCAGCCAGGACTTCGGCTTCCTCGCGCGCAACCTTGAGCAGTCGGTGAACCTCTACCGTATGTCCATCGGCGCGGACGGCACCGAGCAGATGGAGCTCGTCGTCGGCGAGCCGACGGAGATGTTCCCGGCCGGCGGCATCCTGTGCCAGCGCTCCGGCTTCGGCGACTATGAAAACCAGTACTTCTGGCAGTCCAAGGTGTTTGACGGCAAGCTCTTTCTCGGCACGTTCGACACCAGCTCCCTGCTCGAGCCGCTCGGCCAGTTCACCAACGGCGACCTGCTGCACATGTCGCGCGACGAGTGGGCCAGCCAGATCGGCTACCTCAAGGTGCTGCTCAAGCTGCTGCTGAATCAGGATAAGAACGGCGACGGCACGCTGCTCGCCGCCGACGCCGACACCGACGCCGCCATCGACGCCGCGGTCGACGCGGTGAACGAAGAGGCGGACAGCCCCGAGACCTTCTCGCTCACGGACGCGCAGTATGACACGCTGCGCCAGGGCATCGACGACGGCGCTTACGCTGCGGCCTACAGCGTGTCCACGCTCGGCAGCCTGCGCCGGCTCAACAGCCTGCTCGCCAAGCTGACCGACCTCGTGGAGACGAACGACATCGCGGACTTCGTGGACATCTATCAGCAGGTCTGCGACCTCTACTCCGGCATCCGCGACAAGCTGCCCGACTCCATGAAGGAGCTCTACGAGATGCTCGTGCGCATCACGGAGCTGGAGAACATGAAGGATCTCGTCATCTGCCTCAACAAGCTCTCGACCGCCACGCGCGGCTTCGGTCTGTACACCATCACGTCCGAGAACGGGAAGCTCACGCTCGACACGCTCACGCGCGACGGCTTCGGCGATCCGTTCAACCACGGTCTGCGCGCCTTCGCCGCGAATGACGAGCAGGGCTGGATGGTCATCGGCACGGCCAACCCCTTCATGGGCACGCAGCTGTGGCGCACGACCGTCGACATGACCGATCCGATGGATCGCTTCACCGATCTCGACCCCAACGGCTGGGACTACCCCAGCATCGAATACTGCGTGCGGCACGGTATCATGTCCGGCATGAGCGACACGATCTTCTCGCCCAACACCGTGACGACGCGCGCGCAGCTCGTGCAGGTGCTGTATAATTTCGAGGGCAAGCCCGACGTGAGCGATGTGGCCGTGCCGTTTACGGACGCCGCGTCCGGCTGGTACCGGGACGCGGTCGCCTGGGCGTACAAGACCGGCGTTGTGGACGGCATGTCGCCCACGACCTTCGCACCGAATAACACCGTGACGCGCGAGCAGGTTGCCGTCATCCTCATGCGCTATCTGACGAAAGTCTGCGGCGTGGAGCGCACGTGGACGCCGGATGACCTGTCCGGCTTCGTCGACGGCGGCAGCGTCTCCGGCTGGGCGCGCGCCGGCATGGCCGACGCGGTGGCGCTCGGCCTGTTCGGCGGCTCGCAGGACAGCAGCGGTCAGGTGTGGCTGCGGCCGGGCGCGGGCACGACGCGCGCCGAGACCGCGGCGCTCCTGCAGCGCATGTGCACCAAAGTGCTCGGCATCGGCTGAGCGGCGCACAGCATTTTAACGGGCGTCCCCGGCGGGGACGCCCGATCTTTTGTTTCGGCGCGGGTGCTTGTTTTCTGCCCGCACATCCTGTATAGTGGAGGCAGCATCGGGCGGCCGCGGCCGCCCGGGGAGGGAAGCTTATGAAAAAACGGATCTGCACGCTGCTGCTCGCGCTGTGCCTGACGCTGGGGCTGCTGCCCGCCGCGGCGCAGGCCGCCGGGGACGGCAGCGGCACGTTTGGCACCGTCCGCTGGACGCTCGACGCCGACGGTGGGCTGACCGTCAGCGGCACGGGCGACCTGCCGGACGGCGCGTTCGCCGGCCGCACCGATATCGTCACCGTGACGTTCACGGGTCAGGTCGCGCGCATCGGCCGCAGCGCGTTCGCCGGCTGCACGCAGCTGCGGCGCGTGGACGGGTTCGGCGCGGTCACGTGCGTGATGAGTCAGGCGTTCGCCGGCTGCACGGCGCTCACGGAGCTGGCCGTGCCCGGCACGGTCACGGAGATCGGCACGGGCGCGTTTTCCGCCTGCACCGGCCTGACGGCCGTCACGCTCGCGCCCGGCGTGCGCAGCCTCGGCGCGTATGCCTTCGCCGCCTGCACGGCGCTGCGGCGCATCGACCTGCCCGACGGCATGACGCTGCTCGGCAGCGGGCTGTTTTCCGGCTGCACGGCGCTCACGGAGCTGCCGCTGCCGGACGATGTGGCGTGGGTAGAGCCGCGCCTGTGCGAAAACTGCACCGCGCTGCAAAACATCGTGCTCCCGGCCGCGATGACCGAGGTGCCGCGCGGCCTGCTGCGCGGCTGCACGGGGCTGCGGCGCGTGACGCTGCAGGGCGCGGTCACGGCGGTGGGCAACGGGGCGTTTGCCGGGTGCGACGCGCTCGCGGACGTGTACTTCACCGGCACGCACGCACAGTGGGACGCCGTCGACGTCGGCGCGAACAACACACGCCTGACGGCCGCCGCCGTGCACCTGTCCGCGCCCGCGCACACGTACCCGGAGGCGTGGACGGTCGTCCGCGCGCCGACCTGCACGGACGACGGCCTGCGCACGCGCACCTGCCTCGACCCCGGCTGCGGCAAAACGCTGTCCGAGACGATCCCGGCGCTCGGCCACGACTGGGACGACGGCGTGACCGTGCGCGCCCCGAGCGGCGTGCACATGGGCGAGCGGCGCGTCACCTGCCGCCGCTGCGGCCGGACGCAGGCGGAGGCGATCCCGCCCGAGATCGCGGCGTACGAGCAGTTTCATGACATCGACCGCAATGCGTGGTCGTATGACGGCATCCAGTACTGCGTGGCGCGCGGGCTCATGTCCGGCACGGGCACGCACACGTTCCTGCCCGGCGGCGTGACGACGCGCGCGCAGCTCGTGCAGGTGCTGTATCATCTCGCGGGCAATCCCGACATGACCGGCGTGACCACACCGTTTACCGACCTCACGGCCGATTGGTATCAGGCCGCGGTCGCCTGGGCATATGAGACCGGCGTCGTGGACGGCACGTCGCCCACCACGTTTTCGCCGAGCCGGCCCGTCACGCGCGAGCAGGCGGCCGTTTTGCTCATGCGCTACGCTGCGCGCCTGCCCGGCTTTGCGGGCAGCGACGCGCCTGCCGATCTGTCCGCGTTTGCCGACGGCGGCAGCGTCTCCGGCTGGGCGCGCGCCGGCATGGCCGACGCGGTGGCGCTCGGCCTGTTCGGCGGCACGCAGGACACCGGCGGCCGGGTGTGGCTGCGGCCGGGCGAGAGCGCGACGCGCGCCGAGATCGCGGCCGTTCTGGCGCGCTTCGGGCGCAACGTGGCCCACCTGCTCTGAATGCAGAATCGACCCGTCGGGGATCCCCCGGCGGGTTTTCACTTAATTTTTCTTAAAGCTGGCAGTTTCCTCTGTCCGCGCACGCCGCGGATGTGTTAGGATAGACCCCAGAGGTGATACCATGGAAAACCCCGAGACCCCTGTCCGCATCCTCGTCGTGGACGACGAGCCGGACATCCGCAATATTTTACACATTCTGCTCTCGTCGCGCGGCTACGAGGTCGATGAGGCCGAAAACGGCCTGCGCGCCGTGGAGCTCGTGCGCGCGCAGCCGGACTATGACCTCATCATTCTCGACATCATGATGCCCGGCATGGACGGCGTGTCCGCCTGCGCGGAGATCCGGCGGCACAGCGTCGCGCCGATCCTGTTTCTGACGGCGAAGGCCCAGCCCACCGACATGAGCGACGCCTACGGCAGCGGCGGCGACGACTATCTCATCAAGCCCTTTTCCAACCACGAGCTGTTCCTGCGGGTCGATTCGCTCATCCGCCGCTACCGCGTCTACCACGGCAAGGGCGACGCGCCGACGGTCATCGACGCGCTCGAGATCAACCGCGACAAGGGCACCGTGTGCAAAAACGGCCGCTCCGTCGAGATGACCAAGACGGAGTTTGAGCTGCTGCAGTACCTGATCGCCAACCGCGGTGCAGCCGTGTCCGCGCGCAAGCTGTATGAGGACGTCTGGCACGAGAAGTTCCTGCCCAGCTCTGCCAACACCGTCATGGTGCACATCCTCAAGCTGCGCAAGAAGCTCGAGGATGACCCCGCCAACCCGACGCTCATCCGCACGGTCTGGGGAAAGGGGTATCAGATTGATTAAAAAGTGGCGCTCATCGATCAATGCGCGCATGATCTTCGTGCTCCTCGCGGCGCTGGCCGTGGGCGTGGCGTGCTATTTCGGCATAGACGCGCTCGGCACCGCGGCGATCGACCGCTGGTATCTGAGCGATGACGCCATCGCGGCGCGCAACCTCGCGCACGCGCGCAGCCTGCAGGAATACGTCAGCGCGCGCGGCGTGTCCTCGCGCGACACGCTGGCCATCGAGCAGTGGTCGCGCGGTGAGAAAAAAGCCAACGTCATCGTCTATCAGGCGGAGGGCGACCCGTACGAGGCCGGCTCGTGGGGCACGAGCGAGCTGCTCGACGACACGACCCAGAGCGACATTGCCGACTTGGGCTACAGCTTCTTCACCCTGCAGTTTGCCGACGGGGAGTACCGCGTCGCCGTGTGCGACTATTCCGAGGCGTGGCTCTACAGCTATGTGCGCTTCGGCGCGCTCGTGCTGGGCTTCGTGATCTATTCGTTCATCGCCTTCGGCTTCACGCGGCGGCTCACGCGGCGCGTCACGCGCCTGTCGGAGGCCGTCGGCGCGGCGGGCGCGCTCAACCGGACCATCCCCGTCACGGGTACGGACGAGATCGCGCGGCTGGCGGCGAGCGTCAACACCATGCGCGACACGATCCTGGAGCGCACGCGCAACGAGCAGACCGCCTGGCAGGCCAACAGCGACCTCATCACTGCCATGTCGCACGACATCCGCAACCCCCTCACGTCGCTCATCGGCTATCTCGACCTGCTCGAGATGAGCCAGGACCGCCTGCCGGAGGACCTGCGCAGCTACGTGCTCGCCAGCCGCGACAAGGCCTATCAGCTCAAGGACCTGACGGGGGAGATGTTCCGGTATTTTCTCGTCTTCAGCCGCGGCGAACAGGAGACGCACCCCGAGCCCTACGACGCGCAGATCCTCTGCGCGCAGCTGCTCGGCGAGTGCGCGGCCGAGCTGCGCAGCCGGGGCTTTGACGTCAACCTCCTGCTGCTGACCACGCCCTGCACCGTCACGACCGACGTGCAGATGCTCAAGCGCGTGACGGATAACCTCCTGTCGAACATCGAAAAGTACGCCGACCCCGCCGCGCGCCTGACCATTCTGGCCGAGTGCGAGGGCGAGCGGCTGCACGTCTGCTTTGCCAACCGCGCGCGCCGCGAGCTTGCGCGCGTCGAGAGCAACCACATCGGCCTGCGCACGTGCGAGGCGATCCTGCAGCTGCTCGGCGGGCAGTTTTTCACCCACCGTACGGGCGATGATTTCTCGGCCGAGTTCGTCCTGCCGCGCACGCCGCCGGACGCGGCGCAGGGCTGAGCGGATCGATCCCTCAGTCAGCCTGACGGCTGCCGGCTCCCTTTGCACAAGGGAGCCTATGAGGTGCGGGACGAACGCACGGTGCACCACCGGCAGCGCTGGAGGAAACCGCGGCTTTTCTGCCATGATGCTGGTCGAGCGGCACAGAAACGGAATCGCCAAGGTGTGTGACGTCAGGAAACACGGCATCCGCCTCGCTGCGCTCAGTACCTTTTTCCCGAGGGCAAGGCTTGGGTGCGCAGCGCAGGCAACGCTGTACCCGCCTCTCTACATAACAAATCCGCAAAAAAAGATCCCCGAAACGAACGTTTCGGGGATCTTCGCTCTGTATGGGTGATGGATCAGCGATCACACAATGCCCTGAGCCATCATGGCGTTGGCGACCTTCAGGAAGCCGGCAACGTTCGCGCCGAGCATCATGTTGCCCGGCTGGCCGCACTCGACGGAGGCGTCGTAGCAGGCCTTAAAGATGCTCTTCATGATGCCGTGCAGCTTCTCGTCGACTTCTTCGAAGCTCCAGCTCATGCGCAGGGAGTTCTGGCTCATTTCCAGACCGGAGGTGGCAACGCCGCCGGCGTTGGAAGCCTTGCCCGGCGTGTAGAGCAGGCCGGCCTCGATGACCGCGTTGATGGCCTCGGGGGTCAGCGGCATGTTCGCGCCTTCGAACACGGCCATGGCGCCGTTTTTGATGACGGCCTTCGCGCCCTCGAGATCCATCTCGTTCTGGGACGCGCACGGCATGGCGATGTCGCACGGCACGGTCCAGATGTTCTTGCAGCCCTCGTGGTACTCGCTGCCGGGCACTTCGTCGGCGTAGACGCTGATGCGGGCGCGGCGCTTCTGCTTGATGTCAAACAGCACGTCGAGGTTGATGCCGTTGGGATCGTAGACGTAGCCCTTGGAGTCGCTCATGGCGATGACCTTGCCGCCGAGCTCGGTGCACTTCTGCGCGCAGTACTGCGCCACGTTGCCGGAGCCGGACACGATGACCTTCTTGCCCTCGAAGCTGTCGTTTCTCAGGTGCTTGAGCACTTCGGCGGAGAAGTAGCAGATGCCGTAGCCGGTGGCCTCGGTGCGGGCGAGAGAGCCGCCGTAGGTCAGGCCCTTGCCGGTGATGACGCCGCCCTCAAAGCGATCGACGATCTTCTTGTACTGGCCGTACATATAGCCGACCTCGCGCGCGCCGACGCCGATGTCGCCGGCCGGGGTGTCGGTGAACTGGCCGATGTGGCGGTAGAGCTCGGTCATGAAGCTCTGGCAGAAACGCATGACCTCACCGTCGGACTTGCCGTGGGGGTCAAAGTCGGAGCCGCCCTTGCCGCCGCCCATGGGCAGGGTGGTCAGGGAGTTCTTCAGGATCTGCTCGAAGCCAAGGAACTTGACGACGGACAGGTTGACCGAGGGATGGAAGCGCAGACCGCCCTTGTAGGGGCCGATCGCGGAGTTGAACTGCACACGGTAGCCGCGGTTGACCTGGACCTTGCCGTTGTCGTCCACCCAGGGAACGCGGAAGATGATGATGCGCTCGGGCTCAACGAAGCGCTCCATGAGGCCGGCTTCTTCCCACTCGGGGTGCTTGTCGACGACGTACTGGAGGCTCTCAAAGACTTCGTCAACGGCCTGCAGGAACTCGGGCTCGTTGGGGTGGTTCTTCTGAAGGTCGGCGAAAACGCGGTTCAGATATGCATTGTTGATCATTTTCTTACCTCTTTCTTGTTATTCACGTTGCTCTCAAAAACGGCCTGAGCGGCCAATTTCCTTTATCATGGTAACGCAAACGGAGAGGGATTGCAATATCCGTTTTCCATATAATTTCTCAATTTTTTTGTGCAAAAAGTCAGAAAGGACGCTTTAAATTGCACTGTTTTCGTCAAAAAAACAACATTCCCGTGTAAAAGCTGGCAATTTGCGACCGCCATTTTTATGCAGGTGCAAAAAAAGCGCTTGACAAATTATTCTAACGAGTATAAACTAAGAGCGAAAGTTATCCAAACGCATAATAAATTTGCAGCCGGAAGGGAGGAATGCGGATGCGGCGATGCGAGGTGTGTTTTGCGCCGCTGCCGGCGTGGGAAGATGCGTACCTGTGGCCGTGCGCGCACGGCGGGCTGACGGTGTGCGCCGATTGCTTTGACACGCTCGTGGGCGGCCTGTCGCGGCGGGAGCTGGCCGCGCGCCTGAGCGCACCGGGAGCGTGAGGGGGGCGGAGCAGCAAAAACCCGCCCACGGTGTGGGCGGGCGGATCATGTGCGGTTTTTCTTCGCGGTGTTGACGGAGGCGATCTCAGCTCAGTGCATTTGCCGAGCGTTTGTGCATCTTCCCGGAAAAGAAAAATACCGACCGTCCAGAAGGACAATCGGTATTTTTGGTGGGGGAAGATGGATTTCCCCTGACGGGGATAAACTTCGACTCCATCTTCCACGCAAAGAAAAATACCGACCGTCCAGAAGGACAATCGGTATTTTTGGTGGGGGAAGATGGATTTCCCCTGACGGGGATAAACTTCGACTCCATCTTCCA
>OIEA01000064.1_pt1 | contig 56813 bp, 44 predicted proteins | sample 1581631 | NCBI WGS metagenome assembly OIEA01 (sample SAMEA3882526, study PRJEB24775) | human gut metagenome | biome: human-associated habitat; feature: intestine environment; material: feces | place: Netherlands | collected 2009/2010
CTCCCCCGGCATAGCCGGGGGTTGCCTTTGTCAAGACAGTCAAAACAGACGTTCGCCGTATGGAGGTCCATACGGCGAACGTTTTTATCATTTACTTTGCTTCTTCTGTGCAGACCTTGACGCCGGCGATGGCCATGGCGAAGGTGAACCAGAAAATGACCAGCACGCGGGGATAGTTCCACAGGAAATCCGCCAGACCGCAGACCATCGCGCCGCACATGGCAGACGCAGCGGCGGCTGCTACCGTCCTCCCCACGGAGGGGCCGCTATGCCGGACCGCCCGGGCGGCGTTTTTGATGTTCCACAGCATGGAACCCACAAAACCGGTGACGCCCAACAGGCCCATCTGGATCCAGACCTCCAAATAAAAGTTGTGGGAGTGGACAAAGGGGGCCTTGTCGTGGTACAGATTGAATTCCCGGATGTATGTCTGGGTGGCGGCGGTGCCGAGGCCCGCTCCGGTGAGGGGGGAACGGCGGATGACCTCAATGGCCGCCTTGTAAAGAGACACCCGGCTGGAGGTGGAGGAGTCCGCCGTATTGGTAATGGTGAGGATGCGGTTCAGCACCGTGGTGGGCAGGAAGGGCACCGCCAGTACGCACAGCAGGATAAAGGCTGGGATCAACTTCGGCTTCCAGAGAAATACAAATACCGCCATGGAAACGGCCAGCCCCACCCAGCTTGCCCGGGAATAGGTCATAGCCATGGCCATGCCGCCCACGCAGAAGATACCGGCGCAGATGACTTTCCACTGCCAGCGCTTTGCCGTAAGGAACAGCGCCAGCACCAGCGGCAGCAGCAGCAAAAGCACCTGTGCGAAGGTGTTTGGATTGTCGAAAATGGAAAAGACCCGCCCCGGCATACCGGCGTTGACCTTCAGATCCACATAGGAGGGATTTACCTTCACGCCCTGAATCCGCTGGACAATACCGTAAGCGCCTGTTGCGCCCACGCAGACAGCCGCCCCGGCGCACAGCCGCTTCAGGTCCTCCCCATTCCGCACGGCGCTGACGGTAATGACCACCAGCAGCGCAGCAGACACATGGTAGATCAAAAACCGGGCGGACAGCCCCGGCGCATAGGAGAAGGTCACGGCCAGCGTCACGGCAGCCAGCATCAGTGCCGGATAGAAGCCGATCCGGGCCACATCCAGACGGCGGCCCGTCCGCATAGCCCCCGCGTAAAACAGCAACAGCAGCAAAACGCCGGTCATAAAGCTGTATGCGTTGTTCCAGCGCTCGTAGGGGATGCACCACAGCGCCGCGATGCACCAGAACTGGGCAATGGAGGCACTGTCTCCCATGTCAAAGGCCAGTCGTGCGAAAAAGCTGTCCTCAAAGGTCAGGTTCCACGCCTTGTACCAGGCGTGAAGCAGCGTCCCCGGCAGGTTTACCAGGGCACTGAGCACCCGGCACAGGAAGCTATCCTTCCAGGACCGGGCCACGATCCCCTCCCGGCACAGGGGCCGGAGAAAGCGGCTGGTTTCGATCTGCCCATTGCACCAGCGGCCGGCTGCCGCCAGAAAACGGTGGAGGGTACTGTCCTCATAGACATCGCAAAGCCAGACCCATATCTGATAGGTCAGGCTGGTTTGCCAAAGTGTCATAGTTGCTCCTTACATATGATTTTTCAGGCGGTACAGCGCCGTCAGCGTACCGAACCGGCCGCTGCCGATGAGATCCGCCACGATCTGCTTATTGCGGCCCAAGCCCTTGGGGCGCAGTTCCCGGATGGCTTTCGCAAACTCCGGCTGGGCGCAGAGGGCTTCCACGGCCTTCCGCTTTTCCCGGACGGGCTTCGGATTGCTCTTCACATACTCGTTGCCCACGGCGATCAGCAGCCCTGCCCACACTGTGTTGGCCCGCCACTGAGGCCGGGCGGCGTCAAGGCCGTATTTCTCCACGATCTCCGCCTTTCGCTCCAAAAACCGGGCGAATACCGCCGGATAGTCCCGCATATAGCGGTGGGTGGCGGAGGCGGGGTTTTCCAGATAGTGGTACAGGGGCTTGTCCGTCACCGCGAGACGGTGCACATTGGCGAAATATTCCATCAGGAACAGCTCATCCTCCAGATAGGCCCCCTCAAAGGTAATGGCGTTGTCCCGGAGGATGGCGGCGTCAAAGAGGAAACGCCAGATGAAGCCGTTGAACACCGGCGGTTGAAGCCGGTCCCCCGCCAAAGGCCAGAGGATCTTTTCCCGGATGCCGGTCTCTTCATAGATTCCTGCCGGCAGCAACAGCTCTGTCCGCTGTTTCCCGTCAGGCGTCACGTTGTAGTGGGCACAGCCGGCGCTGTCTGCCCCGGCCTTTTCCCGCAGATACCACAAGGTCTCCAACGCCGCCGGCTCAAAGGTGTCATCGGCGTCCAAAAAAGCGATATACGGTCCCGTGGCCTGCTCCAGCCCCAGATTTCGGGCGGTGGACACGCCGCCGTTGGGCTTGTGGAACACGCGAATGCGGGGGTCTCTTGCGGCGTAGCCGTCGCACAGGGTCGGAGAACCGTCCCGGCTGCCATCGTCGATCAGCAGCAGCTCCCAATCGGAAAAGGTCTGGGCCAAAACGCTCTCTACACACTGGGGCAGCAGCGCTTCCGCCTGATAGACCGGTACGATCACAGAAATAGCGGGCATAAGCCACCTCCTTTCCTTCATACAGGGTGATTATAGCATAGGCACCATCGTTGGTCAATAAAAGGAGCGGGGGCATAAATTTTCCTCCCGGCGTTGCTTTTGCCGTTCATGTCTGCTACACTATGGCTGAAAACAGTCATCGAAATTGCAGTTGTTTTGCGCCCTAATGGAGGCCGGCGCTGCCGCCGGCCTCCTATCTGAAAAGCGGCGGCGTCAGACCCGAGGGCGGACGCTGCGGGGCGTATCGATGGGGACGCTCACGCCGCTTGCGCTATCCTATGCGTTCCCGCCGCCGTCTGCCACGAAGCATGTCCCACATCTCCGGCCCATCTGCCGGAAATTTAGAGAAAAGAGGTCATCTCCATGATTAAAATTTCTCCGTCCATCCTCTCCGCCGATTTTGCGAATCTGGAGAGGGACATTCACCGCATTGCCGACGCCGACTACGTCCATGTGGACGTGATGGACGGCGTGTTCGTGCCCAATATCTCCATCGGCATCCCGGTGCTGAAGTCTATCCGGAAGGTCACGGATATGTTCCTGGATGTTCACCTGATGATCACGCAGCCGGTGCGGTACGTGGAGGAATTCTGCGATGCCGGCGCCGATCTGGTAACGGTCCATGTGGAGGCGGATTTCCCGGAAAACATTCAGACCGCCATCGACAAGATCCACGCCAAGGGCAAGAAGGCGGGCATCGTTCTGAAGCCCAAGACCACCTGGGAGGCAGTCCTGCCCTATATCGATCAGGTGGAGCTGATTCTGGTCATGACCGTGGAGCCCGGCTTCGGCGGTCAGAAATTCATGGCGGACCAGATGCCCAAGGTGGCCGCCATCCGCAAGCTCATCAATGAGCGGAACCCCGCCTGCGAACTGGAGGTAGACGGCGGCGTGGCCCCCGACACTTGCCAGACCTGCATCGACGCTGGTGCCAATGTGCTGGTGGCGGGCAGCGCCGTCTACAAGGCGGAGGACATCCCTGCCCGTATCAAGGAACTCCGGGGGAAATGAGCGTATGAGTCATTGGAATAATCTGCCTCAGCTCAGGCTGGGCGTGTATCCTACGCCCTTTTACCGGCTGGAAAATATCAGCCGGATCTACAACAAGAGCATCTGGATCAAGCGGGATGACCTGTGCGGCGTCGCTTTGGGCGGCAACAAGGTCCGCAAGCTGGAATATCTGCTGGCGGACGCCCAGAAGCAGGGCTGCGACACCGTGTTCACCACCGGCGGGGCCCAGTCCAATCATGCCATGCTCACCGCCGCCTGCGCCGCCCGTCTGGGGCTGCGCTGTGTCCTGATCCTGAAAAAGCGGGGTGTCACGGACCGCAAGGGCAATCTGGTGCTGGACGATATTTTCGGCGCGCAGGTGGAATTTATGGACACCGACAGCTATGAGGACATCTACGCCGAGATGCGTGAGCGCTGCGAGGTGTTGGCCAGCCAGGGACACAAGGGCTATATCATCCCCGTGGGCGGCTCCACGGCACTGGGCTCCATCGGCTACGCCGAGTGCGTCCGGGAACTGGCGGAGCAGGCCAAGGAGGCCGGAATCGAGATCAGCCATGTGGCCTCCGCCACCGGCTCCGGCGGCACCACCGCCGGTCTGGTGCTGGGTACCTCCCTGTTTCTCCCGCAGGCCAAGGCCACAGGTCTGGGCGTGGATACCGACCCCTTTGAGGAGATCGTATCCGAATTGGTGAAAGAAGCCGCCGGGCTGGTGGGCCAGCCCGTCCCCACAGACATGGACAGCCGTTTCCGGATGATCTACCATGTGGGCGCCGGCTACGCCATCCCCAACGCCGAGGACACCCCCTACATCGAGGAACTGGCCCGACAGGAGGGGATCCTGCTGGACCCCGTTTACACCGGCAAGGCTTGGGCCAAATTCCTGATGCTGGTGAAGGAGGGCTACTTCGACGGGCAGGAGCACATCGCCTTCGTCCACACCGGCGGCGCGGCGGCCCTGTTCGCCATGGATCTTGGATAATAGGAGGGGAACAGGTTCCCCTCCTAACCACCCCATCACCCCGCCGCGCGCACTCGCTTGCGTGGGATGCTCGCACACTTGCGGGGTGCAGAGTATCCTTCGTCAGGCACATGTCCTGACGAAGGATGGATTTAAATGATTTTCTGCCGCCCATGGCGCGTAAGGCGTAGTATTTTTGTCAGGCACATGTCCCGACGAAGACTGATTCAAATTTTCAACACCGTATACCATATCAATCTCCGCGGGGCAGGGCGGCGAGCCTTGCCCCGCAGATAATGAAGGAGCGTATCATGGAGTATTTTCCCGCGCCGCTGGAGGCGCTGGTCGAACAATTTGCCCGTCTGCCGGGGATCGGTGGAAAGACCGCCCAGCGGCTGGCCTTTCATGTACTGAGCCTGCCGGAGGAGGACGCTCAGGCGTTTGCGGATGCCATCGTTACCGCCAAACGCACCGTCACCTATTGCCCCGTATGCCGCAATTTCACCGCCGGGGGGCTGTGCCCCATCTGTTCCTCTCCCAAGAGGGATAACTCTGTGATCTGCGTGGTGGCGGACCCACGGGACGTGGCGGCCATGGAGCGGGGCCGGGAGTTCAACGGCAAATACCATGTGCTCCACGGCGTCATCAGTCCCATGAACCACATCGGCCCCGATGACATCGCCATCAAGCCCCTGCTGGAGCGCGTCGCCCAGGGGGGCGTGGAGGAGGTCATCATGGCCACCAACCCGGACACGGAGGGGGAGGCCACCGCCATGTATATCGCCCGGCTTTTGAAGCCCTTTGAGGTCAAGGTGACCCGGTTGGCCTATGGCATCCCCGTGGGCGGCCATCTGGAATTTGCCGATGATGCAACCCTGGCCCGGGCCTTGGAGGGCCGAAGGGAGCTTTGATTTTCTGCCTTCTGTGATTTCGCCGGGAATCGCAGTCGCTTTAAACCGATAAAATTGTGTACTTTTTTCGTCGCCCTTTGTTGACAGGGGTCTGCGGGTGTGTTACATTGTAACCATCTTGGAAAGCCTTATGAGATCAGGAGAGATACCTACTATGACTTCTGTTATGTTCTTCACCTATTACTACTTTACTATGCACGCATAGTAAGGGTAATTTGTGTTGCAATCAAAAGGGCCCCCCAAGCCGATTTTTGCGCCGCACAGGTTACGCCTGTGGGGCGTTTTTTCATTCATCACTTATCATCAAAAACAATTTATAGGAGGAAACCGTTATGATCGTTGCGTTGAAGCCGGGTGTTACCCAGGAAAGCCGTGAACAGCTGATGGATTGGCTCCAGAATTTGGGCCTGCACATCCATGTGTCCGAGGGCGAGTACCAGACCATTCTGGGACTGGTGGGCGACACCACCAAGGTGGATATGGACCTGGTAGCCAGTCTCGACATTGTGGATTCCGTAAAGCGGGTCACAGAGCCGTTCAAGTGCTGCAACCGCAAATTTCACCCGGAGGATACCGTGGTACAGGTGGGCGATGTGAAGATCGGCGGCGGAAGCTTCTGCGTCATGGCGGGTCCCTGCTCCGTGGAATCTGAGGAGCAGATCGTGGCGGTGGCCAAGGCGGTGAAGGCCTCCGGGGCCAATATGCTCCGGGGCGGTGCCTTCAAGCCCCGCACCTCTCCCTATGACTTCGCCGGCCTGAAGGCCGAAGGTCTGGAACTGCTGAAGATCGCCCGGCAGGAGACCGGTCTGCCCATTGTCACCGAGATCATGAGCGTGGTGGACCTGCCCCTCTTTGAGGATGTGGATGTATTGCAGGTAGGCGCACGGAATATGCAGAATTTCGACCTTTTGCGGGAGCTGGGCAAGCTCCGCAAGCCCATCCTCCTCAAGCGTGGCCTTGCCAACACCCTGAAGGAACTGCTGATGAGTGCCGAGTACATCATGGCCAACGGCAATGAACAGGTCATCCTCTGCGAGCGGGGCATCCGCACCTTTGACGATTACACCCGCAATACCCTGGACCTGGCGGCGGTCCCCATGCTCCACGAGCTGACCCACCTGCCGGTCATCGTGGACCCCAGCCACGCCACCGGCATCAACCGGCTGGTGGCCCCCATGGCTATGTCCGCCACCGCCTGCAATGCCGACGGCCTCATCATTGAGGTCCACAACGATCCCATCCACGCCCTGTGCGACGGTGCGCAGTCTCTGCGGCCTGAGCAGTTTGACGTTCTGATGGGCAAGATCCGCGAGATCCGGAAGGTCGTGACGGCATGACCGTCGGGATCGTGGGCCTGGGGCTGATCGGCGGCTCCTTTGCCAAGGCCTACCACGAGGCAGACCATAGGGTCCTGGCCTTTGACACGGATCAGTCCGTTTTCGACTTTGCCATTCTTTCCGGCGTGGTGGACGGTCCCCTGTCGGAGGAAAGTCTTTCCTCCTGCGACCTGATCCTGATCGCTGTCTATCCCTCCGCCGCCGTGGAGTATCTGCGGCAACACGGCGCGCATATCGGCCCGAAGCCGGTGGTCATCGACTGCTGCGGCACGAAGCGGCTGGTCTGCGACGCCTGCTTCCCGCTGGCGAAGGAATACGGCTTCACCTATCTGGGCGGGCATCCCATGGCGGGCACCCACAATTCCGGCTTCAAGTACGCCACATCCACCATGTTCCACAACGCTCCTATGGTACTGGTCCCGGCGGATCACAATGACATCGACCTGCTGAGCCGGGTCAAGGAGCTGCTGGCGCCCGCGGGCTTTGGCCGGTTTTCCATTACCACGGCGGAACAGCATGACGAGATGATCGCCTTTACCTCCCAGCTGGCCCATGTGGTGTCCAACGCCTATATCAAAAGCCCCACGGCGGAACTGCACAAGGGCTTCTCCGCTGGCAGTTACAAGGATATGACCCGTGTAGCGTGGCTGGCCCCGGAAATGTGGGCGGAACTGTTTCTGGAAAACAAGGACTTTCTCATGGCGGAGCTGGATACCCTGATGGCAAACCTGCGCCAGTATCAGGATGCCATGGTACATAACGATCTCCCCGGCCTTGTCCGTCTGCTGGACGAGGGCCGGAAACGAAAAGAGGAGGTGGATGGCCGTTGACCACCATCCATATCGCGGCCTCCCGCGAGTATGACGTTGTCATTGAGCCGGGTCTGCTGACCCGGCTGGGGACCATGGCAGCGGAACTGGGCTTTGGCCGCCGGGCCGCCGTGATCTCTGATGACGCGGTGTTCGCCCTTTACGGCGCTGCCGCCGAAAAAGCTCTGACAGACGCCGGATTTCAAGTTGATCATTTCCTGTTCCCGCACGGGGAACAGCAGAAAAATCTTTCCACCTACGGACAGGTTTTGAATTTCCTCTGCGACCGCCGCTTCACCCGCAGCGATTTCCTCGTGGCGCTGGGCGGCGGCGTGGTGGGGGATCTGGCAGGCTTCGCCGCCGCCACCTATCAGCGGGGAATTCCCTATATTCAGGTACCCACCACGCTGCTGTCCATGGTGGATTCCTCCGTGGGGGGCAAGACCGCCGTGGATCTGGAGCACGGCAAGAACCAGGCGGGCTGCTTCTATCAGCCCTCTCTGGTGCTGTGCGACCCATCCCTGCTGAATACGCTGCCGGAGCGGGAATACCGGGCCGGGTGCGCCGAGATCATCAAATACGCCATGCTTTACAGCGAGGATTTTCTCCGGGAGCTGGAGAAAACCCCGGTGCGGGAGCAGTTCGAGCGGGTGATCTCCGTGTGTGTTGGCATGAAGCGGGACGTGGTCCGTGGTGATGAATTTGACCGGGGCCAGCGGGCACTGCTGAATCTGGGCCACACCGTAGGCCACGCCGTAGAGGCTTGCAGCGGCTTCACCCTGCTCCACGGGGAGGGGGTCGCCATCGGTATGGCCATCATCACCCGGGCCGCCGTGGAAAAGGGACTTTGCACCCCGGAGACGCTGCCCCGGCTGCTGGCCGTTTTGGAGCGGTATGGCCTCCCCACGGAGACCGACTATTCCCTGACCGACATTCTGGCGGCGGCGGCGGCCGACAAAAAGCGCACGGACGATGTGACCAAGTTCATCGTACCGGAGCGGGTGGGCCATTGCCGTGTGGAGCCGGTCCCGGCCGACGAGGTGGCCGGGTGGCTGAAGGCGGGAGGTCTGCGATGATCGAAATTCTTCAGCCCGGTTTCCGTACCGGAGCCGTTCACATCCCCGCCTCCAAATCTCAGGCCCACCGGCTGCTGATCTGCGCCGCTCTGAGCCAAAATGAGACGGTGATCCGCTGTCGGGGCATTTCCAGAGACATTGCCGCCACTGCGGACTGTCTCAACGCCCTGGGCGCTGAGATCTGGCTTCGGGGTGAGGACCTGACGGTGCGGCCCATCACCCAGAAGCCCCAGGGGACCCGTCATCTGCACTGTCAGGAAAGCGGTTCCACCCTACGGTTTCTTCTGCCGCTGACCGGCGTTTTGGAAGCAGACGCCGTGTTCCACATGGAAGGGCGGCTGCCGCAGCGCCCCTTGCATCCGCTGGATCAGGTCCTGACGGATCACGGCATGACCATCCGGCAGAACCATGACCTGCTCTACTGCGGGGGACGGCTCCGCCCCGGCGAGTTTTCTCTGCCGGGGGATGTGTCCTCCCAATACATTTCCGGTTTACTGATGGCTCTGCCCCTGTTGAATGAGGGCAGCGCCCTCACCGTTACCGGCGGACTGGAATCCGCCGCTTATGTCACTATGACGGAGGACACCCTCCGCCGGGGCGGTGTCTCTCTGCGGAAAACCGGGGGGACGTGGCACATTCCCGGCGGACAGCGCCTTCGTTTCCCGGACCGTCTCACCGCCGAAGGAGACTGGTCCAATGCCGCCTTCTTCCTGTGTATGGGCGCCTTGTCCCCGGAGGGCGTCACTGTTCACGGACTGGATCTGGCCTCCTCTCAGGGGGACCGGGCCGTTTTGAACATTCTGGCCGCCATGGGTGCGCGTGTTTCCACGGAGAACGGTTCCGTAACGGTTCGTCGGGGAGAATTGAAGGGCGTGGCCATCGACGCCGGCCCCATCCCCGACCTGATCCCGGTGCTGTGCGTCACTGCTGCCGGGGCGGAGGGTGACACCCAGATCTTCAACGCTGGACGGCTCCGTTTGAAGGAATCCGACCGGCTCCGCACCACGGCTCAATTGCTGACAGCTCTGGGCGGCAGTGTGGAGGAACAGCCCAACGGCCTTTTGATCCACGGCACGGGCCGTCTGCGGGGCGGCATTGCCGATTCCTGCGGCGACCATCGGATCGCCATGTCCGCCGCCGTGGCAGCCTGTCTGTGCGAAAGCCCGGTCACTGTGCAGGGCATGGCCTGTGTTTCCAAGTCCTACCCCCATTTCTGGGAAGATTTTGACGCGTTGAAAGGAGGGGGCCTGTGAGCCGGTACGGAGAATTTCTGCATCTGACCATCTTCGGCCAGTCCCATGCCCCGGCCATCGGCATGATTTTGGAGGGTCTGCCTGCCGGGGAGACCATCGACATGGCGGCCCTTCAGACGTTTTTGGACCGCCGTGCCCCTGGCCGCAACGATTGGTCCACCCCTCGGAAGGAGGCGGACCAGCCGGAATTTCTTTCCGGTCTGGTGGGGAACGTCACCTGCGGCGCGCCGCTTACCGCCATCATCCGCAACACCAACACCCGCTCCGGGGACTATGACGGCCTTTCCGTGGTGCCCCGCCCCGGCCACGCGGACTATACCGCCGGAGTGAAGTACGGCGGTCACGCAGATTTCGCCGGGGGCGGCGCGTTTTCCGGGCGGCTGACAGCCCCCCTGTGCATCGCCGGTGGCATCTGCCTGCAATTGCTGAAAAAGCAGGGCATTGAAGTCATCAGCCGCATCGCCTCCATCGGCTCGGTGGAAGATGTCACTCCTCTGACCGTTTCCACGGCAGACAAGCCATTCCCGGTGGTAGATGACGCCGTAGGGGAGACCATGCGGGCAGAGATCGCCGCCGCCAAGGCGGAGGGTGACTCCGTTGGCGGCATCGTGGAATGTGCTGTGCTGGGTCTGCCCGTGGGACTGGGCGGACCGCTGTTTGACGGCATGGAGGGCCGTATTTCCTCCATCGTCTTCGGCATCCCCGCCGTGAAGGGCATCGAGTTCGGCATCGGCTTCGGGGCCGCGCGGCTCCGTGGCAGCGAAAATAATGACCCCTTTGTGGTGGAAAACGGCACGGTTAGGACCACCACCAATCACTGCGGCGGTATTTTGGGCGGCATCACCAACGGGATGCCCCTGACCTTCCGGGCAGCGTTCAAGCCTACGCCGTCCATTGCCAAGGAGCAGCAAAGCGTGAATTTGAACACCCTGACCCCGGAAATTCTCCGGGTCCGGGGCCGTCATGACCCTTGCATCGTGCCAAGGGCCGTTCCCTGTATCGAAGCCGCGGCGGCCATCGCCGTATACGACGCCCTGTTGGGCCAGCCTTAAAAGGGAGGAATCTCTATGGAACTCAGTGATTATCGTGCCCGGATCGACCAGATCGACCGCCAACTGGTAGAGTTGTTTGCCCAGCGGATGAACACCGCCGCCGGCATCGCCGCCTACAAGAAGGAGCACGGCCTGCCGGTGCTGGACCCTGTCCGGGAGCGGGAAAAGCTGCTGGATGTAGCGGCGCAGGCCCCGGAGGATATGCGGGATTACACCGCCTCTCTCTACACCATGCTTTTTGAGCTGAGCCGCTGCTATCAGGGACGGCTGCTGGGGAGCACATCCCCGCTGACCACGGAAATTCAGACCGCCATTGACCAGACGCCAAACCTGTTTCCCTCCAACGTGTCCGTTGCCTGTCAGGGTGTGGCGGGGGCCTATTCCCAGCTGGCCTGCGACAAGCTGTTCAAGCTGCCTCACATCATGTACTTTGCCTCCTTTGAGGCGGTGTTTGCCGCTATCGAAAGGGGATTGTGCCGCTACGGTGTGCTGCCGCTGGAAAACAGCACCGCCGGCAGCGTCAATGCCATTTACGATCTGATGATGAAGCACGATTTCCGCATCGTCCGCAGTGTGCGGCTGAAGGTGGACCACAATCTGCTGGTGAAGCCCGGCGCCAAGCGGAGCGACATCACGGAGATCTACTCCCACCAGCAGGCCTTGAGCCAGTGCGAGCAGTATCTGCAGGCCTTCCCCGGTGTGAAGATCATCCCCTGTGAAAATACCGCCGTGGCCGCTCAGAAGGTGGCGGAGGGAGATGGCCACGCCGCCGCCCTGTCCTCCCGCTCCTGCATGAAGCTGTATGGGCTGGAATGCTTAGAGGCCGGGGTGCAGGATCAGGGCAGCAACTTCACCCGGTTCATCTGCATCTCCAAGAATCTGGAGATCTACCCCGGTGCGGACCGCACCAGCCTCATGGCGGTGCTGCCTCACGAGCCCGGCTCCCTGTGCCGGGTGCTCTCCCGGTTCTACGCCTTGGGCCTGAACCTGAACAAGCTGGAAAGCCGCCCCATGCCGGAGCGGAATTTTGAATTCATGTTCTACTTTGATCTGGAAACGCCGGTATACGCCCCGGAATTTTTGCAGCTCATGGGCGAGCTGCCCTCTCTGTGCGAGGAATTTTCCTATCTGGGCAGTTACAGCGAGGTGGTCTGATGCTGCGATGCGGACTGCTGGGGGAAACGCTGGGCCACAGCTATTCCCCCATGATCCATCACGCGTTAGGGGAGTATGACTACCGTCTCTTTGAGATCCCCAAGGAGGACTTGGATGCCTTTCTGTGCTCCGACCGCTGGGACGGCCTGAACGTCACCATCCCCTACAAGAAGGCGGTGGTGCCCTACTGTGCAGAGCTGTCCGAGGCGGCAGCAAAACTGCAAAGCGTCAACACCCTCGTCCACCGTCCTGACGGCACGCTGTACGGCGACAACACGGACCTGTTCGGCTTTCTTTATATGGTCCGCCGCAGCGGCATCGACTCCGCCGGGAAAAAGGCGCTGGTGCTGGGCAGCGGCGGGGCCTCCGTCACGGTGAAGGCCGCGCTGGAGCAACTGGGCGCTGACGTTACCGTCATTTCCCGCAGCGGTCCGGACGATTACGACCATCTGGATCGACACGCCGACGCCCAGATCATCGCCAACACCACCCCGGTGGGGATGTATCCCCATAACGGCGCGGCGGCGGTGGATCTGCGGCTGTTCCCTCAATGTGAAGGCGTGCTGGACATCGTTTATAACCCGGCGCTCACCGCGCTGCTGCTGCAGGCGGAGAAATTGAACATCCCCCACGCCGGGGGGCTTTCCATGCTGGTGGCTCAGGCCAAGCGCTCCAGCGAGCAGTTCACCGGCACGGTGATCGGCGATGAAGCCTTGGAGCGGGTGGAGCGCACCGTGAACCACCGACTGCGGAACATCATTCTCATCGGAATGCCCGGCAGCGGCAAATCCGCCGTGGCCGCCGCTCTGGGCAAAGCGCTGGACCGGGAGGTGGTGGAGGCTGACGAATTGATCGCCCAAAGGGCCGGAATGTCCATCCCGGAGATCTTCGCCCGGTCCGGGGAGGAAACATTCCGGAAACTGGAAACAGAGATTCTGGCGGAGCAGGGCAAGCGCTCCGGCATCATCCTCTCCACCGGCGGCGGCTGCGTCATCCGGCCGGAAAACTACCCGCTGCTGCATCAAAACGGCACCATTTTCCGCCTGACCCGCGACCTTGCCAAGCTGCCCACGGATGGGCGGCCCATTTCCCAAACCACGGACCTCGCTCAGCTTTGCACCCGCCGGGAGCTGCTGTACCGCCGCTTTGCCGACGTGACGGTGTCCAACGACGGGGCGCTGGAGGCCACGGTACAAACCATCAAGGAGGCGCTGCTATGAAGCTTTTGGTCATCAACGGGCCCAATCTGAATCTGCTGGGCCTGCGGGAGCCTGCCATCTACGGCAGTCAGAATTACGAGTCCCTGCTGACCCTTGTCCGCGCCGCCTGCGACGCCGAGAGCATCGAGGTGAGCTTTGTCCAGTCCAACCACGAGGGGGCCATTGTGGACGCCATCCAGGCGGCCTACGGCGTCTATGACGGCATCGTCATCAATCCTGCTGCCTATACCCATACCAGCGTGGCCATTCTGGATGCACTGAAGGCTGTGGCCATCCCTGCCGTGGAAGTCCATATCTCCGATGTGGACAGCCGGGAGCCGTTTCGGCAGGTCTCCTACGCTGGCATGGCCTGCGTCAAAACCTATAAAGGTCTGGGGTTCCAAGGCTATGTGGAGGCCGTGAAATTTTTGAAAGACTATCTCAGCAAGTGAGCAAGCGCGCCTCCTTTCGGGAGGCGCGTTTTTCTGCTTTCCGGGGTGCTTTACAACCCGTTGGAAATCCAGTATGATAAGGAAAAGCCGTAAATCACCAAGGGAGGTTCTCATGGATACACTGCTGCGTCAAATTCCAAAGGTGGACGACCTGCTCCGCCTGCCCGCCCTAAAAATGCTGGCGGCGGAGGTGGGGACCTCCGCCGTGACGGAGGCGGTTCGCCGGACGCTGGACCGGCTCCGCGCCGATATTCTGGTGGGAACCGTCACAGAGCTGCCCTCCACGGAGGCCCTCTGCGCTCAAATCAGCGCGTCGTGCCGGGCATCCCGCCTGCCCTCCCTTCGGGGCGTTATCAATGCCACCGGGGTTATTCTGCACACCAATCTGGGCCGGGCCTGCCTGAGTGATCGTGCGTTAGCGGCAGCGAGAGGGGTCTCTCAGGGCTATTCTACCTTGGAATATGACCTGACAGCAGGGGAGCGAGGGCATCGGTACGCCCATGTAGAGCCGCTTTTGTGCCGCCTCACCGGGGCGGAGGCCGCCATGGTGGTAAACAACAACGCAGCGGCGGTGCTGCTGATCCTCTCCGCCCTCACCGCCGGAGGAGAAGTCATTACCTCCCGTGGAGAGCTGGTGGAGATCGGCGGTTCCTTCCGGATGCCGGATGTGATGGCCGCCTGCGGCGCGGTGCTCCGGGAGGTTGGTTCCACCAACAAGACCCACCTTTCCGACTACGCCAACGCCATCAGCGAGCAGACCCGCGCCCTTTTGAAAGTCCACACCAGCAATTACCGCATCGTGGGCTTTACGGAGAGCGTGTCCCCCGCCGCTTTAGCGGAGCTTGGCCGCTCCCGCAGCATTCCGGTCATTGAGGACTTGGGCAGCGGCTGTCTTGTAGATCTGGCACCCTTGGGCCTCCGGGATGAGCCGACGGTTCAAGCGTCCGTAAAGGCCGGAGTGGATGTATTATCCTTCTCCGGGGACAAGCTGCTGGGTGGTCCCCAAGCGGGGATCATCGTGGGCAAGCGGCACTATATCGACCTTTTGAAGCGTCACCCTCTGGCCCGCGCCCTGCGGGTGGACAAGCTGACGCTGGCCGCCTTGGAAGCAACTCTGCAAGCGTATGCGGACGGCACCGCCCTTCAGGAGATCCCGGTGCTATCCATGCTGGCCCAAACACCGGAGGAACTGCGCCAGCGGGCAGAGTCACTCTGCCGCCGCATGGGAGAGATCGGCGTGACCGCCGAGATGGTTTCCACGGAAAACCCGGTGGGGGGCGGGGCAGTCCCCACCCAGACGCTGCACTCCTTCGCCGTGGCTGTCGTCCCAAGGGACAGCGCCGCCGCACTGGAAACGCAGCTGCGGCAGCGGCCTGTACCCATCATCGTCCGCATTGCCCATGACCGGTGTCTGCTGGATATGCGGACTTTGTTCCCGGCGGATCTTGACGAGATCCTTCAGGCTTTTCGGGAGACCGCTTCATGAAACACGTCATCATCGGCACGGCGGGCCATGTAGATCACGGCAAAACCGTTCTGGTCAAGGCGCTCACCGGCACCGATACGGACCGCCTGGCGGAGGAAAAGCGCCGGGGCATTACCATCGAGCCGGGGTTTGCCAGACTGGACTGGCCGGACGGCACGCAAGCAGGGATCGTGGATGTGCCGGGCCACGAAAAATTCATCAAAAATATGCTGGCCGGGGCGGGGGGCATTGACCTTGCCATGCTGGTCATCGCCGCGGACGAAGGCGTTATGCCCCAGACCGTAGAGCATCTGGATATTCTGTCTCTCTTGGGTGTCCAAGGCGGCTTGGTGGTGTTGACCAAGGCGGAGTTGGTAGATGATGACTGGTTGGAACTTGTTCGGAGACAGGCGTTGGAGCTGACCGAGGGCACCTTTTTAGAGGGCGCGCCCATTCTGTCAGTCTCCGCCGTCACCGGTCAGGGAATCCCGGAACTGCGGGACGCCCTGTACCGCTTGGTATACGGCGCACAGGAAAAAAGCGCGCTGGCACCCTTCCGGCTCCCCATTGACCGGGTCTTTTCCGTGGACGGCTTCGGCACCGTAGTCACCGGCACCATTACAGAGGGGGCCGTCCGGGTGGGGGATACGGTAGAAGTGGCCCCCTCCGGGCTGCAAAGCCGGGTGCGGGCCTTGCAGGTCCACGGTGAAAGCGTGGACGCCGCCTACGCCGGTCAGCGGGCGGCCCTCAACTTGACAAATCTGCAAAAAACAGAGGTCCACCGGGGGGATGCGGCGGTAAGACCCGGCAGCGTCCGGCCCTCCCGGATGTTAGACGTGCGGCTCCGGTGTCTGGCAAATGCCAAACGCGCGGTTTTGAACGGCTCCCAGGTCCATCTGTACCACGGGACCTCCGTTCATTTGGCAAAGGCGGTGTTGCTGGACCGTGACGAGCTGCGCCCCGGAGAAAGCTGCCTTGCCCAGCTGCGGCTGACGGAGCCAATGGCCGTCAAGCAGGGGGATCGGTTTGTAATTCGATTTTACTCTCCGGTGGAGACCATCGGCGGCGGAACGGTGCTGGACCCTCGGCCCCTTCGCCACAAGCGGCATGACCCGGTGGTGCTGGACAACCTAATTCTCCGGGAACAGGGCTCCGGCAGTCAACGGCTGCTGCAAGCTGCGGAGGAATTCGGTGTTTCACTGCCGGATAGCAGCCAGTTAGCGGAGCGTTCCGGTCTGGACACTGGTACTGCTGTATCCTTGCTGGCAGACCTGCTGAATCAGGGAAAGCTGGCGGAGCCGCTGCCGGGCCGCTACGCGGCGGCCTCGGCGCTGGACACCCTCTGGGACCGCTGCCGGGAATTGCTGTCCGCCTACCACCAAAAGCACCCCCTTCACGCCGGGATGCCCGCCGCCGAGCTGCGGCAAAAGCTGTTCCGGCAGATCACTCCCGCTGAGGGCGATGCGCTTTTGGAGGTTTTTCGGGCGGAGGGGCGGATGAAACGCGCCGAAAACCGTTGGGCGCTGGCAGAGTTTTCCATTCGGCTCACCAAGCGGCAGACCGCCCTCCGGGACACGTTGTTGGAGCGTTTTCTCCGAGATGGCCCGGAGCCGGACACCATCGAAGCGGTGCTGGACAGTATTCCTCCAGAGCGCCGGGCGGAGGCCTGTCAGGTGCTGGAAAGCCTGCTCACTGGCGGAGAGCTGGTACGGCTGTCACCGGAGCTGTGCTGGCACCGGGAGGTGTTCCAACGTGGGTTGGATATCCTACGTACGCTGTGCGCTGACCACGGCGCTGTCACGCTGGCAGAGGTCCGGGACGCCTTGGGCACCACCCGGAAATACGCATTGCTGTTTTTAGAAGCCTGCGACCGACGGCAGATCACGGTTCGAGAGGGCGACTGCCGCCGCCTGAAGCTCAAATTTCATGACTGACATACCGCCGGAGCGTTGCTCCGCTTCGGCGGTGGTCAGCTTCAAAGGAAATATGGGAGCAGATAGGTGCTGGTGTGCCTCCCGGTCTTCAAAACCGGTGCGGACGGCGAACAGCCGCCTGGATGAGTTCGATCCTCATATGCCCCCGCCAAAACCAGCCTGCCGCCCTTTGGGGCGGCGGGCTGGTTTATTATCTGCGCCTGTTCCGGCCGAATCAGTTAAAAAAGCGGTGGGCAACGCCCACCGCTTTTTAATAAGCTTTTTAGTCCCGGACCTTGTCGAATACATCCGTAATGCTCTTTTCAGGTGCGGGGGTAGCCAGAGAGACCACCACCAGCACGATGCAGTTGACAACAAAGGCGGGCATCAACTCATAGATGTCCCAGATGCCGCCGAGAGGCCGGACGCAGAATTTCCATGCAAAGATCATCAGACCGCCGGCCACCAGACCTGCCAGCACACCCTGCCGGTTGCTGCGTCTCCAGAAAAGGGCGAACAGCACAGCGGGGCCAAAGGTTGCGCCGAAGCCGGCCCATGCGAAGGAGACGATCTTGAACACGTTGCTGTTGGGGTCCGCCGCCAGGAAGATGGCGATAAACGCGATCACCACCACCGTCAAACGGGCGGCCAGCATATTCTGCTTGGAAGTCAGCTTGACGCCGAACACATCCTGCAATACGTTTTCAGAAAACGCGGAGGCCGCCGCCAAAAGCTGAGAGTCCGCCGTGGACATGGTAGCCGCCAGAATACCTGCCAGAATACAGCCGGCCACAATGGCAGGCAGCAGACCGTAAGAGGAAAGCAGGTCAGACAGCCGGACAATGACCGTCTCCGTGGCGCTGCCCTCCAGCATGGGGATGCGGCCCACGCTGGACACGGCATGGCCCACGATGCCAATAAACACGGCCACGGCCATGGAGATCACCACCCAGATGGAGGCGATCCGGCGGGAGAGCTTCAGCTCATCCTCGTGGCGGATGGCCATAAAGCGCACCAGAATGTGGGGCATGCCGAAGTAGCCAAGGCCCCAGGCCAGCATGGAAACAATGCGGATCAGACCGTAAGGCTCCGCCTGGCCGGAGGCGGCGTTATAGGTCTGACCAAAGCTCAGAAAACCGGGAAGGCTGCTGGCATGAGCCAGAACAGCATCCATACCGCCGGCCTGCACAATGCCGAACACCACGATGACGCACAGGGCGACGGTCATAATCACAGACTGGATCAGGTCCATAGTGGCGACGGCGCTGAAGCCGCCCACGGAAGTATAGCTGATGATGACGATGGCGCCCACGATCACAGAAAGCATGTAATTCCAGCCGAACAGGCTGTTGAACAGCTTGCCGATCGCCGCCAGACCGGAGGCCACATAGGGCACGAAGAACACCAGAATGATGAGAGAGGCGATACCCATAATGATGGGCTTTTTCTCCCCGTAGCGCTTGGAGATAAAGCTGGGGATGGTGATGGCGTCCAACTCCACGCTGTAACGCCGCAGGCGGCGGGCCACCAGCAGGAAATTCAGATAGGTGCCGATGGCAAGGCCGATGGCGGTCCAGCTTGCGTCCGCCACGCCGCTGAGATAGGCGAGGCCAGGGATACCCATAAGCAGATAGCTGCTCATATCGCTGGCCTCCGCGCTCATGGCCGTGACCAGGGGGCCCATGCCCCGGCCGCCGAGGTAAAAGCCTTCAGCGCTCTTCTTGCTTCGTTTACCGATCATCACGCCGGTGAAAATCACCAGACAGAGATACAAAATGATCGTTGTCATGATCGCGATCTGTGCGGATGTCATACAATACTCTCTCCTTTAACACTTCAATGCTTGGTATCATACCACAACGCAAACAAGAATGAAATACAGAACGCCGTATAGAATCAATTCTATACGGCGTTTCTTATAATATCAGATTTTTCTTTATATTTCAACAGTTTTATACTGTACAGAAAGATGGAATACTTGAAAAACAAAAAATAAGATTTATTCTCCGACTCGGAAACTCTCCAAAAACAGGGGCGTCATCTTCTCCGCATAGGCCACCAGCGAGTAGTCTCCGCCGCACAGACACCAGTCGTAAAGCTGCGCCCGTTCCCACATGGCGAAGGCCCGGACGATCTCCTCCTGAGCCAGACCGGGGCGGAATTCGCCCCGCTCCGCACCCTGACGGACGATCTTTTTCAGCAAGCGGAAGTAGACCCGGCTCCGGTCCAGCAGGTGCTTTTCTCCCCGCGCCAGCAATTGGGTGGACAGCAGACGGGTCAGCAGGTCGATGGACACGCTGGACTCGATCATCACATACAGCTCATGGTTGATATAGGCCAGCGTCTCGATGGCACCCTTCTCCGGGTCCAGCGTGGGCATCAGGTCCTCGTATTTTTCGTCGAACACATAGGCCAAGGTGCCCATCAGGGCGTCCTTGCCGTCAAAATAATGGTAGAAGGAGCCTTTGGAGGTGCCGGATTCAAAAACGATATCCTCTACTGTGGTGCCGTCATATCCCTGCTCATAAAAGAGCTTCCAAGCGGCGGAGATGATCCGTCCCCGGGTATTGCGGCTGTTTCGTTTTGCCATGGCGTTGTCCTCCCTGCAATGTAGCTGTGAAAATTTTACAATGAAACCCGGCAAAAAGCAAGGGCCGGGGCCGGAACGGTCCGCTTTTGGGCAGATGTTTACACTTTACCCATTGAACCCGGCGGTTCCACACCGTATAATGGAGAAAAACGAACGATCACCGGGAGAACCCTCCCGCAGCCATATTTGAAAGGAGAATTCTATGGAAACCATGCTGAACGTCACCGTGAACGGCACGATACACCAGTATCCCTACGGAACCACTTACCGCGCCATCGCCGCGGAATTTCAGGAGAACTATCCCCACCAGATCCTGCTGGTGAACCGGGACGGCAAGCTCCGTGAGCTGCAAAAGACCGTGAAGCGGGACTGCTCCCTCTCCATGGTCACCGCCGCCGACAAGCCGGGCCGCCAGACCTATGAGCGCAGTGCCATTCTCCTGATGCTCAAGGCATTTTATGACGTGGTAGGCCGGGAGCAGGTGGAGCACGTCCGGGTGGAATTTTCCCTGAGCAATGCTCTGTTCTGCCGGGCCAGAGGCAGCTTCACGTTGGATAACACCCTGCTGCACCGGATCGAGGACCGGATGCGGGAGCTGGTCCGTCAGGTTCTGCCCATTGAAAAGCAGTCTGTGGATATCGAAGACGCCGCGGCCTTTTTGACAGAAAACGGCATGGAGGATAAGGCCCGGCTCCTGAAATACCGCATCAGCTCCCGGGTCAATCTTTACACTTTGGACGGCTTCACTGACTATTTCTACGGCTACATGGTACCGGACACCGGTTATCTTCAGTGGTTTGCTCTGGAGCTGTTTGAGGATGGCTTCATCCTCCGCCTGCCGTCGCTGGAGGAACCGGAGCAGGTGGGTAAGTTCACGCCCTCTATGAAGGTGTTTCAGGCCATGCATGACGCCGAGGATCGCTCCGCCGCCATGTATATCTCCAACGTAGGGGAGATGGATGACATGATTGCTGAAGGCAACGCCACCCAGTTGATTTTGGCCCACGAAGCCCTGATGGAAAAGCGAGTGGGTGACATTGCCGAGGAGATCGCGCGGCGGAAGGACGTCCGCTTCGTGATGATCGCCGGTCCCTCCTCCTCTGGCAAAACCACCTTCTCCCACCGCCTGTCCACCCAACTGATGGCCTGCGGCCTGCGGCCCCATCCCATCGCCACAGACAACTACTTCCGCAACCGGGAGGACACCCCCAGAGATGCCAACGGCCAGTACGATTTTGAGGGACTGGGCGCTATGGACGTGGAGCAGTTCAACAGCGATATGAGCCGTCTGCTGAAGGGCGAAACGGTGGATATGCCCACCTTCAACTTCAAAAAGGGCGTCCGGGAATACAACGGTGAAAAGCTGACGCTGGGAGACGGCGACGTACTGGTGATCGAGGGCATCCACTGCCTGAATGACGAATTTTCCCACTCTCTGCCTAAGGAGAGCAAGTACAAAATTTACATCAGCTGCCTGACCACCCTGAATATCGACGATCACAACCGCATTCCCACCACCGACGCCCGGCTGCTCCGCCGCATTGAACGGGACGCCCGGACCCGGGGCTACGGTGCTCAGGCCACCATCAAAATGTGGCCCTCTGTCCGCCGGGGCGAGGAGCAGAACATCTTCCCCTATCAGGACAGTGCCGATACGGTGTTCAACTCCTCCCTCATTTACGAAACTGCCCTGCTGAAGCCCTACGTGCAGCCGCTGCTGTTCGGCGTCCCCCGGGGCAGCGACGAATATCTGGAAGCCAAGCGGCTCCTGAAATTCCTGGACTACTTCCTGCCAGTCCCGGCAGATGACGTACCCCAGACCTCCCTGATGCGGGAATTTGTAGGCGGCGGCATTTACAAGACGTGATCTCCATTTGCAGACAACTCCATCCGATCCCCGGCGGACACACTCTGTGTCCGCCGGGTTTTTCTGCTGGAAACCCGGATTTTTTTAAATTTCCTCTTGACAATGGAAATGCGCCGCCGTATAATCCCACTAACCTACTTGATTGGTTATATTTATTTGCTCAGAAAAGAGGATTTCCATGAACCGTATGACACCAGGCTTCCGATGTTGTCAGGAATGATCCGTTTTCCATTTCTCAATAAATCATTCTACAACATAAAAAGGAGATCATCTTATGTCTCGTATCTATACCGCCGCCGATCAGTTGATCGGCCATACCCCCTTGCTGGAGCTGACCCATCTGGAACAGGAATTTGGTCTGAAGGCCAGAATCGTGGCCAAGCTGGAATATTTCAATCCCGCCGGCAGCGTGAAAGACCGCATTGCCAAGGCCATGATCGATGACGCTGAGGCCAAGGGCCTTTTGAAGCCCGGTTCTGTCATCATTGAGCCCACCAGCGGCAACACCGGCATCGGTCTGGCCTCCGTAGCCGCCGCCCGGGGCTACCAGATCATCATCGTCATGCCGGAAACCATGAGCGTGGAGCGCCGTCAGATCATGAAGGCCTACGGCGCGGAGCTGGTTCTCTCCGAAGGCTCCCAGGGCATGAAGGGCGCCATTGCCAAGGCCAACGAGCTGGCAAAGGAGATTCCAAACAGCTTCATTCCCGGTCAGTTCGTAAATCCCGCCAACCCCAAGGCCCATTTTGAGACCACCGGCCCGGAGATCTGGGCGGATACGGACGGTCAGGTGGATGCGTTCGTAGCCGGCGTAGGCACTGGCGGCACCCTTACCGGCGTGGGGCAGTTCCTTAAAAGCAAAAATCCCGCTGTGAAGGTGGTGGCCGTGGAGCCTAAGAGCTCCCCTGTCCTCAGCGAGGGCCACGGCGGCGCTCACAAGATCCAGGGCATCGGCGCAGGCTTTGTCCCCGATGTACTGGACACCAAGGTGTATGACGAGATCATCCCCGTGGAAAATGAGGACGCTTTCGCCACCGGCAAGCTGATCGGCAAGCGGGAGGGTGTGCTGGTGGGCATCTCCTCCGGCGCCGCTGTGTGGGCTGCTGTACAACTGGCCAAACGGCCGGAATTTGAAGGCAAGACCATTGCCGTTCTTCTGCCGGATACCGGCGACCGCTATCTCTCCACTCCGCTGTTTCAGGATTGATTTTTCTTCTCTTTTCCTTTTTCTTCTCTGATCCTCTCTCTTAAATAATGGAGAAGCGCCGCGGCTGAGCCGCAGCGCTTCTCCATATATCGGCAAAAAATACCGGCGGTTCGATGACCGCCGGTATCGTTTATTCGCTGATGTCGCGGGTAGCGTAGGCGTTCAGGTCCATGCCCGCCGTATGGCCCGCCAGATATTCGTAATACCCCTGTGCGCCGATCATGGCACCGTTATCGCCGCACCACCGCAGCGGCGGCAGGTACAGCCGGCAGCCGGCTTTTTTGCAGGCCCGCTCCAGGTCCGCCCGAATGACGGAGTTGGCCGCCACGCCGCCGGCGGCGGCAATCACCGTGCGTCCGGACTGCTTTGCAGCTTCCATGACGCGAGGGACCAGCGTATCGCTGACAGCCTGGGCGAAGTCCCGTGCCAGCGCCGGGGCATCCAGCGGCTCTCCCACCTGCTCGGCGTGATGGGCCAGATTCACCACCGCCGTTTTCAGACCGGAAAAGCTCATGTCCAGCGGCGCTCCCTCCACATGGGAATGGGGCAGGGTGTAGACGCCGCCCTTGGACTGCTGGGCCAGCTTGTCCATGGGCGCACCGCCGGGGTAAGGCAGGCCCAGCACCCGGGCCGCCTTGTCAAAGCACTCCCCCGCCGCGTCATCCCGGGTAGCGCCCAAGATCTCCAGATCCGTATAATCCCGGACGTCCACGATCATGGTGTTGCCCCCGGAGATGGCCAATGCCAGGAAGGGCGGCTCCAGCTCCGGGAAGGCCAGATAGTTGGCGGCGATATGGCCCCGGACATGGTGTACCGGGATCAGAGGCACTCCCAGACCGTAGGCCACGGATTTAGCAAAGCTCAAGCCCACCAGCACGGCCCCGATAAGTCCGGGGGCGTAGGTGACGGCCACGGCGTCAATGTCCTGCCGGGTGCAGCCGGCGTCCGCCAAGGCTTTTTCTGTCAGGGCCGCGATCACTTCAACATGCTTGCGGGAGGCCAGCTCCGGTACCACGCCGCCGTACAGAGCGTGGAGGTCCGCCTGAGAGGCAATGGCATCGGACAACACCCGCCGTCCGTCCTCCACCACTGCCACGGCGGTCTCGTCGCAGGAGGATTCAAAGGCTAAAATCTTCATAGCAATGCTTCTTTCTCCAAAAGATCGGCGTTCTCCGCCTTACTGCTGCCAGGGCACCTTTGGCCCCGGTGCCGCCTTGGGATCAAAGGGGATGCGGACATACTTGTGGTACTTGTCCGCAGAAAATGTATTCTCGTAAACGAACCGGTGTTCTTCCATCAGGGCGGCGTCATCCACCGGGCCACCGGCGAGATACAGGGTCTTGTAGTGGACGCCGAACATCTCCGTATCATACCCGGCGGTCCGCAGACCGCACCGGGCATAGAACCCCAACCGCCGCCGGGCCATCTCCGGGTCCGGCGCGTCCTCCGGAGCTTCCGACTCTCCGAAGATCACCGTGTCCGCCTCCCGCTCCCGCAGCTTCTCCAGGATGGATGCACCGACGCCACCGTTGCGGCGGATACTGGAAACGCACAGGTAATCCAGCAGTGCCCAGCCGGGATGTCCCAGCCAGAGGAATGCCTCGCCTACGATATTGTCTCCGTCAAACAGGCAGTAGGGCTTGTACCAGCCCTCCGCCCAACTCTTCTCAATATTCCGCAGGGGTTTTAATTCCGCTGTGGGAAATGCTTCCTTCAGGTCCCGGTCATAAATCGTCCTCAGTTGTTCAACTGACGGGATTCTCAGTTCCATGCTGTTCAAACTCCCTCGTCATAATGATGGCATCCTCTCTCGGATGCTCGTAGTAATTTTTACGCCGGCCCACGCCCCGGAAGCCCCGGCTGCCGTACAGGGCGATGGCGGGGTAGTTGGAGGCCCGGACCTCCAGCGTCAGAAATGCCAGGTGGTTGGCCTGAGCAAAGTCAAGAAACACTTGCAGCAGCTTTCCGGCAACGCCCTGCTTCCGGCAGTCCGGCCGGACAGCCACATTGGTGATATAACCCTCGTCCAGCACCGCCTGCAAACCGGCGTAGCCCGCTACCTTATCGTTGTCATCCAGCGCCACAAGGAATGCGGACAGGTAGTTGTCCAATTCCTCCGCCAGCATATTCCGGCTCCACGGCGTAGAAAAGCAGATCCGTTCCAGCTCCGCCACTTCATCCAGATGGTCCGCCGTCATAGGCACGATGCGGACATGCAGATTTTTCTCTTCCATCGTATGTTACTCCTTATCCCTTGGCTTCCAGCCAGTTGCGGCCCCAGTGGGCCTCCGCCGTCAGGGGGACGGACAGGTGGGCCACCTGCTCCATTTCCTCCTCCAGCAGCTTTGCCGCAGCCTCTGCCTGCGGCTTCGGGCACTCCACGATCAGCTCATCGTGAACCTGCAAGACCAGCTTGGCCTCCGGCAGTTCCTTTTTCAGCCGCTTCTCCACAGCCACCATAGCCAGCTTCATAATGTCCGCCGCCGTGCCCTGAATGGGCATATTCAGCGCCACCCGCTCCCCGAAGGAGCGCATATTGAAATTGGAGGAGCGGATCTCCGGCAGCTCCCGCCGCCGGTGGAACAGTGTTTCCACATACCCCTGCTCCCTGGCCTTTGCCACCACATCATCCATATACTTCCGCACACCGGGAAAGGTGGCGAAATAGGCCTCCATATACGCCTTGGCCTCCGCCACCGTCACGCCGATGTCCTGACTGAGGGAAAAGGCGGAGATGCCGTAGACAATGCCGAAGTTCACGGCTTTCGCCCGGCGGCGCATCTCGTGGGTCACATCGCCGGGGGCCACATGGAACACCTGGGCCGCCGTGGCGGTGTGGATGTCCGCTCCGGTGGTAAACGCCGCCCGCATGGCCTCGTCCCCGGAGATGTGGGCCAGCAGCCGCAGCTCGATCTGAGAGTAGTCCGCGTCCACTAAGACGCAGCCCTCCGCCGGAATGAACATCCGGCGAATTTCGCTGCCAAGATCCGTCCGGGTGGGGATGTTCTGCAAATTCGGCTCCGTGGAACTGAGCCGCCCGGTGGCGGTAACGGTCATCTGGAAGCGGGTACGGATGCGCCCGTCCGGGTCCATAGCCTTTAAAAGCCCCTCGGCGTAAGTGGATTTCAATTTTGCATATTGCCGGTATTCCAGCACCGCCCCCACGATGGGGGCCTCGTAGCGCAGCTTTTCCAGCACATCGGCATTGGTGGACCAGCCGGTTTTCGTTTTCTTGCCGTGGGGCAGGCCCAGCCTGCCGAATAAAATTTCTCCCAGCTGCTTGGGGGAGTTGATGTTGAAATTCTCCCCGGCCATGTTGTAAATGTCCTGTTCCAGAGCGGCGGCCTTTTCGGAGAGCATCTCCCCGAAGGACACCAGCGCCCCCTTGTCCACACGGCAGCCAGCCAGTTCCATTTCCGCCAGCACCCGGCACAGTGGCAGTTCCGCCGTGGCGTACAGATCCCAGAGGTCCAGCTCCTTCAACTTGGGGGCCAGCACTCCGTACAGGGCGTCCACGGCGCTGGTGTAGCTGTGGAAGGCAGCCTCCGCCGCCGTCACATCCCCCAGCAGGGAGAAGGCATCCGGGTCCAGATAGGCGGGCTTCACCAGCTCCGTGTGGAAATAGGCGGCAAACAGCTGGCCGATCTCATACTTGCCGCTGGTGGCATCCGCCAGATAGGCAGCCAGGGCCGTGTCGAATATGAAGCCCTCTGCGTTCAGGCCGTTTTCCAGCAGCGTCCGCATGAGGTCCTTGACGTTATGGCTCACTTTTTTAATGTCGGCGGCGAACAGGGCGTTCAGCAGCGCGTTCCAGTCACCGGTGTAGCGCTCGAAGAAAAATTCCGCCGACTGGGCGGTATCCGCCCCGGTATCGCAGTCCGCAATGACCCCGGAGAGGTCCGGCAGGGCCAGCACCGTCACATGGTCCGCCTTGCGGAACAGTTCCAGCACCTCCCGGGCACGGGATTCCTCCGTGATCCGCTCCGCCGTCACGGTGACGTCCGGCGCGGCATCCGCCGGAGCCGTTTCCTCTGGACGCAGGCCCATTTTTTCAATCAGCTTGGAAAATTCCAGCTTCAAAAACAGGGGATACGCCGCCGGTGTCGGCTCCTGCACCCGGTTTTCCGCCGGGTCGAAGGACAGCGGCGCATCAGTGACAATGGTGGCCAGCCAGTAGGAATGGCGGGCTGCGTCCTCTCCCGCCGTCAGCTTTTTGATGGCGGCGGGCTTGGCGTCGATATCCGGAAGTTTTTCATAAATGGCGTCCACGCTGCCATATTTTTGAATAAGATCCATAGCGGTCTTTTCACCCACCCCCGGTACGCCGGGGATATTGTCGGAGGTGTCTCCCATGAGGGCCTTCAGGTCGATCATGTGGATGGGTTCAAAGCCGTACTGCTCCCGGAAGGTCTCCGGGGTCATATCCTTGGTGGTGGTCTGGCCCATACGGGTGGACACCAGTTTCACCTTCGTATGGTCGGTGATAAGCTGGAGGGAATCCTTATCTCCCGTCACCACTACGCAGTCCCAGCCCGCCGCCTCGCATTTCCGGGAAATGGTGCCGATGAGGTCGTCAGCCTCCCAGCCCTCCAGCTCGTAGCGGGGGATGTTCAATGCATCCAGCACCTCTTTCAGCACCGGCACCTGCATCCGCAATTCCTCCGGCATGGGCTTCCGGGTGGCCTTGTACGCCTCGTCCGCCTTGTGACGGAAGGTAGGGGCGTGGAGGTCGAAGGTGACGCACAGGGCATCCGGCCGTTCTTCCTCTTTCAGGCGCAGCAACGTGGTGAGAAAGCCGAACACGGCGTGGGTGTACAGCCCTTCCCGGTTAGTCAGGGGGCGGATGCCGTAATAGGCCCGGTTGATGATGGAGTTGCCGTCAATGACCATGCACTTCATGGAAAAACCTCCGGATTTTTTTACATAGTTAAGTTTATTATAGCCTCTTTTCCGCTGTTTCGCAATGGATTTCCCGCGAAAAACCGGTTGAGACGCCCGGTTTCCCCCGCCTGTCAAATTCTGCCGAAAATCCGGATAAAATTTCGGCGGGAAACCGCCGTCTCTTCTATGGACAAATCAGGTTTTTTCAAGTATACTGCTCCCAAGAACAACAGATATTACATTTCGTTATGTCTGCTATAAGCAATTCCGATTTCTGTTAAATTTATAGAAGGAGTGGTACTATGCCGGAAAGCTATGCTGGAAAGATCAACCGAAAGCTGCTGAAAAAGCAGCGGATCATCGCGGCCGCCGCCGGGCGGGAGCCTGCGGATCTGGTGCTGAAAAACGCCACCTTTGTCAACGTGTTCTCCAATGAACTGTCCACTATGGACATTGCCGTGGCGGAGGGTCTGATCGTGGGCATGGGAAGCTATCAAGGCCGGTCTGAGGTGGACTGCACCGGCAAGATCGTTCTCCCCGGTTTCCTGGATGCCCACATTCATCTGGAAAGCTCCTTGGTCAGTCCCACGGAGTTCGTGAAGGCCGTCCTGCCTCACGGAACCACCACGGTGGTAACGGATCCCCACGAGATCGCTAACGTCATGGGCACCGATGGCATCGAGTATATGCTGCAGGCCACAGAGGATCTGCCGGTGGACGTGCGGTTCATGCTGCCCTCCTGCGTCCCCGCCACGCCGCTGGACGAGTCCGGGGCCATTCTGGACTATCGGGCCATCGACAGCTTCTATGACCACCCCCGGGTCCAGGGCCTGGCGGAGATGATGAACTTTGTGGGCGCCATCAACGGCGACGAGCAGACCGTGGAGAAGATCGTGGCGGCACAGGCCCACCACAAAAAGATCGACGGCCACGCCCCGGATCTTCAGGGCAATGACCTCAACGCCTACATCGCCGCCGGCGTCTACTCCGACCACGAGTGCCATGATGTGAAGGACGCCATCGCCAAGCTGGAGCGGGGCCAGTTCATCATGATCCGGGAGGGCACTGCCGCCCGGAATCTGGAGGCATTGATGCCCCTGCTCACCGGCAAGTATGCTGACCGCTGCATGTTCTGCACCGACGATAAGCACCCCAATGACCTGCTGGAGAAGGGCCACATCGACTATATCGTGAAGAAGGCCATCTCTCTGGGGGCCGACCCCATCACCGCGGTCAAGGTGGCCTGCCACAACGCGGCCCGGTACTTCCTGCTGAACAACCGGGGCGGCATTTCCCCCGGCTATCTGGCAGACTTCGTCATTATCGACAATTTCCAGGACTTCAACATCGAGCAGGTCTACAAGAAGGGCGTTCTCATGGTGGATCACGGCGAAATCCAGGATTTCCCATCCCCGGAGATCGAGCCGTATCTGGTGGAGCGGGCTCACAAGACCTTCCATGTGGCGGCCCTCACCGCCGAGGACTTCGCCGAGAAGCGTCCCCGGGGCATCATCGGTATGGTGGACGGCGAGATCACCACGGTGGACGCCGGGTACTCTGACCGCATCGATGTGGAATATGATGTGCTGAAGATCGCCGTTGTGGAACGGCACAAGAACACCCATCACATCGGCATCGGCTACATTCAGGGCTACGGCCTGAAATCCGGCGCGGTAGCCACCTCCATCTCCCACGATTCCCACAACATCATCGTGGTGGGCACCAACGAGACGGATATGGCCGCCGCCGTCAACCGGGTAGTGGAGCTGAACGGCGGCATCGTGGTGTGGGACGGCGGTCGGCCCGTGGCGGAGGTGCCTCTGGCCATCGCCGGCATCATGAGCGACGAGCCGCTGGTCACGGTGAACGAAAAGCTGGAAATCGCCAAGGATGCCGCCCACAAGCTGGGCGTGAACCCCGGCATCGATCCCTTCATGACTCTGAGCTTCATGGCCCTGCCGGTGATTCCCTCCCTCCGCATCACCACCCGGGGCGTGTTCGATGTGACCACCCAGAGCTACGTTTAAATAGTCATATAAAAACCGGCTTCCGTAAAACGGAAGCCGGTTTTTATGTATATGAAGCACCCTCCTGTCCCGTATCACCGGTAGAACCGATGGCAGCCGATGGTCTGCTGATAGGGTCGGTTGGCGTTGATCCACGTCCCCTGCGATAGAGCCGGGGCGTAGAAATACAGGGCGGAGCCGACAACATTTTCCCCGTCCAGCGCCCGCTTGGCGGCCTCCACCGACTGTGAGGTAGGCGGCAGATAGACCCGCCCGTTGCTCACTGGCTCAAACTGCACTGCGTCCTTCCGGTCGAAAATGACGCCCTCCACGGTATTGGGAAAGCTGCCACTCCTGACCCGATTCAGGATCACGTTGCCCACGGCGATCTGCCCGGACATTGACTCCGCGCCGCTTTCGGCGCAGATGATCCGGGACAGCCAGTACAATTCCCCGGCATCGTAGGCCGCACCGGGAGAGGTCACAGTCGCCCCCCTCAGATACGGGTCCCACTCTACCTGGCAGCCAAGGGCCTCTCCCACCAGCCGCAGAGGGACATAGGTAACGCCGTTTTCCACCGTGACCCGGCCCCGGACAGTTTTTTCGTCGATGGTGACGGTATCCGCCGCCGGGTCCGCCCAAAGGTGGGTGTCATCAGAGGCAGCTGCGGCCCGGCCCGTGGCTTCGTCCCACCAGACGTCCCACGCCCCCATCGTATTCAGCAAGGCCCGGAGGGGCACATAGGTCACGCCCCGCTCCACATAGGCGGACACGGCGATAGGATTCCCGTCGATCTGCACCGGTACGCTCCGTCGGGCAGCTCTGGTGGGGACCGTCAGTGCTGCACAGAGGACCGCAGCGGTCAGCAGGCGCTTGCAGGCTCGTCGTTTCATGGTTGTTCCGTCCTTTCCTTTTTGTAACCGTTTTGTAACTTTATTGTAGCGGAACCCACCAACAGGAAACAACCCTCAATATCTGGAAACCTCGGCAAGGAATTCCAACGGGCGCACAGGACTGTGTTTCCACCGCCGCCGAACGTTGACTTTTCTCCCCGGCGGGGCTACAATAAGGACCATCAAATAGTTCATGCAAAGGAGCTGTTTTTATGCTGTTTTCCGATCGTCCCCGCACCCACTATGAAAAAGCGCTGGCCCACGAGGTCATCTGCCAGCTGCGCTTTCCCACCATTCTCTCCATCAACAATGTGGAGCCTGCCGATTTTCAGGAGCGTATCCGGGAGGATTTTCCCCAGTACGCCCGGAAGCAGGACGTTCTGCCTCCCCAGATCGTCAACGGTAAGCCAGAGCCTCAGCCTCCCGTCACCAACTACCACTTCCTCTCTCAGGACGGCAGATGGAAGCTGAATCTCACCAAGGACTTCATCGCCCTGTCCACGCTGTCCTACCCCGGCTGGGAGGAATTTGCCCGGATGCTGGATAAGCCTCTGGCGGCGTTCATCCAGCTCTACAAGCCCGCCTATTTTCAGCGGGTAGGCCTGCGATATCTCAACATCGTCTCCCGCACCACCCTCGATCTGGAGGATGTCTCCTGGCGGGAGCTGTTCACTCCGGCCTATCTGGGCCCCATGGCGGAAGCCGATCTGTCGGAGGACCGGGTCGTCAACTGCGCCTGCGACACGCAGTTCAAGCTGGATTCCAGCTGCACTGCCAAGATTCATGCCGGCATCGGCCGCTTGAAGACCAACATTCCCAACGCGCCTCAGGACCCGGAGGTGAAGTTCATTTTCGACATGGACCTCTCCATGGGCGGCAACACCGCCTGCGGTCTGGCCGCCGCCGCGCTGGAAACCCTCCACGGTCACTCCTCCCGGGTATTCGAGGGGGCCATCACCGACCGTCTGCGAGATGCCATGGGCCGGTAAGCCGCTTCCGTGTTTTTGACAGAAAAACGATTTGATCCTCCGCTGTTCTTCCCGGAACAGCAGAGGATCTTCTCTCGTCATTTTTTGCAGGAACAGCCCGTAAAACTTTCATATTTGTTTAAAAATACACTGGACGGCTGAACTGTGATTTGATAAGATAAAGCATAAAATTTCCTCCGGCACAGAGAATTTGAAAGGAGCCTATCCCATGCTGAACAATGAATACTGCAAGCGCGTCTATGAGCAGATCCTGGCCCGTGACCCGGATCAGAAGGAGTTTCATCAGGCGGTCTATGAAGTTCTGGAGGGTCTGGAGCCCATGGTGGAACGCCGCCCCGAGTTGGAGAAGAACGGCATTCTGGAACGGTTCGTGGAGCCGGAGCGTGTTGTCACCTTCCGGGTGCCCTGGACCGACGATGCCGGTCAGGTCCATGTGAACCGGGGTTACCGGGTACAGTTCAACTCCGCCATCGGCCCCTACAAGGGCGGCCTGCGGTTCCACCCCACGGTGAACCTGTCCATCCTGAAATTTCTGGGCTTTGAGCAGATCCTGAAGAACAGCCTCACCGGCCTACCCATCGGCGGCGGCAAGGGCGGCAGCGACTTTGACCCCAAGGGCAAATCTGACGCCGAGGTCATGCGCTTCTGCCAGAGCTTTATGTCGGAGCTGTACCGCCACATCGGCCAGTTTACCGATGTGCCCGCCGGTGATATCGGCGTGGGTGCCCGGGAGATCGGCTATCTCTTCGGCCAGTACAAGCGGCTGAAAAACGCCAGCGAGGCCGCTGTGCTCACCGGCAAGGGCCTGACCTTCGGCGGTTCTCTCACCCGGACCGAGGCCACCGGCTACGGCCTGTGCTACCTCACCGCCGAAATGCTCAAGACCCTGAAAAATGACAGCTTTTCCGGCAAGACCGTGGTAATCTCCGGCAGCGGCAACGTGGCTATCTTCGCTTGTGAGAAGGCCACGGAGCTGGGTGCCAAAGTGGTGGCCATGAGCGATTCCAACGGCTATATCCACGATCCCGACGGCATCAAGCTGGATATCATCAAGGACATCAAGCTGGTGAAGCGGGGCCGCATCAAGGAATACGCCGCTCAGGTCCCCGGCAGCACCTATACCGAGGGCTTCCGCGGCATCTGGACCATCCCCTGCGACATCGCCCTGCCCTGCGCCACTCAGAATGAGATCACCGCCGCTGAGGCGGAGGAGATCGTCAAGGGCGGCGCCATGGCGGTGGCCGAAGGCGCCAATATGCCCTCCACTCCCGAGGCCATCGCCATCTTCCAGAAGGCCGGTCTGCTGTTCGCTCCGGCCAAGGCAGCCAATGCCGGCGGCGTGGCAGTCAGTGCGCTGGAGATGAGTCAGAACTCCATGCGCTACTCCTGGACCTTTGAGGAAGTGGACGCCAAGCTTCAGGGCATCATGGTGAACATCTTCCACAATATCAACAACGCCGCCAAGGAATACGGCATGGAAGGCAATCTGGTGGCCGGTGCCAACCTGGCGGGCTTCAAGAAGGTCTCCGAGGCCATGATCGCACAGGGCGTGGTGTGAGCCCTCGCACCCCTTTAAAAATTTCATCGAAAAAGCCAACTGGGAGAGGACTGTTGTCCTCTCCCGGTTCAGCGTGTCGAAAAGGTCTTTTCGCCCCGCTGAGCAAGTTTTCAGAACTTTATAAAAGTTCTGAAAACTTAGAATTTTAATGACGCAGGACACCCCTCTTGGGTTTCCCGCGCACACCCTTCCTTACCGTCACGGAGAATTTACTACTTTATCGACAATCTCAACCGGGAGTGGCAGCGCCGCTCCCGGTTGGTTTACGATATTCAGTTTCGCCGTTCCCAGCGCCGCAGACGGTTCCCCCGCCAGGTGGAGGGCACGAACAGCAGCAGCATGGGGAAGATCTCCAACCGGCCCGCCAGCATATCAAAGCTCAGCAGCAGCTTGGCCCACGGTGCAAAGGCGGAGAAGTTCCCCGTGGGGCCTACCATGCCTAAGCCGGGACCGATGTTGTTGATACAGGCGCTCAGCGCCGTGAAGGTGGACAGCAGGTCAAAGCCGTTCAGACTCAGCAGCAGCCAGGACACCGCGTACAGCAGCATATATACAGAGAAATAGGCCTGTACGCCCCGGACCTGCTTCTCCGGCATGGCCCGGCCCTCCATCCGCACGTTGACAACGGCGTTGGGGTGGATCATTTTCCGCATATCCATAAAGGCAGCCTTCACCAATGTCACCACACGGGTGACCTTCAGACCGCCGCCGGTGGACCCGGCGCAGCCGCCCACGAACATCAGCAGCACAAGCACCGTCTTGGCATAGCCAGGCCACTGGTCAAAATCCACCGTGGCATAGCCTGTGGTGGTGATGATGGAGGACACCTGGAAAAAGGCGTGGCGCAGAGAAGTCCCCACCGCGCCGTACAGATGGCGGATATTGGCCGCGATGGTAACGGTGGAAAAGGCCACGATGCCCAGATACGCCCATAGCTCCTCGGACTTGGCCACGTCCCGGAAGCGGCGCATCAGCAGGAAGTAATACAGATTGAAGTTGATGCCGAAGGCCAGCATCCCGATACCTGTAACAACGTCGATATATGCGCTGTTGTAGGCTCCCACGCTGGCGTTCCGGCTGGAAAAGCCGCCGGTACCGGCAGCACCGAAGGCGTGGACGCTGGCATCGAAAAGGTCCATGCCGCCCAGAAGCAGCAGTCCGATCATCACCAGCGTCATGACAAAATACATACCATAGAGGATCTTGGCGGTATCGCTCATGCGGCTGACCAGCTTGCCCGCCGTAGGCCCCGGCATCTCTGCCCGGAGGATATGCATGGTGTGACCGTCGCTCATAGGCAGGATCGCCATGACGAACACCAGCACGCCCATGCCGCCGACCCAGTGGGTAAAGCTGCGCCAAAACAGGCCGCCCCGGCTGAGGGGTTCCACCGCCGTCAGGATGGAAGCGCCGGTGGTGGTAAAGCCGGAGACCGTTTCAAAAAAGGCATCTATATAGTTGGGAATGTCCCCGGAGAGCACAAAGGGCAATGCACCAAAAGCGGACATCAGCAGCCACACCAGCGCCACGGCGGCAAAGCCGTCCTTGGCATAGAGTGCGGTGCGTTCCGGCTTCCGCAGGCTCAGTGCTCCGCCGATGGCCGCCAAAACCAGCATGGTGGCCAGCCACGGCATCAGGGGTTCCCCGTACAGCAGTGCCGTCAGCAGCGGAAGGGCCAGCAGTCCCGCCTCCACCATCAAGATCCGCCCCAGCAAAAAGCCGATCATTCGTGTGTTCATAGCCTACCCTCTTATCCTTGCCGCAGAATATCCCGCAGCTCCTGCAAGGCCGTGTCCTGGGTGACCACGATCACATCGTCCCCGGCCCGAATGGTATCGTTGCCGCCGGGAATGACGATCTCGCCGTCCCGCCGGACGATGCCCGCGATCAGAACCCCACTTCGCAGCTTCAGCTCCCGCAGCGGCACGTTCACCAGATCGGGGTCTCGGTCCACATGGAATTCCAAGGCCTCCACCGCGCCCTCCACCAGCCGGTGAAGGGTCTTGATCTGAGAACCGGCGGCGCCCTCCATGGCCCGGACATACTGCACGATCAGTTCCGTGGTCACATCCCGGGCAGACACCACGCTGTCAATGATCCCTTCACTGCTGACCAGATCCATCAGGGACCGGCGGTTGATCTTCGCCACCACCTTGCACTGCTCCGTCTGCCGTGAGGCACACATGGCCATGAGAATATTGGCTTCGTCAAGCCCCGTCAGGGCTACAAAGGCGTCTGTATGGTCGATGCCCTCTTCCGCCAGCAGCTCGCTGTCGGTGCCGTCTCCCATAATGACCAGCGCCCGGGGCAGCTGCTCGCTCATCTGGGCGCAGCGGGCCTCGCTCTGATCGACGATCTTCACGCTCATGCCCATGTGCAGCAGCTCGTCCGCCAGATAGTAGCACATTTTACTGGCACCCACGATCATTACCGTAGACGCCTTCTTTCTGAAAACGCCCAGATACTGGAAGAATGCGGACAGATGCTCCGGTGCGGCGGTGACATAGATCTTGTCTCCAGTCTTGAGCTCAAAATCACCGGAGGGAATGGTGGTCTGTCCCTTCCGGGACACGGCGCAGATCAGAACTCTGGCCCGGGCGTTCCGATAAATGTCCAGCAGCCGCACGCCGTCCAGAGCAGACCCCTCCGGCAGGCGGTATTCCACCAGCTCTAAGCGGCCCTTGGAGAAGGATTCCAGCTTCATGGCCGCCGGGAACCGCAGCACACGGGCGATCTCGTGGGCCGCTGCCTTCTCTGGATTGATGGACATGGTGAGGCCCAGCTCGCCCCGCATGAAGCGGAGCTGCGTCTCATACTCCGGGTTGCGAATGCGGGCAATGGTGTGGGCCACGCCCAGCTTTTTCGCCACCAGACAGGCCAGAATATTGATCTCGTCGCTGGAGGTGGTAGCGATCAGCAGATCCGCCTTGCCTACCTCCGCCTCCTTCTGGACCTCATAGCTGGCTCCGTTGCCGCAGACGCCCATAACGTCATAGACATTGATGATATTTTCTATGAGCTTGGGTTCCTGGTCGATGACCGTAACCCGGTGCTCCCGGATAAGCTGGGCGGTCAGGCTGGTGCCTACCTTACCCGCGCCCACAACAATGACCCGCATAGTGCTCCTTTCCGGCGCATTGCGCCGTCCCTATGGTTCTGTGTATGATCCTATCGCGGCAGCGCCGCCAAAACAAGCCATTTGAAAAAACCTTAACAGAAAAGTCCTGCCGGGATCCGGATATCCTGACGCGGTACCTTCTCCCACGCGAAGTCCGCCAGCAGCTCCGCCGCCGTTTTCGGCGCGGCAGAGGGATTGAACCTTGCTAGGAACGCCAACCGTCCCAAAATTTCCTCCGGGGGCAGCCTGTCCTGCAAGCTGTCCAGTCCCACGGCGCCGTCCCGCTTGGAAAGGCGGCGGCCCTCCGCCGTCAGCAGCAGAGGGAAATGGTAAAAAACCGGCGGCGTCAGGCCCAACAGATGATAGAGATACAGCTGGCGGGGGGTAGAGTCCAGCAGGTCAGCGCCCCGCACCACCTCCGTCACGCCCATGGCGGCATCATCCACCACCACAGCCAACTGGTAGGCGAACATCCCGTCGGACCGCCGCAGCAGAAAATCCCCGCAGTCTGCCGCCAGATTTTCCTCGTATCGGCCCATGTGGCCGTCTGTAAAGCCCCAACGCTCCTCCGGCGTTATCAGCCGGAGGGCCGGGGCGCGATTTCTGCTTTTTTCCGCGATCTCCGCCGCGGTGAGACGGCGGCAGGTCCCGGCATAGACCACCTGCCCGTCCTCCCGGTGAGGAGCGGAGGCAGCGTGAATCTCCGCCCGGGTACAGAAGCAGGGATAAACAAGGCCCTTTTCCCGCAGCGTTTCCAGTGCCGCTTGGTAGATCTCCGTCCGCTGGCTCTGGTAATAGGGGCCGGTGCCGTTGTCCCTTCCGGGGCCGATGTCCCAATCCAGCCCCAGCCATTGGAGATCCCGCTCCATCTGCTCGCTGTACCTCCGGGGACAGCGGGCGGTATCCAGATCCTCCACCCGAAGCAGGACCCGGCCGTCCTTTTGTCTGGCGGAGAGCCACACCAGCAGGGCGCACAGAAGATTTCCCAGATGCAGCCGCCCGCTGGGGGACGGCGCGAAACGCCCAACGGTCTCCATGGCCCCTCCTTTCAGGTAAACAATCCCAGTTTAAAATTATGGTGCCATTATACTCCATTCCTTCTGTCAAGGCAAGTATTCCCCGGAAACACCGACACAACTGCCGGTAAAAACGAAATTTCCAGTTGATAATTCAGAAAAAATATCGTATAATAGATTCCGCAATTCATCCTCCGCTTGCAGACGCGGAGCCGGTCTCGCGCAATGGAGCCCCGTGAACCATGTCAGGCGGGGAACCGAGCAGCATTAAGCGGGATGTTCCATGTGCCGCGAGGACGCCGGTTCCGTGTCTGCAAACGGAGGATGTTTTCATATGCGCAGGGCACCCTTTGGAGCTACCCGCGTGCCCTTCCTTCCCGCGGATTCGATTTTTCAGGAGGTGTGTTCCATGTATCAGGCGCTGTACCGCAAATGGCGGCCCAAGGTGTTTTCCGACGTCATCGGTCAGGAGCACATCACCGAGACCTTGAAAAAGCAGGTGGCAGAGGGCCGTACCTCCCATGCCTATCTGTTCACCGGCACAAGAGGTACCGGCAAGACCACCTGCGCCAAAATTCTGGCCAAGGCCGTCAACTGTGAGCACCCGGTAAACGGTGACCCCTGCTGTCAGTGCCCCAGCTGTCTGGGGCTGGAAAGCGGCAGCTTTCTGGATGTTCTGGAGCTGGACGCCGCCTCCAATAACGGCGTAGATCAGGTCCGGGCCCTGCGGGATGAGGCCATCTACGCCCCGGCCAACGTAAAAAAGCGGGTCTATATCGTGGACGAGGTCCACATGCTGTCCACGGCGGCCTTCAACGCGCTGCTGAAAATTTTAGAGGAGCCGCCGGCCCACCTCATGTTCATTCTGGCCACCACGGAGCTGCACAAGGTGCCCGCCACCATTCTCTCCCGGTGCCAGCGCTACTCTTTTAAACGCATTCTCCCCAAGGACATCGCCCAGCGGCTGTCCTATGTGGCCGGTCAGGAGCACATCGACCTGACGGCGGACGGTGCCGAGTTGCTGAGCCGTCTGGCAGACGGCGCTCTGCGGGACGGCCTGAGCCTTCTGGATCAGTGCGCCGCCGCAGGCGGCACAGTGGACAGCCGAGCGGTGCTGGAGGTGTTGGGTCTGGCAGGCAATCTGCAAACTGCCCAGCTCATGCGGCACATTCTGGACCGCAACGCCCAGGCGGCGCTGTTGCTTTTGAACGAACTCTATGCCGGCGGCAAGGACGTGGGCGCGGTGCTGGGCGAGCTGTCTACCTTGACCCGGGACCTGCTGCTGCGGAAAACCGCCCCGGAGGGCGGCGCGGCCCTGCTGTCCGGCGGCTTTGACAGCGCCACCCTGGACAAGCTGGGCAAGGGCGTTCCCGCCAACCGCTTTCTCTATCTGGCTTCCACCCTGCAGAAGGCGGCGGCCGATCTCTATTACAGCGCCGACCGGCGCACCGATGCGGAGCTTTGCCTCCTGCGGCTGTGCGACGAAAGTCTCTGCGGCGATCTCACCGCCTTGGAAAACCGGATCACCCGGTTAGAGGACGCAGCGGCCCGCGGCGCTGTGATCTCCGCCGCCGTGAACCAAAGCGTCTCCGCCGCAAAGGCGATCGGGGCAGCACCGGTGTCTCAGGCCCCTGCAAAGCCCGCGTCCAAACCTGTGGAACCACCGCCTGCGGAGGCCCCGCCCCCTTGGGACGAGCCGCCGCTGCCGGAGGAGCCGCCCATGCGGGAGGAACCCGGTGAACGGGTCTTTGACATTCCCGAGGACGCCATTCCTGTCCGGCCCGCACGGTCCAATGCCGTCCCGGCCAAGCCGGCAGCCTCCATTCCTTCAGCGCCGAAGCCCCAGACGGCCATTCACAGCGCCACGCCCGTCAGCGGTGACTGGTGGAAGGCTCTGTCCGAAAACTGCAAGGGCCAGATCCCTCCCATGTACCGGGCGTTTCTGGACCTGTGCGGCGGCGTTTTGGAGGGCGATCAGCTAACAGTGTTTGCACCCGATGAGATCACCCTGAACCGTTTGGACAATGACCGGGTACGGGGCGTTTTGTCCGCCGAGGCGGAAAAGGTCTCCGGCCAGCCGGTGCGGCTACTGCTCCGGGAGGGAGAGCCGCCAAAGCCGTCCCCGGAGGAAAATCTGAAGCAGCTGCTGCAATTCGGCAGTCAGTTTGACAATATTGAAATCAAATAAAAGGAGAAATTTACTATGGGTTACAGTGCACGCCGCGGCTTCACCAACGGCAAAATTTCCGGAGCCGCCCGTCAGGCGGAGCTTCAGCAGAAGATCGCCGCTATGCAGGAGAAAATGACTGAAGCACAGGACGCCGTTGAGGCGCAGGAGTTCACCGCCAGCGTAGGCGGCGGTGTTGTGGAGGCCAAGGTCAACGGCAAGAAGGAGGTCCTCTCCGTCACCATCAAGCCGGAGGCCGTGGACCCCGAGGATGTGGAGATGCTGCAGGATCTGGTGGTCTCCGCCGTTAACGAGGCACTGCGTCAGGCCAATGACGCCATGGAGAATAGCATGAACGGCGTCACCGGCGGTCTGGACCTCAGCAGCTTCGGCCTGTAAGGGAGATCACAAAAGAGCGGAGCGAATGCTCCGCTCTTTTTGGAATACGCCCATTTAAAACCCCAAAAGGAGGACCCATGAAAAAACGAATCTTGGCAGCAGCCTTATGTCTGGCCCTTCTGTCCGGCTGCGGTGCCCGCCCTCCGCTGGATCTGCCGGATGCGGAGTCAGACCGTGCCGTGATCGCCTACGTTCCGCTGGATGACCGGCCTGACAACGTGGGCCGGGTGGAATATCTGGCGGAAAGTCTGGGGTATGTCCTGAATATGCCAGAGGAATGGATGTTCAAAACACTGCTGGATGGGCAGATGGAGGACTATTACGCCGAAAACGGTCTGGAAACACAATCCTGGACCGGGCAAAGCGGCTATCCCGGCCTCCTGTACGATTGGGTGCTGGAACAGGAGGCATCAGGCTGTGACCGCTACCTTCTTTCCGTGGACCAGCTGCTCTACGGCGGACTGGTGGCCTCCCGTCTGGCGAAAACCACCACAGAGCGTGACGGCAAGCCGTGGCCTCTGACAGATTTGCTGGAAAGCCTGCTGTCCGCTTTGGCGGAGGACCCCAACAACGAGGTCTGGCTGCTGGACAGCGTTATGCGGCTGGCCCCCACCGTGGGCTACGCCGGCGGCACGCTGGAATACTACAACGCCATGCGGACCATCGGCGCGGCACCCCGGAAAACCCTCACTGGGGACGAATTGACGCTGGAAAATATCCGCGCCACCTACGATACGGACGCCGACGGCCACGATCTGCTGCGCTTTGAGGACAGCGCGATGCACGATGCCGCCCTCCGCTACACGGAGCACCGAATCAACAAGCTGACCCTCAGCGGAGAACTGTTGGAAACCGTCAGCCGGATCGGCGGCGACCGGTTCCATGTGCTCATTGGCATTGACGATTCCTCCTCCGAGGACTGCATCCAAAAAAATGAGATCTCCTATTTGCAGGCCCGTTTGCGGGCAGGCGATGTTATCCTTTCCGGTGTAGATGATCTGGCTTTCAAGGCCGTGACCAAGCTGTATCTCAGCGAGATTGGCTGGAACGGCGCACAGGTCAATGTGCAATATTTCGGCGGCACGGAGGATCGGCCCGCCTGCGACTATGATTACAAGCCCCTGACGGAGATCGTGGCAGAGCATCTGGACTACTTCGGCCTGACAGCGGAGGACACCCCCGCCTTTGCGGACCTCTATGTGCTGGTGTTGACCCAGCCGGAGGACGCAGTCCAGAAGCAGCAGTACATCCAGGAGTTGACCGCCGTGCTGAATGAACGTCTGAAGGCTGATCTGCCGGTAATTCTCATTGACGCAGGCAACGGTCAGTACGGCACTGCCTTCCATGACGCCCTGACGAAAAAGGCGGAGCTGGGCAAGCTGTTGAGCTACGCCGGTTTTTTGGATATGGCCATCGTCACCGGCACGGCCCTGAGTCACGGTGTAGCCCGCTATGCCCATCTCATTCAGGGCCGGACCTCGCAGGCGGAGGAGGTTGCCTTCTGCAAGACCCTTGCTGACAGCATTTTAAAGGATTTCTGCTATAAAAACGTGGTACGGGAGGATATTTTGTCCTATGTGCGGAATGATCTTGGCGGTGACGCCAACAACTTCTGCCTGCCGGAGCTGGACCGTCCCGCCATTGTCGCCCGGCTGACAGCGGGGATGGATAAGGCCACCGCCCCGGTGCTGAAAAATTTAGAGCGCAGCAGCTTGCTCATCGGCCTGAAGCCCCATGTGGATACCGTCACAGCCCATTGGGGAAAGATCGGTCTTTCCAATTACCACTTCCCGTGGAACCGGGCCTTTGAGATCGACATGGATATTTCCGTGGACCCGCTGACCCGGTAAACCGCACCGCCAACCACAGATAGAAAAAAGCCAGCTCGTCCGGAACATTCCGGGCGGGCTGGCTGTATTCGATCGATCAATAAAATTCCTTCATGTAGGCCAGAACGTCCTCCCGGGTGCCCTTAAAGGGGCCGGGGGTCTCCATTTTCAGGGAGACGAGGGCGGTGCAGAAGTTCAGCGCTTCCTCCACGCTGTCCCGCTGACGCTCGGCGATATATCCGGCGAAAGTGGTATCGCCCCGACCGGTACGGCCGGAGAGGTTCCGGGCCTTGATGGGGCAGGTGTAGACCTTGTTGCCGTCATAAGCCAACACCTCGGTGTTGTGGGTGATGACCACTTCCTTGGCGCCCCAGTCATGGAGCATTTTCGCAGCCTCTACGCGGTCCGTCAGGCCGGTGAGGACCTCCGCCTCGGCGGCGTCGGTCTTGAAGTAATCCATCAGGGGCAGCAGTTCCTTCTTCTCCGCCCAGTCATGGAAGGCCATGGACTTATCCGGCTCCACATGGCGCAGCATGCACTGCACGTCCAGACCCACCTTGCCATGCTTGGCGGCCTCCGCCAGCAGAGCGCCGTCAAAATCGCCGTAGACCAGACCGGCAAAGTGATAGACCTTGGTTTTCACCTGAGGCAGCTCCTCAAACCGGAAGGGGTCGCACACGCCCATAGAGGTGCAGGCCCGCTTTTCCTTGTCGGCGGTGAAGTACTGGTTGCGGATGGAGCAAGTGGCCTTGGACGCAGCCCAGTAGAGGTCCGCGTTGACTCCGGCGAAGCGCTCCTTCACATCGGCGTCCGCCGCGTTGGACTTGCAGAAGATGGCGGTCTTTGCGCCGCTGCCGGCGGCAGCAAAGCCGGAAGCCACAACAGCGCCGCCCACCTCTTTGCGCTCGTTGCCCAAATAATCGATGTTGTGGTCCAGAGAGACAGGACCCACTACCATGATATCGTATTCTTTCATATTCCGCTCCTCATCAGTTAAAGTAACAAAAACAGGCTATTCAGCGGCAAGCTCCGCCGCAGGATCAGTATAACACGGTTCCGAAGGGATCACAATTCCTGAACGGTGATAACGCCTTCGATCTGAGATACATGGGTCAGCAGCTCATCCACGGAAACGCCCTTGCTGAAACGCAGGGAGAAGATCGCGCAGGCGTTGTGGCTCTCGCTGTCGGAGTTGCGGGTGATCTCCATATCCTGAAGGGAGACCTTATTTTCCCGCAGGAAACGCAGGACTTCCTCCAAGCAAGGCTTTCCGGTGTACTCCATGTAGAGATTGATCTCCGGCACATGGTCCAGGATCCGGTATTCCAGTCGGGAGAGGAAGGATTCTGCCACTAACACAAGAACCGTTGTCAGCAGAGCGCCTTCATAGAAGCCGCCGCCCAGTGTCAGGCCGATAATGGCGGAGGCCCAGAGACCCGCCGCAGTGGTAAGGCCCTTGACTCGATGCTGCCGGGTGACAACGATGGTACCGGCGCCGATGAAGCCGATACCTGCCACCACCTGCGCGCCCAGACGGGCCATATCCGTATAGTAATGCAAATTAAGATAGAGGAATTGGCTGGTAAGTGTGGTGATCGCCGCACCCAGGCAAATAAGAATGTGGGTGCGGAAGCCGGCAGGGCGGCGCTTGTAAGCCCGCTCGATGCCGATAAGACCGCCGCAGAGGACAGCCAGCAGCATTCGTGTGGTGACGGAGGCAAGCGTCACGTCACGCAGTCCATCAAAAATAGGCAGCATCAGATCTTCTCCCTCCTTTAAAATTCTTCCACGGTATAGACGCAATCCAGTTCAGATATGGAGACCAGCACGTCGGAATGGCTATGGCGTTTGGCCAGCCGCAGGGAAAAGACCGCGCTGGGATTGCTGGAGCCCGAGCCCCTGCCGTGGTCAACTTCCACATCCAGAACCTGTGCGTTCTGCTCTTTGATGCGGCCGATCACATCACCGATGTGATCCAGCGATTCAAACTCCACATAGATGTTCAAAAACGGGGCATGTTCCACCATCATGTTTTCCACGATAGGGAGATAGCGCATGGAAAGGAAGATCAGCACCGTCCCCAGAAAAACGCATTCATAGAAACCGGCACCGATGGCCAGTCCCATACAGGCGGAGGCCCAGAGGCCCGCCGCAGTGGTAAGGCCCTTGACCTCCCGCCGGCCGGTGACAAGGATCGTACCGGCGCCCAGAAAGCCGACGCCGTTGATGACCTGCGCGCCGAAGCGGGAGACATCCGTCCGGAGTCCGATCTCAGAGGCAATAGACGCCCACTTGGTAGTGACCATGATGTATTCGTATTGACTGAGCAGCAGCGTCAGGGTTGCTCCCATACACACCAGCATATAGGTCCGGCACCCGGCAGGACGGCGCTTGCGTCCCCGCTCCAATCCCAGCGAGAAGCCGATGACCGCAGAGAGCAGCAGCCGCAGAGCAACAGACACAAAATTCAGTTCACGAAAGTAATCCATCATAGTCTCATGAAACCAACAGGTCCGCTCGCCCCAGACAACACCTGGGGCGAGCGGATGCGCTGTATGATCCTTTCAAGTAATTCACAGCGTGTCGAAAAAGTTTTTTCGCCCCGCTGGGCAAGTTTTCAGGACTTTATAAAAGTTCTGAAAACTAAGGATTTCAATGGCACAGGACACCCTTCTTGGGTTTCCCGCGCACACCCTTCCTTACCGTCGCGGAGAATTTACCACTTTATCGACAATCTCAATTCTTTTTATACTTCCAGATTTTTCTGGGTATTCCGGTCGAAAAGATGGGCCATAGCGCCGTTGAAGGTAAAGGCGATGGGGCTGCCGATGGTAAACGCGGAGGTGCTTTCCAGCTCCGTGGTGGGAACGATCATGATGGTATCGCTGCCGCAGGCGCTGACGTGGAGATGGACGGCGCTGCCCATCATCTCGCTGACGTCCACGGTGCCGTGGATCATGGAGCCCTCATCGCCGCTGAGAATCAAGTGCTCCGGCCGGACGCCCAGCGTGATGGGGCCGGCTGCCGCGCCGTTGGCCTTCAGCTTGGCCTGCTTCTCCTCCGGCAGGGTCACCTTGGCGCCGTCCAGCACCACGGCATACTGTCCGTCCTCCAGCACCAGCTCAGCATCGTAGAAGTTCATCTGAGGCATGCCGATGAAGCCGGCCACAAACAGGTTGGCGGGGTGGTTAAAGACCTCCTGCGGCGTGCCGATCTGCTGGATGACGCCGTCCTTCATAATGACGATACGGTCGCCCAGAGTCATGGCCTCCGTCTGGTCATGGGTCACGTAGATAAAGGTGGTGTTGATGCGCTGGCGCAGCTTGATCAGCTCTGCCCGCATCTGGTTGCGGAGCTTGGCGTCCAGGTTGGACAAAGGCTCGTCCATCAGCAGGACCTTCGGCTCCCGGACGATGGCGCGGCCGATGGCCACGCGCTGACGCTGGCCGCCGGAAAGGGCCTTGGGCTTGCGGTCCAGATACTCCGTGATGTCCAGGATCTCCGCCGCCTGCTCCACCCGCTGATCGATCTCAGCCTTGTCCATTTTCCGCAGCTTCAGAGGGAAAGCGATGTTCTCCCGAACGGTCATGTGGGGGTACAGGGCGTAGTTCTGGAACACCATGGAGATGTCCCGGTCCTTGGGGGCCACATCGTTCATCAGCTGGCCGCCAATGTACAGCTCGCCGCCGGAGATCTCCTCCAGACCGGCCACCATCCGCAGGGTGGTGGACTTGCCGCAGCCGGAGGGGCCAACCAGCACGATGAATTCCTTGTCCTGAATGTGCAGATTGAAGTTATCAACGGCCAGAACGCCCTCCTCCGTGATCTGGAGGTTGGTCTTTTTCTCCGGCTCGCCCTTCTTCTTTTTCTTAGGCTCCTGATGGGGATAGATCTTCTTGATATTCTTTAAAATGACTTCTGCCATGGTGTGTTCCTCCTATTCGTTTTCGGATGCCGGAAGATACCGGACGTCCAAGGCGCCGTTGGGGCCGACGGTAAACCGCAGAGCCTCATGGGGCGGGATCTGCATGCTGGGGACCGGGGGACAGTCGGAAAAATACAGGGCTGCCCCATGATCTGCCAGCAGCTTCATGGTGTCCGGATGGGCGCTGTTGTAGCGGCGATCGCTGGACGCGCAGCAGACCACTGCGGTGGGACGGATCAATTTGGTCAGCGCTTCGTCGGCGCCGTCTTTTTGTCCGTGGTGTCCCACTTTGAACAGGTCCGCCCGCAGGTCCGCGGGATCAATGCCGTCATAGCCCGTCACATTGGTGTCCCCCGGCAGCAAAATCCGGGTGCCCCGGTAATTCAGCCGCAGGATGAGACTGTAGTTGTTCATGCGGGCATCCAGCGCGTCCAACCGTTGGAGGAACGTACTGCAAACGTTTGCACTATTATACAACGCATTTATTTCGTCCGCAAGGGCCAACTGTTTTTTTGTAGAGGGTGACAGGATCTGAACGGTCAAATCTGGCGCAATCACCAATTCCTGACCACTTTTCGGCGCAAGAATGGTTCCGCCGTGGTCCTCTACCAGAGCGCAAAGGGTGCCGTAGTCATTCAGGGCCTGCATGAATTTGCTTTCAGAGAGGTTTCTCGCCACGGAGCCGTCCAGAGGCCGGAGGGATCGGTAAAGATCCGGCGGCAGCGTTTGCCACAGCACTGCCGGGGGTGCGATCCGGGCTGCCCGCAGGAGACCGCAGAGATGATCCTCATGGATGTGGGTGCTGACGGCCAGATCCAGACGGCGGATCCCCCGTTTTTCCAGATATTCCTCAATGCGGACCCGACCGGAGGAGCGGTCCGCGAATTCACTGTCCTCGGCGCTGCCGCCGTCGATCAAGGCGGTGAATACGCCGTCAGGCTTGGAGGGGTCCGGGCTTTCCAGAAGAATGGCCTCGCCGTAGCCCACATTTACAAAAGTAACTGTTAACTTCTTCTCTTCCATAAGCACTTACGAAATCGCACGTTTGATGTACACACTGGAAAGCAGCAGGACCAGAACGGTCATCACGATGGCGCCCGCGCTGCCGAAGCCGAAGTCCAGGGACTTGATACCGTAGTTGTAGAGGTACTGGGTGATGGTGGAGGTGCTGTTGGCGGGACCGCCGCCGGTCAGCAGGTTCACCTTGTCGAACAGACGGAAGCTGTCGATGGTACGCAGCAGGGCGCACAGGGCCAGGCTGTTCTTGATGTTGGGAAGGGTCACATAAAAGAGGATCTTGAAGCGGTTTGCGCCGTCGATCCGTGCAGCCTCGTACTGGCTCTGCGGCACGGATTGCAGGGCAGCGTACAGCAGCAGGAAGACAAAGGGAGCACTTTGCCACACGTCGATGAGCACTAACATGCCAAAGGCGGTGTGGATATCGGAAAACCAGTTGTAGACCGGCAGGTGCAGAGCCTGCAAAACCTGGTTGACAATGCCGTAGTTAGGAGAGAGCATCATGCGCCAGCTCAGAGCCACAGTGACGGTAGGCAGCAGATACGGCAGAAGCAGCAGGGTGCGCATGGTTTTCTGGCCCCGTTTCAGACTGTTGACAAACAGCGCCATCACAAGACCGATGAACATCTCAAAGATCACAGCAAGAATAGTGAACTTGACGGTGTTGAGAATGGATTGCTGGAAATACGGGTCGCTCAGCAGCTTTGTATAGTTTTGAAGGGCGATAAAATGAGACCCGTTCTTCAGGCTGCGGAGAAGGTTGTAGTCGGTAAAGCTGTAAACCAGCGTAAAGAACAAAGGATACGCCGTCATGATCAGCAGGATCACAACGGTAGGGGACAGCATTCCCAAACCAAACCGTTTGGTCTGGGCATCTGCGGAGCGGAGTTTGGTATTTACGTTTCTTTTCATGACAGCGGCCTCACATTTCAGAAGCGTTACGGATCGTAATCATTAAAAGGAATGGGGGAAACATTCTTTTTTGTTGTGCGGCCGGGCTTTTCGCCCGGCCGCACGTTTCATTACATGCTAAATGGGGATGTAAGCGGAATGCTTACTTCATCAGAGCTTCCAACTGAGTCTGGGCATCGGCCAGGCCCTGATCGACCGTCTTGACGCCGTTGACGATGTTGTCCATCTCAGCGCCCAGAATGGTGTAGAACTGAGTCCACTCAGCAATCACGGGACGATACATACCGCCTTCCAGAGCCTTGCAGACGACCTCATACTGAGGATAGGTCTTGAGGATCTCAGCATCCTGCAGGCTGGAGTAACGGCAGGGCACACCGCCGGAGGGAACGGTGGACTTCTGGACATCCTTGTCCATCAGGTAGCTCAGCAGCTCGGTGGCCAGTTCCTTGTTCTGGCTGTTGCTGGGGATGCCGATGGTCCAAACGCCGTAGACGTTGGCGTTGTGGGTCTCGCCGCCCTTGGCGACAGCACCGGTGATGGCGCAGTAATCAGCAGCGGTATCAGCAGTGGGAGTGTACCAGCCGGGCCAGCCCACACCCATGGTGCCGGCGCCGGTATCGCAGGAAGCGATCAGGTCATCCTTGACCTGGGCGGAACCGGTAGCGATGAGCTTCAGATAGAAGTTCATAGCATCCTTGAACTCGGGAGTATTGACGGTGGGCTGATTGTTGCTGTCGATGACCCAGCCGCCGTAGGACAGCAGGATGGGCAGGAAGTCGACGACCAGGTTGTTCTGGCTGTCGCCACGATAGATGAAGCCCAGCTTACCGTCGGCCTTGGCCTTTTCGCAGATCGCCAGCATATCCTCCAGAGACAGAATGGTGTCACCGGTGTAACCGGCGGCTTCCACGTTGGCCTTGTTGTACAGCAGGACGGTCACGTTGCCGTAGTAGGGAGCCAGATACAGGTCATCGCCCACATAGCAGATGGCGGTGGTAGCGGGGATCACGTCCTCATCCAGAGAGTAGCCCAGCTCGGTGAGGTTGGCCAGAACGCCGTTCTCGGTGAACTCAGCCATCCAGGAGCCGTCCACCATGCACAGGTCATAGGAGCCCTTGTCATTGATGGCGTCCAGAGCGATGCCGGAGTACAGGTCGCCCTCAGAGAGCTCCTGCACCTCGCAGACAACATTGTGCTCAGCCTCGAAAGCGGGCAGGCACTCCTTGATCACGTCGGCATAGGTGCCGCCGCGCAGGATCAGGGACAGCTTGGTGGGTTCTGCGGAGGTATTATCAGCGGGAGTATTGCTGTCAGAGGGAGTCTCGGTCTTACCGCCGCCGCAGGCGGCCAGAGACAGGGCCATAGCCAGCGCCAGGATCAGGGACAACGCTTTTTTCATCTTGTTTTCCTCCTAATCTGAAATTGTTGGATTTTATTTTGTTACTCTTTGACAGCACCGCTTGAAAGTCCGGAGATCAAGTAGTTCTGCGCAAAGATCACAAACAGGGTAATGGGGATGACGGAGACCACGCCGCCTGCGGCCACCAGGCCGAAGTTGGTGAGGTTATCCTCCGTGTTCAGCAGGGCCAGCGCCAGAGGAACGGTGTTGTTGGCGGCGGTCCGGGTGAAAATGACGGTGTAGGTATACTCGTTCCAGGCATACATAAAGGAGAGCATGGCCACTGCCGCGATGCCGGGGGCCACCAGCGGCAGCACGATCCGGCAGAACAGCTGCCACTCGGTCGCGCCGTCCACCTTGGCACTTTCCTCCACCTCTTCCGGCAGATCCTGGAAGAAGCTGATCAGGAACCAGATGATCAGCGGCACGTTGATCAGCACACAGGCCAGCAGCACCGGCAGCTTGGTGTTCAGAATACCGAGCTTATTGAACATGATGTACAGCGGGATGGTGAAGGCCACCGGCGGCAGTACACGCACCAGCAGGACCCAGTATGTCATGGGCTTTTTCAGGCCGAACCGGAACCGGCGGCGGGCAATGATATAGGCCGCGCAGATACCGACAACCAGCGAGACGAACAGAGAACCGAACGTAGTCTGCAAGCTGTTGATGATGGCGGTGCCGAAATTCTTGGCCGAAAACAGTTCCGCGAAATGGATGCCTGTCAGACTTTGAGGGATCAACGCGATATGGCCCCTCATTTCATCCGTAGGCCGGATTGCCATTGCCACCAGCCAGTAGATGGGAAACAGCGAGACCATCAGAAAAAACAGGCAGCCAATGGCCTTTCCAACCGTTCCAATTCTCTTTTTCCGTTTCACAAGAACGCCTCCTTATTGAGTGAAAAACGTTTTCCACCGAAGAGTATACATTTTATATAGTGCTGAAACAATCAAACCCAGGTGAAGCCTGTGTAAAATTTCTGTCAGATCGCGGCGCGGGAGGATGCCCGGATCTTGAGATTCACCGGCACCACCGTCAGCCGGGGAACATCCTGTGCACCGTCCAGCAATGCAGCCATGTGCTCCATGCACAGCTCGCCCATCCGGCGGCAATCCACATGGATGGAGCTGAGCTCCGGCTCCATCATGGGGCAGACGGAGGAATCGTCGAAGCCCACCACCGCCAGATCCTCCGGCAGGCGGAGCCCCAAACGCCGGGCGGCTTTCATGACGCCGGCGGCCAACACATCGTTAAAGGCGAATACGGCGGAGGGCCGATCCGGGCGGCTCAGCAGACGGAGGGCCGCCTCTGTGGCGCTTTGGATATCCCGGTCGCACATCAACGCGCCGGATTCATCCACCGAAAGGCCGTTTTCCCGCATAACGGAGAGAAACGCATTGTAACGGGCACTGGTGACATAAGGGGAGAAGCGGCCCATCAGCATGGCGATCCGCTGATGTCCGGCAGAGATCAGATGGCTGACTACCTGACGCACGCCGCCGGCTTCATCCGCCACGATGCAGGGCAGATCGAAGCCCGCCGCCCGGTTGTTTACCAGGACCACGGGGATGTTCTGCCGCTGAAATTCGGAAATCAGATCAGCCTGAGCGTTGCCTGCCAGGATGACACCCTCGATCTGCTTGCTCTGGGCCGTGCGGGTCCATTCCTCCGCTGTGGAAATCAGAAGCTGGTAGTTGGTGCCGTTGGCGCGGCGCATGACGCCCTCGCAAATGCTGGCGTAGAACTCATCCAGGATGGTCGCGCCCTCTTTACAGATCAGAAACGCGATCTTGTCGGTCTGTTGCCGGGCCATGGCCCGGGCAATGGCGCTGGGTTGGTAGTGCAGCGCCTCCGCCGCGGCGTAAACCCGGCGGCGGGTGGATTCCCGCACCCGGTCCGGCGTCGTAAAGGTCCGGGAGACCGTGGCGGTGGAGACGCCGGACAGGCGGGATACATCATAAATCGTTGGGGTATCCATAAAACCGGTTCTCCTTTCCAGTGTAAGAAAGCGCTTACATTCATGCACAATAAAAATAAAGCGCCAAGTGCCTTGATTTGTGAATATGATATCATGGCAAAATTTGGATTGCAATAGAAAATCGCCATTTTCTACAGATATCAAAAACAACGTCTTTCTGTATTGTGCAACATTTACAAATCCAGATATTTTTCTTTGAATGCAGCGCTCCTTGCGTCACCGGTTCTATTCGATAATTCACAAAGCCGCCTATGTAAGCGATTGCATTTTGCAAAAATGCAGCAGCCTCGCCCTGTAATCGCCCGCTTTCAAGAACCAATATAGCAGGCGGCCATGGATCAACCCATGGCCGCCTGCCGCTGTCGATCTCTTCAGTTTTCCATGTGCCGACCTAAAAAGGCAGCAACGGTCTGGGCCAGCTTGTACTCCGCGTCCCCGGCAGCAGCGGGGCTGTCGCTGATGAACAGCACCAGTCCCAGCAGATCTCCCTCCGAAAGGATCGGCGCGGCTACAATGGCCATCAGGCGGTCACTGCTGTCGGATACCGGAATCTGGGGCCCTTGACCGTCATACTGGTAGATGCGGCGGTTCTCCATAACCTGCTCCAGTTGGGCGGTAATGCCCTTGCCCAGCAGCTCCCGCTTGGCGCCGCCGGCCACGGCAATGACGCTGTCCCGGTCTGTCACGGCACAGATGGCCCCGGTGGAACGGCTCATAGTCTCGCAAAGCTGGGCCGCAAAATCATCCAACCCGCCCATGAGGGAATACTTTTTGAAGATGACCTCGCCATCCCGGCTGGTATAGATCTCCAACGGATCTCCGTTGCTGATAACATTGGCACGAAAGACCTTGTCCGGACGCATTTTTGCGCTTTGGACGATGGTAATGGTTGAGATATCTCCCGTGCCGTCAGGAAAATTTACGTTGCCCCCCTGACGGGCCATGGCGGCAACGAAGTCCTCCTCATGCGGCAGCTCTCCGCAGCGGAGCAGACAGTCAATGTCGGCTTTCAGCCGAATTTCCAGATGATCCTCATAGACCTTGATTTTCTCAATGATAAGCTGTAGATCCTTGCGGTCAAGATGTTCCTTGCTTAGCAGGTCATCAAAGACCTCCATGGCGGTTTTCGCCGCACGGTTCACTTGGATAATGGTATTGCGTTTGTCCGCCGCCATTTGAAGCTGATTTTGCAAGCCGTTGATGCGCTGAATCAGGTCATGCTCCAGCTCGTCATAGGTCTCCTCCAAAATGGCCTCCTGCTCCGGGTGCCGCGCCATATCCCGGATACGCTGGCGCTTGGTGGCTTTCAGTTCCTCCTGTGCGTCCAGCAGCAGGGTTTCCAGATTCTCCGCAGTGCGTTCCGTTTCACTTATGTCCTCCTGCTCGTGGGCAAGGTCGGCGTTGAGACGCTCCAGCATATTGGCGGAGTTGTCCTTTACCTTTTTGAGATACAGCTTCATCAACTCGTCCAGCTTGTCCACCCGGATGTGGTGGCTGGTGCAGCCGGACAGTCCCCGGCGGTGATAGGTGCCGCAGGTGTAGGCAGGGCGCAGATCCCGGCGGCTCATGGCAAACATGGGACTGCCGCAGTCACCGCACTCCAAAAAGCCGGAGTACACATTGTCATTGATTTTCTTCCCGCGGTAGTGGTTGGTAGAGCGCTGTTCCCGCAGGGCGCGAACGGTGGCAAAGGTGCGGTAATCGATGATGGCCTGATGGTGGTGTTCAATAACAATGTGTTCCAACTCATCCCGCTTGACATCCTTACCGTTGATTTTGGCACGGGTGTACTTGCCCTGCCGGAGCGTGCCGATGTAAAAATCATTGTCCAGAATACCCTGCACCGTGACAATAGCCCAGTCCTTTTTCGCCGTGCGGCGGGATTCCTCCCCCTCTGCCTCTTTGCGAAGCTGCTCTGACATCCGAGGGGTGGGCACACCAGTATCTGTCAGGTGGTTGGCGATTTTCTTATATCCCCAGCCGTCCAGATAGAGCCGGAAGATTTCCCGCACGATCTCCGCCTCCGTGGGGACGATCTCAAACTGCTTTTGTTTGTTGAGAATGTAACCATAGGGCGCGGCGCAAAGCCACGCGCCGTCTGCCTGACGGCGGCGGATGACGGACTTTACCTTCTTGCTGGTGTCCGTCACCGGCATTTCGTTGATAAGAAACTGAAATTGAATTTTCAGCCAGTCATCGTCGTTTGGGAAGTCAATGTTGTCCCCGATGGAGATGATACGCACGCCGGCGTCCCGCAGGTCTTCCAACTCCACCAACCCGCGGGAATTGCGGCGGGAGAAACGGGAGAAGTCTTTGACAATAAGAATGTCGTACTTGTGGCTCATCAGCCCTCGCCGCATTTCCTGATAACCCTCACGCTGCTCGAAGGTGTAGCCGGAGCGGTCACGATCCTCGTAGAAGGTCAGCGTGCTGTCGGGAAAGCGGTGCTTCACAAAATCTTCGATGATAGCCTTTTGGTTTTCGATAGACACATTGTCGCGGTCCAGTTCCTCGTCCACCGAAATACGCGCGTAGCCCGCGATGGCAAAGCGTTCGATCATAGCTTGTCACCTTTCAGATATGCAGCGATCTGCCGGTCAAATTCAGAGATGTAGTCGGCATCCTGCTTTTTGCGGAATTCCTCGTAAATAGTACCTACTTTTTTCACTGCCGCCTCGTGGGAGATGCGGCCCTTGCCCTCCAGCACCTTGCGGCGGTTGTTGGTTAGAAATTGGTCGGTTTCGTTCAGCCAGTCCTGCATACTCATGAGTTGCTCGTCCTCCGCCATCAACTCGGCGTAGTCGATGAACATGGTCACAAGACGATTCAAACGGCTCAATTCTTTTTCGTTCAGGTAGTTTTTGGCCACCAGCGTGTCGCTTTTCAGAATTTTTCCGTCCGGCGCACCTTTCCATGTAGTCAGGCCCATGGTGGGGCTGTCCAGAGTTGCCCGCTCAGAAATCAGCTCTGCCGCTGTCTTACCGGTGACAGCAAAGTGGAGCTTGTTCTGCACGAAGGCGTAGAACGCTTTCGTGGTCTCGCTGTTTTTATCATAGTCGTAGCTGCACTGCTCAAACACATCGGCAATTTTCTGGTAAGCCCGGCGCTCGCTGGCCCGGATCTCCCGGATGCGTTCCAGCAGTTCATCAAAGTAATCTTTGCCAAATAGACGGCCGTTCTTCATCAGTTCATCGTTGAGGACAAAGCCCTTCTGGATGTACTCTTTCAGGGTCTTGGTGGCCCATTGGCGGAAGTGGGTGGCCTTTTTGGAGTTGACCCGGTAGCCTACGGCGATGATGGCGTCGAGATCGTAATGGTCAATGCTGCGCCGCACTTCGCGGCTGCCCTCCTTGCGAACTACCGAGAATTTCTCGGTAGTTGCCGCCTGCTCCAATTCACCGTCCGCATAGATGTTTTTCAAGTGCAGAGAGATGTTGTCAGCGGAGCAGTCGAATAATTCTGCCATGCCGCTCTGTGTCAGCCAAAAGGTTTCGTCCTTGAACACCACGCTGACGAACTGCTTGTCAGTACCGTTGTCGTACAGTAGAATTTCGCCGTGTTGTGGAAGGGGTCCACTCATAGGCACACCGCCTTTCTATCAAGATTGTTCTGTCTGTTGATTTCACTTTGCAGATAATATTGTATCACGGTTTTTTTATAAAAGCAACCGCAAATCGCATTTCGTTTCATCGGTTTGACTAAGCGGCATCGGTCAGTACCGATACCGCTTGCGCTTTTTATTCCATCACCGGTGCCTGCTGTTTCGCTTCCAGCTCTGCCGCACGGTTTCGATTGTAGAGCAGGAGCTGATGGGTCTGCTCATACAGATCTTCCGTGCCGGACTGAAAGACTGCTACGGTGTATTTTTTGCCGTTGTATTCCTGATAGATTGGACGGATCTGTTCACGCAAAGCGGCATCTGCCTGTTCCGAATGGCTGAGCCATATCTCTACGATCTTACGATCATCATGGACATTGATTTCCAAACGCATCACGCTCCTTTTCCAATAGTTTCCTCTGCTTTCAAGACTTTATACCCGATGTCTGCCGTCATAGTCCTCCCATCGTTTGCTCGTGCTGTTGCTTTTTCTGTTCTTCCCGCGCGGCGTGTTCATCCAATTTTTCTTTCACCGCCAGAGCCGCGCCCGCGGCGAAGCCAATCACAGCACCGAGGTTTTCAGCGGCGATTTTCGCCTCCATGCGCCGCCGCTTTTCCTCGGCGTCTTCATCCTCATTCAATAGCGATCCCGCGGCAGCCAGCCCGACCACGGCGGGAATCAGAGGAACAGGCCGCGGATCGCCGCCGCACCATACCAACCCGCCAGTGCCGCCGTGCCAAGGATCAGCACCAGCATAATCCACTTGAGGGCCGCCAGCAGGCTGAAGTCCGGGAGCCAGTCGATCCACTTGGAGGAATACTTCTCGCTCAGGTTCCCAACCCGTTCCAGCAGTCTGTTCATCTCTGTCAGTGATTTCTGCATCTCCGTGAGCGACTTCTGCACCGGTGTCAGGTCGATGCGTGTTTTCAATTCTGGCAGGGTCTTCCGAATTTCCTCCAGCTCCCAGTTTATTCCGTCTGCCTGCTCCGCCAGCTTGCTCATCGCCTGCGGCAAATCGCACTGGATCACGATGGGCTGCATCATCTGCGGCGGTGTATTTGCCAATGCGCTGCTCGGCTGATTCATCCGCTTCAATTCCTCCATCGGTTTCCTCTGCTCGATGGAATTTTCTCTGGACGAGCTTTGCCCGTATTCTGAATTCATGCTCCATGGCCTCCTTGCAATACTTTTCTTCGTGTAATTTGCTGTCGCGGCATCTCATGCCCTCCGGCGTGGTGTAGGTGATGTATTTGCGGCTGCTCTCCCAGCACACCGCATAGCCCTCGGCTGCCATCAGGGAAACGAAAGCGTCCTTGTCGGCGGCGTATTTCATGCACGCATCGATGGTGTTCATGAGCCGCAGCTTCCAGCTTTGGCCCTTCAGAGCCGTGTGATATTCCGCGCCGCCCATGCCGCGGGCCTGCTGCGTTGGTACGTCAAAGACCGGCAGACCCATCTCCTGACAGATCGCGTCGTTGCGCCGCATCAGCTCTTGCAGTTGTTCCTTCGCCATGTGCAGCTTTTTGCCGGTTTCAAAGTTGACGGAGTTGATGACGCAGTGGGAGTGGATGTGCTCCCGGTCTACATGGGTGCAGACCAGCACCTCGCAGCCGTCGAAGTATTTTGCCAGCCGCCGCGCGGCTTCGTGGGCCTGCCGAGGATCGACAGCCGCGCCTTTTGGAAAGCTCTGCACCATGTGATAGAACATCACGCCGCTGTCCTTGTGGTAGAGCAGCTTGGTGTTCAGGAAATCATCGTAGACGCTCTGTGGCTGGCAGTTGATGCCGCTGATGAGCGGCGCGCCCTCCCATGTGGTTTTCATCTCCTGCATGACGTAGAGCATCACGCCGCGCATGGCGGTGTGGGACTGTGTGCCCCGTTTGTAGTTCACAAAATGTACGATGGCCATACGGCTCACCGACCTTCCATGACAGCCCGCAGAGCGGCGCTGACCTCGGACAGCTCACCGGCAGCTTTTTCCAAACCGGTGACCTGCACCTTGCCCATGTTGGCGAGGACGGTGAGTCGGTTGATGTTGCTGCCGATGCCCTTGAGCTGTCGGAGCAGTTCCTTCTGTTCGTCGATGACGATGATCCACTTGCCGAGGCAGCAGGCGGTGACGTAATCGCTCATGGACATGTGGGCCTTTGCCGCCAGTGCCCTGATCTTCTCACGGTCGGTGGATGCCATGCGCGTGCTGAATTTGATATCTTTTTTCATGTTTTTCTCCAATCGTAGCT
>OIEA01000067.1_pt1 | contig 56271 bp, 50 predicted proteins | sample 1581631 | NCBI WGS metagenome assembly OIEA01 (sample SAMEA3882526, study PRJEB24775) | human gut metagenome | biome: human-associated habitat; feature: intestine environment; material: feces | place: Netherlands | collected 2009/2010
ATATTCGCATCGGTGTTTCTCAGCCGAGGAACAAAAAGCTGGCAGAGGTGTTCCATCGCCTGCGCCTGATTGAAAGCTATGGCACCGGTATTCGCCGCATTTTCAAGCTGTACGAAAACTGCCCTGTACAGCCCAGCATTGAGGCAACGACCAATGCGTTCAGAATCGTGTTGCCCAACATGAATGCTACCGATGCTGCAAACGAGGATACACCGGCAACAACCGGCAAGTCTACTGCTGCCATCACTCCCCAGATGAAAACGGTGATGGATTATCTGGCGGAGTATGGCGAAATGACCGATGAAGATCTGCAGGAGCTGCTGAATATCAAAAAGACAAGAGCCTACCTGCTTTCCCGCCAGATGAATGAAAATGGGTTGATTGACATCATCGGCCGGGGCGCGGGAAAAAGATATCGATTGAAGTGAGGGCAAAAATGATGATTGCTACCACGAAATCGAAGAACAGTATCTACACAACAAATACTGTGACGAGGAATTCAAGGTTAAGCTGAAGCCCATCAAATCAGACAACAACCAATTTCTTCTCCTGTAGGAAGATAAGATTGATGAAATGGATAAGGATACTCATATCTACCATAACTTTATGCTTTGCAAAGAGCGCTTTGTGCGCTGGACAGAAAAGGACACCAATCCGTCTCAGGTGCTTGATATGGACCCTGAGAAGATTGGCCGACATTTCCTGGGGGTGCTGCCGAGGATCTGTCCGAAATAGAAACAAAAAAATGGCGGTAAGAGAGTAATACTCCTTACCGTCATCTTTTATGACTTCCTTTTATTCTGCCTCGTCCATAAAGGCGGAGAATGAAGTTATAAAAAAAGAGATCGCCTTGAGAGAAGAGAGGCACGCAGCGCAACTCAAGGCGAGAAAGCAGCGATCATCAAAGAGCTGCGTGAAAAAGGATACCAATTGAAATATCTGTTGAAATCTATGCAGATGGCACGGTCTACCTATTATTTTGAGTTGAGCAAGGCCGATCAAGTTGCTGTTCGAAACCATTGCTTGGCAGATGAAATCAAAGACATTTTCTCACAGCATAAAGGCCGCTACGGTGTGCGAAGAGTATATCAGGAACTGATAAAGCGCGGCCACAAGGTCAATCATACGCGGGTACAACGGCTTATGCACACTATGGGGTTGGCAGGAAAGCGCCCAAAGGAAAAGTATCATTCCTACAAGGGCGAGGTCGGCAAGGTTGCTGAGAATATCCTTGACCGGGATTTCAGCACGACAGCTCCTATGCAAAAATGGACTACCGATGTATCTCAGTTCGGTTTTTCGTGGGGGAAGTGTTATCTCTCTCCCATACTCGACATGAACACAAACGAAATCATTTCTTATGATTTATCTCAAAGTGCCAATATGGAACAGATCCAGAGAATGTTGGCCGGCGCCTTTACGAAGTTTCCCTCTGTAGATGGCCTGATCTTTCACTCTGATCAAGGGTGGCAGTACCAGCACGTGTACTTCAGGCAGGCACTTAAAGATCACAAAATCATTCAATCCATGTCAAGGAAGGGCAACTGTTACGACAATTGCATCACGGAGGCCTTCTTTGGACGGATGAAAAACGAGATGTTCTACGGGCATGAAAAAGAGTATTCCGCTTTTGAAACATTTGCCAAGGCTGGCTACACAAATTACTACAACAACGAAAGAATCCAAGAGAAAACAAAATGGATGCCTCCTACAAAATTCAGAGAGGCATCCATGTGCACCTAATTCAATTTTTCATGTGTCCAGAATTCTGGGTACATATCACTGGGTGCCTTCGCTTTTTGCTTCAATTTTTTTGTTATTCCGCTCTACCGCGCAGACGGTTGTTCCGGAACTGTATCCCTGATCGCAGTGGTTATACATGCCTGGCATCAGGAAAAGGAGACTTGACCGGTAAATGTCATGATCCCGAAAAACAGCAGAAACGCAGCCCACAAAAAGCAGTAAGCTCCGCCGAAAACAGGCTTTCGGGGTCTGTTTTCAGTAATGCATTCAGGCTTAGCCGGGTCATAGTATCCGACCACCTGCCGCCCCAGATCTCGCTTGCCGGACAGCGATTGACGGCTTGAGTACCGATAGGTCGTGCCATTCACTGTGTACTCATAGGTCGGCAGATAGTACGTCTCCCGGCGCAGCCGATCGCTGCCGTCCTCCTGGTGCTCCCACCTTTCAACGACCGATTCCTCGATCCATACCACCTTCATCATCGTGGTGCCTGTGTACCGCCGCACGTCATCCTCGTATTCCTTCCGTGCGCCTTTCCGGCGGCGAATCCCGAGCCAGGCCGCCAGCACACCCCCGAGAAGAAAGCCGGTTCCTGCTGTGATATTCCGCGTATATTCTACGGGCCATGCCACAAGCGCTATCGCAAGAATGAAACCGATCACGATAACTTTAATACTCTTCATACGTCCTCCTTCCTGCCGCTATGGGCGGGGATCTCTTTTTACGATGCCGGCGGCTGGTTCTGTACCGCATCCACAAACAGAAGGGTCAGTCCGATATAAGCGGCGCAGGCTGCTGCCAGCAGGACGCAGAGGATGACACAGACTGATTGAACCGGTTTCCGCAAGTAACGGCGGGAGAGGACTATCCCCAGCAGCGACAGCAACAGCAGCACCACAGCAAGCCAAAGAGGCATATTGCTCACCTCCCTTACACGCCGCGGAATGTGTCGATCATATCCGTGAACCAGCGCAGTTCATGGGCAAAGCGTTGCCGCAGCTGCGCTGGATTTTCATAGCCTTTGCCGATGTCGAAAAAGCCGTGTCCGCTGTGAACGGCGATATACACCCTGCCGTCGGGGTTGAGATTTACAGCAAATTTACCGATGGGGGAATCCGCCAGCGCCAGAATTCGCTCCATCCGGCTGGGGGACAGGATGCGCAGAGCCGCCGCTTCATCGTCGCTGCTCAGATTGAAGCGCTTGTCGAAGCCCTCATTCCCTGTTTGGATGGTTTTGGAGCTGAACAGCTTATCCAGTCTGTCCCGCGGCCAGATGGTCAGCCATGTGGGAAATTCCCGGTTCAGTTGGCACAGCATCCACTGGCCGGTGTAGACCTCCTGCTCGTTCTTTTCCCACAGGCCGGTCTCCTCCCGCTGAAACTCGCTGACTTCCGTCAGCCGCACGGTGCACAGCTCCGTGGTCAGGCCGCGATATGTTCCGCGGATATACCCGCTGCCGCTGCAATGAGTGTGGCTGGGCAGTGGAATATTGGTGCCGTTTGCGTCCAAAAGGGGAGGAACGGGGTTCATCTGTACGTTTTCAAAGGCAGTGCCCACGATGTCCGGAGCAATGGAGTCGAAGGTCTGTCGGCCTGCCTGCTCCTTGGACTTGCCCTGCACCATCTGCCCCAGGCCGAGAACCACGCCGCCGATGACAACCAGCACAAGGTTGCCGCCCAGGATCATACCTGCCACAGCGATCACCCCGCCCAGCAGCGAGAGAATCTTGCCGCCCAGCTTGCCGCCCTTGCTTTTGCGCAGCTCCTGCGCCAACTGTTCATCTGTCATGTTCGTTTTCTGTTCTGCCATATTCTTCCCCTTATTCCGTCCCGCCGGTCAGGGCGGGGCTTTCCGTTATCAGATCCAGCAGATTGCCCATACCGGTCAGCGAGGCAGTAAACCACTTGCGGATACCGTCGATGTCCCGCAGATCCAGCTCCTCCGGAACGCCCGCAAACACATACCGGGTGTTCAGGGCCAGCGTCAGATCGCCGTCACGGAGGATAAGACCGCACAGCTTGGAAGTTCTGGAAGATGCCTCCAGCTTCTGTACCAGACCGCGAAGCTGCGGCGTGACCTGATCGTCCGCCTCCCGGCCATCCGCCGTGTGAGCGGCAAAGTGCCTCCGGAAGGCGGCAGGGTCGGTGATGTCGTCCTTCTTCCGCTCCTGGAACATATCGTTCAGGGCAATGTCCAGCGTCGGGTCACAGATGTCCTTGCAGCGGACCACGATGCCGCGGAACAGCGTCTCGGTTCGGGTCATCCAGTTGTCGTTGTCGGGGCCGGACTTTTCCTCCACCGTGCGGCGCAGCTCCACGTTGGCGGCGGAGAACCGCAGCCCCTTGTGCTCGCCCTCGTGGAAGTCCGTCACGGTACACTCTGTAAAGTCGACCGCCGACAGCTTCGCCGCCGCCAGGTAAGCCCGGTCGATGGGCAGCGTGGCCGGCTCCGGCTCCGGACCGAAGGCTTTTGTCAGCTCCGTGCGGAAGAAGCTGCCCAGCTGCTGCTGCATCAGGGCTTTTTTCTTCGTTTGGGCGGGCTTTGCCACCAACAGGAACAGTGCCACGCCGGGGAACGCCAAAGCGCAGACCAAAATGGGGTCATGCTGTATAAACATTGAAATACACCCGGCGATCACCAGTAAAACGCCCAGCGATATGCCGATGCTCTCCGTTCTCTGATAGCCTCCCAGTTTCTTTGACAGCTCGGCGTCCGTCATCCGCTCAACGCCCACCGCGTCAAAATCATTGCGTTTCTTTCGCATAGCTGTCCCTCCTTAGTAGCAAAGGCTGAAATACAGGCTGCGGTAGGGGTCCACCGTGTCGATGTCCATGAGGGAGGCTTCGGGGGAAATGCTGTCCAGCTGCATGCGTTTGGCACTGTCTTTATAGTTGTCCGGCTGCGCCTCGGCGGCAAAGACCAGCCCATCATAGTCCTCCGGGAGATAGACGGCGTAGCTCTTGGTCAGGACCTGCGCCCAGTCCCCCACGTTGTACTGCCAGTTGGTGGAGTAGGCGAATTCAATGAGATAGCTGTTTCCCTGCCAGCTGACGGTGTGGAGATAGTAGTTGTCGCCCCGCTGGCTGTTGCCGTAAGCCGTTGCGGTGGTGAGCCACATGCCGGTGTAGAAGTCGTACAGCTCGCTGTCGGTATTGGTGATGTACTTCTCGGAAAAATACGGAATGGAGTCCTCCGGGATGTAACAGATGGCGTCGAAGTGCAGCTCGCGGATGCCGTCATGGGTATAGTCGCCGTTCTTCGTGATCTCCCAATAGCAGTCGTCGGTGTTGTAGCCATCGCCAAGTCCCGAATAGCTGCAAACCCCGTCTTCCAGCAGGAATGTCCCCATCTCCACGGCGGCATTGATCTCAAGGCCGTTTCTTGCGAAGTACGGCTCCTGAGACTGGATGCCCTCCACAGGAAGGAGCGTGCCGCCGTTCACGCTGTCGATAAGGTCGCCGCTGACGGTGCGGTCCAGCTGCAGGGTGTCGCCGCTGCCGTCAAAGTGGAGCGTCACGCCGTTTTCGTCCACCCACAGCGTACCGTATTCGATGACATCGTCCTGGTCGTTCACAAATTCCCATGTGGCATCCTCGCGGATGCGCAGCCATAGGTTTTCCCCCTGATACTCCCAAAGTCCCACATACTCGCTGAGGTCACCGCCGCTGAGGGTAACAGTGGAGAGGTCCTCCCGGAAGACATAGCGCTCCACCGGGTCCCAGATCCAGACCAGCTCGGTGGCGTCACCGTTTTCGTGGATGAAGCTCACCAGAACATCACTTTCCCCGTCACCGTCCATATCGTCAAAGGAGATGGCGTTGAATGACTGCTCCGTGTCGGGGATGTTCATGGGAAAGGATACGCTGTCAAAGAGGACCTGCTCCGGCAGATCCCGGTAGAAGGCCGCGCTGCTCTCACACACTGTGACCAGCACATCCACACTCTCGCCGTCATGGGCAATGGTGCCGCTGCCGACTACCACGCCGGTGGTGCGCCAGTCCTCTCCCGCGACATCGTCAGAATTGCCGCAGGCGGCAAGGCTCAGGCAGAGCGCCATGGCCAGCACAGGGATCAAAATATGCTTCCATCGATTCTTCATGGTTCTCCTTCCTTTCCATCACTCCATCATGTAGTAAACGCCCTCATCGCCCCAGACCAGAGAGTCCTCGTCAACCTCAAAGACCCGGTAAGAAACGCCGTCATACATGGTGGAGTCCGCATAATAGGTGCTTACCTCATCCATGGAGTAGGTGAAAACTCCGCAGTCCATTTCCGCAGGCTCAGCGCCGGGAGCGCGCTGGTAATAGCTCCAGTTTCCATTACCGTCGATGACGATATAGGTCTCAGCCGAGAGATCGCCGTCATAGTACCAAATGCCCTTGAATTCCGAGACATTCCGCTGGCAGAGGTCGGAATCCCAGCTCCAATAGGAGTTTGGGTCTCCGGCTAAACGGCCGTTCCAGTCGGGCACCTCGTCCCCCGAGGGATCGGGCTCGTCATCCTCGGTGAGATGGCCGCCGTCCTCATACCAGAGGTACTCCATCCCTTCGCCGGGGTTGAAGTAGCCGTAAGCGGCGCTGTAGAGCTGGCCTTCCTCCATGGTGATGAGGCTGCCGGAATCGTCTAAGTTGCTGTAGGCATAGATAGCCTCCCACTCCGGCTCATAGCGGAGGTAGCCGTCATCCACCACTTCACCGCTGAGGTAGAGGGTCCAGTTGCCCTCGGCGTCAAACTCCATGGAGTCGTAGTCGTTGTCCGCTTCGCCCAGCCAAATACCCTCGAAGCCGCTGAAGTCGTTGACGGTGTCCTCGCTGAGGCCGCCTCCCAGGCCCTCGTTGGGGTCATCCTGCGGGGCGATTTGCCCCTCCGTATTGCCGCAGGCTGTGCACAGCAGGAAAAGCAGCAATACCAGTCCTGCCAGAAGATATGGCTTTTTTCTCTTCATGTGACATTCCTCCTCATTCTTCATCGCTCAAATACAACTGCGAAAAAATATTTTGATAGGTCTCACCCATATCCGCCGCAGCATCGGGGGGCGCGCAGAAGCCGTAAAGATAGGTACAAATGTCGGTGTCCATGACAAATACGGTCCATTCCCGGGTGTCTTCGTTCTCGCCGGCGGTATAGGTTACGATGTAAACCGGATAGCTTAAATTTTTGCTGTATTCCTCATGTTCTTCGGCGGACAACAGCTCATAGGTACCCGCATCACTTAAAGACAGGGCACAGGCTGTCAGATAATCGTCCAGCTCCTGTACATCCGGAACAAAGCAGCTTTGCTCCGCCGTATTGACCACAAGGAGTTGTCCATCCTCGGTGATGTCCTCATAGCGGTAGGTGCCGTCGTCATGGTTCTCGGAGAGCAGGTTCTGCATATTGGTAAAGGGCAGCGCGCCACCCATCAGAACCGGGATGTCGTCCCGTGAGATCACATCACCCCGGCCATCGCCGTCCGCAGCATAGGACTCCACGATTTTCTGGTCATAGGCCTCCTTGTCATAAGCGGTGTCCAGGAAAAGGGCAACGCTGAGATCCGGCGGCGCGAAAATAAGAAAGTCGCCGTTGTCAAAAAACATGGGAGAGCTGGGATCATAGTCAGGGTTGACCGGCTCACCGTCCTCACCGTAAAACTGAAGGCTGAAGCCCTCGTTCAGCTGCCCTTCCGTGTATACCCCCAGGTCGATCTCGGTACTCTCGCCCTCCGCCAGTGTGGTCTCCAGGCGGTTCTCCCCCCAGTCCTCCTCCGAAGTGAGGCTGATGCGTATATCCGCAATGGGGTATGTGGTACGGTTTACAACGGTGATCTCCATGGGATACTGCTTCGCACCGCAGGCGGCAAGGCTCAGACAAAACAGCAGCGCTAAGGTGAACGTCAAAAAGGGTCTTCGTTGTCTCATTTCATTTTCCTCCTTCTTCCGCGGGGCTTCAGATGTCCCAACTATCCATCCAGTTTGCGCCCCAGTCAACAGCGGGATCATATGGTTCTTCGGGAATCCAGCCTGCGGGATAGATGAGGCCGTCTTCGTCGTGGTAGGCAAGGCCGTCTTCGCTGATGGTGTAATCGTTGCCCAAAAGGTAACGGTTCACGCCGTCGTAGTACCAGACATAAAAGGTAGAGTATTCGTCTTCATAAAACTCCGCGTTTTCCATATCCGTGTAGGCGTAGAAGTCGGCATTGCGGTAAAAGACGCCATCAAAATGCTGATCGTCCCCGTAGCGGCCGAAGCGTTCGGCGGAGAGGGTGAAGCTGTTGCCGTCGTCACCGGGGCAGAGGTAGGCGTGCGTCCCGTTGTCGTAAAGATAGAGGCCCATGCCCTCGCCCTCGTCGTCCATGGTGCCACTCATGGAATAGTCCGGCGAGCAGGCGATGTACTGCATGAGGGACGAGTTGATGACGATGGTCTCGCCCAGGGCATTTTGCCACATGCCGTCCCAGTTGCTTATGTCCCATTCGACGATCTCCGCCTCGTCGTCGCGGAGGAAGGTGTTTCGATGGATGGTGAGTCCGCTGCCCTCGCCGTTCCGGTTTGGCAGCAGCACGCCGTCGTCGCGCAGGAGGAAGTTGTAGAGAAGACCGTTGAAGAAGATCATCGGCCGACCTCTCGCCTCGGACAGTTCGAATTCTCCGCGCCCGCCGAGTCCCCAGCGAGTGCGGTAGGCGTAAAAGCCCTCCGTACTGTCAAAGTATAACTTCGCGGTGCCGTCGATGCTCCACATCCCGTCGAGAAATTCCATATCCATGACGGTCTCATAGCCGCTTTGCGTATCGTCAGATTCGGTGTCGCCGCAGGCGGTCAAGCCCAGGCACAATGCCAGTGCCAAGAATAGGACAAGTTGCTTTTTCATCTCTCTCCTTCCCGCAGCCGCTATGCCATTTTTTGATAAAACTCGAACTCACTGCCCCAACGCAGCGTGTCATGGTCGAGGATGGTAAATTCATAACCCACATCGTCGAACTGGGAGGAAACGGCGAGATACATCTCCTCGGAGCCATCAGGGGCCAACTCGACGGTGCCGCTGTCCACCGTGGTGGGGTCGCCGTCGCCGCCGGAACGCTCCAGCAGCTCCCAGCCGCCGTTTTCGTCAAACACAAGGATGCTGGGTGCATCCGCCTCGGCGTCCAGATACCATGTGCCCGCCATCATCACAAAATCGATGTCGCCGGTATTCTCGCCCGGCGCGTCGCCGGTCATCTGCGTAAAAGTGCCAAGCTCGGCCACATGCAGGGCGCCGACCTCGTCGAACCAGCTGCGGTAGGCCACGCCATCGTGCTCATTGTAGAAATAATCGTAGTCATAGTCCGGCACGAACTGGATGAAGCCGCTGGCAGTCAGCTCTTCGCCGGCGTCGTACAGCGCAAAGCGCACCTCGTCGCCATCGTCGTTGGTGGCGGAGATCAGCGTGCCGCCGTCCTCACCCTTCCACGCGCCGCCGTAGAGGTAGAGGTTCGACATCTGCTCGGAGTCTTTTACCAGCCCCTCAAAGGAATCCGGAACGCCATATAAATTGTAGTCGCTGCCGTCATCGCCGTAGTCTTCGTTGCTCTCGCCGCAGGCGGCAAGACTCAGGCACAGCACCAGAGCCAAAGCAAGAGACAGATATTTATTTAAGTGTTTCATCATTTTATTCTCCTTTTTCAGATAAACGGAGTCAATGCTCCTGTTCCGCCATGGACAAGATCTCATCATGGCTCAGCTCCACATCGCCGAAGCGGACAAAAATGCCGTTGGTCACAGCGCTGTTCCATACCCTCGCATCTGCCAGCGGGCGAAACCGGATCTTGTCCAGATGAGGCTTCATGTCCAGCAAAAGCCGACTGCCGGACACAAAATCCACCTGCAAAACATGGTTGGGCAGCGGCGTGACGGCTGTAAGATACCTTCGGTTCAAGTGCATGCCCTCCTTTCCGCAAAAATAAAAATCCACCGTACAAATATTGTACGGTGGATCGTATAGGATAACCATTAACCAAAGGTTAGGTCTTTTGCCAGAATAGTCCGGCAAGCCGCTTCCGCTTGGTTCGGGTATCGCCCTCCATATGAAGCTTGGAATAGATCTGGTTCACATACTGCTTGACGCTCCCCTCGGAGAGGTAGAGCTTTTCCGCAATCTCGCGGTTGGAAAGCCGCTGCGCTATCAGCTCCACGATCTCAAATTCCCGCGGCGTCAGCGCGTCAAAGGCCGCTGGGTGGGCACTCGCCGCGTTTCGCGCCCCTGCCGCCTCGCCAAGCTCGGTGATCTTGGCAATCAGGTCAGTTTTCCGTTCCCGCGCCAGCAGGGGCTTCAAATGCGCATAATTTTCCACGAACGGCATCACAAGGCCGTCCGGTGCGGCGCCAGAGAGGGCCTTCCCCAGCCATACGCGGGCTTCCTCCCTCTTTCCCAGGTGTTCATAGGCTGCCGCCGTCTGGATGCGGATGTGCAGGGCCACCAGTGCGTAATGCATGGCCTCGCACACCGCCAGCAGCTGTGCGCTGTGTCCGATGACCTTGGCATAAGCGTCCTGAGCAAGATAGACCTGATTTTCGATCATTTCCATCATGGGCTTGCCCGGCGCGAGCATATTGATATCGGAGAGGCGGTGCAGGGAGAAGATCTCCGGAATTTTGTCCGTTTCACCTCGCAGGGCATGGTAGTAGGCGCTGGTGGCGCTCCAGAGGTTGATCCACGAGGCGTCGTGATAGCGCAGCAGGTCCGCGTACCGCTCCTCAAAGGTGTACCGCTGCTCTACATCGGTATACAGCGAGAGCCGCCGCGACAAAAAACCGCAGCACAGCGCCATGTTGATCTGTCCGTTGTCCTTCACCTGTGCATAGGCCCGCTCCAGTTCAATGTGGGCATCCGTGAAGCGCCCCTGACAGAACAGCGCCTCGGCGCGCATGATGGTCTCTGCACCCTGCCCGTGGTGATTCGTGACCTTGTAATAATGGGGCATGCACTCGTCCATCTCCGCAAGCTCGCTTTCCATCGCTCCCGGTGCACGGTGGAACATCATCAGAACGGACGGTGAGCCGAAGGTCCAGCCGCCGCTCGACTGGATGCTGATGGCGGGGCGGGACATCTGCGCGCTGGCGCTGCGGTGCAGGCGGCTCATGGCGCTGATGTCGTTGTAGCAGAGAAAGCTCAGAATGAGGTCGCATTCCCCCAGCAGATTGCCGCGCTCTTCTGCGGACAGTTCCGGATGTTCTCCGATGGCCGTCAGTAACAGCGCTTTCAGTTCCAGCATTTTCGGGATCTGCCGCCAGGTGAACATCCGGCGCATCAGCACCAGAATGGCAAAGGGGTAGGCCTTCAGCGTTTCGGCGGGGCAGTTATCCAGCGCCGTCAGCACATCCTCCGGCTTCAGCGACGCCAGCAGGATGCCCGCATCGCTGCGGATGACCCGCAGCAGCGCGTCGTAATTCTCACTCTTCCGGTAAGCGGCGAGGGCGTGGAGATACTGCCGGTGCTGCTCATACCACAGACCGAAGCGCTCCCAATAGCGCCGCTGCGTTTCCGCCGGCATCGCCAGAAAGCTGCGCTCGGCACACTCCTTCATCATGTGGTGAAAGCGATAGGTCACACCGTCCGGCAGGTGCGTGACAAAGGCGTTCTGCTCCGTCAGCGCAGAGAGGATCTGCCCCGCATCCCCATCGCCTGTGACATACTGCGCCATTTCAACGGTAAATTCATCGGCAAGCCCCATGACCGCCAGAAACTCCCGCTGCGGTTCCGGCAGCGGATCGATCATGGCGGCGGTAAAGGTGGCGTAGATGTCGGAATGGCGGCTGGGCAGTACGCCGCGCTCGGAGAGCGTGCGCAGATTCAGATAAACGGCGGAGAACCACCCCTCGCTGGAATAGAGAAGGCTCTCCACCTGCGCGTCGGAAAGCTCTGTGCCGCAGCGGTGGGCATAGATGGCCAGCTCGGTGTGGTTAAGGCGCAGCTGCTCCGTGCCGATCTGATACACTTTGGCCCCAAGCCGCACCGCCTCCGCGGCGGGCAGAAAACGATCCCTGCTTGCAACGATCAGATGTACATTTGCGGGCAGGCGGTTTGCCAGCATACAGAGGAACAGCGAGGCGCGCTTGTCGGTCAGCAGGTGAAAATCGTCGATGAAGAGATAGCAGGGCGTCTCATCTGCCAGCGCATGACAGAGATCGTCCACCAGCAGTCCGCCGCCCGCGGCGTCCGTGGGGCAGGGATAGTTGCGCAGAATGTCAAACCCGGCCCGGGCAAACGCCTCCTGTACGCTTTTCCAGAAGATGGCGAGGTTGTCGGAGTATACGCTGATGCGGATGATGCGCAGGGTCTCCGCTTTGGCACGCTCACTCAGATACCAGTTCACCGCCGTGGTCTTTCCATACCCCATGGGCGCCACCACGGTGGTCATGGCGCAGCGGGAGATGGGCCGCAGGCTCTCCTGCAGCCTTTCTGATATGTAAATGATATTTAAATTCCATTTCGGTTTCGGCATGGTTCCGCCCTCCGATGCGCTTCAACAGACTTCTTTGCCTATAACGGTTTTGACTTGTATGTAATTATACCGATTTTATCCGCAAGTGTAAACATCATCCGTATTTTTCTGCCTTTTCCAGCCGTAAAATTACGGAGGGAACGCCTTTATCCGGCCTGTCAAACAGCCGAGGCCGGGCAGGACGGCCAGCACAGGGAACCGCGTCCCGGTGAGAGGAGCGGGGTTTGCTTCACCTTCTGTGAGGGTGACGAGGCAGAAGCGGTCTGCGCCTGCTGCCCCCTCCACAGTCTCCGGAAAGCATGGGCTTTCTCCCACAAAAAATCCGACGCTTTTCAGCGCCGGATTTTTGCCGCTATAGGACAGTGAAACAGAAGAATGAAGAAGAAACCGGTTTGGGTACGCTCCGGTCCCTCAGTTGCCCGCGGTGTTCTCTAGCGGGAACGTCACGCTCCAATTTCCCTCCACAGGCCCAGCGGATGTGACAAACATCCCGTACAGCGCGTAAGTGTCAAGGGCGTAGGCCTCAATACCGGTGAACACATAATCCTCATAGCTGCCCGTCCCCGCATCATCGAAGAAGGCCGCCGAACCGTCACACTCAATTTGCTCGCCGGTCTCCCGGTTTACCAGAGAAATAGAGCCGTGGTTGTCCGTTTTGAGGATGTCCGCGTAATACACCTGCACATGGAGCCATCCGTCCACATAGCCGATCCCCGTCAGGGTCACGCCGTCCACGGGAGATGCGATCGCGTCGCCCGGTTTCAGCACCGTCACGCTTTTTCCGCCGTCGGAGCCGAACAGGTCCCCGCTCAGACCCCGGGGTTGGACCGTCTGCGTGGCGGAGGTCAGGTGGTCATTCAGGGCCACGCCGTCAAGGGTACCCTCCCAGGTTTTCTTGCCGCTCAACAGCTTTTGGATGGAAAACGTCAGCTTCGCGCCCTCGATGCTCTGCCGGTCCCACTGTTCAAGGGTCACAAGAAATGTGGCAGTGTGGGTGTCCGGGTCGTAGCTGGCCAACTGGCAGTGGCCCGTGCAGTCAAAGGGCGTGTGGAGCCGATAGCTGTCGAAAAGGTCCACCGTTTCATCGAAGCTCGTTCCTGTCAGGTCCTCCAGTGAGAGATAGATCTCGGCGGTATTCTCGTGGATGTAAGCCGTCGTCACCTCCATGCGGATGCCGTTGTCCTCACAGGACCGCTGCACCGGCTTGAAGAACTGGGCCGTGGCGGGGGTGACGGCATACAGCAGCTCGTAAAACGACGGGCTGAAGGCTGCCATGGCAGGGATGGCCAGCCCGCAGACCAGGCAAAGGCAGGCCGCTGCCGTCCCCCATTTTGCCCAGACTCTTTTCCGCTTGTTCGGCGCGGTGTCCGCTGCTTCAATATAGGCGGGGTCGATCAGTTCCATCTTATCTAACAGTTCGTTTCCTCTCATACTGTGTAACCCTCCTTGTTCAGATACTCTCGCAGCCGGTTACGGCAGCGGAACAGCGTTGTTTTCACCTTGCTTTCGGATATGCCATAGTGCTTGGCGATGTCGGCCACGGAATCCAGAAACCAGTAGCGGCGAACGAACATGTTCCGTTTTTCCTCATCCAGTCCGCCTAAAAAAGCGTTGAGAGCTGTTGCCAGCGCCAGATGGTCCATGCGGCACGAGCTGTCATCAGGTGCCGGGATGCATTGCTCCATTTCCGCACTGAGCTCACAGATAAAAGCATTGCGCTTCAGGCGGCTGCGGTCACGGCAGCAGTTCAGGGAAATGTGGCGGGTGATCCGGGCGAGGAATGCGTAGAGGTGATCGCTTGGCTCATGGGGTGGGATTGTGTGCCACGCCTCCATGTAGGTGTCGTTTTCACATTCCTCGGCCGTCTGCAAGTCATTGACGATCCCGTAGGCCAGCGTGCGCAGTCGGCTGCCGTACTTCTCGGTGGTCTGCCGGATGGCTGTCTCGTCACGCCGCAGGTACAGCGCGACGATGCTGCGGTCATCCATGGCGTTCATCTCCTTCCGGTTTCGATTGAAGGACCTTCACCCATATAAGCACCCTTTGGGGCAGTCAGGTTACACAGTTTCAAAAATTATAGCAAAAAATTATCCCCGTTTCGACAGCAAACAGGGATAACAGAGTGTATTTGTTTTTTTATGATCATCTTTCCGTTTGGTGAAAAGCATGATATAATTTCAACTGCCCGATGTGCTGCTTGGAAACTGCGGTTTTCTGAGGGCCGGGCAATTTGAAACGCATCTGCCGACACGGTTCGGCTGGCTGGTCAGAAAGGAAGTGAGGTCTCCATGCGCGGAAAACGGGAACTGCCCCGGAAGCGCCCGCCGATCCTGCTGTTTGTCCTGATCCTTGCCGCAGGCTTCCTCGCGGGGACACTTTTTTGGCATTTCCGCTCTTCTGGTGCGTCCGTTCCGTCAGGGGGAACGGTCACTCTGCCGGAGGGCCCTGCGGAAACGGACATCTCCTCGGAGCCGGAGATCCCCCCGGCCCCGCCCCAAGCGGAGGAGCCGTCTGCCGAACCGACGCCCTTTGTCATCTCCTTTTTGGGGGACTGCACCCTGACCTCCAGCCACCACACCAACCACTTTGAAAAGCTGGTGGGGGATGACTACGCTTATCCCTTTTCCAATGTAGCGGAACTTCTGCTGGCCGACGATCTGACGCTGGCCAATCTGGAATGTTCCTTTTCCCCCCGCCGTCTGGAGTCCAACTCGGAATACGCCTTCTGCGGTGATCCCAACTATGTGCAGGCTCTGGTGCTGGGCGGCGTGGAGGCTGTCACCCTGTCCAATAACCACACCCGCGATTTCGGTGACGCCGGCCTCCGGGACACTGAGGCCGCGCTGGCGGAATACGGCGTTGCCGGGATCCCCGGCAATCAGGGGCAGTGCTTCGAGCTGCGCCACGGCAATGGGGACACGTTGCGGCTGGGGGCCTACGTCCACCCCTTCAACGGCTCCGCCAAGCAGATGGAGGATGGCTGTAAACAGCTCAGGGATGAGGGGGCGGATGTCATTGTGGCCTTCATGCACGCCGGGGCCGAAAAAACCTACGTCCCCACCAAGCGGCAGACGGCGCTGGCCCATGCCGCCGTGAAGGGCGGCGCGGATGTGGTGGTGGGGACCCACCCCCACGTTTTGCAGCCCATAGAAGCCTATCAGGGCAGCGTGATCCTGTACAGCATCGGCAATTTCTGCTTCGGCGGCAACCGGAACCCTTCGGACAAGGACACGGTCATCGCCCAGCTCACCGTGTCCGGCACCGGTGAGGACCGCTCGTGGGAGATGTCCTATATCCCCTGCTGCGTCAGCAGTGTCTCCAACCGGAACGATTACCGGCCCACCCCCTACCCGCCGGATACGGCGGCCTACCGCCGCTGTTTTCAGAAGCTGGACGGCACCTTCCGTCCCCCGGCACCCAAGCCTGAGGCAGCGGAGACCGCCCCTCTGCCGGAACCCACGCTCGATGCGGAACCCCTCTCCCCCCTGCCGGACGGCGGCGTGATCTGTGATCCCCCAGCCAAACCGGAAGAATAAGACGCAAAAAGAGCCGCATTCGCGGCTCTTTTTGTTGTGTCAGCTCAAGTTTGAATCGTTGATTCCGGCGTTACTCCGCCGCGCTTTCCAGCTTCTTGGCCTCCACGATGAACTGCTCGATGGCGTTCTGCTCCTTCAGCTCTGCCAGAACGCCGTTGATGAACTCGGCCAGCTCCGTGTTCCCCTTCTTGACGGCGATGGAGTAGCCGTCACTGGTCTCCGGGATGCCGAGATCCACGGCGGCCAGATCCTCCTTGGCGTCCGCATAGGACAGCACGGTCATGTAGTCCAGAAATACGACATCCAGCTTTCCGGCCTCCAGCTCCATGACCAGATCCTGTACCTTGGCAAGGCCGACCGTGGTCTCCTCGCCGCAGTAGGTAACGCAGTTGTTATAGGGCTTGGAGCCGGTCTGCGCGCCGCCCTTGACCCCCTTCAGATCGTCAAGACTGGCGTACTTGTCCGCATCCTCGGCCCGCACCAAAATCAGGTTTTTGGATTCCAGATAGGGATCGGAGAAATCGGTGGTCTTGCGCCGCTCCTCATCCGCGGTCAGGCCGGCGATGACCAGATCGAACTCGTCATTGGCAAGGCTCATCAGCAGATTGTCAAAGGACATATCTACAATTTTCAGGGATACCCCCAGCTTGTCGGCAATGGCCTGGGCGATCTCCATGTCAAAGCCCACGATGGTGTCTTTCCCGTCCACCTCCGTATGGAACTCATAGGGTGGGTAGTCCGCGGAGGTGCCGACCACCAGCTCCCCCTTCTGCTTGATCTGATCCAATGCGGAGGACGCCGTATCCTCCTTGCCGGCGCAGGCCGTCAGGGACAGCAGCGTTACCAACGCCAGCAGCAAAGCAATCGCTTTTTTCATGCTATTCTCTCCTTTTTCGCTTTTCGACCGGGGCGTTTATTCCCACAGCGGCTTGTCCCACAGCTTGACCTTGGTGCCAAGGCCCATCTTGACCGCGTTCTGATACAGAGCGTAGGCCACGGTGATGTCCAGCGCGCCCAGACCCAGAGAGCAGGCGTAAATGAACTGCTCGTCAGAGGTTCTGCAGGGCTTGCCCAGCACCAGGTCGCTGGTTTCCAGCACTTCCTCCTTGGTGATCTCGCCGGCGTCGAACACCTGCGTGATGGCCTTATTCTTGAAGGTAATGATCTGCTTCCAGTAATCCACCACATTCACGTCCGCAGCCTTTACCACGTCCGTCGTGGCCTCGTTGGAGACGCAGACGATGGCGCTGTGGGGCTTCACCCAGCTCTTGTCGATGAAGGGCGTTCTGGCGGTGGTCTCGCCCACGATCAGCTGAGACTTTGCCGCTGCCGTCTTGCTGTCGGAGGTGGGGATGATGGTCACGCCGTACTTGCCCTCGGACTCCTTGGCCACCTGCTCTGCCTTTTCCAGATCCAGATCGCAGAGGTAAATGGTCTTGACGGTGGGGATCGCCTCGCAGATCGCCATGATCATGGTCCGGCCAATGACGCCCGCGCCGATCAGCGTCGCAGTATCCGTGTCGGAGGGGGCGCAGTATTTTGCCTGCAACCCCGCCACCGCGGAGGTCCGCATGGCGGTGATGATGGTGCCGTCCTGAATACAGAAGGGCAGGACCGTGACGGGGTCGCTGAGGATGGAAATGTCGATGCCGTAAGGGATGCCGGGGGTGGTTGCGTTCTTCTTGGACTCGGCGGCCCACTTGATACCGGCGATATTCAGATCGCCGCCGATGTAGCTGGGCATGGTGTTGAAGAAGGATTCCCACTCCGTCCCCTCCGGGATGCCCAGATGGACCTTCGGGGGATTCTGGATCTGGCCCTGCCCCAGCATTTTATAGGTATCCTCCGTGATTTTCAGGATCATCTTCATATCCAAAAGACCGGCCTTGATCTGGTCTTCCTGCTGCAGAAACAGAATTTCGGGATTGATCGTACCTAACATAATAAATTCCTCCAATTTTTTGTAAGCCACTTGATGCGGCTGTGTTGATTCAGATTACATGGATGACCTTGGACAGGAAGTCCTTGGTCCGTTCATTCTGCGGGTCCTCAAAGATCTGCTGGGGCGTTCCCTCCTCGGCGATCACGCCGCCGTCCATAAAGAGGATGCGGGTCCCCACCTTTTTGGCGAAGCCCATCTCGTGGGTGACCACAACCATGGTGACGCCCTCCTTCGCGAGGTCCTGAATGACCGAGAGCACCTCCCCCACCATTTCCGGGTCCAGCGCGGAGGTGGGTTCGTCAAAGAGCATCACGTCCGGCTCCATCGCCATAGCCCGGACAATGGCGATCCGCTGCTTCTGTCCGCCGGACAGCTGAGCGGGATAGGCATCCGCCTTGTCCTCCAGACCGACGCGCCGCAGCAGCGCTCTGGCTTTCTCCTCTGCCGCCGGAGCCGGGACCTTCTTTACCTTTTTCAGGGAGATGGTCACATTCTCCAGGATCGTCAGGTTGTTGAACAGGTTGAACTGCTGGAATACCATCCCCACCTTTTCCCGGTGCTTATGGACGGCGTAGCCCTTGTCGGTGATGCAGCTGCCCTCAAAAATGATCTGGCCCTCCGTGGGGGTCTCCAGCAGGTTCAGGCATCGGATGAAGGTGGACTTTCCGGAACCGGAGGGCCCGATGACCACCACAACCTCCCCCTTTCGGATGGTGGTGTGGATACCCTTGAGGACCTCCAGATCGCCGAAATTCTTTTTCAGTCCCTTGATCTCAAACAGAACGTTGTCAGCGGTCACTGCACTTCATCCTCCTCTCAAAAAGATCCAGTCCCTTCCCCAGCACGATGTTCAGGGTCAGGTAGATGATCGCGGAAATATAGTAGCAAGGCAGCGGGTTGTAGGTGGCGGTGACGACGATGCCGTTGTTGTACATCAGGTCGCCGACGCCGAGGTACTGGATGATGGACGTCTCCTTGATCATGGTCACAAACTCATTGCCCAGCGCCGGCAGAATGTTCTTGACCGCCTGCGGCAGGATGATGTTCACCATCGCCTGCGTCCGGGTCATGCCGCAGGACAGCGCGGCCTCCGTCTGCCCGAAGTCCACCGCCTGAATACCGGAACGGATGACCTCCGCCACATAGGCGGTGGAGTTCATGGACAGGGCCAGGATACAGGGCATGACCCGCGCCAGCTCCACGCCCAGAATGGAACCCTCCGGCCACGGAATGAAGTGAAGCTGATAGTAAACGATGTACAGCTGCACCAGAAGCGGCGTTCCCCGGATGACGGTGATGTACAGCTTGGCAAACCCGGAGCACAGCCTGAATCTTGACAATCGCAGCAGTGCGATGAGGCAGCCGAGGACCGTGCCCAGCAGAACGGTGATCAGGGAAACGATGACGGTGGTCTGCGTTCCTCGGAGGAAGTATTGGTAGTAGTTCAAAAATATCTCGGTAATGCCCATGGCGTTCTCCTCCTTCTCACTTGCACCGTTTGTGTGCTTCGGATGAACGGATTGTATATTTTCTCACGCCGAAAGTCAATAGCAAATTTGCAAAAATTCGTATAATTATTCAATTATTGTAAATATATACGAGAATATGGCTGTATGCACTGGATGTATTTGTATTTCATGCGTATAAACGCATAGTGGGTGCTATAAGCAAATATAAATACTATGCGGTATATTTGCATTTGTATACATATTATGTGTATATATCGGCCTATTGGGCATCGGAGAAACAGCGCCGCCCTCACGAAGCGGACCGTCAGTCCAACCATCCCGAAAGCGCAGCAGAACCGATGTGACAGCAAGGCCATGCACGATCCTCCCTCTCGTTCCGGGTTTTTGAAGAACGGTTAGCACGCACAGCCGCAAGCGCCCCCAAAACAAGAAAAAAAGCGCCCGCGATTGCGTATATCTTCTAATAAACAGAAGCCGGTCCGGGAGGTTTCTGTGCGTTTCATGGTAATTGGCGGCGAGCCCCCGAAAAAGATTGACATTCGGCAAAATGCCTGTTATTCTTTAAGTAAGTAAATTACTACTTGGCTAATTGGAGAAAGAACATGAAACCGATCGAACGTTTTCTGCGTGAGACAGACCGCATGCCGCTCATGCCTATGCCAACGCCCCTGCACCCCATGCATTACCAGCCCTCAGGAAAGGACGTCAGCCTCTTTATCAAGCGGGATGACATGACCGGCGTCGGTCCGGGCGGAAATAAGATCCGCAGCCTTGAGTTCCTCTTAGGGGAAGCCAGATCCAAGGGGGCTGCCAAAATCCTGGCGGCGGGGCCGGAGCAGTCTAATCTATGTGCTCTGACCGCGGCAGCCTGTGCCAAGGCCGGGCTGGACTGTGAGCTTATCATCAACGCGGCGGAGCCAGCCCGCAAAGAGGGAAATCTCCTTCTGGAGGAGCTGCTGGGTACCAAAATACACTTCCTCGGCCCTTGTGACGGCACGGTTCGGAACCGCCGCATGGAGGAGCTGGCCGCCGCTTACCAGTCCGCCGGCGAACAGGTCTACGTGGTCCGCAACGGCGCGACCACCGGCCGGGGCGCGTTGGGCTATACCGCCGCGGTGGTGGAAATGAAGCGGCAGTGCGAGGATCTTGGAATTGGCCGCATGATGATTTTCGCCCCCGGCGGAAACGGCGGCGTCGCAGCCGGGCTGATCTACGGAAATCAGCTGATGGGCCAGCCCTTCCGCATTGTGATCGTCAGCGTCGAGGATGACCGGGAAACGCTGACGGCGCATATCCGTTCCACCATCTCCGAAGCGGAGGAGATCACCGGGCTCCCCATGAACGTGCCTGTGGAACAGGCGGCGGAGATCACAGACGCCTACCGTGGCGGCGGCTGGGGTGAAAACACAGAGGAGAGCCAGCAGGCAGTCCTGTCCTTTGCCCGCAGTGAGGGGATCTTCATTGAAAACGTCTATACCAGCAAGGTCCTGGTGGGGATGATGGACTGGATCGGACAGGAAAAAGTGTCCGGCCCCGTCTGCTATTTGCATACAGGCGGGCTCGGCTCCTTATTTGCGCAGTATTGATCGAGAAAGAGGGAAAAACTTATGGATTACGGCTATTTGACTTTGGTTGCTCCGATTCTGACGCTGGCAGTGGCCATTGTGACGCGGAAGGTGCCGCTGGCCATGCTGGTGGGCATTTTTACCGGACAACTGATTATTTGCGGATGGAATCCGTTTACCGCTATCAATGAAAGCGTCAACGGCATTTTAAGTGTTTGCGCCGACACCGGAAATCTGAAAACCTTCCTGTTCACGGCGCTGATGGGCGCGTTTGTGATCCTGGTGCGCATCTCCGGCGGCGTCAAGGGCTTCGTCAATTACCTGACCGAGCAGAGCAAGCGCGTGAAGAGCCCGCGGATGGCAATGCTCATCGCCTATGTGATCGGCATCATCATTTTTATCGACGGTCTGCTCAGCATCATGTTCACCGGCGTGGTGACCCGCCCGCTGATCGATAAATTCAAGGTCTCCCGCGAAAAGCTGGCCTACATCTGCGACGCGACTTCCGCACCTGTCAACGCCATCATTCCCCTGAATTCCTGGGGTGCTATGCTGATGGGCCTGATCTCTGCGGAGATCGCCTCCGGATACATCCAGGGCGAGCCTATGAATCTGCTGATCCGAAGCCTTCCCTTCCAGTTTTACAGCATTCTCTCCCTGCTGTTCGTGCTGTTCTATATTGTCACAGGGAAAGACTGGGGCCCCATGAAAAAGGCAGAGCTACGGGTGCGGAACACCGGCAAGCTGTATGATGACGGGGTAACGCCGCTGCTCAATGACAATGACGGCTTTGAAGAGCTGGTGGAGGAAGGCAGCGAGAACAAGTGGAACATGATGTTCCCGCTCATCACCCTGATCGGCGGCGCTTTCATCGGCCTGCTGGTCACCGGCGGAGGAAATCTGGCGGCGGGCGACGGAACCACGGCGATCCTCTACTCTGTTGTCATCACACTGCTCATTATGTGCGTCATGTATACAAAGCAGGGGATCATGACCGCCAAGGAGTTCGGAGACAGCGTTATGAAGGGCGTCAGCAGCATGATGGGGCTGGTGATCCTTCTGGTGCTGTCCTTCTCCATCGGCGGGGTCATCAAGGGAATGGGGACCGGCCAGTTCCTTGCCAGCCTGCTGGGTGACAGCATTGACGGTGCCTTCTGCCCGGCCATCATCTTCCTGATGGGTGCGTTGATGGCCTTCTGCACAGGAACCAGCTGGGGCACGTTCTCCATCATGATGCCCATTGCGGTTCCCATGGCGGTGGCTATGAACGGCAATATTCTGCTGACCATCGGTGCGGTGGTGTCCGGCGGCATTTTCGGCGACCACTGCTCTCCCCTTTCCGATACCACGATCCTGTCCTCCATGTCCGTAGGCACCGATCTGTATTCTCACGTAAAAACGCAGCTCCCCTATGCGCTGGTAACTGCGGCGTGCGCGGCGGCCCTCTATATCGCCTTTGGCCTGATCCTGTAACAGCGGGTGCGATGCGCTTTCGTATCACCGTGCTTGACCGCTAAAATAAGCAGCCCACAAAATTACCCTGCCGGAATCGGCAATGTCACTTAGTTAGCAAGTAAGGAACCTCACAAAGACAGCACATAGCAAAGCGAAAGCAAGCTGTGTGCTGTTTTTTGCGACATCAGGGCATGACAACAAAGCGGATCGGAAAATCCGCTTTAAAAAGAATGTTCAAATCACAAGAATTATGCTACTCTATAGGTGAAGCTGGCAGAAGATTTCTGCGTTAGCTTCTCAATACCCCAGCGCATCGCATAAAGCCTCTTAATATCATGTAAAGGGAAAGCGGATGCATCCAGATTCGTAGCTTGAATTGCATCTTTCAGTGCTTTTTTTACGGTTTTTGGATTCATAAGTAAGCCTCCTCGTAGTTTGGCGTGTCGGGACACGCTTCTAACTACAAAGGCCATTTTGCTAACCGAAGTTAGCAAAATGGCCGCACGAAATGATGCTTTTGTCAAGCCCTGTTTTGAATTATTACGAAAAAACCTCCTACCCTCTCATTTCTGAGGGTAGGAGGATTTGTCAGCTTAACTTACTGACATTGGCCGGAATCGGCAGGGTAATTTTATACGCTGTTCGTTTTGGCGGTAATAGTATTTTAATTGATCGCCGACTTTTTGATCCGGCTTGAACGCAGCGGAGGCAACTGCCGGTTTAGATATCAAAATGAATGGCTGGGTGGTTGCTCACGTGCCCGTTACTATCTGGGATCGCATCTGTAACATACAACGCGCAGCCCTTCTCCCGCACCATCTGAAGGACGGAGGCAGCGGGACAATCATCGGTACGGGTGTTGGAGCCAGAGATCACAACCATCTTCGGGGCCAGCATTCTATAGGTCAAATTGTTACTTTTTATATTGATGAACCATTACTGACCAAAGCTATTCTTCTTTTCTAATGCCAATCCAATCAATCTATCTGCTTGATCAGCCATGAACAAAGGGATGTTCAGTACATCATCATCCAGCTTCAGATTATCCAGAGAGAACCGCACACGGAGCTTGACTTGATCCGGGAACAGCTCCTTAAACTTCTTGAGGCTCTTGCTGGTGGTATTGGCCTCAGACTTGACCTCAACAGGGAAAATGTCATTTTCCCGTTGAATGAGGAAATCCACTTCATAAGGTGGATTATTCTGGCTCCAATAGCGGGGAACCACTTCAAACTGCGTAATCAGGGTCTGCAGCACAAAGTTTTCAGTCAAAGCGCCCTTGAACTCGGTGAACAGGCGGTTGCCCTCTCCAAAGGCCGTGGGAGCCAGCTGTGCCAGACGGCGGAGCAAACCCACATCCACCAGATAAATCTTAAATGCAGACAGGTCATCGTAGGCAGCCACCGGCAGGCCGGGAGCAGTGCTGCGGTAGATCTTATGAACCAGTCTTGCATCCACCAGCCACTGCAAAGCATCCTCGTATTCTCGGGCTCTTGCGCCTTCTTTGACAACTTTGTAGATAAACTTCTTATTCTCCCTTGCCAGCTGGGACGGTATAGACTTCCAGATCATAGAGATCTTTGGGAACTCACTGATATTGGGGTGCTTGGCAAAGTCACGTTCGTAGGCACCAATAATCCCAGACAGGGCTTCCTGCATGGCGGAGACATCCCGTGCCTCCGTCCACATGAGCACAGGTTCCGGCATGCCTCCGGTGACATAGTACATCTTCAGTTTTTCATATTGTCAAGCACAATCAGGTGAGGAAGATCGATCAGTTGGAACGAGTGGTCAAGTACACCTTCAACAATGTGGGCAACACCTTCTCGGCAAAATCCATTTCGGATTATCTGAAAGCGGAGCACCGTGCGTTGGACAACGAAACGGTTTACAGCTACTTGGAAAAATTGGAGAAAGCCTATTTGCTTCACCGCTGTTCCCGTTTTGATTTGCAGGGTAAGGAGATCCTGAAAACGCAGGAGAAATTCTATCTTGCGGACACCGCCCTGCGGTACAGCGTCCTTGGCTACAACGCTGACAGCGTGGCATCCAGCCTTGAGAATGTCGTGCACTTGGAGCTTTGCCGCAGAGGATACACCGTCCATGTTGGAAAGTCCGGCAGTGGGGAGATCGACTTTGTGGCGGTTCGCCAGAACGAAAAGCTATATGTGCAGGTCACACAGGAGGTTCGTTCGGAAAAGACGGAGAAACGGGAGTATGAGCGTTTGTTGGAAATCCACGACAACTACCCCAAATATATTCTCACAACCGATGCGTTCGCAGGAGGAAATTACGAGGGCATCAAGACTATGCACATAGCGGACTTCCTGCTTAGCTCGGAATACTGATTTTATAGTATTTCCTTTTATTATCCCCTACCGCTCAGGCCGTCATCAAGGAGATGTAATTCTCCCGCAAGGGCATCAACCAACCGCATAACTGCAAGCCTCCGGTCAATGACCGGAGGCTTGCCGTGTTTTTCTTTTATGCCCCTTGTGCTTATACCGTTTTCATTCCCCAAAAACGTGCAGATACACTGAAATAAGGACCGAGAGGACCTCGCAATTACATCTAATCAGTTCAATGCTCCAGCTGGTCCACAAACTGCCGGGCCGTCCGTCCGGAACGGCTGCCGCTGCGGACCTGCCAGGTGGCGGCTGCGGCCCGGAGCTGTTCCGGCGAGAGGTCCGTCCCCGCCTTTTCCGAAAGCGCGGAGACGATCTGCTGGTATTCCTCGAAGGTGGGAGCCGGGTAGAAGATCTGCAAGCCGAAGCGGCTGGCCAGAGACAGCTTTTCCTCCACGGTATCGGAGCGGTGAATGTCGCCGTTGTGCTCCACATCGCCGCGGTCGCTCCACACCTCCCGCACCAGATGGCGGCGGTTGGAGGTGGCGCAGATCCGCACGTTTTCCGGCGGTGCCTCCGCACCGCCCTCCATGACGGCCTTCAGATATTTATAGGAGGTCTCGTTTTCCTCAAAGGACAGGTCATCCAGAAACAGAAGAAAGCGATAATTGCGGCCCTTCACCTGCCGCAGAATATCGGGGATCAGGTCATACTGCTCCTTGTAAAGCTCAATGAGCCGCAATCCCTGATCGGCATATTCGTTGACGAGGGCCTGGATACTGGTGGATTTTCCGGTACCGGCATCGCCGTAGAGCAGCACGTTGTTGCTGCCCTTCCCCCGCAAAAAGGCTTCCGTATTGCGGATCAGCAGATCCTTTTGCTGCCGGTAGCCCACCAGATCCGCCAGACGCACCGGGGGACGGTCCTCCACGGGGACCAGCTCCGCACCGTCCCCTGTCCTTCTGGCCCGGAATACCTGCCCCATGCCCAGCAGACCGATGCCCCGAGTCTGATAGAACGCCGTCAGGCGTTCCAGCAGCCCCTCCGGGGAGCCGGCGGCGGCCAGTTCCCCGCTGAACGCCACAAACGAGGCGCAATCTGCGGTACGGCGGCTCTCGTGACGGAAGTTCCGCAGCAGCGGCCACGCCCCGCCCTCCGGCGGTGCGCTCACCAGCTCAAAAAAGAGCTTCATATCTGCCAGTGCCAATGCTTCCAGTGTGTCCTGTCCGCCGGAATGCCGCTCCCACGCGAGGGAGAAAGGGTTTTCGCTTGACACCAGTTCCCAGGCGATACAGCAGCGCCACAGGTCGCCCTGCCAGCCGTTTTCCACGGCCAGCGCCACCAGCTCCCCCTGAGCGGCCACGCGGACGGCTTCCTCCGTCGCCATGAGCCGCCGGAGAAGGCTGTCCGGCTTCTGCCGGAACAAAATCAGACGGTCTAATGCCTCAACTGTGTGCATAAGTCCCGCCCTCATTGCAGAATAGCGCCCTTGTCGGCAGAGGACACCAGCTTGGCGTAGCGGGTCAGATAGCCGCTCTTGATCTTCGGCTCCGGGCAGACCCAGGTTTTCCGGCGCTCCGCCAGCTCCGCGTCCTCCACGCACAGGTGGATGGACCGGCCGGGAATGTCGATCTCAATGAGATCCCCCTCCCGCACCAGACCGATCACGCCGCCGGAGGCGGCCTCCGGGCTGACGTGGCCGATGGACGCTCCCCGGGTCGCGCCGGAGAACCGGCCGTCGGTGATGAGGGCCACGTCCTTGTCCAGTCCCATACCGGCGATGGCAGAGGTGGGGTTCAGCATCTCCCGCATACCGGGGCCGCCCTTGGGTCCCTCGTAGCGGATCACCACCACGTCACCGGGGCGGATGCCCCCGGCGTAGATGACGGCGATGGCCTCCTCCTCGCTGTTGAACACCCGGGCGGGACCCTTGTGCCGCAACATTTCCGGGGCCACGGCGCTCTGCTTCACCACGCAGCCGTCCGGGGCCAGATTGCCAAACAGGGCGGCGATGCCGCCGGTCTTGGAATAAGGCTCCTCCAGCGGGCGGATGAGACTGGTGTCCAGATTCTCCGCCGTTTCCAGATTTTCCCCTACGGTCTTACCCGTCACGGTAGGCAGCGAGGTATCCAGCAGACCGGCCTTGGTCAGTTCCTTCATCACGGCCCAGACGCCGCCGGCCCGGTCCAGATCCTCGATATAGGTGTCACCGGCAGGAGCCAGATGGCAGAGGTTGGGAGTCTTGTCGCTGATGCCGTTGACCATGCGCAGATCCAGCTCCACCCCGGCCTCGTGAGCGATGGCGGGCAGGTGCAGCATGGTGTTGGTGGAGCAGCCCAGCGCCATGTCCACCGTCTCGGCGTTGTGGAAGGCGGCTTCCGTCATAATATCCCGGGGACGGACGTTTTTCGCCACCAGCTCCATGATCTTCATGCCTGTCTGCTTGGCCAGCCGCAGCCGGGCGGAGTACACGGCGGGAATGGTGCCGTTGCCCCGGAGGGCCATGCCGATGGCCTCCGTCAGGCAGTTCATGGAGTTGGCGGTATACATCCCGGAGCAGGAGCCGCAGGTGGGACAGGCGTTTTCCGTGTAATCCGCCACCCCGGCCTCGTCCAGCTTTCCGGCGTGATACGCCCCCACCGCCTCAAACATATGGCTCAGGCAGGTGCGGCGGCCATCCTTGAGACGGCCCGCCAGCATGGGGCCGCCGGAACAGAAGATGGTAGGGATATTCAGCCGCGCAGCCGCCATCAGCAGGCCCGGCACGTTCTTGTCGCAGTTGGGGATCATCACAAGACCGTCAAACTGATGGGCCATGACCATGGCCTCCGTGGAGTCCGCGATGAGGTCCCGGGTCACCAGAGAATACTTCATCCCCACGTGGCCCATGGCGATGCCGTCGCACACGGCGATGGCCGGAAACATCACCGGCGTACCGCCTGCGGCCCGGATACCGGCCTTTACAGCCTCGGCGATCTTGTCCAGCCCCATGTGGCCGGGGACGATCTCGTTATAGGAGCTGACCACGCCGATGAGGGGCCGGGCAAGCTCCTCATCGGTATAGCCCAGCGCGTAAAGCAGACTGCGGTTGGGCGTCCGCTCCACGCCGGTCTTGATCTGTTCAGAACGCATACGCTTCTCCTCCCCTCGGTCAGTTGGAGGCGGTGTCCAGATCCTTGTCGCCGCCCCAGATCATGTTGCGGCGCAGCTCCTCGCCCACCTGCTCCATGGGGTGCTTGGCCAGCTGGTCCCGCTTGGAATTGAAGAAGGTACGGCCCCGGCTCTTGTTCTCCGCGATCCAGCGGCCGGCAAAGGTGCCGTCCTGAATGTCCGCCAGCACCGCCCGCATCCGGGCCTTGGTCTCCTCGTGGGGCAGCACCCGGGGGCCGGAGACGTACTCGCCGAACTCGGCGGTGTCGGAGATGGAGTAGTTCATGGCAGCCACGCCGCCCTTGTTGATCAGGTCGATGATGAGCTTCATCTCGTGGATGCACTCGAAATAGGCGTTCTCCGGGGCGTAACCGGCTTCCACCAGCGTCTCGAAGCCGCACTGCATCAGATCCACCACACCGCCGCACAGGACGGTCTGCTCGCCGAAGAGGTCGGTCTCGGTCTCATCGTGGAAGGTGGTCTCCATGATGCCTGCCCGGGCGCCGCCGATACCGGCAATGTAGGCCAGAGCGATCTCGTAGGCCCGGCCGGTGGCGTTCTGCTCCACGGCCACCAGGCAGGGCACGCCCTTGCCGGAAACATAGGTGGAGCGGACGGTGTGGCCGGGGCCCTTGGGCGCCGCCATGAACACGTCCACACCGGCGGGAGGCACGATCTGCTTGTAGCGGATGTTGAAGCCGTGGGCAAAGGCCAGGGCGTTGCCCTCCTCCAGATAAGGGGCGATATCCTTCTTGTAAACGTCGGCCTGCACCTCGTCGTTAATGAGCATCATCACGATGTCGCCCCACTTGGCGGCCTCGGCAACGGTCTTGACGGTAAGCCCCGCGGCCTCCGCCTGCGCCCAGTTTTTGGAGCCTTCCCGCAGGCCCACGCAGACCTCGCAGCCGGAGTCTTTCAGGTTCAGGGCATGGGCATGGCCCTGAGAGCCGTAGCCGATCACGGCGATCTTCTTGCCGTTGAGATAGTTCAGGTCGCAGTCCTTTTCATAATACATCTTAGCCATGGTAGATTTCTCCTTTTTATAATGGTTTTGTGTTGAAATAAATGATAAATGCCCGATTTACAGCATTTTTCCAAGATTGAATTCCAGTGTCTCCTTCCGCTCGTCCTGAATGGTGTACCGGCCCCGCTCCAGCGCCACCATGCCGGTGCGGACCATTTCCAGAATACCGAACTCCCGGAGCAGATCCGTCAGCGCCGCGTTTTTGGATTCCTCCCCGATGACCGCCAGGGTCATGGAGGTGGAGGAAACGTCCAGAATGGAGGCCCGGAACACGTTGGCCAGCTGGATCAGCTCGCTGCGGACGCTCCGCTCCTCCGCCCGGACCTTGCAGAGCACCATCTCCCGGCGGATGGAGTGTTCCTCCGCCAGCAGCCGGACGGAATGTACCGGCACCATTTTGGACAGCTGGTTGCACAAAAGCTCCGTCTGCTGGTCGTCCGTCAGGACCTCCAGCGTCAGGCGGGACAGGCCGCGTTCCTCCGTGGGGCCGACGGCCAGAGACTCGATGTTGAACCCCTTGCGGGAAAACAGCCGGGAGATCTGGGAGAGCACGCCGGGCTCGTCATCCACCAGGACGGAAAAGGTGCGTAATGTCGTTTCCATGATGTTGTCCTCCTCTCCTCAGCTCAGCAGGAATTCCGTGATGTGATGGCCGCCGTTGACCATGGGGTGCACCATCTCGTCGGCGTTGATGGCGCAGTCGATGACGTAGCCCCGGCCCTGAGCGCTTTCCGCCAGCGCCTCCGTGATGGCCTCCTCCAGCTCGCTGGGCTGGGTGACCCGGCGGCCCTTCAGACCGAAGGCGTCCGCGAACTTCACGAAGTCCGGGCTGCGGTTTTCCAGAGACGTCTGGGAATACCGGTGGTCATAGATCAGGCTCTGCCACTGCCGGACCATGCCCAGATTCCGGTTGTTGAAGATCACGGTGATGACCGGCAGCCCGTAATAGGCCTCGGTAGCCAGCTCATTGCCGTTCATGCGGAAGCAGCCGTCGCCGGTGATGTGGATCACCGTTTTGTCCGGGTTCCCCTGTTTGGCGCCGATGGCGGCCCCCAGGCCGAAGCCCATGGTGCCGAAGCCGCCGGAGGTCAGGAGCTGGCCGGGATAGTCGAAATGCAGGTGCTGGATGGCCCACATCTGGTGCTGGCCCACATCCGTGGCCACGATGGAGTCCTGCGGGCATTTTCGGGCGATGGCGGAAAGCACCTGCTTCGGCGTCAGGACGCTCTCGCTTTCGCCGTACTCCGTTTCCCGGGGGAAGGAGAGCACGAAGTCCTTCCACTCCTTATGCTCGTACTGGGGCAGGCGCTCCAGCAGCAGATTCAGGACCTGCTTGGCGTCGCCGATGATGTGGTGGTCCGTCTGGACGTTCTTGTTGATCTCCGCCCGGTCGATGTCGATATGGACGATCTTGGCCTGATGCGCGAAGGTCTCCGGCTTCAACGCCACCCGGTCGGAGAACCGGCAGCCCACAGCGATCAGCAGGTCGCAGTTGTCGCAGGCCATGTTGGAGGCCACGGAGCCGTGCATCCCGATCATGCCGGTAGTCATCACGTCCCGGCCGGAAACGCCGCCGCCACCCATCACGGTAATGGCCACCGGCGCGTCGATCCGGCGGACAAACTGCCGGAATTCCTCGTGGGCACGGCTGCGGACCACGCCGCCGCCGCAGATCAGCATGGGCTTTTGGGATTCCGCGATCATCTCCACCAACTTTTCCACGTCGTCCAGATCCGCCTCCGGCATTTTCAGGCTGCTGGTGTAGGCCCGCCGGATCAGGGATGCCAGATGCCCGGAGGCAGCGTGCTGCTCCAGAGGCAGCGGCTCGTAGTCGCACTCGGCGCTGGTCACGTCCCGGGTGATATCGATGACCACCGGACCGGGGCGGCCGCTGCGGGCCAGGGCGAAGGCCTCCCGCACCGTGTCCGCCAGCTTTGTCACATCCCGCACCAGATAGGTGGATTTCGTAATGGGCATCGTAATGCCGGTAATGTCCACCTCCTGAAACGCGTCCCGGCCGATGAGGTTCTGGGGCACGTTGCAGGAGATAAAGACCACCGAGGAGGAATCCATGTACGCGGTGGCGATGCCGGTGGTCAGGTTCGTGGCGCCGGGACCGGAGGTGGCGAAGCACACGCCCACCTTGCCGGTGCTGCGGGCGTAGCCGTCCGCCGCGTGAGCGGCCCCCTGCTCATGGGAGGTCAGAATATGGGTGATCTCCTTGCAGTCATATAAAGCGTCATACACGTTCAAAATCGTGCCGCCGGGATACCCGAATATGGTATCCACCTTCTGTTCCCGCAGACATTCCATCAAGATCCGCGCGCCTGTGAGTTTCATGTCGATTACCTCCCCGTACAAGTAGCAAAAAAAGCGGTCCCGCTGACCAGCGGGACCGCTTTCGGCTCGTTTTTCTTACAAGCTCAACCGTTCTGTACCCCACGCCAGCCATATGGAATTGTGCCAATAATGGAAATAATGGCAACAAAAATGGACGCCATAATGGCGTCCATAATAATGGCGATCATAGAGCGAGAGCTTGCGGCGCAAGAGGATACGGCGTCTGCCTTGGCAGCCGCTGCGACAGTATGATCGAACATCTTCCTCATCCTGTCCACACCCCTCTCGTAAGATGTGGTTACAGTACCACTCATGAAGTGCTTTGTCAATCCGGTTTTGATAGATCGACCTATCTTTCGTAGCATTTCCAAAAATTTGCAGAATCCCGGCAAATTGAAATTGTAAATTTTGCCATAAAAAGCCAATCCCGGATCAGTTCTGCGGAAGGACCGCAGACTTATACAGCACCAAAAACGGCGCCCCCGCCGGAGATCCTTCTCCGACCGGGAGCGCCGTTCTGTTTTCGCTTTTCTGCTCCGGAGATCCATTCAGGAGACCCTGCCGCTCTTCCGGGAGCGGCCCTCAGTCCTCCACCACCGCAAGCGCCTCGGAACCTTTTGATAACTGGCCATACATTTTCTGTTCGTAACTGTCGCTTTGTGTCAAATTTTATATTTTATCAGTTATAACTTATAAACTCGCAATTTCTCCATTGAATTTCAACCGTAAGTGTGCTATACTATAGTCAGCCACGGAAAGGAGGCTAAGACTTATGATCAAACGCGAACTGTATATGAGCCGTATCCGTCCTTTTATCGGAACAGAGCTGATTAAAGTCATGACCGGTATTCGCCGCTGCGGGAAGTCGGTCATGTTGGAGCTGATCAAGCAGGAACTCACGGAGTCCGGTGTCAGCCCGACGCAGTTTATCTCCATCAACTTTGAGGATATGAGCTATTCTCACCTGCAAACCGCACAGGCGCTGCATGATGAGATCACCAAACGCGCCAAGGAGATCGGCGGCAAGGTCTACCTCTTTTTCGATGAGATCCAGGAGGTCAAGGACTGGGAGAAGTGCATCAACTCTCTCCGTGTTTCGCTGGATTGCGACATCTACATCACCGGATCCAATGCAAAGCTGCTGTCCGGTGAGCTTGCGACTTATTTGGGCGGTCGGTATGTGGAGTTTGTGATCTATCCGTTTTCTTTTGGGGAGTTCATGGAGTTGTATCGCACGATCACACCCGATGCGTCCATCCAGCAGAGTTTCCAAACGTATCTGCTTGCCGGAGGGATGCCCTACCTCGCAAACCTCCGCTATGCGGATGCGCCGTCCAAGCAATATCTTCACGATCTGTTCAACTCTGTCCAGCTCAAGGACATCGTGAAGCGGAATAAAATCCGGGATGTTGACCTGCTGGAGCGGATCATTGCCTATGTGATCGCCAACGTGGGAACGACCTTCTCTGCGACCTCGCTTGCGAAGTTCCTGAAAAACGAGCAGCGCACCGTTGCCCCGGAAACGATCCTGAATTACATCAGATACTGCTGTGAGGCGTACCTGTTCTATCAGGTGAAGCGGGAGGATTTGCAGGGCAAACAGATCCTTGCCTCCAATGAGAAGTATTATATTGCCGATCATGGCATCCGCGAGGCGGTCTTCGGCAGCAATATGCGGGACATCAATCTCATTTTGGAAAATATCGTGTATCTGGAGCTACTGCGCCGGGGCTATGAAGTGACCGTTGGCAGAACGGGCGATAAGGAAATTGATTTTGTATGCGACAAGCGCGGCGAAAAGCTGTATGTTCAGGTGTGCTATCTGCTCGCCTCCGACGAAACGGTCAACCGTGAGTTTGGTGCGTATGACTCTATCCGCGACAACTTCCCGAAGTACGTTGTTTCTCTCGATGAGTTCGATATGAGCCGAAACGGGATCAAGCACCGAAATATCCGCGATTTTCTCTTGGCTGAGGAATGGAACTGACATCAATACCCGCCGCAGTTTTTCACTGCGGCGGGTATTTTCATTATTTCGGCATGGATACCCCGTCCAATGTAAAGCATTGGGCGGGGAGGAAATACCGTTTCCTCCTTTGAATTTAACTTTTGAATTACGCGATTAAGTAGTTACTTGCTCGCTCCACAAGGTTTAACTTTTTGAAGGAAGCACTGTTATGGATGACTTTCCCGTCAATGGTTTTGACAACAAAGTATCCAGAAGTCCTTCTTCCAAAAATGAAGCAGTCCTGTCCGTTAAATTGGACTTTGTCAAAAAGACAATACCCAAATACGTACTTTTCTGTTTGATTGGATTTACGGATGCCTCCCTTGAGGATAGTCGCTTTGTGTAGCTGTCGGTTGTGGTGTCTCACCGGACGAATCGTGTAAATCTTATCGATTTGCGCAATTTTCGGGAGGTATCCAACGTTGAAGCCGCGCTTCCCCTGCGCGATTGCCAGAGCATCATTAGTGTGGCTCTTTGGAAGCACAAGCAACTTCTCTCGGGTTGCCTTTGTGATATAGCCTCTCGTTTTGACAACGGGGATAGGCAACTCAGAGCAGAGCCTCTGCATTAAAGTCTTCCGCATGATGCCCATGAATGTGGCATCCCGTGTGGAACGACGCTTGCGCTTTTTGAAGTCCTTCTCCGCAATCAACCCCTTGCGGAGTTTCTCGTGACAGCTCTCGCAAAGGGTAACTTGGTTGTCCGGGGCGTCGCCGCCTACCTTCCTGCTCTCCAGATGGTGGACGTGAAGCCGGACCTCTTTTTTCTTGGTTGCGTGTGCTCCGCAGCATTGGCAAGTGTAGTTGTCTCTCCAAAGCACGTATTGCCGTACATTGTAGTGACCATACATCTCGCCCTGCTGGTAATCCTCACCTTGCGGAACGGGCTTTCCATCCGCAATGGCTTTCAGCAGCTGCAAGTCGAACTCGGCGGTTTCTACGACCACCTTGCTGACGGGTAGGATGCGGCAAACCCTCTTGATTGAGGTGATGTGCTCTTGGATTTTGACCTCCACAGAAGGCGCCAACCATCCCTTGTGCTTGCTCCGCACGCGGTTATCGAACCGCGGCTTGCGATACCGGGTCTTGCGGTTTCTCCGGGCTCTGCGGAACTCTCGATGGGTGGATAGTAAATCCACCACGTCATTCCGAGGTTTTACTTCTGCGGAGAGTAGTTCTTCCGTTTCGGCAGAAGCCGAAAGTCCGATTGTTTTGCTGCCGGCATCCACGCCGAGGATGACCTCCTGCGTATAGCCGCTGCTTCCGTAGACCAACTGGATGGTAAAGGGCGTCCTCTTCTTCACCTTGGCTTTCCCGGCATCCAGCAGATGACGGGCTTTTGCCGGGGAGCAGGGCATCAGCGGACGCCCGTGTTTATTGATGACATACACTTTGTTTGGCATGATGCCTTCCTCCTTCTTCTTTGATTGTGGCTAACGAAAAAGTCACGCGGCCTTTCGGCCGTCAGGTATCCGTACCCAATGTTATCTCAAGGTTTTCGTGTGCAACACCGCTCCTTACCCTCAGAGCTTTTAATTACACACCGCAGAGCGGCAGGTTCGGATTCACGCCCGCCGGTGCCTATTCTTACATTCTTGAGTAACGTAGTGCTCGAAACACTTAGGGTAGTCAATCAGGGCTTACGATTTCTCGCAAGCCCCCTCCAAATCGTTAGATTTGGTGGGGGTTATTGACGCGGCACATCAGAGAACGCCGTCTCGTTTCCGCTTTTCTGTACCAGAGATCCATTCAGGAAATCCCGCCGCTTTTCTGGGAGCGGCCCTCAGTCCTCCACCACCAGGCGGCCCTCCACCTCCCCGCTGAGGTGCTGGTTCACCGTCAGGTATTCCTCCACCACGTCCCGGGCAGAGGTGGACAGCACCCGGATCTTGCCGTTTTTCTCCACCTCTTCCAGTGTGATGTCCAAAAACGGCTTGAGGTTGTTGTAGTGGTACTTCTGCACTGCCACGGTGTAGAGCCGCTCGGCGTGCAGGGCCTCGCCGTCCAGCGTCAGGGTGCGGAAAGCCTGCTCGCTCCGGGACCAGACGATGTGCGTCCCGTGGGAGAACTGGTAGAACTCCGTGTGCTCCCCCTGGAATGCCTCGTCCCGCAGGATATGGCGGATCATCCGCTCCAGCTGGGTGCCGGTGACCTTGAGCATATACACCGCGTCGTCATAGGGCAGGCACTCCACAAGGTCTGCGTAGTGGACCACCGGGCCGAGGGCGTAGCTGCGGATGGCCCCGGACCCCATGAGCATCAGGTCGATGCCGAAGCTGTCCCGCAGAATGTCGGCGATGAGGTCCCCCAGCGCCGTTTCCTGATTGCGCTTGGGATGGGTCAACAGGAAAAGCGGGTAATGATGCGGTCATACTTCTGGGAGGTGGCGCTCCTGTAGCGCTGAATGAAGTTCTCCACCTCCTCGTCCCGGGGACAGTGGGCATCGTCGATGGGGACCATCTGCCAGGTTAAGGTGTCGATGGCGTTGAGGTCGGTGTCCACCATGATGTCGAACCGGCCGATCTCGTCGGTACCGGTGCCCGCTTGCACGATATAAATATCGTTGACCTTGAAGGGCTCCTCCAGCTTCGTGTGGCTGTGGCCGCCGATGATGACGTCCACGCCCCAGTCCGGGTCCAGCATCGCCGCCAGCTTCTTGTCCTCCTCAAAGCCGATGTGGGTCAGCAGCACGGTGAAATCAATGTCGATGGCGTTGTAGGCGTTGCAGATGTTGCCCACCTCCCGGGCCGCCTCCCCGATGTCCACAAAGGACCCGATCAGCTCGTCCGTCTTGGTGGCGGCCAGCACCTCCTCCGTGATGATGCCGATGAACAGGATCTTCATATCGTCGATATGGGCGATCCAGAAGGGCCGGAACATCCGCCGTCCGTTGGATTTGATGTGCAGATTGGCGTTGATGATGGGAAAATCCGCGCACTTTTCCAGAAACAGCAGATGGGCGAGGCCGTAGTCGATCTCGTGGTTGCCGATGGTGGCCACGTCCGGCCCCACCAGATTCATGATGCCGATGGTGGAGGTATCCTTGTACTCCGAATCAATGACGCTGCCGCGGAACATATCGCCCGCCACGGCGTAGATCACGTTCTTTTACTCCCGCCGCACTTTATTGACATAGCCCGACAACAGCGACACGCCGCCCACCAGCCGTTCGTCGATCTGTTCGGCCAGAAAATCGCCATGCATATCGTTCGAGTGTAGGATCGTCAGCTTTTTCAGATTCTTCATGCGCCTCTCCTTTCTTCTGCAGCCGATCGCTTCTCCGCTCGTTCGTTCCTCCCGATTCCGACACAGCCCTCAGGGGGCTGACCGCAATTTGAACAGGGGGTGCGCCGGTTTCCCCACCGCACCCCCAGCGCCTATTTACTTGTAAGAGAAGGGCGTCAGCCCCGCTTGGCATTACTTTTGCGGCGCAAACGCCCCAATGGTATTACTTATTACAATATCATGATATCGGGTCTTGCCGCAAATTGCAAGAGCATTTTGCGTTTCTATCGGAAGCATTTGTCCTTGTATCAAAGATTTCAAATTAAAACACGCACAGGGCGGTGAAGCAGGTAGCGTCCGGGCCGATGGCCTCCATGAGATAGCTGCCGTCCTCATTCCGGAAGCCCACCAGACGCAGCGTTTCGCCAAGGGTGGCCTCGTGGTTGTAATTGATGTAGAATTCCCGGGGCGTCCGCTCCTGTAAGTCACAGGGCAGGTAGTCCCAGATAATGTCGCCGTAGTTGGCGCTGTAAAGGTGGCCGTTGCCGTCCAGATCGGACCAGACCACTTGCCGGGTCCCCAGCTCCTCCACCCCCTCGTGGGGCAGCAGGAGCTTTTTCGGGTCCGGGCAGTCGATGACTCGGTCACAGGTCTGTATGGGCTTGGCGGTAAAGGCGGAGGGCCGCATGATCTTCCGGGTGGCGGGGTTCACCAGGATCCAGTCGCTTTTCACCGACACCCGCACCTCACCGGTCTGATCCTTCATCTCGTAGACCCGCTGCATATGGGCGCCCTTGACCCCGTTTTCATAGGTGGCGATGTCCAGCACATCCCCCGCCATGGGGATCCGGTGGATCCGCATGGCCAGCCGGGAGAGTAGGAACACCTCCCCCATTTCAAACAGCACGTCATGGGTCAGGCCCCGGGCGTTGTAGTCATACCCCGCGTAGGCCGCCGCCTTGTTCAAAAGGCCGGAGACCCTTGCCCGCTGATATCGGTCGCAGTCGGCAAAGCACAGCTCCTCCTGCCGGAAATAGCCGTTTTCATATAATTCCTGCCGGAAATCCTTCATGTGTATTCCTCTTTCCGTTGTTTTATGGACTTAATTTACCACAAACCACGGTGTTTCACAATGCCCGAGTTGGACAACGCCCCGCCCTGCGGTGCAATGACTGTATTGTGAATTTGCCGGAAACGATGCAAAAGAGAACACAGCAAGCAGGGCCGGACAGAAAATTTCTGTCCGGCCCTGCCCTTTTACTGTTATTGTATTTGTCGGCTGAGGGGCCAGCCTTGAATCGGCTTTCCCGTCAGCGCATGGACCGGTATTCAGCCAACACGCTGTCCAGCAGGTCTGCGGCGCTCTGATAGATGGCGGTGTTCATCTGGTTGAAGGGGCAAACGGCCCGGTCGCTGATCTCCAGTCCCCGGTGCACCAGCAGCTTTTTGAGGATCAGGGAGCAGTTTGTGTCCATATCGTAAATGGGCATCAGCTTCTGGATCAGGTGGTACAGGGCGAAGGTGCGATCAAAGTCCCTTTCGTTGGCAGCCTTCACCAAACTGCTCCAGATCTCCGGCACGATGATAGACAGCGCACCGATGCACCCGCCGCCCCCGTTGTTGGCGATGTTGCTGAGGAACTGGTCGTCAAAGCCGGAGTAGACGGTGAAGGGCTTCCCCTCTACCGCCCGGCACACCATATTGGTGTGGCCGGGGGTGGACACGGAATCCTTCAGCCCGATGATGTTGGGGTTCGCGTCGATCAGGCGGCGGATCGTCTCCGGAGCGATGGAATGTCCGGTGCGGGGCGGGAAGTTGTAAAGATACAGGTCTCCCTTCACGTCCTTAGCCAGACGGTCATAGTAGACGAACAGCTTTTCCTGATCCATCTCAAAATAGTAGGGGCTGATGACCATGGGCGTGTAGCCCAGCTCATACACCGCGTTGGACAGGGCCAGCGTATCGGCATAGCGGATGCAGCCGGTACCGGCCAGCAGCTCCACCCGTCCGTTGACATACTCCGCATAGAAGCGGAAGAAGTCCAGACGCTCCTGCTCGTTCAGATCCGGGAACTCTCCGGCGGAGCCCAGCACAAGAATGCCGTCCAGCCCGCCCTCGATCAGGAAATCGATGACTTTTTTGTTGCCTGCGTAGTCGGGCTTTTCCTCTTCGTTGAAGATCGTGACAACAGGCGCGATGATCTTTGCCATAGAAATCCTCCCGGTCAGCCGGCCAGCTTCAGCACGCCGAACACCAGTGTGCTGACGGCCATCATGGCAAGGCCGTTGATGGCCTCGTAGCCCAGCAGCTTCAGCCGCTCGCTGATCTCCATGTTGACGCCGCCGGCGCTGACATGGAAGAAGGAGCCGTGGGGCAGACCGTCAAAGACGAAGCAGCTCGCGTGGGTCATGGCGGCAGCTGCCAGAGGTGTTACGCCGCTGGCCACCACGGTGGGCCCAAAGATCTGGCTGGCAAGGGTCGTACCGGCCGTGGCGGAGGCGGTGGCCGCGCCCATCAGCATACCGGAGATGGGGGCCAGCATGAAGCCGGGCAGGCCCAGAGTCTCAATGAAGGAAATGATCACGTCCTTCAATCCGGAATTGGAGATGATGCCGGACAGAGCGCCGGTGCCAACCAGCAGCATGGCAACGCCGCTCATCTTGGCGAGGCCAGCATTGAAGTAGTGGCCCATGTCCCGGGCCTTGCCCATGGCGATAGCGCCCACGATGCCGCCTACCGGCAGGGCGATCAGGGGATCGATGGTGATCCCGGCAATGGGACGCAGCAGCAAGATGGCGATGGTGACAACGGGACCGCTGAGTGCCGCCCACAGGGGAGGCAAATCCTTATGCTGCGCGGCTTCGCCGCCGATGTCAGCCTCGGTGATCTCCGTGCCCCGCATAGACAGGCGCTTTGCCAGCAGAGAGGTCACGATCAGCGCGGTGACCGCGGGGATGATGCCCACGGCGATGATGGAGGTCAGTGGCAGATTAAAGGCCTCGGCGGCCGCGATGGCATTGGGGTTGGGGCTCATGACGTTGCCTGCACGGACGGCGCCCAGCTGCGCCATCAGCACACCCATCTTGTGATAACCCGCCCTGCGGGCCATTTGCAGAGCAATGGGAGCCACGGTGATGCAGGCCACGTCGCCGAACACGCCCACGGTAGTCAGCAGCCATGTGGCCAGCGTGATGGCGATCAGGCTCCGCTTGGCACCCATCTTATTGATGATGGATTCGGCAATGCGCTCAGCCGCGCCGCTCTCAATGAGCGCGCCGGCCAGAATACCGGCCGTAACGATACGGATGATCGCGGAGACGATGCCCTGCGTGCCGGAGATGATAAAGCTAACTGTGCCGGTGAGCCCGGCGCCGCCTACCAGACCGCCGATCACGGCGCCGAAGATCATGGCATAAGTGGGCTGTACTTTTTTCAGGATCAGCACAATGGCGACGGCAAGGGCCACCAATGCGCCCAGAACGGAAACGGTAACTCCATCCATAGTCGGTTTCTCCTCCTAATTCAAATTACAGGTGGTCAAACTTCATGACGCCGCCCTCGGAACCGGAGGCAGCCAGCTTGCAGTACAGGCCCAGCCAGCCCTTCTTGAATTTGGGCTCGGGACGCTTCCACTGCTTCAGACGGGCCTCGATCTCCTCCTGAGGCACCAGCAGCTCCAGCTTCTTGCTGTCCACGTCGATCTCCACCAGATCGCCGTCATGGACGATGGCGATGGGGCCGCCCTCAGCGGCTTCGGGAGAGATATGGCCCACGAAGCAGCCGTTGTTGGTGCCGGAGAACCGGCCGTCGGTGATCAGTGCGGTGGTCTTGGCCAGACCGCGGCCGTAGAGATACTTCATAGCCTTGTACATTTCGCGCATACCGGGGCCGCCCTTGGGACCCTCGTAGCGGATGACCACCACATGACCGTCATGGACCTTACCGGCCAGAATGGCCTCCTCGGCGGCCTCCTCGGAGTCGAAACAGATGGCCTCGCCCTTGAAATGATGCAGGCTCTTGTCGAACGCGCCGGGCTTGGTGATGCCGGTGTCGGGAGCCAGATTGCCCCGCAGCACCGCCACGCCGCCAGTATAGCCGAAGGGATCGTCCAGCGTGTGGTTGACAAGGCCCGTAGCGGGATAGAGGTACTTGTGGTCACGGATATTCTCCGCCAGCGTGTGGGCGGTGACGGTCATAACGTCCGTCTCCAGCATGGACTGGAGGTTTTCCATCAGGCGGGGCACGCCGCCGTCCCGATAGAAGTCCACAATGCTGTACTTGCAGGAGGGGTTCATCTTGGCGAGTTGGGGCGTGGTATCGGAGAGGGTGTCGAACTCGTCCAGCACCTTGATGCCCAGCTCCGCCTCATAAGCGATGGCAGTGAGGTGCATGACGGCGTTGGTGGAGCCGCTCATGGCGAGGCAGGCCTTGATGGCATTTCGGATAGAACTGTCGGTGATGATCTGGCGGGAGGTGATGTTCTTCTCCACCAGCTCCATGATCTTCACGCCGGTCTCCTCCGCCTTCATCATCCGAATGGAAGAGGTGGCGGGAGCGGTGCCGCCGTCCGGCAGAGTCATGCCCATGGCCTCGGCCAGTGCGCACATGGTGTTGGCGGTGCCCAGATAGGAGCAGGAGCCGCAGCCGGGACAGGCGGTGTTCTCCAGAGAGACATACTCCTCCTCGGTGATCTTACCGGCGGAGAGCATACCGTAAGCCTCGGTGCTGGAGGTCTGGTCGGCCTGACGGCCGTCGAACTCCACGCCGCCCTCCATGGGGCCGCCGGGCAGGAAGATGCAGGGAATATCCAGACGGGCAGCAGCCATCAGCATACCGGGAACGATCTTGTCGCAGCTTCCCAGCAGCACCAGACCGTCAAACAGGTTGATCTGGGCCATGGACTCGATGGAGTTGGCGATCAGCTCACGGGAGGGCATGATGAAGTGCATGCCGTCATGTCCCTGACCCATGCCGTCGCAGCCGCCGATCACGCCGAACTCAATGGGGGTGCCGCCGGCCCGGTAGATGCCGTCCTTCACCCGCTGGGCAACCTGACGCAGGTTGTAGTGACCGGGAACGCATTCGCTCCATGCGTTGGCAATGCCGATGATGGGGCGCTTCAGGTCCTCGGTGGTAAAGCCCATGGACTTGTAGGTGGCGCGGTAGTACTGGTTGCTCAGGCCCTTCAAAATATGTTCACTGCGGTACATAAGGCAGTTCCTCCTGTATTCCGTATATCAGAATTTTGTAGTTGCGCAATGCGGGAGCGCCGGCAGCTCCCTTTTTTGCTATCTGCTTGCATTATAAAATCTCGAAAGAGGTATTACAAGTCATCAAAAACGCTTTCTACTTTTTTGTAGAAATTTTTCAAAAATTTGCACAATTCGGTGAAAAGCCGTAAAGGCGCAATGGATTTCCGTTAATAAGTCGGGTTTTTTCGTGAAAGGTCAAAGAAAAGTCATCCGATGACTTTGGCAAAAAAAGAAAGCTGTCTCAGAATCGCACACCCCAAAACAGCTTTCCCAAATATTATTTTGTTTTCTCTGACCGCTCCTTCGCGTGCTTGATCACAATCCGGTTCATCTCCAAATGCAGGGCCACGGCCGCCCGGGCCGCCTGGGGGTCCTGATCCAGAACGCCGTTGAGGATCTCCTGGTGGGTATCGACCGTCGCGGTCAGCAACTCCTTGCGGGTGATATTGGCGATGGAGACCACCGCCGCGTCGATAATGGGCATCAGCGGCTCCACCACCATGTTGTGGGAGCATTTCGCAAGATACCAGTGAAACCGCATATCCTCGATCAGGTAATCCTCCCCCGCCTGAATCCTTCTCCGCACAGCATCGCAGTACTCCGTCAGCCGTTGGGCCTCCTCCTCTGTGCGGTTCCGGGCAGCCAGTTCCGCGATCGCCGGTTCCAGCATCAGCCGCACGTCCGTCAGGTCCAGCGCCAGCTGAATCCGGTCCTCAATGGCGTCCAAGCCCAGCGGATCGGCTTTCAGCGGCATCAGCGATGCCACATAGGTACCGGAGCCGTGCTTGACCCGCAAAACTCCACGGGATACCAGCAGCTTCACCGCTTCCCGGATCGTTCCCCGGCTGACGCCGAACCGGTCCGCCAGCTCATATTCATTGGGCAGCTTTGCGCCCACCGCCAGACGTTCATCCAGAATATACTGGAAAAGATGGTCCTCAATGCGCTCCGTCAGCGCTTGATTTTTAATATTGGTCAGTCCTGCCATCATTCGCTCCTTTTAGAGAAAGGGTCCACTCGTGCGTTCTGTTTCCCTTGTATTTTACCATACTCATATAGGGAAAACAAAGAAAAATTCAACGGTCAGTTCACCGTTTTGCATCTAGAATATGGTGATCTATCCGCAGGTGCAAGCAGCGGTGCGCAAGGCATCCACCGCCGCCGGCGGTGCGGTGTTTCCCACGGCTCATGCCTGTGCGTAACAGCGTCCGCATGAAAAAACGGCCGACAGTTTGACTGCCGGCCGGGAAGCTCTATATGTTTACCGCCCTCTTAACGGGCAGCGATTCACTTACGCCTCTGCCGGGCAGTCCGCCAGGGCCGCCTCGTCAGCGATGACGATGACATCCCGGTGGAGCTGTAGGATCGACGCCGGGACCTGAGGCGTCACGGGGCCGAAGAAGCTGTTCCGGATAGCCTCCGCCTTGTCCGCGCCGCTGGCGATCAGCAGGACCCGCTTGGCCTGCATAATGGCCTGCATACCCATGGAGTACGCCTGCCGGGGCACCTGCGCCTCGTTTTCAAAGAAGCGGGTGTTGGCGGCGATGGTGCTCTCCGTCAGGGTCACCTGATGGGTGCCGCAGGCAAAGCAGCTGTCCGGCTCGTTGAAGCCAATGTGAGCGTTGCGGCCGATGCCCAGCAGCTGCAAGTCGATGCCGTTATGCTCCTCGATGATCCGGTCATACTGGGCGCACTCCAAAGCGCTGTCGGTCTGGGTGCCGTCCGGCAGAAAGCTTCTGTCCGCCGGGATATTGATATGGTCGAAGAGATTCTCCCGCATGAAGCGGCGGTAGCTCTGGGGATGGTCCCCGGACAGGCCGCAGTATTCGTCCAGGTTGATGGAAACCGCCTTCCCGAAATCCAGCTCGCCCTTCTGATACCACTCAACCAAATGACGGTAGGTGCCGATGGGGGTGGAGCCGGTGGCAAGGCCCAGCACGCTCTTGGGGTTCAGGGACACCTGCGCGGCGATGATGTTCGCCGCCTTCAGGCTCATGTCATCATAATTTTTCGCACGAATCAGTCTCATAGGACCTCCTTCACAAACTTCCGATTTTCCGGTTGTATTTCTCTCACGGACAATTATAGGGGCCGCGCCCGTTCCTGTCAATACGGCGTTCATCTGCCGATACGGCCATTTCTGCGGCGCTTCCCCCTCTTTCCCCGGCTATTGACAAGCTCCGACCTTTCTGCAATACTCATCTTTAGCTGGCGAAGCTTCGGCATCTGCCGGACCGGACGGGAGGAAACATGTTGAAACAAACTGGGTGTTCCCGGGAAGCACCCCTGCTCCCCGCGATTCTTCGTTTTTCCATTCCGCTGATGCTGACGGGGATCTTGCAGCTGGCGTACAACACAGCGGATTCCATCATCGTGGGCCGCTATGCGGGCCACGCTTCTCTGGCGGCCGTCGGTTCCACTACCTCTATTATTTTCCTCATCATCACGCTGTTCAACGGCGTCTCCATCGGCGCGAACTACATGGCCGCCCGGGACTTTGGCGCCCAGGATGACAGGGGTCTGTTCCGTACGGTACACTGTGCCGCCTTGCTGAGCGTTATTCTCGGACTGCTGGCCTGCGTGTGCGGGCTTCTGCTCTCCACCCCCCTGCTGCGCTGGGCGGACGCCCCGGAGGACGTTCTGCCTTTGTCGGTGCTGTATCTGCGAATCTACTTCTTAGGCGTCCCTGCTCTGGTGGTCTACAACTTCGGCAGTGCCCTGCTGCGGGCGGTGGGCGACACCTTTTATCCCCTGCTGTTCATGATCGTCTCCGGCGCGCTGAACGTCGCGCTGAATCTGCTGTTAGTGGTGGTCATCCCTCTGGACGTGGCCGGCGTGGCCATTGCCACCTCCGTCTCTCAGCTCCTCTCCGCGGTGCTGGTGACGGTCCGCCTGTGTACCTTCCGGGGGCCGTGCCGTCTGGATCTGCGGAAGATCCGGCTGTATCCGGACCGGACGGGCCAAATGCTGCGGCTGGGCTTCTCTGCCGGGCTGCAGGGCGTTCTCTTCTCCGCCTCAAACGTGATGATCCAGTCCGCCATCAACTCCTTCGGCTCCGTGGTCATGGCAGGCAGCTCCGCCGCCTCCGGCATTGAGAACTTCGTCCACACTGCGCTAAATACCTTCTATCAGTCCGCCATCACCTTCACCGGTCAGAGCATGGGGGCCTCCGATCCCCGTCGGGCCGTGCGGGTCTTTCAGATCAATCTGGCCCTGACAACAGGGCTGGGCATTGTTCTATGCGCATTGGCCCGGATCTTTCAGGCACCCCTGCTGGGGCTGTACGTCCAGTCCACCGATCCGGCCTATGACGCGGTCATCGCCGCCGGTGTGGTCCGGGTGCTGGCTCTCAGCCGGTTCCAATGGGTCGGCGGCCTGATGGAAACGGCCTGCGGCACCCTCCGGGGTCTGGGCCACTCCATGAATCCCACCGTCACCACCCTCATCGGTGCCTGTCTGCTGCGGGTGGTCTGGCGGTACACCGTGTTCGAGGCGGTGGGCACCGTGGAGAGCATGTACTGGTCCTATCCGGTCAGCTGGCTCCTGACCTTCCTGATTCATTTGATCTATCTGGAGCGTGACCGCCGCAGGCTGATGGTGGAGAACACGGCCGCCCGATAAGCAGCGGCTCCCATTCCGGATTTTTATATTTCTCATAAGAGGAATTGCGTTTTGGCAAAACTGCTTTTTGTGTGTCACGGCATTATTTGCAGAAATCTCTAAAATCCCCTGTAATATCAAGGTTTTTCAGGCTTGAAGGTAGTGCTACTACACCACTACTACACCAGTGAGTCTCGATGTGACAAAAATCTTGAGATCGAGGTCAAGTTTATAGATAATATCTTACCGGACTTCATTTTCGATGGAGTCCGGATTTCTATATCCAGAAGCAGCATTTCCTGTGTCGGCAAAAAGTACAACAATTTCGTTTTGAATGCTATTGATATTTTTGCCGATGACATGGTATACTATGTAATAGATTAACGTGGTTTTTTGATGGATTTTATGGCGGAGGATCATAGATGCGATATCTTTCAGTTGCTGAAATAGCGAAAAAATGGGATGTGTCCGAGCGCAGTGTTAGAAATTACTGCGCCCAGGGGCGTGTGAACGGTGCGTTTCTTACCGGCAAGACATGGAGCATTCCGGAAAACGCAGAAAAGCCGGAGCGTACCAACAAAAGAAAAGATAAACCGACTACTCTGTTGGATATTCTGAAAGATCAGAAGGCAAGTAAATGTTCCGGTGGAATCTACCATAAAACACAGATCGAATTGACATACAATTCCAACCATATGGAAGGAAGCCGCCTGACACACGATCAAACCCGATATATCTTTGAAACCAACACCATCGGCGTAGAAAAAGAAGTGCTGAATGTGGATGACGTGATCGAAACAGCAAATCACTTCCGCTGCATTGACATGATTATTGATCATGCAAAAGCAGCTCTGACGGAGAAGTTCATCAAAGAACTTCACTTGGTTTTGAAAAACGGCACCAGCGATTCCAGAAAAGATTGGTTTGCTGTTGGCGAGTATAAGAAACTCCCGAATGAAGTCGGCGGCAGAGATACAGCCCTTCCGGAAAAAGTTGCCGATAAAATGAAGGCCTTGCTGACGGAATACAACGCCAAGGAAAAAAAGACCTTTGAGGATATTCTGGACTTCCATGTGAAATTTGAGCAGATTCATCCGTTCCAGGACGGCAACGGTCGTGTGGGAAGATTGATTATGTTTAAGGAGTATCTGAAATACAATATCGTTCCGTTCATCATTGAGGACGATCTGAAGATGTTCTATTACCGTGGACTAAAGGAATGGGACAACGAAAAAGGCTATCTGACAGATACCTGTCTGACCGCACAGGATAAGTATAAAGCGTATTTGGATTATTTTAGGATTGCATATTAAGCAAGAAGCGAGGTGCAGCTATGTCAGCAGAAAAGAACTGGCAATTTGAACTTGAAGAATCATAAAAAATAAAATCCCATGCAATAAATCGTCCTTTCCGTGCATTACACGGATGACAGGAGATGGAAGCCTATGCTCAGTATGCTGATGACAACCGAATATGCTCCGGCAGAGGATCGGCACGAGCTGCAGCAGTTGCTGATCCACATTGCCGGCGGTGAGCGCGAAGCGCTGGCGGAGCTGTATCAGCGCACGAGATCGGCGGTGTACGGCTTAGCGCTGTCATACCTCAAAAACGCGCAGGACGCGCAGGACCTGACACAGGACGTCTACGTGCAGGTGTGGGACCGCGCGGAGCAGTACCGACTCATCGGATCACCCATGGGCTGGCTGCTGGCCGTGTGCCGAAACCTCTGCCTGATGCGCCTGCGGCGGGAGGAACGCCATGCCGCCCTCAGCGAGGAGGAATGGGACGCCATTCCCGCGCGGGAGTGCGGACTGGACGCCGATGAGCGCGCACTGCTGCAAGACGCATTGGCAAGCCTCGCTGACGAGGAGCGGCGCATCGTGCTGCTCCACGCCGTTACGGGCCTGAAGCACAGGGAGATCGCGGCGCTTCTTGAGCTGCCGCTTCCCACCGTCCTGTCGAAATATCACAGAGCATTGAAAAAGATGCGCAGCTTTCTGGAAGGAGATGACGCCCGATGACCAATGAAAAAATGGAACAGAGGCTGGCTGCGGCGCTTAAAAAGACCGCGCCGGATGATGTGAACGGCGTTCTCTCCCGCTGTGAAGAGCGGAAAGGAACGGTAATCAACATGACAACAAAGAAAATGGCAAATAGAAAATGGACATCGCTCATTGCCGCCTGCCTTGCTGTAATGCTGCTTGGCGGCGGAGGCGTGTTCTACCAGCGAGCGAACGCGGTGGCGTCTGTGGTGTCGCTGGATGTGAACCCCAGCATTGAGCTGAAGGTGAATCGGAGCGAAAAGGTTCTCGTCTGTACGCCGCTCAACGAGGATGCAAAAGCCATCCTTGCGGATATGAGCAATGGAGCTGACCTCAAGGGCGCGAAGCTGGATGTGGCGGTAAATGCCATCGTGGGAAGTCTCGTGCGCAACGGTTATCTCGACAGCATTTCCTCCGCCATCATGATCTCGGTGGAGGACAAGGATACCGCCCGTGCGGAAAAGCTTCAGCGCGAGCTGAGCAGCACCGTGGACGGCGTACTGCAGACCAGCGAAGCGAAGGCCGCCGTCCTGACGCAGACGCTCACGCAGGACGCAGGGCGGGAACAGCAGGCCCGGGAAAACAACATTTCCACCGGAAAAGCGGCGCTGGTGAACCACGTGCTTGCGCTCAACTCCGCACTCAAGTTTGACGAACTGGCAAAGCTCTCGGTCGAAGAGCTCAAGGACCTCGCCGAGGCGGGCGCGCCCGCCATGCCGATCGGCAAAGCTGCCGCGGCCTATGCCGCGGAGCAGTATGCCGGAACAGCGGCGCTGGACTCCGTCACAGCGGAGGTCGATTCCGAACTGGACGAATCTCCCGCCCACTACGAGGTGGAGCTGCACACGGCGTGGGGCGAGTTCGAGTATCTGGTAGATGCTTACACGGGAAAGGTGATCAGCGGGCAAAAGGACCTGCCGTCCACCGTTTCCGCTCGGAATGACACGGTAAAGCCCTCCCAGCCCGTCAGCCCGCCTGCCCAGTCCTCCCAGCCCGCCCAACCGTCCGGCAGCGCGGACATCGGTCACGCCAAGGCAAAGTCCATCGCTCTGAACCACGCAGGTGTGAGCGAGAATGAAGCGTATGACATGGATATCGAACTGGACGATGAAGATGGAATACTCGTCTACGAGGTCGAGTTCAAATCCGGCAATATGGAATATGACTACGAGATCAACGCCGCCACCGGCGCGATCCTCAAGCATGAGTCGGAGTTGGATGACTGACGCGCAAAGCACTCCAGTAAAGCATATTTGGATTACTTTCGGATCGTGTATTAGGCAAGTCGATTTTTAAAACATCAACCGCTTACCCGCGGCATACACAGCAGGTGCCGAAGCCGCAAACCCACATCAGAGAATCCGTTTTATAGGTTGAAAGGGACTCCCTTGACCGCTTTTGCAGTCAAGGGAGTCCACTTTATATATATTGCGATCACTTCTCCGCGTACAGCCGCCACAGGAATGTCACGATCTGCGCTCTCGTGCAGCCGCTGCCGGGGCTGAAGGTGGAGCTTGTTGTGCCGTTGGTGATGCCGTTGTCCGTGGCCCACCTCACCGCTTCGGCGTAGTAGGCGTCGGCGGCCACATCGCTGAAGGCAGGCGCGCCGTCGGCGGACGCCTTGGACGCCTGGAACAGGAAGGTCACTGCCTGTGCACGGGTGCAGGGAGCATTGGGGCTGAATCTGCCGTCAGCCGTGCCGGTGGTGATACCCTGACTCAGCGCCCAGCGAACGGCCTCCGCATAATAAGCGTCACTGGGAACGTCCGTCAGATCCATGGCGTAATTCACCACAGGAGACCCCGCCGCCCGCCACAGGAAGGTGACGATCTGGGCACGGGTGCAGGGCTGATTAGGGCCAAACAGGCCGTCGCCGATGCCGCCGGTGATGCCCTTCTTCTGGGCCCATTTCACGGCTTCGTAGTAATACGCGTCGGTGGGAACGTCCTGGAAGGGGCTGGTCTTCACTTCCTCCGTGAATGTGGCCTTGACCTCCACCTTCCCGGCGGGCATGATGAAGGTGAATTTGCCGTCGCCCTTGTCGGTCAGTTCAAGCTCCTTGCCGTTTTTGTCAAACACCTTGAGGCTGTCCAGCTCGTAGCCCGCATCTGGCTTCACCGTGACGGTCACGCGGTCGCCCTGGCTGGCGTTCTTCGGGCTGACGCTCACGCTGCCGTTTTCCATCTTATCCGGAATTCCGACGGCATAGCTGGGATCGGAGTCATCCCGGCCAGACGAGGACGAACCTCCGTCCCTCGACCAGTTTGCCGTGACGGTCACGCTGCCGTCCGGCATGATGAAGGTCGTTTCTTCGGCGTTGGGATCATCAAAGACAACATTGCTGCCGGACGTCCAGCCGTTGAAGGTGTAGCCGCTGCGGCGGCCTGCGCTGACGGCGACAACGCTGCCTGCCGCATAGCTGCCCGCACCGGAGTTCTGCGCGTCATAGCTGCCGTTCACAGTGACGGCATACCGGGTCTGACGGGTGATCAGCGCCAGCTGCTGTGCGGATTCGTTGCCCGCGCTGTCCTTCGCCCGGAGATACAGGGAGGCGTTGGTTTCTCTTTCGTCCTCCAATTTATCGTGAATGGCAAAGCTGCCGTCGCCCGCAGCCCGTGTGCGCCCATTTTCCCCATAGAGGATCTCGCTGCCAGCGTCCGCCATGCCGGTAATGGTGTATGCGCCGGTGTCCTGATCGGCAAAGAAGATCGGGTCGGAGAGGGTCAGCACGGGGGGCGTCTCGTCGCGGCTCACCAGCAGGAACACGCTGGTTACGTCCTTGTTCTGCTTGCCTTCCACCCGGAGCATCAGACTGCCGGTGAAATCGGGGATGTCATAGCTGTTGGAAGATGTCAGCGTGGTGGGGGAATCTTCATCATCCATCCGCGTAACGGTGATGCTGTTTGCGCCGTCTGCTGTCACGGTGAGTGTGCCGGGATTTTTGCCCACATAGGCGTGGTACACGCCGTTCTCATCCGCGTCGATGACGGTGTCATTCACAGTGAGCGTCATATTCAACGGCGTGTATTGGGGTAACTGCTCACGGTTGGACTCGGTCTCCAGGCTGTAATACTTCGCGGTAAGCGCCTTTTGGGCGCCGGTTCCCCCGCTCCCGGCGGTACTGCCCTCTGCGCCCTCCGCAGCGCCTGTCTCCTCGCCTTCCATGGAGCCGGTCTCCGTGCTCTCCGTAGAACCCGCCCCCGCGCTCTCCGTGAAGTACGGCACCTCTCTATAGGCGCTCACGCCGATTCTGTAGTCCTTGTCCGCCTCGAGATTTTCGGCGGGAACGGACACAGCAGAGTTCTCTCCGCTGGCCTTAACGGCGTTTCCGCCCACGGTCAGCGCCATGTCGATGGAGGTGGTGTTCTCGTCAAGATCGTAGCCGAAGCCGGTGTCCTTCCAACCGCTGCCCTTTGCCTGATAGATCGTCACGCGGTAGCCATCGGCGCCGTCCACGGCGTCCCATTCAGCCTTCATCACCTCGTTGCCGACAAATTCCAACTTGGCCCACGCGGGAGCGTCAGGCTCGTTGGCGTTCGTATAAGTGATCGGCTTGTCGAACTGCTGGCTGTCGATGGCCATAAGAGCGGTCACATTTTCGCTCTCTCCGTTCTCATCGGCGACCGTGGTGGTCTTTTCTGTCATCAGGAACGAAGTGACATAGTAATTGCCCGTGGGTGCGTGCGTACCGCTGGTGGGAATGGTGACGGGGGAAATGCTGTTGGAGCCCGTCACGGTTTGCTCGTCCATGAGATAGGTCGCCTCGCCCTTGGCGCTGCCCAGATAGGTGCGCAGGGTATACTCTGTACCATCCTCAGCGTATTTGACCTCGCCGGACACCTGATTGCCGCTCAAACTCAACTCCAGCTTTTCAAACGGTGTAACGGTGGCTTTCTGGGATTTTTGAATATCAAGCGCGCCCGTATTGACCACATAAGTCCCGCCTTCCTTCAGCCGCAGCAGCACCACGCGGTATTCCTTCCCGTCCTCATTGTTCGTGATAAGGTCGGTGCCTGCGTTGATCTCCGCGGTGGGATCGATCTCACCGTCCTTGCCTACCCAGTTGATGTCGATGCGGTCGGACTCATCTTTTTTCGTAACAGACAGGGTGTTCTGAATTTCCTCCTCGGTGACCGTGTTCTCAAACGCCAGCAGGATATACGGCGTTTCCTCCCCAACGGCTTTTACCGTGATCTCCTTAGAGTTTCCGCCGCCGCGGGGCTCCGCATCAAGCGGATCTGCAGCCAGCATGACAGCAAACTCCTCCCCGTCCTCCAGAGAGACGGCCTGCACCACCGGCTCAACGCCCTTACTGCTCCAGTCCCATTCCGGGAGTTTTGTGATCAACGCCCCCTCGATGCCCCAGCCCTCCTTGTAGCGGAAGTTGGTTTGGAGGACCTTCGGAACGAGCACCCACACGCGCACGCCGAACAAGCAATTCTGCGTCTGAGCCATCGCGCCGAGGTAGGCATCGATATTATTAAGCGCCTGCTTCATACCCTCGCTGACGCTGACGTTTCTGATCGGGATTTCCGTCTGGCCGCCGACGATGAGCTGGATCCCCGCACTGCCGAATTTTGTTCCGGCAAAGGGGAAGCCCTTCGGGATCTGTACTCTGCCGTCTACCGTGCCGTTGGCGCCGATGCCGAGATACAATTTGTTCTTGCCCTCATTCACGCCGCCGAAAGCACCCAATTCAAGGGAGGACTCCAAAGCGAACACGTCGAGTTTTTTGCTCGGCAGATTGATTTTCAGTTCCTCCGAGCCGGCAAGGTAGATGCCCTTGTAGGTCGTACCCTTATATTCCCGCTCCTGCCCGTTGAGCTTGAGGGCGTAGCCGAACCTATCAATGATCTGCCCACTCTTGCCTACACCGACGATCCCGACGTCCGTTGCCGTGAGGGAGATCTCACTGGGGCCGATCACCACGTCCCCCTTGCCCTCGATGAGGTGGAGATAGGTACCCTTCAGCGTGCCCCGCAGCTTGATGGGCGGAATGGCGAAGTAATCGCCGTTCACCGTTTTTGCCAGATCCTTGAAGCCCGCGCCGCCGCCGTTGAGCTGTCCGATGGGCACCGGCGGGATGAGGGGGATGCCGGGGCTTGACGCCACATAGAAATACAGCGTGTTGGGCAGCAGACTGCCGTCCCTTTTGCTGCGCGTCAGCTCCAGTTCCGCCTCGGTTTCAAAGAGGTCAAAGACGTTCAGCTCCAGTTCAAAGGCGTAACGCTTGTTGCCATTGAAGGTATTGACCTCGCCCTTGACCTTGGCAAGCTCCAGCGACAGCATTTTTTCGGTGTCAAATTCACCCGTGGCGTGGACGCCGTTGACCTTGAATTCCTTTTTCTCATTCAAGCCGTAGCCCAGCTTTTCCAGTGAAAATTCCGCGCCGTCGAAAATGGTCTGAAAGCCGATATTGCCGCTGAACACAAGGTTCCCCGCCGCGTCGGCAGTGGCCTTTTCCAGCTTCACCGTGGCGTAGGGGATGTCTACATAGACGATGGCGGCGTTGTTTTCGGGGGCAATGTCAAATGTAAAGCCGTCCCTCGTGAGAGAAATATCCAGCTTGCCATCCGCGCCGCTTGTCGGCTGGTAGAATTTGAAGGTGGGCGCGCTCAGGCTCACGCCGCTTTGCTCCGCGGTTCCGTTCTTGTGGATAATGAGTTTGCCGCCGTTATTCTTGTCCCACGTTGCCGTAACGGAGGGCGAGAGCAGCGCCGCCCCGCCGGTAAACTCAAAGGAGGTGCCGTCTGTACTCTTGTAATCACCGTTGATGAGGGCGGCAGGGTCTTTCTTGCACTGCCGCTTCAGCGCCTCGAGCGCCGCGTCGTCGGCCACGTGTTCCACCGTCACGCCGCTGCCGCTGGAGAAAACGGCCAGCCGCTTGGCACTGATGGAGATATTCACCTTGTCCGGTTCGCTGGGGACGGGCTGCGTCAGTTTCTTCAGGTCGCGGAAGCCCCAGAGGAAATGGGAAAACCCTTCCGAAGCAGATGCTTTTTCTAATGTAAAACCGGGATAGCTTTCGCATTGCACCCAAGTATCCAGCGGCTTGTCCCCCGGCTGCACACTGACGAACTGCGCCAAATTGACACGGATCGGATCGCCGCTGGAAGCGGTGATCTCCTTCCCATAGTACTCCGACAGGCCCACAAAGGGATTGGCCCAGGGGTAGCTGTCCACATACGCCTCGGTGATGTAAATGCCGTCCACCTCGCCCCACTGGGAATAGCCCTTGGGAACGGTCTTTGTATTCAGCTTCTCCACAGATGCGGTGATGGTGGTGTTTTCCGTGGTGATCTTGGGGGTCCCCCCCTCCGGCACCTGCGGCACCGTGGTGCGGCTGATTTTGATGGCGGGACCGCCAGACTTTTCCAGATTGTCTTTATGCCCCATGGCGGTAAAGCAGTTGAAAGAATACCCCCATGTAAACGTAAAGTCGCGGATCTGATCTTTGGGCAGGCTGTCTGTCGACGCGGATGCTGCCGACCGATGCCAACACGCCCCAGGTGTCCTCCTTCGCCGCTGTCCCGCGCTCCTTGAGCTGCACGATCTCGTAGTAGACTGTCACCTGTGCGGCGACATGACTGTGGGACGACAGCAGGTCATACTCCGCCTTGATAGCGTTCGTTTTTCCATTTGGCGTTTCTGAAACAAAGGTCATGCTTTTCAGTTCCGTCACCACGCCCTCGGTGGTCGGTACGCCTTGATTATAGGTAGTGTAATTGCAGCGCGGCGTCTGGCTGTTCCACAAAAAATCCTCGTCAGGCTTCGCGGCGGGAACCACCGTAAGATAGGAATAGGTCTCAAGCAGTTTATGCAGCGTCACATGGACGTACCCGTTTTGCAGGGACAGGGAGCTGTCCGCCATCTTGACCTGCTTTACATCGCCCGCCCGGTAAATGTCCCCCGCAAAGGCCGCGGCCTCCACGGGCAGCAGACCCAGCAGCAGGCACAGCGTCAATAACAGGGTGATCGTTTTTTTCATGATGCGTTTCCCTCCTTGTCTGTCTCATTGTTCTTTTCTCGTTTCTCTCGCTCATGCAGGCGCATACAGACCACCGTCAGGACAGCGGCGGCCGTAAAGGACGCCACACCCACCAGCACATAGCCGCCTGCGCTGTCCGCCAGCAGCGTCGCGCCGTAGGCCCCCTGGACGGCGGCGCCGGGTGCCCCGCCGATGAAATGAGCCAGCGCGCCGGTCAGACCCAGAGCCAGCACGGTACACAGCGTTCCCAGCCGCCGCAGCGCCGTCCGCTCCCGCTTTTGGATCAGCCGCAGGGCCGTCTGCTTCACACGCCGGACGCGCTCCGTGGTGTCATACATGCCCCTTCCTCCTTCCCCGAAAAAGTCCTTACACTCTGATAGGGACAAAAATGGAGAAAACTATGCACCAAAAATTGAAAAAATTTCAAAAAAAATCAGACCGTCCTGTCGGACGATCTGATGGAGGCTGTCGATAAAGCGGGAGATTTTCCGCAACGGAAAGGAAGGGTGTGCGCGGGAAACCCAAGAAGGGTGTCCTGCGCCATTGAAATCCTAAGTTTTCAGAACTTTATAAAAGTTCTGAAAACTTGCTCAGCGGGGCGAAAAGACTTTTTCGACACGCTGAATCAGACCGTCCAACAGGACGGTCCGATGAGACTGTATTTACGCCTCGGCCTTCCGCGCCAGCAGCCGGAAGCACAGCGCCGTGGGCAGCGGGACAAAGTAGGCGATGAGCTGAGGCGTCCCCCCGGCGCTGACCAGAAGGTTGTAGATGGCGTGGTAAATGATGGCCACGCACAAAAGCGCGAACAGGCAGGCCGCCCGCAGGGGGCGGCTGTCCCACACGGGGCGCAGAGCGCCGCCGTACACATTCCCGCAGACCACGTGCATCGCGCCGGTGCCAAAGCCCCGGATCAGCAGAAAGAGGATCTGATCCGCGCCGTTCTGCGTAAGGTAGCAGATGTTCTCAAAGGTGGCAAAGCTGGCGGCCACGATGACGGCGGCCAGTCGGAAGCGGGCGAAGGTCGGCTCAAACACAGCCAAAAAGAACAGCAGCGGCAGCAGCTTCATGATCTCCTCCACCACCGGTGCGATCTGGGTGGCGGCATTGACGGCGTCCGCCTGATACAGCTGGGCGAAGAAGGTGTTGAGATAGGCGGAGAGCAGACAGGCCCCCATCCCCGCGAGGCAGAACACCAGCGCGGCGCGCTGCCCCCGTTTTAAAGACAGCAGCGCCACCATCAGCGGGGCCGCCATGCAGACGAATACATTTTCGATATAGGTCACGCCTCCACCGCCTTTCGCACTGCGGGCAGAAACAAAAGCAAAACGAGGGTCAGCAGGAAATCGAACCAGAAGTAGGGATTCGTCAGGGTGTCGCTCACCCAGAAACAGGAGGCCGTCCACAGGGCGTATTCCAGCGCGATGAAGGCCAGTACCGTTCCGTAAAACCGGCGCAGCCGCCCGTTTTCCGTCCGTTTCGCCCAGACGAGCCCCCGCATCGCGCACCACGCCAGCATCATCGTCAAGCCGCACATGAGGACGTTGAGAAGCAAATCGCCGCGGGTGACGTACAGCAAGAACTGCGGCAGGCAGAACACCGGTGCCAGCCAGCATAGCCCCGTCCGGGACTGCCGCTCCCCCGCGTCGGGCAGCGTCAGCGTCAGGGCAAGCAAAAAGACATAGCTGGCCAGCCACGCAAGGTCGGAGACGTAAAAAACCTGCGGGGTCTCCTGCCGCAGCAGCAGGTGCAGCGTCCAGTAGAGGGTGCCCAGAGCGAAGGTCCCGTAGAAACAGGTCAGCAGAAACCACGGCTGTTCGCGGCTTTTGAGATACGCCCGCAAAGCGGCGCAGAAGCCCGCCGTCACGGCGAGAAACTGCGAGAGATAGTCCCAAAACTCAATCATCGTACCGCTCCTCGTCCGCCGAGTCCCCCTCACGCCCCCGCAGGCGGACGCACAGCACCGTTACGCACACGCCTAACGCGAAGGCCAGCAGGCCCACCACGAGATAGCCAAGGCTCCGGCCGCTGAAAACGCTGGCGGCCATGCCGACGCCCAGCGCCGTGTCGGAAAATCCCTCCGTGATGCCGGGCATGACCAGCGCAAGGGAAACGATCACGACGAAACAGGC